>Ga0114946_10000524_pt1 | contig 25790 bp, 18 predicted proteins | sample WalLakDeSediment_FD_88676 | JGI IMG/M metagenome (GOLD analysis project Ga0114946, IMG submission 88676) | Lake sediment microbial communities from Walker lake, Nevada to study Microbial Dark Matter (Phase II) - Walker Lake 11/02/13 Deep Sediment | ecosystem: Environmental > Aquatic >... | reverse complement strand
TTGTGTTTGCTCTATAAGCAAAGTTACGGACATTATTCAGGGCTTTTATGTACGTAAAATTTGGTAAATATATATTAGTAAGTATACGAATACCTTTTTGCACTTTTCATTATAATGAAATAATCTAAACAAAAAATAATCAATGTATTAAAAAAATAGTTGACCAGAAAACAGGAGTAAATTTAGGTCAAAATACTTCTCTTTTTTTTGAGATATTTTTTTGCGATTTTTCTGGCAATAATCCATAAATGATAAATCATAACCATATTTGTGAGATGAAAAAGTCGTTTGGCTATACGGATAATCAATTGGTATAAAAAAATTAACAATATGGCTTGTAAAGAACTGCAAAAAAAAGCCGCCCGGAGGGGCGGCTTTTAATTCAAGCTAAAGCAAGTCTTTATTCCATAGGTTCTTCGGGGCAGTCTTCCCATTCAACATTTACATGCACGCCGTAAAAATTATTGACAGGAACTTCAATGGTGAATACAGCCAAACTCTGATCGGCATCACCTTTATGGGCAAAGAGGCCGGGAGCGGGATTGCCTGATGGTGCAAATTCATAATCTTGAACAGCTACATTCTCCTCTTCATCAAGGAATCTCCAGCCGGCATTCAGGGTAATGGTTATGGTAATGTATCCATCAACTTGAGCTGAAAAATGAACGGTGCCTGCTTCAAGCGTGCGGCCGGCAAAAAGTGTTACGATTTCATCAGCAACGTAGGGAGTATATGTGGCCCAGTTGCCCTTGTTTACATAACGATTGCCTGCGCTCCATGCGGTTTCACCGTACCATTCGCATTCATCTGGTACATAATTCCAGCAGAAGGTGACGTGGCTGACTTCTGCCTGTTGTCCACCTTGATTATTTGGGGCATAAAAACCTGTTCCCTCATAAATCTGGGGATCAAAAACCCAGCCGTAACCGCCAGAACCACCTTTTACATATAAACCACCAATAGAATTGGTTGCGCTGAAATCAAATTCAAGACCATCAGAATTTAAAATTTCAATTAGATTTGAGTGGCCGTCAATAAACTCCGCAAGGTAGTCGCCATTCATATCACCTTCATCCCAACCATCAATTTTGAAAGCGTACATAAACTCACCCAAAGCTGCACATTCAGCTTCTTCGCCTCCAAAATTTTGATTGAAAAAAATTGGATAAGTATCATTTAATCCAATTTGGCTGCTTTTCTCCACCACCATTTCATCTTTGTTGCACGAGTTCAAGCCTACCACCAGCAGCACTGCCAGGAGGCTCATTAAGGTAAAAAGTTTTCTTTTCATAGGGTTCATTTTTAAAGGTTTATCAGAGTTTTGTGAATTTGATTCCACGTTTATTTACTCAAAATTAAGTCGCTTTTACATATAAATCCATTAGTAATCAGCGAGATTGTGCGTAAGTAAGTATACGAATACTGCATTGCACAATTTTTTAAAAGGTATTTGTTTTAATTAATTAAAAAACAAGTGATTAGAATAATAAATCACTCTTCAGCGAGAAGAAAAGGGGCAGAAAAACACTCCGATTCATTTTTTTGCAACTTGGGTTTTTTTTCCTGAAAGGGCATTCCCGCCGGGGAGTAATTTTATTCGGACAAAATTTTACAAATTCATGTCAAGTGCATTGTTTGTTGTTTTTTTGAATTCTGTTTTTGCATGACTCCAAGGCAAGCAGAGCCGCGATGCATTGCGGCCCTGCGATATTTTCGTTCGTAAATAAAAAAGCCGCCCCGAAAATTCGGGACGGCTGGAGTGTTTTTCTGGGTTTTTACGGAGTGTTTTTTCCCCTTAATTTGGTTTAATTTTCCTGGCAAACCTGTGCAAAGGCAGCAACATAAAAGGTATTGTCGAAATCAATATTTTGGAATGCACTATTGCTCATATAAACCCTGAAAGTTTGCGGCGAGGTGGTTAACTCCCAAATTGTAAAGTCTGCGAAACTTGCGTTTGATGCTTCGTTTTCGGAATTAACCAGGTATAGCCCCACCTGTGAAAGGAAATAAGGCTCGCTCACTGTAACTTCTATGTACCAGTGCGTTGGAGCATTAGAGGCTTTTCTCTTGTTTGTTAAGGAGAGCTCGTTTGATTTATTGCCACTTTCGAGTGGGTTGAAAATGGTAACATGGCCTATTTCTTCATAATTTCCTTCTTCATCCTTTAACTCAATAGGAAACATAAACCCTTCGGGGGCTCCTACTTCATCGCAATAAGCATAAACGCTTTTGAAATATATATCGTTGGCGAAGAATGAAACCAGGCCACCAGTTCCAATTGTGTCAAGCCCCCAGGCGAGATCGCATAAAGTTGGGGTGATATCGCCGTTGCCGTTGTCGTCACCGTCGCCGTTGCCATTGTCATCTCCGTCGCCATTGCCATTGTCATCTCCGTCGCCGTTGCCATTGTCGTCTCCATCGCCATCGCCGTTGTCATCGCCATCGCCGTCGCCGTTGCCATTGTCGTCTCCATCGCCATTGCCATTGTCGTCGGGGTTTTGTACTGTGTATTGGGCGTAAAACCACCAGCGAGGACCAGGTCCAGGGGTGTCGCCGCCAAAGCCGGTCTCTTCCTGTATCACGTTGCCATTCTCGTCGAGCAGCACAACTTCAGCATGGGCAGCAATTACAAGGTCATCGCCCTCGGCCCAGATATTTGATACGGCATAGGTATAGGTCTGAACCCGTGGGTTGTGAACGGTTTTGTAATCGAAATGCCCGGGAATGGGTCTGCCGTTTCGATTTGGAATTCCTTGAATAGTGTTGGCAATGTGCAGGTGGGTAAGCTGAAGCCACCAGTTGCCACTGGTATTAAAAGTGACATAAATATAATCCTGGTCGTTGCTTATTACAAGCGATCCAACATTGATGTGCTGCCCGGCCCAGAAGCCGTAGGTCACAGGCGCTCCATTTGCAGCCTGGTCGTAGGTAGTAATGCTCTCAGAGTTTTTGTCAAAGTCAAATTCCGGAAAATCTTTTTGACAACCTGTCAGGCCAACCATTGCAAAAATGGCTGCCAAAAACAGGAATTTGTAATTTTTTGTTTTCATCTTGGTAGGATTTGCGGGTTTATTTCAATTTGTCGGACTTTAAGTTTCAGAAAACGAAAATGATGCTATCCAAACATAATACTCATGATACGTATTTCTCTTTATAAATGTATGACGGACTTTACCAAGAGCCCTCCGTGTAACACGGAATTTGGGCTTGCAAAAAACAGGTATAAACCACGGGTTGATTACTGTGGGGATGCCCGTAAGCCTTGGTTTTAGAGAAAATATCGGTACTTGCTTACAGGGCATAGATGCTGACCCGGACACCTGTTTTTTTATCCAAAAAAACTAATAATCTCAAAGCTTTTCTTAGCTGATTTTTGAAAAATACAATTGATAAAATCAGGCCAGTCTTGCTTGATTTTCTTTATTTTTGTTGGTATAAAAATTACCTGGTTTGTCGAAATCCGCTGCCCAATACGTTGAAACCCCCTTGATGAAGCAGTACTACGCTATCAAGGCCAAGCATCCTGATGCCTTGCTTCTGTTTAGGGTAGGCGATTTCTATGAGACCTTTGGCGGTGATGCCATCAAGACTTCTGAGATACTGGGTATTGTTCTTACGCGGCGGGCTAACGGTGCTGCCTCATTTGTTGAGCTTGCCGGTTTCCCGTATCATGCCCTCGACACTTATCTGCCTAAACTGGTAAAGGCCGGGCTGCGAGTGGCCATTTGCGAGCAGCTTGAAGACCCCAAACTGGCCAAAAAGATCGTGAAGCGGGGCGTCACCGAGTTGGTTACCCCAGGTATTGCTTTCAGCGACAAGGTGCTCAACCATAAGGAGAACAATTTTCTGGCGGCCCTGCATTTTTTTGAGGGGCTTGTTGGGGTGGCCTTTCTTGATGTCTCTACCGGTGAGTTTCTTACCGATCAGGGCAAGGCCGAATACATCGATAAGCTGCTGCAGAGTTTCCGCCCCAGCGAGGTGGTGCTGCAAAAAAACCAGCTAAGGCATTTCCAGTCGACCTTTCCGGGAAAATTTTATACTACTACTTTCGACGACTGGGTATTTACCCGCGAATTTGCTGATGACCTGCTGTTAAAACATTTCGGCACGGTCTCGTTTAAGGGCTTTGGTATTGAAGGGCTTCACTGGGGGATTATTGCGGCCGGGGCGGTTATGCATTACCTTTCAGAAACCCGCCATGAGCAGATCGGTCATATTAACCGTATTTCACGTATCGACGAGCAGCAATTTGTTTGGCTCGATAAGTTTACCATTCGTAACCTTGAAATACTGCATTCGCCCAACGAGAACGCCACCACCCTTATACAAGTGCTTGACCACAGCATTTCGCCGATGGGCAGCCGGCTACTGAAACGTTGGATTGTGCTTCCGCTCAAGGATAAACATCAGATCAGCGAGCGGCATGATGTTGTGGAGTTTCTACTTAAGGAACAGGATTTTTCTGAAAAGTTGGGCAGCTATCTTCGACGTATCGGCGATCTTGAGCGCCTGATTTCGAAAGTGGCCGTTGGCAAGGTTAACCCGCGTGAAGTGTTGCAAATACAGAAGGCCTTGGAAGCCCTCGACCCCATGCGCCAGCTTTGCCTTGAAAGTGCATGCAAACCACTGCAAAAGGCCGGCGACCAGATTAACCCCTGCGCCTTGATCCGCGACCGTATTTCCCGTGAAATAAAAAGTGAGCCCTCGGCCCTGATTGCCAAGGGCAATGTTATTGCCTCTGGCATTTCAGACGAGCTGGATGAACTCAGAAATATTGCCTTCTCGGGAAAGGATTACCTGGCCAATTTGCGTCAGCGCGAAATTGAACGAACAGGCATCCCCAACATTAAAATTTCTTACAACAACGTGTTCGGGTATTTTCTGGAGGTAACCAACACCCACAAGGACAAGGTGCCTGATGACTGGGAGCGCAAGCAGACCCTGGTGAACTCTGAAAGGTACATCACTCCTGAGCTCAAAGAGTATGAAACAAAGATACTGGCGGCCGAAGAGCTGATCCTGCAAAAGGAAGAAGAGCTTTTCAACGCTTTGATACTTGCCCTTCAGGAGTATATTGAGCCAATTCAGGTTAATGCCGGGGTAGCCGGTCGCCTTGATGTGCTGCTTTGCTTTGCCACAGTATCGCGGCAATATAACTATTCGCGGCCAGAAATCAACGATACATACGTTCTCGATATTCGCGGTGGGCGGCACCCCGTTATTGAGCAGCAATTGCCTCCAGGTGAAGAATACGTGGCCAATGACGTGCTGCTCGACAATGAGCAGCAGCAAATACTGATCATTACCGGACCCAACATGTCGGGGAAATCGGCCTTGTTAAGGCAAACCGCACTGATCGTACTAATGGCCCAGATGGGTTGTTTCGTGCCTGCTGAAAAAGCTTCCATTGGGCTTATCGATAAGATTTTCACCAGGGTAGGGGCTTCAGATAATATCTCCTCGGGCGAATCGACCTTTATGGTCGAAATGAACGAAACGGCCAGCATTCTGAACAATATTTCAAACCGCAGCCTGATATTGCTTGATGAAATTGGCCGTGGCACCAGCACCTATGATGGCATCAGCATTGCATGGGCCATTTCCGAGTTTCTTCATGAGCATCCCTTGTTCAGGGCCAAAACGCTGTTTGCTACCCATTACCACGAACTGAACGAAATGGCTGTTTCGTTTGAGCGCATAAAAAACTTTAATGTATCCATTAAGGAATTGCACAACCAGGTGATTTTCCTGCGCAAGCTGGTTCCGGGTGGAAGTGAGCACAGCTTTGGCATTCACGTGGCTAAAATGGCTGGCATGCCTTCGCTGGTCATCGACCGGGCCAATCAGATCCTGGCTCAGCTCGAGAAAAGCCATAGCCATGAAGAGCTGACCGGCAAAAGCGGCTCAGGTCAGGCCAAGTTAGCCAAAAAAGGAAAGGAAAATTTCCAGCTCAGCTTTTTCCAGCTCGATGATCCCTTGCTTGAGCAGATCAAAGACGATATTCTGAATACCGACATCAACACATTGACCCCCGTTGAGGCCCTCATGAAACTCAATGAAATAAAACGCCTGCTGGGCAAATAAAAAAACCGGCATGGTGCCGGTTTTGCATCATTAACCATTTGGTTACAATTATCTGCGATAGCCTAGTCGCTGCAACACCTCATCACTCAGGTCGTAACGCACATCGGTAAAGATCATGGTTATTCCTCCCGATTTGTCGAAGATCACGGCATAGTTTCCGCGGGTTGCGATTTCTTCAATAGCTTCGTACACACGGTCTTGGATAGGCTTTATAAGTTCCTGTCGCTTTTTGAAAAGGTCGCCTTCGCGTCCGAAGCGGCGCATTTGCAATTCCTTTGCCAGCCTTTCTCGTTCAATGATGTTTTCTTCGCGTTGGCGGCGCATTTCTTCTGGCAGCAGGGGCGCTTCGGCTTGGTATTCGCGGTACAAGCGGTCGATTTCGCTGAAACGTTGTTCAATTTCGCGCTGCCACTCTACGCTTATGCGTTCAATTTCCTGTTCGGCAACCTTGTATTCAGGGATGTTCTCCATGATGTAGTCGGAGTCGATATAGGCAAAACGCTGGGCAAAAGTGAAGCCGGCCATGAGAATGAGCGCGGCAAAAATTGCTGTTCTTTTCATTTTTTGTCCTCCAAAGTTGGTTAAATAGGTTTATCGTTAATCGATAGACTGTCCGATTGAGAAGTGGAACCTTCCGCCGCTGTCGCCGGGTCTTCCGGGTATGGTGTCGAAGCCATAACCGTAGTCGATACCCAACAGGCCGAACATTGGCAGGAATATCCTGAGGCCGACGCCGGCCGAACGCTTGATGTTGAAGGGGTTGTATTCCCTGAAGTTTTTCCAGGCATTACCGCCTTCAACAAATGCCAGCGCATAGATGGTCGACATTGGACTCAGCACGATGGGGTAACGAAGCTCAACGGTGTATTTGTTGAAAACGGTGGCCCCGATTTCCCGTCCTACGCTGTTGGTTGGTGTCAGCGAGTAGTTGGCATAACCTCTCAGAGCGATAATTTCCCGGCCATCGATTTCCCAGCCTGATATTCCATCGCCGCCAAGGTAAAACCTTTCAAAGGGCGGGAATCCGATGTCGGGGTTATAGAAGCCAAGGAAACCGAACCTTGTCCGGGTGCTTAATACCAAATTTCCTGCCAATCTGGTGTACCAGCTGGTATTAAATTTCCATTTGTGGTATTCGAGCCATTTGTATTTCTCTTCGGCCGGGAGACCCGCATAGTTTTTCCCGCCAAGGGAAGAGTAGGGCGGTGTAAGCTGCAAAGAGAGTGAAATCTCTGAGCCCAGTCTGGGGTAAAGTGGCGCATCGATTGAGTTGCGGCCAAGCACCACGTTGTAGCTCAGGTTGTTCGACCTTCCGCTGTTTATTATGAAAGGAATCGGGCTGTTTAAGATATCGTAGTTCTGATAGGTAAAAAACTGCTGCAAGAAGAAATAGTCGTCGGGCACCTGAAGCCTTTTGGCAAAGCCAAGGCTTGCTCCAATGATTGAGTAGTATCCGTAATTTGGGTGGCTTTTTGCCAGGTTAGTGCGGTGGGTTGTTTGATACACACTCAGGCTAAGGGTGTTGGGCTTTTTGCCTCCCAGCCAGGGTTCAACAAACGACATGCTGTATGATATGTATCCGCGCCCATAGGTCTGTGCCCTAAGCGAGAGGCGTTGGCCATCGCCAGTGGGTAAGGGTCGCCAGGCTTCCTTATTGAAGAGGTTGCGGGTAGAGAAGTTGTTGAAGGTAAGGCCAATTGTACCAATGATTCGATTTGCGCCCCAGCCGCCCGAAAGTTCAACCTGGTCGGATGATGTTTCAGAAACGACATATTCAATATCAACAGTGCCATCGGCAGGGTTGGGTCGTGGCACCACATCGATCTTTTCCTGGTCGAAGTATCCCAGCTGAATAATGTCGCGTTGACTGCGGATGATATCGCTGCGGCTGAAGAGCTGGCCCGGACGTGTGCGGATCTCACGCATAATGACATGGTCGTTGGTGCGGTCGTTACCACGAACGATTACGCGGTTAATGGTGGCCTGTTTCCCTTCAAAAATGCGTAGTTCCAGGTCGATGGAGTCATTTTCGATGGCAGTCTCAACGGCCTTGATGTCGAAAAACAGGTAACCGTCATCAAGGTAGAGGGAGCTCACATCTATTCCATCAATGTTCATGTACAAATTCTTCTGCAGCAACTTCTGGTTGTACACATCGCCAGGTTTTATGCCGAGCACATCGCTGAGCACTTCTGTTGGGTATACCGTGTTGCCAATCCATGTAATGTTCCGGTAGTGATAGGTGGGGCCTTCTTCGATGTACAGGTCGATGTTAATCCTGTTCTCTTCCACAAAATAAATGGAATCTCTTAAGATGCGGGCATCGCGTTTGCCAAGTTCGTTATAGCGGTCAATAATCTTTTGCTTATCTTCAATAAACTGTTCCTGCACAAGTTTTGATGCATTGAAAAGGAAGCGCAGGCTCCGTTCACGCGTTTTTTTCATTAGCCGTTTCACCTGCCCATCAGAAAGCACTTCATTGCCGTACACATTTACACTTGCAATACGGGTGCGTTGTCCCCGGTCAATTTCAAACTCAAGGGCAATACTGTTTACCCTGATGGTGTCCGGAATCTGTTTTACCCTGATTTGTGGTTTGAGGTAACCTTTTTCAACAAAATAATCTTCAATGGCGCTTTCGGCCCGAAACAACAGACTTTCAGTGACCACATCGCCGCGAATGATGTTGAGCTGCTCCCTGAGTTTGTCGGCGTCTGAGCGCTTTACGCCCATGAATTCGTAGCGCGTCAGTCTTGGCCTTTCACGAAGTTCAATATCAAGAAAAATTGACTCGCCCTGAATAGATGTTGCAAATATGGCCACATGCTGAAAAAGTTGCTGTTTCCAGAGGTTCAGAATAGCCCTTGAAATTTGTTCGCCTGGCACCAGTATGGTTTGGCCCACATAAAGTTGTGAAACCATTATGACCACATTTTCATCGATGTTATCTCCTGCACCCGTAACGGTGATGCCTCCAATGCGGTATTCCTGTGGGTTATTGGGGTCAATCCTGATCTGGCTTCCGGTCAAAACCTGCTGGGCATAAACAGTATTGGCAAGACCACAAACCAGGAAAACCAGAATCGCAGGAAGGAAAGAGGGTTTAAAAAACCTGACATTCAACTTTGGGGAGAACCTGGATTGGAGCATCATATTTAATTTTAGCAAAAGTCATTCAAAAGGATTAGCTGTTATTGGTTGCCCGGTTTTAGCATTGCGGCTCGGGCACCCTGCCAAACCGTCTTTCCCGTTTCTGATATTCAATTATGGCTTGGAAGAAGTGGTTTTTTCGGAAGTCGGGCCAAAGTACACAGGGAAAATAGAGTTCAGAATAGGCCATTTGCCAAAGCAGGAAGTTGCTTAAGCGCAACTCACCGCTGGTGCGAATGAGCAGGTCAGGATCGGGAACTCCAGCTGTTTCAAGGTGATTTTCAAAAAGCTGGTTATCAATTTCACTGGGGTGCAACTGACCGGAGTAAACTTTTTCGGCAATTTTTTTAGCGGCATTGGTTATTTCCCAGCGCGAGCTGTAACTGAGAGCTACCACCACGGTAAGGCGGGTATTGTTTGCTGTGAGGGCAATTGCTTCCCTGAGTTCCTTTCGGCAACGAGCTGGAAGAGCGCCAAGGTCGCCAATGGCAAGCAGCCTAACCCCCTTCTCATTAAGCTCAGGGGTTTCGTCATGAATGGCCCTCACCATTAGTTCCATAAGCGTATCTACTTCTATTTTGGGTCGGCACCAGTTTTCAGTAGAGAATGCGAAAAAGGTTAAATATTCCACGCCTATCTCAGCAGCAGCTTCAACAGTTTCGCGAACGGCCGCAACCCCGTGCTCATGACCGAAAATCCTTTCTTTACCCCTGTGCCTGGCCCAACGCCCGTTCCCATCCATGATCACTGCCACATGACGAGGAATTCTTTCAAGATTAATCTGCTGCTTTAAATCCATTCCTATCAATAAATTATGCCCCCAAAAAGTGGCACAAATTTCTTAAAATGTTTCGAGAAATAAAAGGATTGCCCCAAAGTTTAAGAATTTTTAATTGAAAGCGGGGCACTTGCTGCGCGTAAAGTCTTTGATTTTAAAGGAGATAACAAAGCCAGCGAAGGAGTACCAATCGTTGTTTCGGGGGTTTCCCCTTTGCAGGCCAGTGTTTTGCCCCGGATTGCTGAGCGAACGGTCGGAAAAGTAATAGCCCGCAGCATATATGGGATTATTATTTGCATCATAACCTTGAAAATAAATGTTGGGATCAGGGTAAACGGTACTCACATCATCTAAATAGTCGGTGCCGGTGCGCCGCAAACCCCATTCTACCCCACCTGTAATATTGCGGCTAATATTAAACTTAATGCCAAATCCGAAAAGGAAATTATAAGAGACCAAACTGTATTTTTCAGGATATCCGTCGTGTCCCTGTCCTTCGGTGCCCAGTGCACGCAGATTTATCCATCGGCCTTCTTGGTTCATCGCCTGTGGGTTGAATTTAAAAATACCTGCACCGCCAAATAGATAAGGAGCATAGGGGGTGTCGAGGTTACCTGCCACGAATGGCAAAAAATTTACTTCTGCCTGGGCTGAAAGTTCAGCGACCTTCGAAACAAATCGAAGGTTGCGGTCTTCGTTATATTTAATAAGCGCATCGTTGCCTTCAACACTTCCGAAAATGCCATTAGCCCTGAGCGAGATGTGAGGTGTAAAGTTATACCGGTAAATGCCGCCCAGTGCAATGCGCGTAAGGGCAAACTGCCTGCTTGGGTTCAGTTCGCCCAGGTAGTATGAACCACCGAAAAAAACGCCAATCTCGTTTTTCTGGCCAAAGGCAGCGCCCGGAGAAAAAATAAAAAGGGCCATAAGTATAATAAGGCCCGTGCGGCGTTTTACTCTTAAACCTGGCAGTCTGGGGGTTGTCATCAATGATTAATGATTGCGGTTTTTCAGAATTTTTTGTGAAGGTTTCCCGTTTTATGCCCGGGTTCGAGAAAATAACGTATGCATTTAGTAAATATTTTGCAGTACAGGCAAACCTTTTTAGCGTATCAGCGGAGCCCAACGGCGGGAGGTAGGTCCGCTAATGATCTTATATTGTACAGTAAAAAATAAAAACATATAGGCATCGTCGTTATGGGGGTTTCCCCGCTGGTATCCGGGCAGGGTGGAGTCATAACCGGGATAATGGTTTTGTATGCTGTAATTGGTGGGGTTTGAGAAAAACTCGCCCAGGGCAATTTTTGCAGGATCAGACCAGTTTGCGCCATACACTGCTGGATCCACATAGGTGGTGCTGGTGTCGTCGAGATAGTCGGTGAAGGTTTTTCTGAAACCATATTCAAGACCAATGCTCCATTCGCGGCTAAGCGAAAGGGTCATTCCAATACCAAAGGGGACCGCTACGTTAAACGGGATGTATTTTCTACGGGTTGGGAACTCTTCAAAGCCCTGGCCTTCGGTACGAAGAGGCCTGAGGTTATACCATCCATCGGGTGGTATTTCTTCAAGCGGAATAGTTCCATGTTGAAGCGTGAGATAATGGGCACCGGAAAATTTTCCTTGAGGGTTGAAGAAAAACCCTCCTAAGCCTGCGAAGACATAGGCCCTTAACCGGTAACCTACCCAGCCAATGGTGCGGGTTTGGTCGCGGTAGCGAGCTCCTACTTTTCCATCGGTATAGAAAAAAAATTCGCCTTGTACCGAAGTTTCCAAAACAGGCGATCGAAATTCAATATTCCGGTTATTTCGAAACTCTTCCTGGGTATGCCTGTCAGCACCTGATACGTAGCCAAATGCCAGGTTGCCAGTTACTGCCAGATCGTAGTTGACAAAATAACGGTATCCCATTTTTCCACCTGGTCTGATGGCCCTGAAGTCGAAGTCGCGATAGTCTTGAGTTCCTATTTTGTCGGCTCCGCCTAAGTCGCCCATAAACCCCGCGGCCCCAATACCGGCAAATACAAATTGGCGCTCACGTTTCCAGAGCTGCCCCGAAGTTTCGGGAAGCAGAAACATGATCAGAATTATTGATATAAGTAAGTTTCTCATTGAGCCGGGCATAGATAAAGCACAAAATTAATTTTTTTTCAATAAAGCCATGCTTTTTTAGAGTTGTAAGGCAAATTTGCTTTGGTTAATTTCTTTTATCAAACCCCCAAGCCAGTTTGTTTCTGATGGTTTTGAAAAAATCCTTTTGCCCCAGGCAGATCAGGTTTATTGAAAAGCGGGCTTTTTTAATGACCAGCTCAACCGAAGTTGAGAGTGGTCTGGAACGCGAATCGAGTACTACCAGGTATTCTTGCGAGCGACCGCTTATACGCAACTTAATTGTGCTGGTGTCAGGAATAACGATGGGCCTTACCGTAAGATTGTGTGTGGCAATGGGTGTGATGATAAAATTGCGTGATTCGGGTGAGATGATCGGGCCTCCGCAGCTAAGGGAGTAACCTGTTGAACCGGTAGGTGTTGCAACGATCAGCCCGTCGGCCCAGTAGGTGTTTAAAAACTGCCCATCCACATAGGCGCTGATAGATATCATGGTTGATGTGTCGCGCTTGAGCACGGTGAGTTCATTCAGGGCATAACTGAACTGGCCGAAGAGGTCTTCGGGCGAGACCATTTGCAGCAGGCTGCGCCGGTCGAGGCTGAAATCGCCGTTGAGCAATGCCTGGGCTGCGATGCTTATCTCATCGGTCGACACGGCCGAAAGAAACCCAAGTCTGCCGGTATTGATGCCCAGCACCGGGATGCCTGAGTCGCGAAGCAGGGTAATGGTGTCGAGCAGTGTGCCATCGCCACCAATGCTGATCATGCAGAAGGTTTCGGGATCGAGCTCTTGGCCATGACCAAAGGTTTTTACCGGTTTTAAAAAATTAAAACCTGTCTGAAGGTAAGAATAGAAACTTTCGTAAACCCAAAACTCTGTGGCGCGGGTCTCAAGAGTAGTAAGCAGGGTGCTCACCTGCTCAAAATAGGCCGGGTTAAAATCGCGGCCAAAAAGGGCTATCTTCATAATGCCTGCTTTTTCTGTTACCGAAAGTAAAAAACTTTAAGCAATTTTTTAAAAAAGCACGTGAAATGTTTTCGGCCTTCGGCTATGCCTAAATACTGATAACCGACGATCTGTCTAAAGCAGCTCCAGCCTTTTCGAGTCGAGTTTCAGGAAAGTAAAGATCATAATGGTGAAACCCCACAAGGAAGACCCCCCATAGCTGAAAAAGGGGAGTGGGATTCCGATTACTGGCACCATCCCTATTGTCATTCCGATATTCACAAAGAAATGGAAGAAGAGTATTGACGCTATGCTGTAGCCAAACACCCGGCTGAATGTTGAGCGTTGCCTTTCCGCTAAAAAGATCAGTCGGGCCATAAACATGATATACATTACAATAATCACAAAACTTCCTACAAAGCCCCATTCTTCGCCAATGGTGCAAAAAATAAAATCGGTACCCTGTTCTGGCACAAAGTTGAATTTGGTCTGGGTGCCTTTCAGGTACCCCTTGCCCCAGAAGCCACCTGAGCCTATGGCAATTTTTGATTGGTTCAAGTTGTAACCGGCGCCTTTCAGGTCCACTTCTTCGTTGATCAGCACTTCGATACGCAGCTTCTGGTGCGGCTGAAGGAAATTCTCAAAGGCATAATCTACTGAATAAACGTAAACGGAAAGTATGGCAAAAAGGCCCAGGAGCTGCACCATTTCCCTGCGACGCCTTCGCAATATCACTGCCCCTATCAGAGCAATAAGAGCCAGCACCCCGATTATAATGAACTCATTCATGATCAGGGTCAGCACAAAAAGAAATACGGCCACCAGTCCGAAAATGAGTAATAGGCCGCTAACATAACCTTCGCGGTAAAGCACCAGAACGAAGGCGGCAAAAACCAGTGCGGTTCCGGTATCATTTTGCAGAAAGATCAATGCAACGGGCAATGCAATTATGGCCAGGGGTTTTAAGCGTGTGGCCATATCGATGCTTCGCGATTTGATTTCACTGACAAACCGTGCAATGGCCAGGGCAGTGGCAAATTTGGCAAATTCAGCAGGTTGAATTTGAAAGCTGCCAATTCGAAACCATGACTTGGATGCGTTGATCTCAACCCCGAAAAGCAGCACGCCTATCAGGATAACCAAAATAGCGCCGTATATAAGCCATGCAAAAGCAGGAAAGAACTTTGCATCAAACATCAGGATAATACCGGCCAATACCAGCGATGTGATGATCCAGAGCAGCTGCTTGCCGTAATTCTGGCTGATGTCGAAAATGCTTTGATGCCCTTCGGTGATTTCGGCTGCAAAAATATTGAACCAGCCCATGAATATCATCGCAATAAACAGGAATACGATGGGCTTGTCGATGTTTTTGAAGAAATCAAATTGTTTTCTCATGGTCTGTTTTTAAGGAAGCTTGCATCGATGATGCGTTTTTCGAACCAGTCGCGGCCGATCTTGCCGTTAATATATTTTTCGATCATGAGGCTGGCAATGGGGGCTGCCCATGTTGAGCCGTAGCCGGCATTTTCCACCACCACCGAAATGGCGATCTTGGGGTCTTCAACCGGCGCGAATGCAATGAACACGCTGTGGTTTTCGCCATGGGGGTTTTGTACTGTGCCGGTTTTACCCCCTATGGGGATGGAAGCGATATGCGAGAACCTGCCGGTGCCTGCTTCCACCACTTTGTGCATGGCCTGAGCCATCGCTTCGAAATGTGCTTTGTCTACTGTAGTTTGATTTTTTATCAGAAACCTTTCCTGCAGGCTGTCGGGGTGGTCAATTGCGCGCACAATATGGGGGGTGTAATAATATCCGCGGTTAGCCACCGTTGCAGCCAGGTTGGCAAGCTGCACCGGTGTAGTGCCAATTTCGCCCTGCCCTATGGCCAGCGAAATGATGGTGAGTGAGCGCCAACCTCGGGGGCCATAGATCCGGTCGTAATAATCTGAGGTAGCCACCAGCCCGCTGAGTTCCCAGGCCAGGTCGCTGCCAAATACCCGCCCGAAGCCAAAGCTGCTCACATGTCGCCGCCAATTGTTAAAACCCTCCTGCATGCTGTTAAACCTCGACTGGTCGATAGTATTGCGGAAGGTAATGCAGCTGTAGGTGTTGCAGCTGAACTGTATGCTGCTCAAAACATTAACGGGCCCTGGGTGGCTTCTGCACCTTACGGTAATTCCCCCGCTGAAGTATGCCCCACCGCAGCCGTAACTGCTATTGTAATTGACCACACCTTCTTGAAGGGCCACTAAAGTGTTTACCACTTTAAACACCGATCCTGGCGGGTATTGAGCCATCAACGCCCTGTTGAACAAGGGCTTTAACTCGTCGACTTGCAACTGGCGGTAATTTCGTGTCCGAACCCTTCCTACCAGCAAGTTGGGGTCGTAACCCGGCGCCGACACCAAAGCCAGGATCTCGCCCGTTGATGGCTCAATGGCTACGATGCTACCGCGCTTGTTACGCATAAGCTGCTCGCCGTATAGCTGAAGTTTTGCATCAATGGTGGTGTAAAGGTCCTTGCCGGGAATGGCAATGGTATCGAAACGGCCTTCTTCAAAAGGGCCAATCTCGCGGTTATGAACATCGACCATGCGCACCCTGACCCCTTTTTTACCACGCAACTCTTTTTCGTACGAGAGCTCAATGCCACTGATGCCGATATAGTCGCCCATGCGGTAATAGGGGTTGTTTTCAATGTCGCGTGGGCCTACTTCACCCACATATCCAAAGGTATGGGCCGCCATAGGGTAAGTATATTTTCGCAGGGTTCGGGGTTGCACAAAGAAGCCGGGAAAGCGGAACATCTTCTCCTGAAAAACTGCAAAAGCGTTCTTTGAGATCTGACTTTCGAGCACCGACGGCCTGAAACGCGAATATTCACGGGCCTGCTGCATGCGGCGTTCAAATGTTTCTTTTTCCATACCCAGGAGCTGACAGAACTCAAGAGTATCAATGTTACGCAACTGGCCGGGCACAACCATCAGGTCGTAGTGGGCTTCATTGTAAACAAGCAAATCTCCGTTGCGGTCATAAATAAGCCCACGGGCAGGGTAGTCGGTCACATATCGCAATACGTTGCTGTCGGCCGAAAGCTTATACGAGGGGTCAAGCACCTGGATCTGAAACAGACGAACCAAATAAATAAAACCGATAAGTATCATGGTCCCAACAATGATGCTTCTCTTCTTGGAATGTAGGTCAGACCCTTGGTTAAATTGCATTATTTAAAAAAATTGTACGGAATAAGCTGGTTTTCTTCAGTGCAAAAATAAATAAACCACATCACAAACCTTAAGAAAGAAAAACAACTTTTTTTAATCATTTTCTGCTTTTTTTCATTCCTTGTTTTGGATAAAGGTTTAAGTTTATATAATTTTCAGCCTATTTTTTATGCGAATGAAAAAGTTGTATATCACAATTACGTGTTTTTTGTTGCTGAATGTCTGTTTACCAGCATTATATGCACAAGACACTATTCCAAATGCCAGCTTTGAGCGATGGCCTATTGCGAATCAGAATAATCCTGAATTTTGGGATTCTTCGAATAAAATCACTATGGTTCCTTTTGTGGGCTATACATCTGTTGAAAAAACCACTGATGCCTGGGATGGTGATTTTGCAGTGCGCTTAGTAACAGGTTCATTATTTGGTACGGTTATCCCCGGCTTGCTTACGCTTGGCATCTTCGATTTGAACCCTCAGGACCCCTTGCAAAGCATTTCTGGAGGGGTGCCCTTTTCGGCCAGGCCGGCAATGTTAAGGGGTTACTACAAATATGAAACATCAGGAATTGATCGTGGGCTAATTTTATTCGGGCTTTTTAAGTTCAACGAGTCAACAGGGCAAAAAGACACCATTGCCGCTGGTATTGGTTTGCTCACCCAGGTTGAAGAATTTACCCTTTTTTCGGTGCCATTGATTTACCTTATAGACCAGGAGCCCGATACCATGAACATAGTTATTCTTTCATCATTTAGTGACGAAATGGTAGTTGGTTCTGCCTTGAAAATTGACGATCTTCATTTCGTTTTTGGAACTTTTCCGGAAGTTGATCTTGGCCCTGACCTATATATTTGTCCGGGTCAATTTGTTATTCTCGATGCAGGTGGTGGAGAAGGTTATTTGTACTTTTGGGTAAATGTTGAAACCGGTGAAATCATAAGTCAGGAGCGCATTTTGTCTGTGGATGTGCCGGGCCATTATGGTGTGTTGGTTTTAAACGAGTTGGGTTTGCCTGGCTCAGACCAGATACATGTTTTCGGGGCTCCTGCACCGGCCATTTTTGAAGTTACCGGCGGAGGAGAATACCACCATCCAGATCAAGGTGTTGTGGTTGGTTTAAGCGGAAGTGAAATCGGTGTTAATTATTTCCTGTTCAGGGATTCGTTTGATGTTGGTCAATGGCAGGGTACTGGCCAGGAACTAACATTCGGCTTGCAACCAGTGGGCAATTATTCCGTATTGGCCGTAAATGAAGAGCATGGTTGCGAATCGGAAATGGAAGGCATTGCTGAAGTGGTTCTTTCCTCTTCAATTTGGGTTGATGCATTTGCTGGTCAGATTGGTGTATTTCCCAACCCTGCCAAAGGGTCTTTTCAAATTAAAACTAATTGGCCATCAGTAAAAGGTGAGTTGATAATAATGAATTCTGCAGGAAAAAAAGTGCATGAACAATATTTTGAAACCAATTTGCAAGGCATGATTCAACACCTTAAAGTATCTCATCTCGAAGCCGGGGTTTATTTTATCCAACTTAAAAATAGTCTTGGCGAGCAAAAAATATTCAGGCTGATTTGCCTTCCGTAAAAAACGAAAATTACTTTTTGCATTTCTTTTTCCTTTCCCGGCAATTCTTTCACAATTTTAATAACTTAGCCGACTCGGGGTTTCTCCAAAAACTCAACCAAAATCCCAAACATATGAGCAAAATTGTTGTTTTGGGCGCCGGTATGGTTGGTAAGGCCATAGCCATTGATCTTTCTGCCAGGCATCAGGTCATTGCCGCTGATATTGACCCGGGCTCCCTCGATTATCTGGCAAAAAAATATCCCATTGAAACGTTGGGTGTAAACCTAATGGAAGAAGAGCGGGTGGCAGGCCTTGTGGCCGATTGCGACCTGGTGGTTTCGGCCGTTCCGGGCTTCATGGGTTTTGACACTGTACGCACAGTGATTGAGGCCGGAAAGAACATTGTAGACATTTCGTTCATGCCCGAAGATTTTATGGAGCTTAACGCCCTTGCGGCGCAAAAAGGTGTAACAGCCATAACCGACTGCGGGGTGGCGCCAGGAGTTCCAAACCTGATCGTGGGCCGCCACAATGAATACATGGAGATTGAAAACTTCGAATATGTGGTGGGCGGCCTTCCCCGCATCAAAGTGTATCCTTTCTTTTACAAGGCGCCATTCTCGCCCATCGATGTGATTGAAGAATACACCCGCCCGGCGCGTTATGTAGAAAAGGGGCAACTTATGACCAAGCCTGCCATGAGTGAACCCGAGCTGATGTTTTTCGAAAAAGTGGGAACGCTCGAAGCCTTTTACACCGATGGGCTACGTTCGCTACTTGCCAACATGGAGCACATCCCCAACATGCGCGAAAAGACCCTGCGCTACCCGGGCCACATTCAATTGATACTTGCGCTAAAAACTGCAGGCTTCTTCGAAAAAACCCCCATCACAATTAACAATACCGCCATCCGTCCCATCGACTTCACCAGCAAGGTGCTGATAAACGACTGGAAGCTTGGCCCCGAAGAGCCGGAGTTCACTGTTATGCGTATTGAAATTTCGGGCCGTGAGGATGGCAAGGCCAAAAAGATCGTTTACAACCTATATGATGAGTATGATGATAAGGCCAAGCTTTCATCCATGGCCCGCACTACAGGCTTTACCGCCACGGCTTGCGCCGAGCTGATCCTGCAGGGACGCTTCGCCGGCAAGGGTGTTTTTCCGCCTGAACTTATCGGCATGGACGAAGACAATTTCCTATTTGTAATGGACTACCTGTCCGAACGCAATGTGATATACCAGAAAACCGAAACCCATAAATAATACCACTTCTTTAATGAAGAAGAAAACGGATGTCCTTCGCAACTACCGCGAAACCATGAAGGCCATTGGGTATGTACCCCGCAAAAAAGCCTCCCAGAAAGATTATGACCGAATCGGCTTTATGTCGGGCCTTGAGGTGCATCAGCAGCTCGATACCCGCCAGAAGCTCTTCTGCCGCTGCCCCTGCGGTATTTACCAGGCGCCTGATGATTTTGATGCGGAGGTGATTCGCCACATGCGGCCTACTTTAAGCGAGTTGGGCGAGTATGATGGCACGGCCCTGATGGAATTCAAAACAAAAAAGGAGATCGTTTACCGCATTAAGAACGTCACAACCTGCACTTACGATGTTGACGACACCCCACCATTTCCAATGAACCGCCAGGCGCTGGATATTGCCATACAGATCAGCCTGCTGAAAAAGCTCAATATTGTGGGCGAAGTACACATTACCCGCAAGCAGTATCTCGATGGCAGCATCCCCACTGGGTTTCAGCGTACGGCCATCATTGGCGTTGAGGGAGAAATAGAGCTTCGCAATAAAAAGATCAGGCTCATTCAGCTTAGCCTTGAGGAAGATTCATGCCGCGAGGTTTCTGACATTGGCCACACCCGTATTTATCGCACCGACCGCCTGGGCATGCCGCTAATTGAAACCGTGACCTATCCCGATATGGTGAACCCCGATGAGGTTGCAGAGGCCTGCCAGTTTATCCGCTTCCTGAACCGCAGCACCGGCAAGGTGCGCACCGGCATGGGCGCCGCACGGCAGGATGTGAACGTGAGCTGCCGCGGGGGCTCGCGTGTGGAGATAAAAGGGGTGGCGCATATTAAGTGGATACCTGAGCTGACACACAATGAGGCTTTCCGCCAATGGGCGCTGCTGCACATTCGCGAGGCTTTGCTTCAACGGGTTAAAAAGCCCGAGACCTGGCAAATGAGCTGGCAAAAAATTGATCCGGTGTATTTCGACTTACGCTCAAAGGTTTTGAAAAACCTGAAAGAGCAACAACTTGAACTTTATGCCGTTTGCCTGCCCCGCTTTGGCGGGTTGCTCTCGCACTTCACCCAGCCGGGCAAGGTGTTTGCCGACGAGCTCAGCGATCGTCTGAAAGTGATTGCCTGCATTGAAAAGCCCAACATGACCACTTCCGAAGACCTTAAGCCTGCTGAAAGTGAAGAGGTTTTTGCAAGGCTTCGCAAAATGCTTGGCGCAAAGGCCGATGATGCCATTGTGCTGTTCTGGGGCCCGGCTGCCGATATTCCTACTGCCCTTGAAACCATTGAAGAGCGATGCCGATTGGCTTTCATGGGTGTTCCCAACGAAACAAGGAAATCATTCGAGGATGGCACCACCATTTTTGAACGCGTGCTGCCCGGTGCCGACCGCATGTACCCCGACACCGACTCGGCCCCCATCCCGCTTGAAGAAAAGCAAATTAAGAAACTCGCCAAAGACCTGCCTCTGGAAGCCATAGATGCTTACCGGCAGATGCAGCAATGGAATGTGCCCGAAGATACCTACTTCTACATACTGAAGAAAAACCTATTTCCGGTACTTAACCAAATGGTCAATGAGCTCGGAATCGATCCGGTTTTTGCAGGTGCTTTGCTGGGCCACCGGCTGCGCTATGTGGAAGGACATTATGAAGTTTCTCAAGGTTTTCGATATGAACAGGTGGTTGAAATGCTGAAAGAGATACAGACCCGTGGCCTCGACCGCGAGATCATAAAACCCATGCTGCCCGTGGTGGTGCAACATCCCAAAATGGATTTCGACTCTATATTGGTGAGCATCAACTTCAAGCCACAGCTCCCCGAAGAGATCCTGGCCGGAGTGCGTTTCCTGAAAAAGAAATACGCCTCTATTGGACGCATTAAGGATGGCGACGCCCGCACCAACTGGATGATGGGGCAACTCAGGAAGAATGCAGTTGGAAATATCAGCCTCAAGGAACTGCGTGCGCTTCTTGAAAATGGGAAGTTGGGAAGTTGAGAAAATGAGAAAATGAGAAATTAGATTTGAGTGCATTTGTGGAGAATAACTTTGAACCTGAGCCGAACCGCTGGTTAGCGGTGAGTTAATAAGCGAAGCGAATAAACCAAAAACCTGAAACCTTAAACTTTGATGAGCGAAGATTTTTTCCAGGGATACAAAGGCCAGGCCCTTGAGGTGCTGAAGAAATACAATGTGCGGGTATGGGGGCAGGCCACCATTGAAACCAGCCGGGGCAATTTTGTGGGAACGGTGCTGCCAAGATCCGAAAACGATGACGATCGCCATTTAGTGCTGAAGATCTCAACCGGCTACAATGTGGGCATTGCCGTCGACACCATACTGGGCATGAAAGAGACCGGCTACAAAAAAGCCAATTACAAAATCCCTGAAAAGGAATTTCCTTATACCGAAGGCCTGCCAAAAGTGAAGTTGATAGGCACCGGCGGTACCATTGCGTCGCGTCTCGACTACCGCACGGGGGCAGTGATACCCGCCTTTTCGCCCGGCGAGCTTTATGGCGCGGTGCCCGAGCTGGCCGACATTTGCAATCTTACAACTGAGAAGGTGTTTGCCGTGTTCAGCGAAAACATGGGCCCCATGCAGTATAAAAAGCTGGCTGTGGCCATTGGCAAAGAAATTGAAAACGGTATTGATGGCATTGTGATTGGCCATGGTACCGATACCCTTCATCATACCGCCGCTGCCCTTACCTATATGATACAGAACCCGCCCATACCCATTGTGCTGGTGGGCTCGCAGCGTTCGTCCGACAGGCCTTCGTCAGATGCCGCCCTCAACCTGATGCATGCCTGCTATACCGCCGGGCATGGCGACATTGCCGAAGTGATGGTGTGCATGTTCGGGCCCACCTCTGATGAATATGCCTTTTTGCACCGGGGCACCCGTGTGCGCAAGATGCACTCTTCATATCGCAGCACTTTCCGCACCCTTGGTGAAATACCACTGGCCACCGTTACCCGGCAGGGCGTAAAACCCATTAAGAACGATTTCAACCACCGCCGCAAAGACCGTAAGGTGAAGATCATGCCCTATTTCGAGGAAAATGTGGCCATGGTGTATTATTACCCCAATATGATGCCCAACATGATCGATTCGCTCATCGACAATGGATATAAGGGCATTGTAATTGCCGGCACCGGGCTGGGGCACGTGAACAAACCCTTGTACCCCGCCCTTGACCGGGCCAAGAAGGCAGGCGTGGCGGTATATATGACCGTGCAGACCCTATGGGGCTACGTGCAGATGTTTGTATATGAAACCGGCCGTGAAATGATGGCCCTGGGCGTAATTCCTGGTGAGAATCTTCTGCCTGAGGTGGCCTACATAAAACTTGGCTGGGCACTTGGGCAGACCAACGATCTGGAGGAAGTAAAGCACATCATGCTCACCCCAATACAAGACGATATAACACCGCGTGAGCCCTACAATGGTTATTTAATCTATCAGGGCGGCGTTCCTGAGGTGGAAGAGTTTATCAGAAAGTTCAGGAAATAAAAATTATTTGACCCTGCCCACCAGAATGCCCGTAACCCTGCGCATTGGTGCAAGGTATTGGCTCAGCGGAACCGGGGTAATTTCTACCTTATTGGTTCTTAGCGATGCATGCAGCAGGTGCAGGCGGCCGTTTTGAAAAATGGCAAAGCCGGTATGCGAAACATCCAAACCATCTATGTCGGTGGTAAGGGCAATGATGTCGCCATTTCTGATTAAATTTTCGAGTTCTTTTATTTTTCCTTTCGGGATAAAATTCATTTCATAAGCCGAAACGGTTTTTTCCACCTCCTTCATTTTTTCGACAAAGGCGGGGTTTTCGAGCTGGCGGTAAGAGCCGGGGTTGGCGGTCATAAATGCCACGTGGTTATCATGAACTTCATTTCCAATAGTATTGCTTGCGATTTCCAAAATGCCTTTTGATGCATTGTCATGAAGCCAGTCGGTGAAGTAATGCAGGCGCGAGGGGTAAGCATCAATCACTCCGCCACGGTAGCGAATGCAAGCCAGTATTTGGGAGAAATCTTCAAAAGAAACATTGCCCTTTCTTATGGCCCGCGCCATGGCCAGCATGTGTTCCACGAAAGTGGTGCAATCCATGCCTGCCAGGTTAATAACCAGTTGTTCGGGTTCCTTTACTTCTAATGTATGGGCCACATAGGGCGTGCCCAGAAATTTTCCCGAAAGGGCCAGAATGAGATCAGCAGTGGAAGCATTCGGCATTTCTATTAAAACTTCCTGCATGGCTTTTATTGCAAGTATGCTATCGCTTTCGCTGATAAAAACCTTCAAATCATCAGCTCCCGGGCACCATTGCTGCAGGGCTTTTTCAGGTGGCGGTTCCTTTTCTTGCGATGACTGCGCCGACTGGCATGACAGGCTGAAGAACAGCAGAAAGACAATTATGGTGAATGAAACGGGGGTGCTCATTTACGTAATTATTTTGGTGAACAATTCAATGGCAAACTTAATGATTCCTGCTTGAATTTTTTTAAAATAGCTTTGTATCAGAATATTTGCCTGAATGACATTTAATCCTATATTTGCAGACGATGATTTAAAAATTGAACCATGTACAAGTTTATGAAATTATTTGTTGCCGTATTGCTTGGCCTGAGCTTTGGCCTGGCACAAGCCCAACCACCCGACATTGCCTCGGTAAAAGGAGATAATGTATTTGAAAATACTTTTAAGGCAATAGAAATGCTTGGCGGTATGCAGCGTTTTGTGCAACCCGGCCAAACGGTAGGCATATTGGTTAATTCTGGTTTTCGTAACAAGGGGGCTTATGTTGATCCGGATGTTGTTTTTGCAACCATAAGCATGTTATACGATGCCGGTGCCAGCGACATAGTTTTTTTGCAATACATTGATGCCGAGTACTGGGCCCGCAGCCCCCTTGAGCCAGAGTACCGCGACATGATTGCCCGCACCAGGGAAATTGCCGAAAACAAATTCCCTTCTGTTTTTATTGAAGATATTTTTGTTAAGATACCAACTGTTGAGGGTGCAGTGAGCGTTAAAGACCTGGAGTTGGTAAAAGAGTTTTTTGAAGTGGATGTGTTTATCAATATTCCCATTGCCAAGCACCATGCCACCACCATTCTGACCAACTCAATGAAAAACCTGATGGGCCTGAATACACGTGCTTCCAATGTTAAGTTCCATTTAGACGGCCCGGCTCGCAACGATCCGGAGTTTATAGCCCAGTGCATTGCCGACCTTAACTTGCTGCGAAAGGCCGATCTGATCATTTCTGATGTTAGCCAGGTGATTGTTACCAATGGCCCCGGCGGTCCTGGCGAAATGGTTAGTCCGCTAAGGGTAGTAGCCGGCACCGACCCCGTAGCCATCGATTCCTATTGCACTTTGCTATTAGGCTTTGAACCTGAAGATATTCTTACCATTGAAAAGGGTTTTCTGCATGGTTTAGGCGAAAAAGACCTCTCAAAACTTAAAATAAATGAGGAGTAGTCATGAGCAAAATATTTTTCAAGTTTGGATTTTTTCTGGCTTTATTATTCGGCCCTTTGTCAGGAATAAAAGCCAAGACCGCTGCCGAGGTATTGCCGGCACAAGGGGCTTTGCCCGGCTGGGAAGCATCATATGATGCCATGGCCTATGAAGGCGAAGACCTGTTTTTCCTTATCAATGGCGGGGCCGACCTGTATATGGAATACGGCTTTTTGGATGTGGCGGCCGTTGAGCTCAATCATCCTGAAAAGGGTTCGGTTTATATTGAGTTGTATAAAATGGACAGCGATACGGCTGCATTCGGAATTTTCAGCCTGCGCAAGGGAAACCTTTCGGTGGAAGTAAACCGCGCGCCATGGGTGGCTTATGGCGAAGATTTCATGCACGTATGGCAGGGTGCTTTTTATATGTCGGTATCAGGTGGCAGACTTCAGGAAAATGCCCGCCTGCAAGTTTTTGCCGGCCTGATCGGATACCTTGCAGAAAAAGCACCGGCCGAAAACCAATTACCCTTGCTGTTTAAGAAATGCGGCCCTGAAGATTCCAAAAGTGCTGCCTACATTATGGGTCCATTGGCGCTCAGCAACATTTACAACTTTGGGCACGAAAACATTTTCCGCGTAAGCGAAGGTGTGGTGCTCGAAAAAGAAGACCACCTGCAACTGGTTTTTTCATATCCCGACAAGGAAACAGCCAGCGATACTTTCAGTTTTGTTGCCCAATTAATGGAAAGTGCCGGACGCTTCAGTCAATTTTCAGGTGGGGAGGGTTCATTTTCAGTGAAAGACAGGCAAAATAACCTGCTTAGGGTAAGCCTGAACGGAGCCCGCATTCAAGTGTCGATAATCAAGAATTGAAGTCATTCTTTTTGCCAAAAAAAGCCTTGGTGTTTAAAACACGAAGAAGGATAAAAACTTGTAAGATTTCGAGCCTTTTTGAATGTGAAAAATATGAGAATGGCTGGAAATATGGGTTTGTTTTAGCAGGAAAGACCTTGAGTAATCATTGGTGAACAAAAGAAGGCAAACACTTTTAAGCGTTTGCCCTTTGTACCCGGAGCCGGGCTCGATAAGTAAGTCGAAAAAACTGACAATCAGTGTATTGCGCCATTGATTAAATGAAGATAAAAGTTTATTTTGGAAGAAGACGGGAGTTCGTTTTTTTTTGTTTTATCTG
>Ga0114946_10000523_pt1 | contig 25791 bp, 16 predicted proteins | sample WalLakDeSediment_FD_88676 | JGI IMG/M metagenome (GOLD analysis project Ga0114946, IMG submission 88676) | Lake sediment microbial communities from Walker lake, Nevada to study Microbial Dark Matter (Phase II) - Walker Lake 11/02/13 Deep Sediment | ecosystem: Environmental > Aquatic >... | reverse complement strand
GGCTGGGGTCAATCTTCTGCGTTACGTTAACTCGTGATTGTTATTACAAACGATTGCGCGACTGAACTCGCCGAGCGGTCCGCGAACGACGCGATCAGTAAATCGCGTCAGTCACGCGACCATGACTCTCGGGCGGGGACCCGGGCGGGTGATCGATCCGCGCTCAAGTGGTACGTAGAGTACATGGGTCCCCTCGACACCCGGCTGTGGAGCCTCGTTCCCTCGGCTCTGCTGCTCGCAGGCGCCTGCCAGACCGGCGTGGACATCCCCAGCGACGGCGATGAGGCCCCGGACGGCGCCTGCGAGCCCGCGTGCAAGCCCAATCAATTTTGTGTGGACGGGGAGTATTGCTACACGATCCCGCCCGATCCCGAATGCGGCGCAGACAGCGACTGCCTGCCGGGGAGCATCTGTGAGCCGCTTGCTTACGGTGACGCCGAGTGCGCTGCTTCCGGTTTTCTCATTGAATGCTCCAAGCCCGCGCTCATTGAGATTCCGCTGCCCGACGAGGCCCAGGGGCAGATCCTCGACCTCGAGTTCGTCGACCTCGATGGTGACGGGATCGACGAGCTGGTGCTGCTCCAACCTGGCACGCTGCTGGTCGTGAGCCACGATCAGACGGTGACGAGCGCGGCCGTCGACCCGCTGTCGACCGTATTCGTCGCGGTCCGGGCCAACGACGATCAGCACCTCGACGTGGTCACGTTCGGGGCGACGCCCGATCACACCGGGCTGCTGCTCGGCCACGGCGACCGCAGCTTCGCGCCTGCGAGCAGCTTGGCGCTCCCGGTGCTGCTGAATCCCCACGCCGTCGACTGGCCAAACGACGGCGCCCAAGGGCTGGTCGGGCTCGACGGCGAGGGCTTGCCGGTGTTCGTCAGCCAGCTCGCTGCCGACGCGCCGGTGATCGCAGCGCTGCCGGTCCACAGCTTCGCCGGCGGGGCGTTCGACGACATCCACGTCACCGATGCCAACCAAGACGGCGTCGACGAGTTCCTGCTCCGGCGCAGCTGCCTGGTCGGCTATCAAACCATGCTCAATCAAATTGTCATGGTAGGAGATTACGGGGATGATGTATCGTGTCGCAGCTACGTCGAGCCGTTTGGGGCCTCTGCGCGCGACCAATTGGTGATTCTCGCATCAATTGGCGCCGACACGGGCCTGCGGATGTTCTCGGACGTAGGCACCAGCAATCAGACCACGCAGGTGCCCGGCGCGGTCACCGAGCTCGCTGGCGTAGCGGGGCTCGGGATGGTGTTCGTGGGCCCGCTCGGCGCATACCTGATCCGGTCCAGCGGTCAACACGCGCTCCACTGCGGCTCGGTCCTCGACGACCTGCCCCTCGCCACGCGGGTGATCGCCGGTGCATTCAACGGCAGCCCTGGCGACGAATTCGTGCTGCTTGGGCACGATCAATTGAGCATGTGGGCGCGGCCCTGAGCCCGATCACCGCGGCCATCATGGTGAATCGATGATCGAGATCGACTTGACGTGGGCGTCGATGATAATCTGCCGCTCGATCGGGGCGCCGCGCTCGGCAGTGAGACCGGGGCGCTCGAGCTCGCCAAAGCAGGCCCGGATCAAGAGCGGCAGCCCGGCGGCCGCGAGCGCCGGGGGGATCGGCAAGCGCCGCTCAAAGGTGTGGCGCTCGACCTTGGGGTCGAGGACCAGCGTGCGGACGTCGGGCCAGCAGTAGAGGTGCTCGAGGTCGGCGCCGTGGCCATCGCCGATCCACGCGATCGCTGGACCCTCGCAGCCCGGGGTCCCGGCCTCGCTCGGGGACGCGAGCACGGTCAGCTCCGGCGGCGTCGCCGAGGTCGCGCGCAGGCCCGGCTGGTCGAGCACGCCGGCGAGCTTGCCGACGATCACGGCGTCGCTGGCGAAGCTGAGCGCGAGCTCGGCGAGCACCCGGGCGAGCTCGTTGCGGTGCGCTCGTGAGGGGAGATCGCGGCCTGCGTCGAGCTCGACGAACACCAGGTACAGGCCCCGCCGCTGCGTGGATCCGGGCCGCGCGAGGGTCAAGCGCAGCTGCTCGTAGCACGCCGGCAGCACCCGCCGGTTGTTGCACATGCTCGCGGCGAGCTCGGCCTGCACGCCCTGCACGGCGACGCGCTCGGCCGTCAGCGCGGGGTCGAGGCACAGCAGCGCCCGCTGACCGAGCTCGATCGTGGCTTGATCGACGCGGGCGAGGGCGTCACGCAAGCGCCCGCGCACGCGCGTGGGGATGCCCTCGAGGATCATGAAGTCGGCGCCGGCCTCGTTGAGGGTCGCGGCGATCGCCTCGAGCTTGGCCGTGAACCCGGCGAGGTCCCCCGCGAGATCATCGGCCAAGCCGGCGAACACCGGGGCGAGATCCCAGCAGCCGGGGTCGAGGAATTCGGACCCGCCGATCCAATCGAGGGCTACGCGTTCGTCGGCGGCCACGGCCACCCGCCGCTGCTCGAGGCTCGGCGGCGTGAGCCCAGTCGCGGTGAACCACCCGAGATCGCCGCTATCGGGGACCGCGTCGAATAGCTCACGCAAGAGCGGATCCCGACGGTGCTCGATCGGCTCGACGCTGAGGTACTTGAGCACCCGATCCACGCGGACACCGACGTTATCCCACGCGCTGCCCGAATGGTGCAGGGCGATCAGCTCCCAGCGCTGGTTGAACACGGGCGACCCCGAGGAGCCGCCCTCCGTGTCAGCGAGGTAATGCACGGCCAGATCGGTGACCTTGGTGATCCGGTTGCCAGTGACCACGACCTGCTTGCGCTGGCCGAGCGGGTGCTGGACGATGCACACCCGAGCATTGGCCGTGAGCCCGCTTGGCGAATGACGCAAGGGGATCGTGCCCCAGCGCGATCCGGGCGCTTGGTCAACCGCGACCAGCGCGAAGTCGAGGCGCTCGTTGGCCAAATAGAAGCGGTCGGGTTGGGCCAAAAATACGCTGGGGCTCAGCCGCCGGCCGTGCTCGTCGTCTTCGTAGTCAAACACGACGCGCGCGTCGCGGGCTCGTTCGAGGCGTGGAAATACGTGATGATTGGTCAGCAGCAAGCTCGGGCTGACCATGAACCCGGTCCCGATCCCGGTCTGCCCGTTCGCGCCAAATTCCAGCTGAGCGACGGCCCGAGCCCGCTCAAAGCCGACCCGCAGGAACCACACGGGCAAAAAGTCGGGCTCACGAATGGTCGCTTGCGGGCGATAGTCGGGCTCGGGGGCCGTGAGCTGGTCGACGAGGAGCTGCGCGAGCGGGTCGAGCTCGCCGAGCCGGCTGTGCTCGGGCGCGAGCCCGCTTTGCTGACGATCGCCCATCGCCGGGATTGTAGCCCAACGCAAACCTCGCGCCCAAACCGAGGTCGTTGGGCGACCATTCGCGGCCGGCATCCGGTAGGATGCGAGCGCTGGCCCGCGGGCACCGATGGGACTCCCCCTCGCAGACTATCGGACGACCCGTTCGATCCGCGAATCGCCTCGCTCGCAGGTCTACGAAGCCGTGTCCGAGCGCGACGGCAGGACCGTGGTCGCGAAGGTCTTCGACATCGAGGAGGAGGCCGACGAGGACCGGGTCCAGCACGAGTTCGAGCTGATCCGCACCCTCGACTTCGAAGGTGTGGTGCGGGCCGAGGAGCTGCGCCGCGTCGGCGACCAGCTGATCCTCGTGCTCGAGCACGTGCCCGGGCTCAACCTCGCGGAGTTCGCCAACGGCGAGCCGCTCGCGCTCCCGGCGTTTTATCCGATCGCCACGCAGATCGCCGACATCCTCGGGCGGACCCATGCCGCACGGGTGATCCACCGCGACATCAAGCCGACCAACATTTTAATCCACGCCCACAGCGGGCGGGTCCAGCTCGTCGACTTTGGCATCTCGGTGCTGCTCGAGAGCGAGCGACGGCACATCTACGACAACAACGTGTTCGTCGGGACGCTGCCCTATATCTCGCCCGAGCAGACCGGCCGAACCAGCCGCGCGGTCGACTTTCGCAGCGATCTGTACTCGCTCGGGGTCAGCTTCTACGAGCTGCTCACGGCCCGGCTCCCGTTCGAGAGCTTGGCCCCGCTCGAGCTGATCCACGCCCACCTCGCGCGCGAGCCGGTCGCCCCCCACGTGCTCCGGCCGGAGCTGCCGATGGCCTTGTCGCGCTTGGTCATGAAGCTCCTGGCCAAGGCGCCGGAGCGGCGCTACCAGACCGCGACCGGGCTCGCCGCGGACCTTCGCCGGCTGCAGGCGATCCACGAGTCCGGGCTCGACGACCCCAACTTCGAGCTCGCCAGCGAGGACCGCTCGACCACGCTGCGCCTGCCTCACCAGCTCTATGGCCGGGACCGCGAGCGGGCCGAGCTGAGCGCGGCGTTCGCCGAGGTCGCGGCCACCGGTGAGCGCCAGACCGTAGCCTTGGTCGGGCCGACCGGGGTCGGCAAGTCGGCGCTGGTCCGCGAGCTCGAGACCGAGGTCGCGGGCCACGGCGGGTACATGATCCGCGGGCGGTTCGACAACTTCCTCGAGCTGCCCTACGCCGGCTTCGCCGAGGCGTTCACGGCCTTGTTCGAGCAGCTCTTGACCGAGAGCGACGCCCGGCTCGAGCGCTGGCGCCGACAGCTGCTCGATGGGCTCGGCGCCCTCGTTGGGGTGCTCGCCGAGCTCTCGCCCACGCTCGAGCTGATCCTCGGCTCGCAGCTTGCTCCTGCGCAGCTCGACGCGGCCGAGTCTCGCAACCGGGTCCAGATCGCGATCGAGCGCCTGCTCAAGATCGTCTGCGCCGATGGCCGGCCGGTGGTCCTGGTGCTCGAGGATCTCCACGGCGCGGGCCAAGCCAGCGCCCGCTTGCTCGAGGCGCTGGTCCACGGGCGCAGCGGCCCGCTGCTCGTGGTCGTGACCTTACGGCCCGACGAGCTGCGCGAGGATCACCCCTTGCTGGGCCCGATGGCCGCGCTCGCGGGCCGCCCCCAGGCGCGGGTGCTGACCCTCGGCGGGCTCTCGGACTCGGCGATCGAGGCGTTCGTGGCTGACGCGCTGCCCGGCGGTGCGGACGTGACCGCGCTCGCTCGAACCATCGCGCGCAAGACCGACGGCGTGCCGCTGTTCATCAACCAGCTGCTCACGCAGCTGCACGAGCGGGGCTTGCTGCGCGCGGGCGCCCACGGCTGGGAGTGGGACCAAGCCAAGCTCGACGCCGAGCCGATCCCCGACGACGCCGTCGCGATGGTCAGCGCGCGGCTCGAGTTCGTGAGCCCCGGGGCGCGCACGCTGATCCGCCACGCGGCTTGCATCGGCGCGCGCTTCGATCTGGCCCGCTTGAACCTGGTCTGCGATCACCCCCGCGCCGAGCTGACCGCGTGCTTGATCGAGCTCGAGGACGCCGGGCTGCTCGCCCGGGTCGGCGCCGAATATCAGTTTTGCCACCAGAGCGTGCACCAAGCGGCGCAGCGGGGCCTCGACGATGAAGCCCGCCGGCGGCTGCGGTGGACCATCGGTCGCGAGCTGCTCACGAGCACGGGCGGCTCCGAGGATCGGCTGTTCGAGATCGTCGATCACCTCAACGCCGGCGCGCCCGCTGATCCCAACGAGGCCCTGCGGCTCGAGCTCGCCGCGCTCAACCTCCGCGCCGGCGCTCGGGCCCGGGACTCCGGGGCCTACGACCTCGCCCACGCCTACCTCGTGCGGGGCATCGCGCTCGCGGCCGAGCACCGGGTCAAGGTCGTGGCCCATGGTCCGGCGGCGCCCGCTTACCTGCTGGTGTTTCACCTGCACTTCACCCTCGCCTACGTGCTCGCGCTCGCCGGTCGGCGTGAGCAGGCCGATCACGCGTTCGCCGAGCTGCTCGGCTGGACCCTCGACGATCGCCACTACGGCGAGGTCGTCGCTCGACGGGTGCGCCTGCTGTGGCAAGAGGCTCGCAACGACGAGTCGATCACGCTCGGGCTCGCTGGGCTCGCGCGGCTCGGCGTCTCGGTCCCGCGCGACCCTGCGCTGCCGACCGCGATGGTCACCATGGTTCGGGCCTGGCGAACGGCCCGCCGGTTCGATCGCCGCGCGCTCGAGGCCATGCCCCGCTGCGACGATCCACGCGACGCGGCGATCATCGCGATCGTCGCGCAGGTCAAGTATCCGGCCTTCGCCACGAGCAACAGCTTGTTCTTGTTGCTCGCGGGCCTGCACGTGCAGCTCACCCACACGCTCGGCTACCACCCGAGCACGCCCATCGCGATCAGCGATCTCTCGCTCGGCGTCAGCGGAAAGCTCGCGCAGGTCGGCGACTCCATCCGGCTGCTCGAGCTCGCCTGCGAGCTCGCCCGCGCCGAGCCCACGGCCTCGACCGAGGCGCGGATCCTCGCGATCGGCGGGGCCATGTCCCTGCACCGCGGTCGGCCCTTCGCCGACATCATCGCCGAGTTTGAGCCCGGCTATCGCCGCGCCCTCGAGGTCGGCGAGTTCGGTCCGGCCAGCTTCATCGGCGGGTTCAGCGTCGACATGCAGGTCGAGATCGGCACGCACCTGCGCGTGCTCAGCCGCCGCTGCCGTCGCGTCGCTCGCGACGTCGGCCGCTGGTGCCCCAACCAAATGCGGGTCGCGGTCTGGATGACCCGCGGGCTGTGTGTGGCCTTGCTCGGCCCGGAGGTCGAACCCGAGGGCACGATCGCGGCCGGTGAGGTGTGGGATCTCGAGCCCGAGATGATCCTCGCCAACGGCGGCGCCCGAACCAACTACTGCGTCGGCTACATCCACAAGGCGCTGATCGAGCTGGTCTTCAATGACAGCGCCGCCGCCCTCGCGACCTGTGCGCGCGGCCTCGACAAGGTCGAGACGATCGCGTTCGGGGCCTGGTATGTCGCGCGGGCCTGCGTGCTGACCTGCGCCGCGTACTTCATCGAGCGGCTCGCGGGCGCCGAGCCTCGGCCTGAGATCGGTGCGATCGTACAAAAGCGCCTGCGCACCCTCGAGCGCTGGGCGGCGGACAGCCCGACCAACTACGACCACTACTGCGAGTTCATCCAAGGCTTGCGCGCCGCGGTCCAAGCCCAGCCTCACCAAGCCGCGCGGCTGCTCAACCGCGCTTGGCAGCACGCGCGCAAGCACGGCTGTCGGTGGATCGAGGGCCTCGCGGCCGAGCAGCTCGCCGCGTTGTTTGAGCGCGAGGAGCTCAGCGCGGCGGTCGACGGCGCTCGCCAGCGCGTGTGGGAGGCCTACGCGGCCTGGGGCGCGGACGCCAAGCTCGAGCAGCTGCGCGAGGCTCATCCGCAGCTGTTTGGCGAGTCCGGCCGCCGGGAGCTGGGCCGCGATCGAAACCGAACCAGCGCGGGCACGCAGCGCCACGAGCTGCGAGTCCCGATCGATCCAAGCGTCGCGATCACGGCGCTCGAGCGGACCCCGTCCGCGCGGCGTCCCGCGAGCACGCCGCCGCTCGACCTCGCCGAGGTCTTGCGCAGCGTCGGGGCGATCACCGAAGACCTCAGGCTCGAGGAGGTCATCGCCCGGGTGCTCAACGCCGCGATGACCAACATCGGGGCTGACCGCGGCCTGCTCGTGCTCGAGCAAGGCGGTGAGCTGGCCCTGGTCGCCAACGCCGACGGCCTCGGTGCGCCCAACATCTTCGCCCACCCTCCGAGCTTGCGCGACGCGGGCGAGCTCGCGCCGAGCCTGCTGATCAATTTCGTGATCCGGACCGGCAAGTCGGTGGTCCTCGACGACGCCCGCGACGATCTGCGCTTCGCTGGCGACCCCTACCTCGACCGCGCCGAGCTACGCTCGGTCCTCGCGATGCCGCTGGTCAAGGGCGAGCGCCGGCTCGGGGTGCTCGTGCTCGAGAACCGCCTGACCACCCATGGGTTCAGCGCGACCAGCCTCGAGGCCCTGCGGCTGATCACCAGCCAAGCGGCCAGCACCCTCGAGAACGCCCAGCTCTACAGCGCGCTGCGACGCAGCGAGGCCCGCTGGCGCTCGCTCGTCGACGGCGCCCCCGATCTGATCGCGTTGTTCGACGATCGTGGCCGCGTCGTGTTTCGCAACCAACCCGGGCCGCTCAAGGGCACCGACGAGACCGACCACCCCGAGCGCGACGGCGGCTTGCGACCCGAGTCGGCGGCCCGCTGGGACGACGCCGTCGCGGCCGTGCTCAGCGGCGGCGAGCGGCTCGAGCTCGAGCTCGAGTTCGTCCCGCCGACCGGCCCGGTCCGCTGGTACGCCGTCCGGCTCGCGCCGATCGACTTTCACGGGGCGCTCAGCGGCGAGACCGACCGAATCCATCGCAACGCCGTCGCCGTCGCGACCGACATCAGCGCGCGCAAGCACGCCGAGGCCGAAAAGCGCCTGTTCGAGGGTCAGCTCCGCCAGCAACAACGGCTCGAGTCCGTCGGCACCCTCGCGAGCGGGGTCGCCCACGAGATCAACAACCCGATCCAGGGGATCATGAACTACGCCGATTTAATCTACGCGAACTCGTCCAAGCGCGAGCTCGTCGAGGAATTCGCCGGCGAGATCATCCACGAGTCCAACCGCGTCGCGACCATCGTCCGCAACCTCTTGGCGTTCTCGCGCCAAGACGCGACCGCCGAGCCCGCTGCCACGCAGCTCAGCCTCGTCGTCCAAGCCACGCTCTCGCTGGTCCACGCGGTCTTGCGCCGCGACCACATCACCGTCACCGTCGACGCCGAGCCCAACCTCCCGCTGGTCCGCTGCCGCGCCCAGCAGATCCAGCAGGTGGTCATGAACCTCGTCACCAACGCCCGCGACGCCCTCAACCAGCGCTACGGCGACTACGACGAGCGCAAGCGCATCGAGATCCGCGTGGAGTGGGCGACCAAGCCCGACACCGTCCGCGTCAGCGTCCGCGACACCGGCCCCGGAATCACCGCCGAGGTGCTGCCGCGAATCTTCGACCCATTCTTCACCACCAAGGGCCGCAACGAAGGCACCGGCCTGGGCCTGGCCGTATCGCATGGGATCGTGCTCGAGCACGGCGGGGAGCTGTTGGTCGAGACCGAGGTCGGGGTCGGGTCTTGCTTCATGCTCGAGCTGCACGCGTTGAGCGATTGACTCACTCAGCTCGCGTAGCTCCAACGACGCCCCCGCGTGTCGGGGATCTGACGCCTGCGCAGCGGGCTGTGACGGGCACCGAGGCCCCGTCCAGGTCCGCGAACGCGTCCAGGAGCCCGGCTCAATCGCCACCTTCGAGGGGCGATTCGAGGGGCGCGCAGACGGCTTCGGCGCCCGTGTTCGGCCCCTCCGGCGGCGATCCAGTAGCGGCTCAGATGTTTACGCTCCAAGTAGCATCACCTTGCTCGGGGCTGAGATTCATACCCATGATTTTCACCCGGTCAGGGTCGGCGGGCAAGCTGGAACCATCGCTCGGAGCTCGGGCTCGCGGGCTGCAAACGCCCGGCGTTTGCCAAGCGCGCCGGATCGACGCCGACGACGGCGACCCTCGAACGCAGCAGACCGCGGCCGATCGCCGTTTTGATCGGGTGTTCGCTAGCGAGCCCCGGCTCCGGTTTGCAACCCTCGCGATCCGATCCGAACGACCTTCGCGAGCAGCTTTCCTCCAACCGCCGCGGGGCCCGGCGCCCGCGCGCCCGCAGGGCGCCCCATGCCCATCGGCGAGGCTCGGCGAACGTGACAGATCAACACAGCGTGGGCGCTCGCCCGTGACCCGCAAATTTGTCGGCCCAGCCTGGCATGGTTCGACCGGACCGCATCGCCGTGATAAGGCCCGCCCAGCCCATGTTCACGCGCTTCGAGCTGCTCATCTTCGACCTTCTCGTGCTTGGACCGGCGCTGGTGGCCAGCCTCGGCCGCTCGACCTTCTTCTTGGATCGCTGGCAACGAGCTTGGCCCGCGGCGCTGCTGACCGCCCTGCCGTTCCTCGCGTGGCTGCTGCTCGCGACCGGCTCGGGGTGGTTGCGCTTCGCCGAGCAGCGCAGCTTCGCTGGCGGGATCCTAGCGCCGCTCGGCCTGCCCCCAGACGCGATGCTGCTGGTCGTCGCCGTCGGGTTTGCGAGCGTGGTGTGTTGGTGGGCGCTGTTTGCCCGCAGCGAAACCACCCCGCGCAAGGCCTTGATCACCATGCACCTGCCGCTGCTCGCCCTCGCGAGCGCGGGGGTCGTTGGCCTGGCCCGCGGCGGGCTCCCGCACGCACAGCTGACCCTGATCGCCCTGGGCCTGCTCTCGCCCCTCGACCTCAGCTTGCGGACCAAGCTGATCCAGCGCCCGCGGTTTTGGGCCTTCCTCGCGACCATCGCCGTGTTCGCGCTGGTGTTCGGCGGGGCCCTGGTCCAGCGCGGGGTGTTCGAGCACCCGCCGGGCGCGGCCCTAGGCTTCGCCCTGATCGGCGTGCCGATCGAGGAGCTCGGCTTCGTCGTCGCCCTCGCCGGCGCGACCGTGATGGTGTTCGAGCGGTTCGAGCTCCGCGCCGCCGCCCACCCGCGCAAGGGCCTGATCGCCCGGTGGATCGAGCGGCGGCTCGGCGGCTACCGCCAGCAGCTGCGGCCCGTCGATCAGAGCTTGCCCGAGGCGCTCGGGGCCCCGCGGCGGGTCGCCGTGATCGGGGCCGGGCTCGCGGGCATGGGCGCGGCGACCAAGCTGGCCGAGCGCGGGTTCTCGGTCGTGCTGCTCGAGCGCAACGACTACCTCGGCGGCAAGCTCGGGGCCTGGAAGACGACGATGCCCGATGGCCGTGAGATCGGCATGAACCATGGCTTCCACGCGTTCTTCCACCAGTATTACAACCTCAACGAGTTGTTCTCGCAGCTGGGCATCGATCGCAGCTTTCGCAACATCGGCGACTATCGGATCTTGGCCGCCGACGGCCGCAGCTACTCGTTCAAGGACATCGCGACCACGCCTGTGCTCAACTTGTTGTCGCTCGCGCGCCACGGCATCTACAGCTTTTGGGAGGTCGCCGGCCGCCACACCGGCCCCAAGATGGAGGCGTTCTTGCGCTACGACTCGGACCGGACCTTCGCCGAGTGGGACCAGGTCTCCTACGCGCAGTTCGCCGAGGACGCGCGCCTGCCCGACAGCCTCAAGCTCGTCTTCAACACCTTCTCGCGGGCGTTCTTCTCCGACGCCGACAAGATGTCGATGGCCGAGCTGATCAAGGCCTTTCATTTTTACTACCTCAGCAACGACGCCGGCCTGATCTACGAGCACCTCGACGACGACTTCGAAGCGGCCCTGCTGACCCCGCTGCGCGAGTACATGGAGCGCCACGGCGTCGAGATCCGGACCGGCTGCGCGATCGATGGGGTCCGCTACGCCGACCAGCGGTTCGAGATCGACGGCGAGGACTTCGACTACCTCGTGGTCGCCAGCGACGTGGTCGGGACCCGGGCGATCTTCGCTGACTCGCCCTCGCTGGCCGCGGCCGCGCCGGACACCGCCGCCAAGGTTGCGACGCTGCGGCCCGGGCAGCGCTACTCGGTCTTGCGCCTGTGGCTCGACCGCGACATCGAGCGCGAGCTCCCGGGCTTCGTGATCACCGAGCGCGAGCAGCTCCTCGACGCCGTCTCCTTCGTCCACGCGATCGAGCGCGAGTCGGAGCAGTGGGCCGCCGAGCGGACCGCGGCCAAGCTCGGGGCCTCGGTCATCGAGCTGCACTGCTACGCCATCCCCGAGGATTTCCCCGACGACGAGCCGGCCGTGCGCGCGGCCCTGATCGCCGAGCTCCACCGGTTCTTCCCCGAGCTCGTCGACGCCGAGATCATCCACGAGTGCATGTACGTGCGCCGGGACTTCCCGGCGTTTCACGTGGGCAATCACGCCACCCGACCGAGCGGGGACACGGACCTCGCTCGCTTGTTTCTCGCCGGCGACTGGGTCTCGCTGCCGTTCCCGGCGATGCTGATGGAGGCGGCCTACAGCTCGGGGCTGCTCGCCGCCAACGGGATCTGCCGGGCCGAAGCTTTGCGCGAGGAGCCCGTATGGACGGTCCCGCTGCGCGGGCTGATGACCGGGCGCCGGTAACTACAGGCTCTCGAGCGCCGCGGCCGTGCACTCCGGCGGCGCGGTCACGTCATTGCAGCGCACCGGGCTGCCGTCGGGCAGATCCAAGAAGTAGGCCCCATCGGTCGGCGCCAAGAAGTCGTCCATCAAATGATGGGTCCCGGTCTGCAGCGCGGCCGTGAGCTTGGCGAAGCAAGCGTCGTCGCTCTGGCCGGCGCCGCAGATGTTGCTCGCGCTGATCATGCTCGCGGCGTGGGCGTCGGCGATGGTCTCGCTCGCCGGGTTGTTGATCTTGCTGACCGCGGCGTAGGGCGCCGTGAAGTCGTTGGTCCCGACGAACATCAGGCGGTCGTGCAAGCTGGTGTTCGCGTAGGTGTAGCTCGCGACCGAGCTGTGGCCGCCGTTTAGGACCATGAACATGATCTTGCCGCGGACCTGCCCGAGCGTCGGCCAGCCTTCGGCCTCGAGCGCCTCGCGGAGCGTGTCGTAGTCGCCGCGGACGAAGTCGGGGGTCAGCACGCGGTCGGCCGGGAACACGTCGAGGATGGTCTGATCGACCTGAACGAGGTCGGAGATCGGCTGGCCGCCGGTGCTGTCTTTGATCTCGAACCACACCATGATCGGCACGTGGTCGGCGTGCGCGTCGGACCAGCCCTTGATGGTCGAGAGGCAGTCGACCAAGGTGTCGCAGGTCGTGACCTCGTCGATCCCGAGGATGTGATAGACCAGCAGCTCGCCGCTGAACGTGGCGCGGTGGAGGTCGAGCTCGAACGCCCGCACGCCGAAGTCCTCGAGCTGCACGTCGAGGGGAGGGTGCGTGTATTTGTGGCTGTCGTCGAAGGGGATCAACGGCTCGACGTGGTAGCTGTTGTGTGTGCCTTTGACCTGGACGTGATCCAGGGTCAGGAGGTCGTCGAGGGTGTCGCCGTCGCCGTCGCCGTCACCGTCGCCGTCGCCGTCGCCGTCGCCGTCGCCGTCACCGTCACCGTCGCCGTCGCCGTCGCCGTCGCCGCCGCCGTCGCCGCCGCCGTCAGCCTCACCCGTGTCAGCGGGTGTCGAGCTCTCGCTCTCCGACTCGCCGCCGTCTGAGCCGAACGACGGGTCTTCACCACAGCCGAGCACGAGACAAGCGGCGAGCAACGCGGGGGTCGAACGGGTCATCACCAGCCCATGGTAACGCGAGCACCTCGCTCGCGCGCCGGAGTTTCGCCTGCACGCCCGCCGACCCGCCGACCCGCCGCGATGCTATGATGGGCCCGCCAGCTCGGAGCCTCCCCATGTTGCATCGTCTATCTAGTGTCGCGCCCTTCGCCATTGTCTCTCTCGTCGCCTGTGGCCCGCAAGACGAGGGATCCAGCGTCTTCACCGAGGGCGGCGGCGGCACCACGGCCGGCGAGGGTGATGGCGACGCCGGCGCCGACGATGGCGACGGGGACGGCGACGGCGACGGCGATGGCGACGACGGCGGCGACGGGACCCCGGGCGACGGCGACGGCGACGACGGCGGCGTCAAGCTCGATACGCTGCCGCCCGAGACCGACAGCGGGGGCCCTGGCGCCCAGGGCTGCAGCTACGTCGATCTGCTGGTTGTAATCGACAACTCGGGCTCGATGGCCGGCTACCAATCCGCGCTCGGCCTCGCGTTCCCGCAATTCGCCGAGACCCTCGTCGGCGTGCTCCCGAGCGGCGTCAATGTCCATGTCGCGGTCACGAGCACGGAGCTGGGCTACTCCGCGAGCGGATCCACCACTATCAACAATGGCGTGTGCACATTCACGGGTGACGGCGGCCAGCCCAGCGAGAATTTTTACATCACGCCGGACGTGCAAAACACCGGCAAGAACGGCGCCCAAGGCCGGCTGTTCGACCCCGGCGGCGGCCAGCATTATTATGAGTTCAACACCGCCGACGCCGGGCAGGTCGCCGGGCTCGCGCCATGGTTCGCGTCCGCCGCCGCGATCGGCACGGGCGGCTCCAACATCGAGATGGTCACCGCGCCCGCGGGCTGGGCCGTCGATCCGGCCAACAACCCGACCAACGCCGGCTTCTTGCGGGACGAGGGCGCGGTGCTCGTGGTGTTCTTCATGTCCGACGAGCCCGATCAGACCCCGACGATCATCGACGGTATCGCCGGGGGCCAAGCCATGCTCAACAAGGTCGCCGCGGCCAAGTCAGGGTGCGGCGGGCTCGATTGTGTCATTGGCGGCGGCTTCTTGATCGAGTCGGCCTGCAACGCCCAGGGCAACCTCCCGCTCGACGACTTCCTCCAAGGTATGACCGAGCCCCCGCAGGTCGCCCCCTTGCCCAACAAGAACCTCGCGCCCGCGGCCATCGCCGCCGAGATGAACGAGCTGCTCGCGGATACGCTCGCCGACGTGATCGCGGCCAAGTGCGACCAGATCCCGCCGATTGGCTAGCCACGAGGACTTCCACCACGGGCTGCTAGCGGAGGCGTGCGCTGCTCGAGGGGAGGCGAGATGTGGTATGGGATCAACTCAGATCGTCGAGTCCGCACTATTCGATCCGCGCTAAGGGTTTATCATCGCATTCACCGCTGCAATGAAGCGCTGGAGGAGCGAGGGCTGCGGAGGCTGGGGTTGGCGCGGCGTGTAGACATGGCGCGACGCGATCCAAGCGTGCGCGGCGTATACGGACGCAAGCATGGCATCGAACTCATGGGAGCGCGTGACGACGGTCTGCGACAGGTCGCGCGGCAAGGGCACGTCGACCACGGCGAGGAAGCCCCGCTGACCGTCGGATAAGTCGATCGATTCGATCAGCAGGCCATGGGAAAGCACCAGCAGTCGGGCTCGCGGCCAGGCCCCGGAGCGGGCGTCGTTGACGAGCCCGGCCGCGCCGATCGTGACCCCGCGTCCGTCGACGATCGGGATGTCGACGAGCGCCCCAGCGAACGGTCGCTTTTGACTGTTCAGTACGCCGTCGACGTCGATCCACGTGCGAGCAAAGCGACTGTGCTCGCACAACAGCTTGCGCTCGAGCGGATGGCTCATCTCCAGGCGGCCGAATAAAGCTACGGCCTCACGCAGGTAGATGCGGATGCCCGGCGCGGCATCGACGACGGGCTCGAGCCCGGCTTGCGAGGCGTAGACCATCCGCCACCCACGACCATCGCGGCCGACGCTCTCGATCGCGAGGTACGTCGGCTTGCGCCGGAGAACCGCGACCACGCCGATCGCAAGGTTGACGAGCAGCGCCCGGGCGGGCCAGTCGGCGGGCAGCGGGCTTGGGTTGACGAGCACCGAGGTCAGGTGCTCGAGCGCGGGGCCGGGGATCACGAAGGGCTCGGAGCCGTATACAAAACTCGCGCACAGCGAACCAGGCTTCAACACGAAGCGCAGGTACGTGACCCCAGCGAGCAGCGCGGCCTCGGCGAAGCGCAGCACGTAGGAACCCTCGCCGCCGAGCTGGTAGTGGGCGAGTTGGTCCAACGCCCGCTCGGCGTCGATGACAAAGCTGCCGTGGTCGACGAACTCGGCGCCCTGCTCGAGCTCGGCCGCGAGCCGGGCGGCCACGGACACCTCGGGTAGGTCGGCCATTGTGGTCGAGTCTACTCTAATATCCACCACTCCAACACCACCGGCCAAGATGAGGTATACTCGCTGGCGTCGTGAGCATACTCGCTCCATCCCCGCTCGAGTTCCCGTATCGCGCGCTCGATCCTCAGGCGGTCCTCAGCCCCGGGGCTGCCGCCTACACCGCACGGCCAGTGGCGCCGCTAGCGACGCTCGCTACCCAGATGCGACGTCGCCGAACCACTTTGGAGCGCCTCCAGAGCGAATCGGGGACTGTGCCGATCATACTCCTCGACCGACTCGACAAGCTCTCGTTGAGCGAGATCGAACTTGGGAGCCACCTTTGAACGCTTGTTATGGTGGAACGACGACTGGACAGCGTACCTCCCCCCGGGCCCCGGCCTCGACACCGATCTCGTGGTGGTGCTGGAAGAGCTCTACACTCTCGAAGCTTGGTCAGCCGTCGACAGCCTCCCCAATCTCGGCGGCTACGATGAGGTTCAGCGCGCACGCGTCCTTGGGCTCGCGTCACCCTGGGCGGAGCGCCTGGGCTGGTCAGGCCGCGCGGCGGCGCCTTCGGAGCAAGGGCAGGAGCAGCAACCCGAGCAGGGGCCACGCCCGTCCCCGTGAAGCTTCGCCGTGCCGGCAGCCACATCCGCTCGATGCCTCGTCGAGTTGGCCGGCGCCGCTGGTCTCGGAGCCACCGTCCCCGGAATCTGCGTCGCCCGAGTCCCCCGAGCCCGAATCTCCGTCCGTCGAGTCTCCGTCACCGCCCTCGTCCGCCCCCTCGCCGCCGTCGTCCCCGGTCGGCGGCTCGTCGGGATCGGGGACCGTAAACACCAACACCGGCGCGAGCGCAGCGTCGCCTTCGCGCGAGCCAAAGCGGGTCTGGGCTGGGGCACCGAAGTAATCGGTGGCCCAGATCCGCACGCTCAAGGGCTCACCCGCCGCGAGCGCGGCCTGGGCCTCGGCCGTCACGTCGATCAAGCTGTCGTCGGCTTGCTCGGGGAACCAATAGCCAAACGCCTCGGCGCTCGCCGGCCGCGTATCGTAGGTGATCGTCGCCTCGTCCCAGGCCGGGTCCGTGGTCGCGATCGCGTAGCGCATCCCGCCGAAGCCCAGCCCCGCTTGACGCAGGCGAAGCGAGACCGCCGTAAATTCCTCGACTTCGTCGACGGCGAAGCGCAGGTAGGCCTCGCGGGTAAAATCGGGGTTGCCCCCCTTGACCGTCAGCCCAGGATCGGCGCCGTAATTCTCGCTGGAGTAGGCCCCGGCCCGGACAAAGGCGTCGGCCTCTGCCTGGACCTCGGCCAGCCCATAGCCAGCCGGGGGCTCGCCATCCCACCCTGGGTTTTGCAAGCGATCGGCGAGCTGGGCCTCATACAAAGACAGAGGCTCAATCGACTGGCCGGTCCCCTCGATATACCCCGTGGGGTGCGCAAACGGCCCGTTGCCGTTGATCTGGCCCGCGCACCCGATCGCATAATTTTGCGCGGTGGGTGGCTTTTGCACGACCCCGCGGCCGCCAGCTAGGTCGCAATTCCACGCGACCGAATGTGCGGCAGACCACCCGTGGCCGGTCCCGTAGCTCCCGCGGTTGTAGAGTCCGAGCAGCACGCCATTGTAGACGACATCGACCTCCGTGTGCCCGTCGTAGAGCAGGCCCATGGACCAGCGGTGGTGGCCCTCGCTCGGGGCCAACGAGGCCGCCGCCGTGCCCCGCAAGAACACGACCCCCGAGTCCCAGCTGGTGCCGTTCGAGGCGAAGCTGTGCCGGCCGCCGCGGGCGTAACCATCGTTGACGAGCACGAGCTGGGCGGCCGCGGCCATGAAGTTGTACTTGCGCCCGCCGATGGTCGGGCCCTTGGGATCGACCGCGCGCACGTCGGCGATCGTGAGGTGCTTGGCGGTGGCCATGTGGATCCCGCCGAGCAAGAAGTCGCGCACGGTCAGGTTGCGGGCCCAGCCGTCTTCGACCTGGGTGAAGCTCACGGCGTGCATCACGACCTCGCTGTCGATCTCGACCCGCAGATCCTCGACGCCGACCTGCGTGACGATGCCCGTCCGATCGAGCTTATAAATATAGGATTGGGCGAGGTTGCGGACCAGATCATTGAAGATCGGCGCGTCGATGTGGACCATGCTCCCGTCGATCTTGGTGATCACGCGGTTGAACACCAACGGCCGCGAGCCCGGGCTCCACGGCGGCTCCGTATCGGTGGCGCCGTAGTCGACGGCCGCGAGCCAGGCCTCGGTGCACGGGTGAAACACCACGATATTGTCACCCACGGCGAAGGCCTCGGGATCGGCGATCTCGAACGCCTTGGACCCCACCTGCACATAGCTCGAGACGATGTCGCTGCGGCTGTCGGGGAGCTCCGGTTTCCACCGGTTGTTGGTCCCACCGCCGACGACGATGACCGGATCTTCGTTGAGCCCAACCCGGACAATCGCGGTGTTTTGGCTGAGGTCCGCGCCCCGACCCGCCCCGCGCAAGACCACGCCATCGGCGTTGACCTGCAAGCTCCCGCTGATCTCGTAGCGGCCCGGCTCGAGCACGACCGCGCCACGAAACCCGTCGGGCCCGAGCGGGAGAGCCGCGACCGCGTCGATCGCAGCTTGCAGGTGGGCGGTGTTGTCCCCCGCGATCGGGGCGACCCATTCGACCGCGGCCACGTCCGGCAACGCCACGCCCCCGCCCTCGTAGCCAGCGTTGGAAAAGTCGGGGATCCGGTTGGTGTCCGCGTCCGCGAGGCTACGCAGGCGCCCGTCCTCGTCGAGGTAAACCCGCTGCGAAGGATCGGCCGCCGCCAAACCCGGCAGCCCAAGCGCCCCAAGCACCAACGCACCCACCAGCGCGACCCTCCGCGACCGTTCGATTTGGTCCATCGCGCCAGTCTAAATCACGAGCGGCGCCCATGTCACGTCCCAGACCCTCACGCGCCCGCCGAAACGCCGAATCCGCGCTCGTACCACCCCCGCGTGGTCGCGTCGGCGTGATCGACCGCAACAAGTCGAGCGCGCGACGGGCGTCACGCTCTTCCCCGCGTGGTGGCGTCGGCGTGATCGACCGCAACAAGTCGAGCGCGCGACGGGCCGCCCAAGGGGCCCTCCCGGTTAATGTGCAGTGACACGCCTCGTCGAAGCGCGCTCCGTCGCCAAAGCCACAGCATGCGAGGCGGCAGTCGGCCGGTCTGAGAAGACTAACCGGGAGGGCCCCTTGGGCAGCCCCGCGAGCGGAAGCCCCATCGGCACGCCAATCCCCCTCCAACAACCACGGTTAGCTCTCAAGCCCGCCGATCCAAGACCCCGTGCTTACGCCACCACCACTCCAACACCACCGGCCCAAACGGCAGCAACGCGGCCACGCCCGCCATCGCGACCCGCCGAAGCCCCACCTGAAACACCCGAGCCACGCTCAAAAGCCCGACCACATACACGATCAACAACACCCCATGCAGCCACCCGACCCAGCCGACCGTCTCGGGCAGACCAGCGACATACTTGAGCGGCATCGCGATCCCAAGCAGCGCGACGAAGCTCGCGGTCTCGAGCCGGCCCAGCCAATAAAACCAATCTCGAAGTTCATCCATGGCGAATCACCATTGCCGCGAGCGCGACGAACAAGGCGACCAAGGTCAAGCCCGCGCGCCAACGCGAGGGCGTCCGCCCAGGCTCGACGGCGCGAATGGTCTCATGCAGGGCGACCAGCGAGGCGACCATCGAGATCGTGATCCACGCCAGCCCCAGCGATAAGCCGTCGAGCCGGGCCATACCCCACCCGGCGACCCAGGTCAGCACGAAGCCCGGCGTCGCCAGCCAATGCGCGGCCCGTTGACGAAGCTTGGCGTGGCCGGGGGCGAGCGCCAAGGCGATGCCCATCGCGAACGCGAGCACGCCGACGTACTTGGCCAGACGTAGAAAAATTAACAGGCTCATAGGGGCTGAAAGTGCACGGTCACCGCGGCGCCGGCTTGCACGGGGCCGGGCGGGACGTCCTGGCCGACGGCGAGGCCGGTCCCGGTCGCGCGGAGCTCGACGTGGGCCTTTTCGGCCTCGCTCAGCGCTTGCGTCAAGGTCAGGCCCGTGAAGTCCGGGAGCCCGGTGGTGAATTCGACGGCGCGGCGGCCCGGCAGCGAGGGTTGGACGTCGAGGTCGGCGATGAAGCCTTCGAGCAGCTCGGGCGCGTCCTCGGCGAGGGCGATGACCTCGGGCGCTGGCAGCTTGCCGTCGCGGGTGGGGACGCCGAGGTAGGCGAGCGCGCGGGCGCCGAGCCGGGCGAACGCGGGCGCGGCGACCTCGTTGCCGTAATGGCCGCCTTCGGGGTTGTCGACGCTGACGAGGATCACGAGCTTGGGATCGTTGGCCGGGACCGCGCCGACGAAGCTGGCATAGTATTGATCTTCAAAATAGCCACCCTGGGGATCGGCCTTTTGTGCGGTCGAGGTCTTGCCGGCGACGTGGTAGCCTTCGATTCGGGCCTTCTTGCCGGTGCCGTCCTTGGACTCGACGACGGCCTCGAGCATCCCCAAGACCGTGTCGGCGGTCGCCTCGCGGACGATCCGCTCGCCCTCGGGCCCGTCGCGGCGGCGATCCCAGGTCGGCTCGCCCGCGGCGTTGATGATCTGCGAGACCAAGCTCGGGGTGTGATAGACGCCGCCGTTGGCCAAGGCCGCGAACGCGGCGGCGACCTGCAAGGGGCTGGCGCTCATGCCCTGACCAAAGCTGACGTTGGCGGCCTGAATGTCGGACCACTTGCGCCAATCGGAGACCAAGCCCGAGGTCACGGCCGGGAGCGCGAGATCGGGGCGCTCGCCGAAGTGGAAGCGGCGGATCCACCGATGCAGCGACTCCTTGCCGAGGGTCTCGTAGATCTTGGTGGTGCAGATATTCGACGAGACCGCGAGGATCTGCGTGATGTCGAGCCAGCCCTTGCGCTTGGTGTCGCGGATCGCGTGGCGCGGGGTGTACTGCCAGCGGCCCTCTTCACAAAAGAAGGTCTGGTCCGGGCGAATCGTGCCCTGCTCGAGGGCCGCGGCGACGGTGATCGCCTTGAGCGTGGAGCCGGGCTCGTAGGCGTGCTGGACCGCGAGGTTGACGGTCTGCGCCGCGCTCGCGATCGGGTGGTTCGGATCGAAGGTTGGGCGATTGACGAGGGCGAGGATCTCACCGGTGTGGGGATCGAGCACGATGATGCTCGCGCCGACCGGGTGCCACTCGCGGACCAGCGTGTCGATCTCCTCCTCGGCCATGGCCTGGATCGCCGAATCGATGGTCAACACCGCCGTGTTGCCCTGCGAGATCGCGTGATCGGGGTGGCCGTCGACGAGCAGCTTGCGGCCGACCCCGCCGAACGCCGCGTAATAGGCCGGTGAGCTGGCCGAGCGGCCGGCGAGGTCCTCGTTGAGGCCAAGCTCGACGCCGAGGTTGCCTTGACCCTGGGCGTTGACGCGGCCGAGCACGTGGGCGGCGAGCGAGCCCCGGGGGTACACGCGGTGCGGATCTTGCTCGAGCCGAAGGCCCGGGAGCGCGGTCGAGCGGATCGCCGCGACCTGGTCGTCGTCGAGGTGGAGCCGGAGCTTGCGGTAGGCCTTGTCGCGGTCGAGCTCACCAGCGATGTACTCGGCGTGATCGGGGCCGAACATCGACAGCAAGAATTCGAGGACCTCGTCTTGCTTGTCGTGGGCGCGGATCAGCCGGGGGTTGATGACGATGCGCTCGAGCTGATCGTTGACCGCCATCGAGATCAGGTTGCGATCGACGACGTTGCCGCGGCTGGCCGCGAGGGTGTACGTGCGCAGCTGCTGGCGGTTGCCTTGGGCGGCGTACTCGGCGTGACGCTCGACCGCGATCCCCCAGGCCCGCCAGCCCATGCCGAGCAAGCCGGCGATCACGAACCCGCTGACGATCGCGCTGCGACGCCGGATCGAGCGGATGTCGCTGGCCATCTCGGGCAGCTGCGAGAGCGCGGCGACCTGGGCTGGGCTCGGCAGATCCGCGAGCCGGGGCAGCTTGAATTTCAGCTTCGCGGGCTTGCCCGTGGCCGCGCCCTTGGTGGTCGCGCGCGCGAACAGCTTGCGGCCATGCTTGGCGATCAGATCGATGTTCTTGCGGACCTTGCTCATCACTCGGACTCCAATTTGGGCTTGGCCGGCAGCAGCTCGATCCGCTGGATCCGCTCGGGCGGAGCGGGCTCCATGTTGAGTCGTTCGCGGGCCTGGGCGCCGACTCGGCTCGGGCGGCGCAAGTAGGCGCGCTCGGTCTCGAGCCGGCGCTTGCGATCGAGCAGGCGCTGCTGATCCTCGCTGAGCTCGGTGATCTCGTTGGCGACCTGCAGGATCTCGATGCGCGAGTCGACCCGCGCGAGCCCGACCCCGGTCATGACCGCGAGCACCGTGAACAGCAGCAAGGGCGTGCCGTCGGCTCGACGGCGCTCGAGGAAGCTCGGCCGGCTCGGCGCGTCGAAGTCCGCGTCGTCGGCTCGGCCCCAGCCGTGCGGGCGTGAATCTTCGACCTTGGCTTTTGCTTGGGCCCGAAGTCGGCGCTTGGCCGCGAGGCCCTCGGTGCGGGGCCCTCGACGCGAGCGCGGGAGCGTGACGACGGTGGTTTCGAGCTCAGGGGGGGTGGTCATGGGAGGACTCGTTCGATGACCCGCAAGCGAGCGCTGCGAGAGCGAGGGTTTTGCTGGAGCTCGGCGTCGTCGGCCTCGACGCCCTTGCGCGGGAACCCAGCTGGGATCGTGAAGCTCGGCTGGGGCAGCTCGGCGGCGGTCATCGGCAGCCCGCGCGGGACCGGGGCCGCCCGACAAAGCTCGGCGAAGCGCCGCTTGATCAGGCGATCTTCGAGGGAGTGGAAGCTGATCACGGCCATGCGACCGCCGACCGCGAGCCGCTCGGGCCCGACTTGGAGCAGCGCCTCGAGCTCGTCGAGCTCGCTGTTGACGACGATCCGCAGGGCCTGGAAGGTCCGCGTCGCTGGATGGATGCGCTTGCCGAGGGCTCGACGCGCGCGCCCGGACATCGCGTTCTCGACCACGCTCGCGAGCGCGCCGGTGGTCTCGGGCTTGGCGGCGACGATCGCCGCGGCCACGCGCCGCGCCTCGGGCTCCTCGCCGTAGCGGCGCAAGAGGTCGCCGAGCTCGACCACGCTCAGGCGCGCGAGCAGCTGCGCCGCCGTCTCCCCCCGGGTCGGGTCCATGCGCATGTCGAGCGGCGCGTCGGTCCGAAACGAAAAGCCCCGCTCGCCCGCGTCGAACTGATGTGAGGATACGCCGATATCAGCGATCACCGCGGCGACGACCCTGACGCCGAGCTCATCGAGGACCGCGCCGAGGGTGGAGAAGCGCGCATGGCGGAGATGGAGCGGGCAGCCGGCCGCCGCGAGGCGCGTGCCCGCGAACGCGAGGGCGGCGGGATCGCGGTCCAAAAGGATCACCTGGGCCGGTCGGCTGCGCTCCAAGATCGCGGCCGTATGACCCCCTGCTCCGCAGGTGGCATCGACGACGGTGCCGGTGGGGAGCGCGCTGATCGCGGGAGCGAGCACAGCGCTGAGCGGCTCGGCGAGCACGCTGACGTGGAAGTCGGGCACCGTCCTCGTTCGTGCCAGGGCCGATCCAAACCGTCAAAATTTGCGACTTTGCGCGAGTTGGTGGGTGACCGGCCCTAAGTCACGAAACTTTCGCTGGAATGACGGAGGCTTAGGGGTCAAAGAGTTGACCGCATGGCGCACGACCGTTTAGGTTCCGCAGCCCCGGCCCCCAAGCGGGAGCCAGACGTAGAGAAGCGAGTCTGATGGCGCCGCGTACGAGGAATTTCCGCCAATTGCACGAGGCCTCGGAGCTCCTGCTCGAGAAGCTGGGCATGCTTGGCCCCAAGCAGCGCTCGGTGTTCGACGAGCGGTTCCGAATGTCTTGGATCTTCCACGACTTCGCGCTCGAGGGCACGGTCTTGTCGGTCGCCGAGATCAAGGCCGAGATCGACCCCGAGATCATCAGCACGCCGAGCTTGATCCCGGCCTACAACCACATCGCCGCGCTCTACGAAGGGATCGACTACATCCTCCAGTCCCGCGGCAAGCGGCTCGCGCTCAACCTCGACTGGCTCAAGCGGGTCCACCAGATCCTGCTGCCGGCCGACAAGAAGGATCAGGTCCAGTACCGCAAGGACAACCCGATCCACCGCATGTATTTTCACGAGCTCTCGCAGGCCGACAAGATCAGCTACCGCATGCGCAAGCTGACGGACTGGTTTCGGACCGAGGAGTGCAAGCGCGCCCACCCGATCGAGCTCGCCTGTGAAGTCCACCGGGAGGTCATCCGGATCCTCCCGTGGCCGGACATCAGCGGACGAGTCGCGCGCGCGGCGATGAACCACATCCTCATCAACGAGAATTATTGGCCCGCGATCATCCACCACGTTGATCGGCACCGATACTACGATACGCTTCAGCGTGACCAGGACGAGTTGCTCGAGCTCGTCGTCGAGTCGATCCGCGAGGGAATGGTTGCCAGCAACAAGCTCTACCAAGGTATCGTCGACTCCAGCCGGGACTTTTGAGGTGCTGTCGACCACGCCCGTAGTGCGGGTCTACGCCCGCGCCAAGCTCCCGTCCGTGCACGGGGTCCTCGAGATCGTCTCGTTCACGGATGTCGAAGGCCGGCGCCTCGACCACGTCGCGCTGGTCTGCGGCGAGGTCTCGGGCGCTGCCGCGGTCCCCACGCGGGTCCACTCCGAGTGCCTGACCGGCGACGTGTTCGGCTCGCTGCGCTGTGACTGCCGCGATCAGCTAGAGCTCGCGCTCGACCGCGTCGCCGCCGACCACTTCGGCTTGATCCTCTACATGCGCCAAGAGGGCCGCGGGATCGGCATCGCCGAGAAGGTCCGGGCCTACGAGCTGCAAGACCACGGCCTCGACACCCTCGAGGCCAACCTCCACCTCGGCTTCGACGGCGACATGCGCCGCTACGACATCGCCGCCGCGATGATCCACGCCCTCGAGGTCGAGTCGATCGTGCTGCACACCAACAACCCCGCCAAGGTCGACGGCCTGCGCAGCAACGGGGTCGTGGTGGTCAGCCGCGCGCCGATCGTCAGCGAGCCGCGTGACGAGAACGTCCGCTACTTGCGGACCAAAAAAGCCAAGATGGGCCACGAGCTCTAGCAGCCCGCTTCTCTTGGCCGGCGATCCTCGTTACCTTCACGGGCGATGATGGACCTGCCTCCCGTCGTTCCGGCGATCTTGGTCTACACGGTGCTCGCGCTCGGCGTCGCGGCGACCGTGCTGACCGGCTTCGTGCAAGTACGCGCCCTGTCCACGGCCTGGAAGGGGGGAGCGAACGCGGCCCTGGTCCGGCGAGGGTTCCTCGCTGCGAGCGTGGGCATGGGCAGCGTCGGCGGCTCGATCATCGCGCTCGAGCTCGGTGGGCCTGGAGCGATCGGCTGGATGTGGGTCGCGTCGATCCTCGGCATGGCGTTGATCTACGCCGAGGTCCTGTTCTCCGTCCGGTTCCGCCGACGCGACGAACGAGGCCTGCGTGCGGGCACCGTGTTCGCGCTCGCCGACGGGGTCCCGAAGATCGGCAAGGTCCTCGCGATGGCGTTCGGCTTGGCGTTCTTGCTGTTCGCGATCACGGCCGGGTCGATGCTCCAGACCGAGCAAAGCAGCCGCTTGCTCGCGACCGTCGGCGGCGATCGGTGGCTGCTCGCGGGCTTCTTGGTGATCACGGCTGGGGTCGGCATGGCCGTGCCCAAGCTGCGCACCTTCGTCGCCGCGCTCGGACCCGTCGCGGTCGTGCTCTATGTGTTTGCGATGCTGTGGGTGCTCGCCGGGGCGCCCGGCAGCATCAGCGAGGCGTTCGCGGCGATCGTCCGGGGCATGACCGCGGCCGAGCCCGCCTCGCTCGCGGGCGGAGCTGCGGGCGGCGGCTTGTTGATCGCCCTGCAGGTCGGGTTCTTGCGCGGGACCCTCGCGACCGAAGCCGGCCTGGGCAGCGCTGGCTTCACCCCCGAGGCCGACACCAGCAAGCACCCCGAGCAAGCCGCGGCCGCCGCGATGTTGGCCCCCTTGGTCAGCGGCATCTTGGTCCCCACGCTCACCGCGTTGGTCGTGCTGTGCGGGACGCCGTGGGTGGGTCAGCGCCTCGACGAGCCTGCCGAGCGCCTGCCGACCGCCGACGAGCGTCACGCGAGCCCGGCCGATCAAGCCGAGCTCGCCGCCGTCCTGCGCGAGGGTCGGGTCGATCTCTTGACCGAGCAGGAGCGCCAGCGCGGGGCCGCCTTGTGGGCCCCGCTCGAGCGCCCGCAAGCCCGGGGAACGGCGGCGAGCCTCCAAGCTGGCCAGGCC
>Ga0114946_10000521_pt1 | contig 25796 bp, 22 predicted proteins | sample WalLakDeSediment_FD_88676 | JGI IMG/M metagenome (GOLD analysis project Ga0114946, IMG submission 88676) | Lake sediment microbial communities from Walker lake, Nevada to study Microbial Dark Matter (Phase II) - Walker Lake 11/02/13 Deep Sediment | ecosystem: Environmental > Aquatic >... | reverse complement strand
GGTCGATCTCTTCGCCGGATGCCTCACCCCGCTCGCCCCCCCCAGCCCCCCGACCCCCGGGACTTCGGCGGCGCCCGCCTCCTTCGCGCGCCGGCTCAGGCTCCATCGGTCCCCCGGGCACGGTCCGCAAGCGCCTCCACGATGGTGCGCACGTTGTGGCGGATCATTCCGGGATAGGTGCCCTCCGGGGTTCCGGCGCCCCCCATGGCATCGGAATAGAGTGTTCCCCCGATCTCCACCTCCCCTCCACGGGCCAGCACAGCCCGCCGCACCGATTCCACGGTCCGGGGAGGGATGGAGCTCTCGACGAAGAGGGCCGGGATGCCTCGTTCCAGGAGGAAGCCGGCGAGCTGCTGGACATCGGCGGCCCCGGCCTCGGTCACGGTGGAGAGGCCCTGGAGGCCGCGTACCTCGAACCCGTAGGCCCGGCCGAAATAGTTGAACGCATCGTGGGCCGTCACGAGGACGCGGAGGTCTGCGGGGACCCGTACGACCTCGTCCCGGACCCAGGCATCCAGGGCCTCGAGTTCCGCATCCAGCTCGGCGTGGCGCCCGTGGTACGCTTCCGCTCCATCCGGATCCACTTCCACCAGGGCATCGCGAATCGTCGAGGCCGCGATCCGCCAGAGTCCCACGTCCGACCAGACATGGGGGTCGAAGGCGCCCTCGAATTCCGGAGGAGACAGGAGCCGGTCACGGGGAATGTCTCGGGTGACGGCGCGGGTCAGGACCCGCCCCCCCATCTCCTCCAGCACCTCGCCCAGCGCCGCTTCGAGGAAGAGCCCGTTGTAGAGGATGAGGTCGGCCGAGGTCAGGCGACGCAGGTCCCCAGCCCCTGCGCGGTACAGGTGGGGATCCACCCCGGGACCCATGAGCCCGTGAACCTGGACGCGGTCACCGCCGATCCGCGCTGCCACATCCGTGATCATCCCGATGGTGGCCACCACGCGCACCCGGTCGTCCCCGTCGTCGGCGGGCGTCCGCTCTCCCCCGCATCCAGAAGGGACCAGCAGAAAAAGCAGGATCAGGAGCAGGAAGGCGTGGGCGCGGAGGAGAATCATGGAGCCCGGGAGAAGGAGAACGATGAGGGGGTTGCGTCGGACCCCGTTTTTAGTCTAGCCTAATTCTCATTTCGCTATCTTCCGACGTCAAGGGTGCGGGTCCTTTCGGGTCCCGGGTTCGGTGTCTCCGGTCCGGTTCCTCCCCACCCCTGTCTCCCACCCCTCCCCCTCCCCCGCGCTTCCGCCTCCCGTCATGGCTCGTCGCGTCCTGCAGGTCGTCACCGGCATCCTCATCGGCTTTGCCATGGTGGCGGCCATCATCCTCCTCTCGCCGCGTCCCCCGGCGCCGGTGGAGTTCGCCGGGGCCTCGGCCCCGCCCCAGCCCTACCCCGCTCCTCCCCTGGAGCTGGAGGACCTGGAGGGCAACCCGGTAAACCTGGCCTCGCTCCGCGGCCGGACCACCATCGTCTTCTTCGGCTACGCCAACTGCCCGGACGTCTGCCCCGCCACCCTGCTGAACCTGAGCGGGATGCTGGAACAGCTCTCGGCGCGGGAGGCGGACCGGGTCCGGGTGGTCTTCGTGACGCTGGACCCGGAACGGGACACGCCGGAGCGCCTGACAACGTGGCTCCGGAATTTCCACCCCTCCATTCTTGTCCTCACCGGCGAACGGGAGAACATCTGGACCCAGGCCTCCCGGTGGGGTGTTCACGCGGCCATCACCCCCCTCCTTCCGCCGCGGGCGGAAGATGAGGCGGCAGGGGATGAAGCCCTCGACCCCCATGCCCACCATCACGATCCCGGCCCCTTCGGCCTGCCGGACGGGCTGGAGGAGGTCGTGGCCCTGGGGGCTCCCGGCGCCTACGCGGTGGAGCACTCCACGCGATCCTTCGTGCTGGATCGCCAGGGGCGGATCGTCCTCTTTCTCGCTCCCTTCCAGGGTGCGGACGCCATGACCGCCGACCTCCGGCGCGTGCTTCGATGACCCCGTCCCCAGCCCCGACCCGGCCGCGGTTCATGGTCCCGGTTGTGCTCCTGTCCCTGGCGGCGCTCCTGTCCGTGACCGGATGCCGGGGCGACGGCAGCGGGGAACTCCGGGGAATCCGCATGGACGTCGCCATTGCCCCCACCCCTCCGGTGGTGGGCCCAAGCCGCGTCGTGGTGACGCTCACGGACGGCGACGGCGCCGCCGTGACCGGGGCCGATCTGCGCCTCGAGGGCACCATGACCCATGCCGGCATGGTGCCGGTGATCCGGGCGGCCTCTCCCGATGGTGGCGGGCGGTACCGGGTGGACGACTTCGAGTTCACCATGGGAGGGGACTGGATCCTCCGGGCTCATGTGAGCTTCCCCGACGGTCGCGCCGGAATCCTGGAGCGGGAGGTCCGGGTGGTTTCCGCTCCGGACCGCTGAGCCGGTGGACCTCCTCCGGGTCCCCGTTCTCGGGGCCTTCCTGCGGTGGCGTCACGCCCGAACCGCACTCCAGTCCGCGGCCCTCCTCCTGGCCGTGCTCATTCTCCTTGACGGGTGGTTCGGTCCCCAGCTCGCCCCCCGGAACCTGGCGGGGGTGATCCCCTGGGTGCACTGGCGCGGGTTCGTGGTCCTGGCGCTGCTTGTGGTGGGCAATCTGTTCTGCATGGCCTGCCCCTTCATGCTTCCCCGCCGCCTGGCCAAGCGACTTCTTCCGGCCCGGTGGAACTGGCCCGCGGCGCTGGCGTCCAAGTGGCTCGCCGTGGGACTCCTGGTGGTCTTCTTCTGGGCCTACGAGGCCTTTTCCCTCTGGGCGAGCCCCTGGCTCACCGCGTGGGTGGCGGGAGCGTACTTCCTGGGAGCGTTCGTGGTGGACGGGTTCTTCCGGGGGGCGGCCTTCTGCCGCTACGTCTGCCCCATCGGCCAGTTCCACTTCGTGAATGGCATGGTCTCGCCGTTCGAGGTCCGGGTCCGGGAGCCGGAGGTCTGTCGGAGCTGCGCCACCAAGGACTGCATCCGCGGACGCTACGCGGATCCGGTGACCGGGGCAAACCCGGTGGCCGGGGTGAATTCGGTGGCCGGGGTGAATCCGGTGGCCGCAGCGGGATGGTCCGGTCGCCCCCTCCGCCCCGATCCGATCACCGGTCGACTCGCCCTGGCCGGGGCTTCGGTGGCTGACCGGACCTCTCCCTCCCGGGACCGGATCCCCTCGTCGGGCCGGGCCCGGGGGCGTGCCGGGCTGATCCAGGGAGGGTGCGAGCTGGCCCTCTACCTTCCCCGCAAGGAGGGAAACCTGGACTGCACCTTCTGCATGGAGTGCATCCACGCCTGCCCCCATGACAACGTGGGGATCCTGGCTCGATCTCCCCTCCGGGACCTGACCACCGGGGGCGTTCGCGCCGGAGTGGGGCGAATCCGGTCACGGCCGGACCTGGCGGCCCTGGCCCTCCTCCTGGTCTTTGCCGCCTTCCTGAACGCCTTCGGCATGGTGGAGCCGGTGTTCCGGCTTCAGGCATGGGCTGCCGGCCTCCTGGGCATCTCCTCCCGGGCGGGGTTCCTCCTCCTCTTTTTCGGAATGGGGCTGATCCTTCTTCCGCTCCTCCTCACGGGCGTCACGGCCTGGCTCAGTCGATTCCTCGCGGGACCGTCCAGCGGGGGACAGGGCAGTGCGGGCCAGCGCGACGCGGCCCAGCGCGACGCGGGCCAAAGCGCCGCGGGACAGCGCGACGCGGAACCGACCGACGGTGGAGGGACCCATGGCCTCGTGGCACGGGCGAGTCGGTACGCCTGGGGCCTCGTGCCCCTGGGCTTCGGGATGTGGACCGCCCACTATGTCCACCATCTCCTCATCGGGGGGCTCACGGTGGTCCCCGTGATCCAGCAGTACCTCCGGGACCTGGGGATCCCCTCCGGGGAGCCGGGGTGGGGACGGGGAGCCATGGTGCCCGAGGGCTGGCTCTTCCCCCTGGAACTCCTTTTCCTGCAAGGTGGGCTGCTCGTCTCCCTCCTCGCCACCTGGCGCATCGCCCAGCAGACCGAAGGACCAAGGCGCCGTGCCCTCCGCGCCTTTGCCCCCTGGGCCCTCCTGGCGACCTCCCTTGCGGGGGCGGGGATCTGGCTCCTCCTTCAACCCATGGAGATGCGGGGCACCTTCTTCGCCCCGGGCCTCTGATCCCCCAACGCCGACGCCCCATGCCCCGCGCCTCCCGCCTCCGTGGCCCCGCGGCCTCCGCCGCCGTCCTGGTCCTCCTGGCCCTGCCCCTCCTCCAGCACGCCATCGCGCCTCCCCCGGCCCTGGCCAACGGGGGAACGCTGCGCCTCGCCAACGTTCCCATGGGGGCGTACCTGGTGTCGGTCTTCACGGATCCGACCCCCGTTCGACCCGACTCCCTGGATGTGAGCGTCCTCATCGTGAGCGGCGCGTCGGGAGAGGTGATCGAGGGGCTGGACGTCCGGGTGCGAACCCGGCACCTGGAGGGAGTTCGGCCCGAGGAGGAACGCCCCGCCACCCGGGAGCAGGCGGACGACCCTCGCTACTACGCGGCCAAGTTCGGTCTGGCCGCGGAGGGGCCATGGGAGATCCGGGTGTCGGTCCGGGGCCCCGAGGGGTCGGGCGAGGCGGCGTTCGAGCTCCGCGCCCGTGACCCCGGACTCCTGGGGAACCCGCTGGTCCTGATCGTCCTGGCCCTCCTCCCGCTGATCCTGGTCGGAGCCTGGATCGCCCGGCAATCGGGAGAGGACCCACCCGGATCAGGTCGGGGCGTCAGCGTCGGCGGCGGGGGCGGCGGGGGCGGCGGGGGCGGTGGCGTCGACGGTGGGGGCGTCGGCCGTGGCGGGGGCGGGGTCAACGGCGGGAGTGTCAGCCCAGGCGGTCCTCGATGAGGGCGCGCATTCGCTCAAGGTCCTCCCGGGGCACGTCCCGATCGGCCACGAGCTGGGTGAGGAGAGCCTCGGGCGAATCGGCGAAGAGCTTGCGCAGTAGCCGCTTCAGGTGGTTTTCCCGGGCCTGCTCCCGGTTCACCGAGGGGAGATAGCGATACGCCCGCCCCTCCGCTTCGTGCCCCACGTACCCTTTCTCCTCCAGGGTCCGGAGGATCGTGAGCACGGTGGTGTAGGCCAGGTCGTCCCGAAGACGCTCCTTGACCTCGGCCACGGTGCCGGTGCCCTGGTCCCAGAGGACGTTCATGACGTCCAGTTCCCGTTCGGTGAAAATCGCCTCGTTCGCGCTCACGAATTCCCTGCCTGGGTGGAGTGTTCAGGATCGAGCCTCCCGGCTCACCACGCGGCGGGATGACCTCCGATACCGTCCAAGGTAGCCGGGGCAGACCCCGGGGGTCAACGTAGAACCTCGTTGCAGCGCTTCGTCCGGGCTCGACGGCGGCCATCGTCCCGGGAAACCATCGTAATCAGGGGTCCGCCCCCACCAGCACCTCCACGCGGGAGGCCGCCTCGAGCGCCCGCGCCCGGGCCTCCGCCACCGTGGCCCCCCGTGCCAGGGTGATTCCCATTCTCCGGAAGGGCCAGGCCCTGGGTTTCCCGAAGATGCGAAGCTGGGCGGTTTCCACCTCCAGCGCCCGCTCCACCCCCACGTATCCCTCCACGGGCCCCTCCCGATCGGCCAGGATCACGGCGGAGGCCGAAGGGCCGGCGTAGGAGAGGATGGGGATGGGGAGCCCCAGAATCGCCCGGACGTGAAGGTCGAACTGGGAGAGGTCCTGGGAGATCATCGTGACCATGCCCGTGTCGTGCGGACGCGGGGAGAGCTCGGAAAAGACGACCTCGTCGTCGGTGATGAAGAACTCCACGCCGAAGATGCCGGTTCCGCCCAGCCGGTCCGTCACGGTCTTCGCCATGGACTTCGCCGTCTCCACGATCTCAGGATCGAGCCCCGCAGGCATCCATGACTCCCGGTAGTCGCCCTGTTCCTGGCGATGGGCGATGGGCTCCACAAATCGGGTCGTTCCGTCCCGCTCACGGATCGTGAGGAGGGTGATCTCGGTGTGGAAGGGGATGAACTCCTCCACGATCACCCGATTCTGGTCCCCCCGTCGTCCGGTCTGGGCCTCGAACCAGGCCGCCTCCACCCGGCTGGACCCGGTGACCACGGACTGCCCTTTCCCCGACGAGGACATGACCGGCTTCACGACGCACGGGTAGCCGAGGGCGTCGCAGGCAGCGAGAAGGGAGGCCGGATCCTCGGCGAAGGTGAAGCGGGCCGTCCGGAGTCCCAGTTCCGTCGACGCCAGTTCGCGGATCGCCTCCCGGTTCATGGTCATCCAGGTGGCTTCGGCGTTGGGGATCACGGCGAAACCCTCCGCCTCCAGTTCCCTGAGCTTTTCGGTCCGGATGGCTTCCACCTCGGGCACGATGAAGTCGGGAGCATGCCGGCGCACCACCTCCTCCAGCGCATCCCCATCCAGCATGGGAAACACCTCGAACGCATGGGCCACCTGCATGGCGGGAGCGCCGGCATACCGATCGGCGGCCACCACCCGGACGCCCAGGCGCTGGGCGGCGATGGCCATCTCCTTGCCAAGTTCACCGGAGCCGAGAAGCAGGAAGGTTCGCGGAAGGAGAGCGGGCACGGGCGTCATGGGTGTCCCCGGGTGGAGGTTCGGCTGCGTGGCGATCCCACGCCACAGCTCGGTCCCCCCCAAGCTACAGGGTGTCCGCTCCGGGGCAAATCGGGTATCTTCGCGGCGCCCGAGGGCCGCCGGGGGATCTGCCCGTTTTCCCCCCGCTCGCCCCGAACTCCGGCACGCGCGCGACCTGTCCGTCTGCTTCCCCTTCCCCGGCCCGCAATGCCCACCCCTCGCCCCCTTTCCACCCCCATCGATGTCGACGCGGCGCTGGCCGGGCTCACTCCCCTCCTCGGGAGTCTTCCCCTCCGGCGGGATCACCTCCTGGCGCCCCTCACCACCTTCCGGATCGGGGGACCGGCCGACCTCTTCGTGACGGCCCGAACCCCGGACGAGCTGGCCGCTGCGGTGACCGCCGCCCGCCAGGTGGGTGTCCCCCACGTCATCCTGGGCGAGGGCGCCAACGTCCTCGTGGGAGATCGGGGCGTCCGGGGGCTGGTCATCCACTCCTGCGCCCGGAACGTGGAGTTCCTGGAGGGGGGACGCGTCCGGGCCGACGCCGGGGTCCGGGTCTTTCCGGATCTGATTGTGGAGACCGTCCGGAGGGGGCTGGGGGGACTCCACCACTTCGTCGGAATCCCGTCGACGGTGGGAGGCGCACTCTGGCAGAACCTCCACTTCCTCTCCCCGGCGCCGGAGCGGGAGCGCACGGTGTTCATCGAGGAAGTCCTGGAGTCGGCCGAGATCCTCACCGAGGAGGGGGAATGGACCTCGGTGGGGGTGGACTACTTCGCCTTCGGGTACGATGAGTCCATTCTCCACCACCGCGCGGACGTGGTGCTCACCGCCACCTTCCAGCTCGAGGCGGTCCCCGAGGTCGAGCTCCGCCGGGTCATGACGGAGAATCTCCGGTGGCGGGACGATCGTCACCCCGACCTCTGGCTCTACCCCTCGGCCGGTTCCATCTTCCAGAAGATCCAGGGGGTGGGCGCGGGGCGGCTCATCGACCAGTGCGGTCTCAAGGGGCACGTGCACGGCGCCGCCGGAATCTTCCACCGGCATGCGAACATCATCGTGAACCTGGGGGGAGCCACGGCGGCCGAGGTCCTCCACCTGATCGACCTGGCCCGGGAAACGGTGCTCCGCGAGACCGGCTACGAGCTGGTGCCGGAAATCGGACTCATCGGGGAATTCTGAGCCCGTCCCCGACGCCAGGCCCCTGGCTTCTTCAGGCTCCAGGACCCCCGGGGAGCGTCCCCCCGTGCCATCCCAGCCATCCTGAGACTGTCCAGGCGACCACGACCAGGTGGGTCACCAGAAGAAACCCCAGGGCCAGGCGCGGCAGGACCCGGTGCTCGATCCCCAGATTCCGCCAGGTCAGCCAGGCGGGCCCAACGGCCAGCCATCCCATCCGGGGCAGAAGGTATTCCGCCAGCATGGGGAAGGTGTCCACGATCACCGATTCCTCGGGAAGGCCACCCAGCACGCCCCGGACGAAGACCCGGGTCAGGAGCGGGATGAGCACCATGAGGTAGGGAAAGAGGAGGAGGGCATTGACGAAGAAGAGCCCTCCTTCCCGGGTCTCGATCCAGGGATCTTCACCGGTGGAGCGGTCGGGGCGGACAGTGGTGGTCATGGCAGGGGTTCGGGAGTGGAGGGGGTCGCGGGTCAGCTGTCCCGCGTCGGATCCCCGGCGGCCAGGGCCTCGCGGAGAAGCTCGTCGATCCGGTCCAGGCGCTCCTCTTCCTGCTCCAGTGTGAGGAGAGCGTGTTGCCAGAGGGGGTCCGTCCGAATGAGGGCTGCGATCCGGAACGATACCTCGTCGGCCGGATCCAGGGGAGGGAGCGGAACCGCTTCGTCGGATGGCAGCCCCAGTCGGTCCACCACCACGTCGAGGAGGTCCAGCGTCCGGCGGCGACGCTCCATCCGGTGTTCCTCCGCCTCCCCTGCCTCTCCCCCCGACGCCGCCCCCTTCCCTGCGGGCAGGAATCCCGCACCCTCCAGAGCGGCGAAACCTCCGCCCGGAGCGGCGGGAGCCTCATCGAGGGGCTCCACCAGTGCCTCCAGGTACGGCGTGTCGGACTCGATCCCGTCCACGATCCGGAACCGCTCCACGCCCTGGGCCAGAAGGAGGGACCGACCATCGGGAAGGATCCGGAATTCGCCGATCTCCGCCACCGTCCCCACCCGCCCCGTGGACCGTTCGAAGGGCCCCATGCGATCTGCATCGTGGTAGAGGAGCCCGAATCGCCGGTCGTACTCCAGGCACCGCGCCACCATCCGCCGGTATCGGGGCTCGAAGATGTGAAGGGGCATCACGGCCCCGGGAAAGAGGACCACCGGAAGCGGGAAAAGAGGAAGGCGGCGCATGGGAACGCCGAACCCGTCTCGAGGTGCAAGGTTCCCCCCGGGGAGGGCCCGGACCGCAGGGAGGAAGCTCCGTCTGCGGGATTCGACGCCGGAATCGACTGCGGGATCCGTCGCCGGAACCGACTGCAGAAGCCCGTTGAAGAAATAGCTGGGCCACCGGGAAGGGGTCTTGCGTGTCCCGGTTGCCTTCAACGGCCTTCTACGGGATCCGGGGGACGAGTTCCCGCCACAGCGCCGCCCCGCCCCCCCCGATCCCGACGCCCCACCCGCCGGTGGCCCGGAGGCCCTCCATGGACCACGCCACCGGGGAACGGCCTTCCACCCGAGCGGTGAAGACCCCGTCCATCAGGGTCACCTCCACCCCCAGGATGACTCCGCCCGCCTCCTCTTTCCCCCGGATCGAGAAGGCCGACGCGGCGGCAGGGGCGGAGTCGACGTCGGAGGCGGGGGCGGCGGCGGGGGCCACGACCGACGCCTCCCGCCACGGCACCGGGGGTCCGTCGCCCCCGAGGGCCACCCGCACGAGTTCGGGGACGCCGCCCCTGGACACCCGCACGCCGAGGGCCTCGTCGGTCCACCCGTCCACCCCCAGGGCAAGGATGACCTGGCCGGATCCCGTCCCTCCCCCCGGGCCCAGGACCTCCACCGCCGCCCGGAGTCCGAACGCAGCCATGGAGCTGCCGGGGTGGGCCGGGCGCCAGAGGAAGGGATCCTCCCCCACCGGGAGCTGGAGGAGGCCTTCGCGGGTCCACCCCGCGCTTCGCCGCACCTCGACCCAGTCCGCCGACTCCCCGGCGACCCGGGACCGGAAGGCCACGTCGAGGGCTGTGCGGGCCTCCTCGTCGAAGTGCGCCTCGAACCGACGGGCGACCTCCCTGGGCGACCAGCCCCCCGCCGGGGGTGGCTCGGCCAGCTCGGCCAGGAAGGTCCGCGTCACATCCCGGAACGGGGGATCCAGCAGTACCCCCATCCACCCTCCCCACACCGCGTAGCGGGCACCCAGGGAGAGATTCCCCAGCTCCCCCCGGAGGACGGCGTCAATGCCGGGAAGATCCCCGTTCTGAAGGAGTCGCTGGCGGGTGTAGCGCTGGGTGTGGAGCCAGGGCTCGTCGGCTCGCCCCTCCGGCACCCGGGACCGGGATCCTGCCCAGCGTTCCTCGGCATGGGAGGCGACCCCTTCCGACACCCACGAGGGCCAGCGCGGGTCGACGGCCAGGGCGTAGCTTGCCAGGTGGGCCGCCTCGTGCACCGCCAGTCGTTCTCCCTGAAAGCCCGGACCGAAGCGCTGCCACCGGTAGGGATCCGGCGCCCCCTCGGCCAGGATGTGGGCGCTTTGCGAACGTTCGTGGGAGAAGGCCCTCTGGTCGGCAAATCGACCTGATGCGAGACGGCGGTCGGCGCGCAGAAAGGCCGCCGGGGAGGCATAGAGCCGCACCCGGAGCCGGGGATCCCGCCCCGCACCCTGACCGGCGCCCGAACGCACCCCCGCTTCCCCCGCTGACACGGCGGGCTCGGCCCCGAACCATGTGACCACCGAGTCCCGGGTCCGTCCCAGGTCGGCCACAAGGGCGCGCCCATCGGGCCCGCATCCCGGATCGCACCTCAGCTCGAAGCCCTCGCCGCGGATCCGCTCACCCGGGCCTCCGCGCACATCGCATCCCGAGCCTGCGAGGATCGCCACGAGCGCCGGAAGTCCCAGCACCGCCAGCCCTCCGCTTCTCACGCGCCCCTGCACCTCACTCCTCCATCACGAGCCGCCGGAGGTCCCGCCCCATGCGGTGCCGCACGCGCAGAACCAGCAGGACGGCCACCGCCGCCAGCCCCGCCGCGAGCCCCCACCACAGCCCTGCCGCGCCCCACCCCAGCCCGAAGCCGAAGACCAGGGAGAAGGGGACGCCCAGGAACCAGAAGCCCAGCAGGTTGATCCACATGGGGGCCCGGGTGTCGCCGACGCCCCGGAGGACCCCCGCGGCCACCGCCTGGACACCGTCGAAGACCTGGAAGACCCCGGCAATGGGAAGGAGTACGATCACCACGGCCAGGACCCCCGCGTCATCGGTGTAGAGCCGGCCGAAGGCACCGGGCATGGTGAGGAAGAGCACGGCCGTGGCACACATGAACCCGACGCCCAGCCCCAGGGCGGCGCCCGCCGACCGTCGGGCTCCGTCCGCATTCCCTCGCCCCACCTCCTGCCCCACCTGGACCGCGGCGGCGGCGGCAATGCCCACCGGGACCATGAAGGTGAACGCCACCAGGTTCAGCGCCACCTGGTGGGCCGCCATTTGCGCGGTCCCGAGCCACCCCATGAAGAGGCCGATGGCGGCGAAGGCCCCGAACTCCATCTGGAACTGGGCGCCGATGGGGGCTCCCAGCCGGATCATCCGGCCCAGGGGGCCGGGTCGAAGGACGCCTGACCGGACCGGGAGGAGGTAGCGGCGAAGGAGGGGCCACGCGACCCCGAGGAGCATCCCGGCCATGGCCCACCGGGCCAGCGAGGACCCGATGGCCGATCCCACGGCACCCATGCGGGGTGCGCCGAGGTTCCCCCAGATCAGCATCCAGTTCAGGAAGACGTTCAGGAGGTTGGCCGCCACGATGGTCCAGAGGATGGGGGCAACTCGGGCCATGCCCTGGAGGGTCTGCCGAAGGACGACGAACCAGTAGAAGGGGAGTGTGCCCGGAATGGACCAGAGGGCGTAGCCCGCGGCAATGGGAATCACCTCCAGGGGCTGGCGCGCCCAGAGAAAGAGCGGAGTGGCCGGGAGGAGGGCCACCCCCACCAGGACGCCGAGGACCGTGGCGAGGACCAGGCCTCGCTGCATGGCCCGGGCAGCTCCTTCCTGGTCCCCTGCCCCCATGGCCTGGGCCACGAGGGGGTCGAGGGCCATGAGGAGCCCCATCCCGAAGACCGCCACCACGAAGAAGTAGAGGTTCCCCAGCGCCACCGCGGCCAGGTCCTCGGGCGAGACCCGGCCCACCATCAGGGTGTCCACCACCCCCATGGCCATGAGCCCTACCTGCACCACCGCCACGGGCACAGCCAGGCGAAGCACCGCCTCCAGGTCGGAACGACCCGGGCGGAGAAGGACCCGGAACGAGACCCGGGAGGGGGCAGTCATGGCGGCGAGGGAGCACGGCGGGAAAGGAAGCGGCTGGGCTGGAGCCGCCAATCCTAACCGGGCACCCCCCTGATCTCAACGGGCGGACACGGGGCGACGCCGCCACCGTCCGCGGCTCCACCCCCGGATCAGGGGCTGGCCTGAGCCCCGGGCGCCTCCCCGTCCCACCCGTCTGGCACCCCCATTCCCATTCTCTCCTCTTCCCGAGTGGTGAGGGCGCGTCGCTTCGCGTAGCCTCCCCCCAGTTCGTGCCAGGCCTCGACTCGGCGCTCGCCCCTTCGCCAGCAGAGGAGCACCCAGCGGCCATCCAGGGTGGTGGGAAAGTCCACCAGGCCCTGCTCGAGCCCCCCCGACGGGACCCGCACCTCCAGCGGGGCGAGGCGGGTGGACACAAGGGCGTCGATCCGGTGCAGCGTGTCTCGGACGGCAGCCCGCTCCGCCAGGAACTCTGCCCGATCCGGATTTCCGGGGTCCGCCAGCCCTCGCCCCCAGAGCACGTCCAGGATCTGGATCTGGTCCAGATGTTCCTCCAGCGAGCGATGGTGCTCGTCCAGGGCTCCGAAGACCGATTCCAGCTCTGGAATCAGGGCATTCGCCTCCTCCACGGTGAAGGCGCGGGGGAAGGGGGCGGTCTCGTTCACATCACTGTCCCCCACCCCCGGCGGCGGCGCCGACCACGCCGGCGCCATGAATGGCGTTCATGAAGAGCTTGTAGGTCCCCGTGGGCTGCGCGCGAAACTGGGGTCGGAAGCCGATGAGCACCACCGATCCGGCCCCGGAGGCCGCATGCACCACGGCCGCCCGCCCTGCCAGGTGGGCCGTGCCGCCCAGTTCCCATCCGCTCATGAGGAGATCACCGGTGGCATAACGCCCCACCACCCGGGCCCGGGCGGGGTCGGTGATCTCGAAGCCCCGGGAACTCTGGAAGAAGGCGGCCCCCTGGTCGGGCATCCCGAAGGCCACGGGGTGGGCCGAGTGGAAGTCCGTCCGGAGGAGGGAGCCGGGGATGAAGAACTCGGACGACGAAAGACCTGCGGTGACATTTCGCACCGGGAGATCCAGCGCCTCGATGGCAAAATCCGACGCGCCGTCGAAGGCCACCACCGTCCCCCCGCCGTCGACCCAGGCCCGGAGGTTCGCCACGCCCTCGGCCCCCACGCCACCGGTGAACTCCGGGGGGCGACTCCCGGCCGAATGCCCCGTCAGGATGGACGAGGCCCCCTGGTCGGCGAAGAGGATGACATCGTAGCCCGACAGGTCGCCCTGCAGGTCGGCATTCCGGAGCGTGTCCACCGCGAACTCGAACTCCCGGAGGACGTAGCGGGTCCACCCCTCGTCCATGTTGGCCGTCCACGGCATGTAGAGTCCCACCCGGGGCTCACGGAGCCGCTCCACGTGCCCCGCCTGGAGGGCGGCGGTCGGGGCGGAGGCCAGGGTCGCGGGGGCGAGCCCCAGTTCCCTGGAGAGGGCCTCCATTCGGGCCGGCGTGGCCGCCCCGCCCTTCTCCACCAGGAAGGCGCCCGGCGCCCCCAGATCCCCCAGTTCGGGCGTCCCGGCGTGGGTGCGGTGCACGGTGGCTCCGGCCGCCAGGAGACGGTTTACCGCCAGCCGGGAATCATTTCGCGTGGCCGGGAGGGCCCACCCCCAGCCGGCATCGGCAAACCGCGTCGGAGGGACGGGGACCACGTCCACCGCCTCGACCCGGGCTTCGAAGGGCGCCTCCACCCGGTGCACGTCCACCCCCATGGCCATGGAGATCGTCCACCCAGAGAGCCCCCCGTAGGGTGGCTCGGGCGGCCCCCCGGGGTACTGTTCCCGGTTGGGATGCTCATGAGGCTCGAGCAGGTCCATGAGGTGGGCCCGGAAGGCCTGGCCGGCAAAGGCGATGTAGCTCCCCGCCGGGTAGTCCCGGAGGCCCGTTGGACCCGCGGCGCGGAAGGGCGCGGTGGCCCGGTGCACCTCCACCCCGCCCCGCCTGAGCACGTTCAGCAGTTCGACGGCCTCTCCGGCATCACGCTGCCCCTCCAGGTCCACCACGTAGGCAAAGGGACCGCCGTCCCGCCCGGCCTCGATCTGCCAGGCCCCCATCCGCCAGATGTTGAAGAGCCAGTCTTCCCTGAGGCGGGACCCGATGTCGAGGGCGCCCAGCGAGCTCTCGAAGTGGTACGCCACGGCGTCCGCCAGCGTGGCCCATCCCCCCTCCCACGGGTTGGCGTAGAAGATGGAAGGCTCCTGCGCGGGGATCCGGTGGCTTCCGGACCCGAAGGCCTCGGGGAGGCCGGCGGGATCGTGGTACTGCGGCGTGGCCGATGCATGTCCCACCTCGGAGAGGAGTCCCACCATGTTGTGGAAGTAGGGAGCTGTGCGCATCCCGCCATTCCACCACATGGTGAAGGACATGCGGGACACCACGCCGGGCATCTGACGCTCCTCCAGCCGCTTCGCCATGTGCTCCCCCACCATGTTCACACCCCGGACCACCAGGGGAGGAATGAGGGGGTTCACCGGGTCCGCAAAGGGAGGGATGAAGATGCGCGCCGGGAAGGGTGCCGTCTGGTGATGGTTGAAGACGATCTGGGGGTACCAGGTCTCGTAGAGCTGCCTCGCCACCGCCTGGCTTTCGGCCTGCCGGAACATGAACCAGTCCCGGTTGATGTCGTGGCCCACGTATTCGTGGTAGACCTCGGGCGGGCCCGTGGTCTCCCACTCCGTCCCCAGGTTCCGCCGGTACCAGTTCACCACGACTTCGTGGCCATCGGGGTTCATCTGGGGGACCAGGAGCAGGATCACGTCGTCCCGGATGCGGCGAGTCTCCTCGGATTCGTCGGTGGCCATGTACCAGGCCAGGAGGGGGCCATGCTGGGCATGGGCCACCTCGGTGGAGTGCAGGCCGTTGTCGATCCAGACAATGGCTCGCCCTTCAGCCGCCAGCCGTCGGGCCTCGGCCTCGTCCACGTCATGGGCCCGGGCCAGCCGTTCCGCGATCTCGCGCCACCGGTCCAGGCGGGCCAGGTTCGCCTCCGAGGAAATGAAGAGGAGGTGGATGGGATTGCCCCGGAAGGTCCGGCCGATCTCGATGCGCTGCACCCGGGGGCTCGCGGCAGCCAGCTGCCCGTAGTAGTCCTCCAGCTGGGTCAGGTCCGCCAGCTGGTAGTCGTCTCCGGGGTGGAAGCCGAAAACGTGGGCCGGATGGGGAACGCCGCCGGGAACCGGGTCCGGAGCCGGGTGAAGCGCCGGCGTCGCGGTGCGCGCCACCGCGCTTTGCCGGTCCTCTGCCGCCCGGGTCTGCTGGGCCGCCCCGCTCGCGGGGACGAGGAAGCCAAGGACCAGGATCCCCAGAAGAACGAGAAGGGGAGCCGTGCGGGACCGCGGGAGGGGATGCCCGGAGGCGATTCGGAGGAACGGCGGTTGGAACACGGGAGCGACTCCTGGTGGCAGCGTCGGCAGGGCGCCTCCCCCTGGGCCCGGCAGGGCGACCGGCGGGAGGGTCCGGGGCAGTCGGGATCACCATATCCCAAGACGGCCGCCTCCGTCAAACCGGTGGCACCCATGCCCCGGGCGAGCGCCGCCCCTGCCCGGATCTCCGGACCCTCTCCCCGGGTAGCCCGAAGCAGACCTCTTCCTCACCTCCCGCGAAACCTGCCGCGAAGGATCGGCCAAACGCATGGCCCCCGGTACCCTCGACGCGCCCCGCTCGTCCCGCCTCTCCGCCTCCGCCTCCGCTTCGTCGGCCTCGGCCCCCGCCTCCACCCCTGCCTCGGCCCCTTCGGCAACCGCCGAAACCTCGGCAGAAGCCACCGCCGTGGACCCCTCGGGGCAGCCGCCGCTCCTCGTGCGGCAGTCCCGGCCCCGCGATGTCTCCGAGCTTCTTCGCATCTCCTACACCGTCTACGGAGCCCGTGGCTCCTGGAAGCCGGAGGAGCTTCATCTCCATCAGAAGGTCTTTCCCGAGGGACAGCTCGTGGCGGTGGATTCCAGGAGCAGACGGGTCCTCGGGATGGCCATTTCGCTGGTGGTGGAGGCGGATCGGTACCCGCTGGAGGTTCCGTGGCGGGTCATCACGGGGCAGGGCCGGCTTTCGACGCACACGCGCTCGGGAGAGACACTCTACGCCGCCGGCGTGGCCGTGGATCCGAAGGCGAGGGGCCGGGGGATCGGCTCCGCGCTCTACCGGGCCCGGGAGGCGCTCCTGGGGAGACTGGGGCTCATCCGGATCCGGGCCGGCGCGCGAATTCCCGGCTACGGGGCGGTGGCCGATCGGATGAGCCCGGAAGCCTACGTGGACGAGGTGGTCCAGGGACTCCGCCGGGATCCGACCCTCTCCTTTCAGCTCTCCCAGGGATTCCGGGTCCTGGGCGTGGCACCCGGGTACCTGCGGACAGATCAGGCCAGCCGGGGCTTTGCCGCCGTGGTGGAGTGGCGGCCGTCGCCCTGACCTGCGCGTCCCTGGCCTGCGTCCCTGGCCGTCGCCCTGGCCTGCGTCCACGGCCAGGCCCGTCCGTCCGGACTCCGGCTCTGAACCGGGACTCAGCCCAGCATCAGAATGGCCACCAGCGCGAGAAGGAGGCCTCCCCAGAGCGCGGCGGCGATCCAGATGGCTTGCTTCCGTCGATCCCCCTCCCACCAGGTGTTCGGTCGCACCCCCTGGACGAGGAACGCTGCCGTGGCCGCCAGGTTGACGCAGACCACGTTGGCGCCCGTCAGGAGCAGGGCCCCGAATCCGCCCTCCAGGTAGCCGCTTCCAATGAGCAGGCCCGCCACCGCCAGCGGCGGGAGAAGGGCGACGGAGACCATGACGCCGACGAGCCCTGCCCCCACGCCCTGGGCCAGGGAGATGGCCCCGGCGGCACCGGCCGCCAGGGCCAGGCTCAGGTTCCCCCAGCCGAGTTCGGTCCGGCTCGCGATTTCCGAACCGGTGGGGTCCACGTCCAGCACGAGTCCGGCGGCGACCGAGAGGACGAAGGCCACGGAAACCCCCGCCAGAGAGGCCAGCATCGCCGCCCTGCCCAGCTTCAGGTCCCCCAGCGCCGTAGCCAGGGAGATGCCCATGCTGGGCCCGATGAGCGGGGCGATGACCATGGCTCCGATGATCACCGCCACGTCGTCCAGCATGAGGCCGGAGCAGGCCACCACCGCCGAGAGGGCCACCATGGAGAGGTAATAGGGACTCGCCTGGGATCCCTCCAGGACGCCCGTGTAGAGTTCCTCCCGGTTGATCCGGGCCGGAACCTTCTCGGATCCCACCTCCTTTTCGCCCCCCCGGATGACGTTCTTCGGATCGGTCCCGTTGCCCTCCTCTCCCTTTCTTCCCTCCCCATCCGGCGCGCTTTCGGAAGGGTCATCCTGGAGCCGCGGAACCGTGGCTTCCACCGAGAGAAAGACGACCCGGTAGCCGTCGGTGTCGCGGAAGGCCTCCTCCAGCTCGTTCAGTACGGGTTCGTTTCCGGTGGCCGGGAGGAGGGCCTGGACGAGGACCCGCCCATCGGCCAGCTCCATGTCCCACTGGGGCACCCGCTCGTCGCCCCTGAGGATCTCCATGGCCCGGTCCCGGTGCTCTTCAGCCACCAGGAGCTGGAGGAGACGAAGACTCATGCCGAGGACCTGCCCAGCCCGGGGCCGCACGCCATGGCGGAGGAGGGAGCGGGGGTGGAAGCGACCGGTGAGGACCCGGCGCTCGGCGTACGGGATAGGCGCAAGGTCGGCGGGAGTGGAGGATGGACCAGGGGACCCCGGCGGCCGGGGTGCGACATGAAACGCTGGGCCGGGGACCCGACAAGGGCGCCCCGGGAATGGGCTCAACCTGTGGCCGCGGGGCCCCGGGGGAAAGGGGATCACCGGTTTCCGGCCCCGCGCCTGCCGCCCCCTGGCCTCGCCAGGCGAGGCTCCGGTTGTGGGAGCGGGTCCCTCAGAGGATCTTCCTCGGGCCAGGATCACTCCGCCTTCCGCCGCCCCGTGCCATGACCGCATCCCCTTCGGCTCCCCTCCCTGCGTCTTCGCCCGCACCTTCCTCCTCCCCTGCTTCCCCCGATTCCTCCCCCGGGGACGCGAACGCTTCGCCCCCCGCGCCCGGCGACGGATCCGCGCCTCGCGCCTGGTACGAGCGGAGGATCGGGAGCGCGATCCGGGAGGAGGGGTTCCTGGAGGGGCGCCTTCGCAAGCTGGCGACCTTTCGGTTCCTGGCCTTCATGGGGGTGGCGGCCCCGCTCCTCGCGCTGGAGACCTCTCCCCGCGGGTGGTGGCCCGCCCTCCTGGGACTGGCCGGGGCCCTGGCGCTGACCTTCGCCTTCCTGGTGTTCCGGCACCGGCAGACGCGGCGCCTCCTGGAACGCACCCGGGTCCGGCGGCAGGTCGCGGAAGAGGGTCCGGCCCGGCTGGACCGGCGTTGGGAGGCGCTCCCCCTGCCGGAGCTGGAGCCGGCCCCGGCCAACCACGCGTCCGCCGGGGACCTGGATGTTCTGGGTCGCGCCTCCCTCGCCCATCTCCTGGGGACACCACGCACGCTCCCCGGACGCGCCGCCCTTCGGGATGCCCTTCTGCATCCTCTGCGGGTCAGCGGAGAGGACTCCCCGACGCCCCGCCGAGCCCAGCGCCGGGAGGCCATGCAGGTGCTGGCCCACCATCCGGAGCTCCTGGAGGCCGTCCAGGTGGCGGCGCGGTCCGTGGCGCGGAGTGCGGATCCGGCCGCGCTGGCCGCCTTTCGGGCCTGGGCCCGGGGTCCGGGCTGGAAGGAGGCGCCGGCCCGGGGCCGCTGGCTCCTGGCCGCCCGCGTTCTCACCGGGAGCAACCTGGTCCTCGTGGCCGGATGGTTTGCCGGATGGCCTCCCTTCTGGATCGGCGGGGCGGCCCTCTCCCTCCTCCTCTGGTCCCGGATGCGGCGCGAGGCCCATGCCCGGTTCGACGCCGTGGAAGGCGCCGAGGCCTCCCTGGGCCAGTGGGCCGAGCTCCTCGAGGTGGCGGCCCGGCTTCCGAGCTCTGCGCCCCTGCTGGCGCGGCTGCGAGAGGGAGCCAGCTCTCCGGTGGAGGGAGCCCGAGCCCTGGCCGCTCTCCGACGCATCTCGGACTGGGCCCAGATTCGGCGTTCGTCCCTGGTCTACTTTCCGGTGGCGCTCCTGACGGCGTGGGACGTCCACCCCCTGGTTCCCATGGAGCGGTGGCGCGAGCGGCATGGTGAACGGGTGGACCGCTGGCTCGAGGCGGTGGGGGAGCTGGAGCTCCTGGTGGCCCTGGGCACCCTCCGCTTCGATCACCCGGACTGGTGCCTGCCGGAGGAGACGGAGCCACCCCGGGCGCCGAGCCCCGCCGTTCGGGCAACGGACCTCCGGCATCCCCTTCTCCCTCCGGCCCAGGCGGTGGGGAACGCCGTGGAACTTCCGCCCCCCGGGGATCTTCTCCTGGTCACGGGCTCCAACATGTCGGGGAAGAGCACCCTGCTTCGGGCCATCGGGGTGAACCAGCTCCTGCTCCTGGCCGGGGGGCCCGTGGCAGCATCCCGCTACGAAGCGCCGCCCCTGACCCCGTGGACCTCCATGCGGATCCGGGACTCCCTGGTGGACGGCGTCTCGCTCTTCATGGCCGAGCTCCAGCGCCTCAAGGGGGTGGTGGACGCCGCCCGGCGGGAGCCCGTGCTCGTCCTCCTGGACGAGATCCTCCAGGGCACGAATACCGCGGAGCGACGAATGGCGGCGCAGATGATCCTCACCCACCTGATGGAGGCCGGAGCCGTGGGCGCCGTGAGCACCCACGACCTCACCCTGGCCGACGCCCCGGAACTCGCCCCCCACCTGATGCAGGTCCACCTCCGGGAAGAGGTCGGAGAGGTGGATGGCCGACGGACCCTGACCTTCGACCACCGACTTCGTCCCGGACCGGCCACCTCGAAGAATGCCCTCCTCCTCCTCGAACTGGTGGGACTCGGGAGCCATGACCCGGCCCCCCGCGCCCCCACGCTCGCGGCAGCCGATCCGCCCGGGGCCGACACATCTGCATCCGACCCGCCTGCATCCGGTCCACCTGCATCCGGTCCGCTTGCGCCCCCGACGGATCTCCCCCACGATGCCGGTCCCTGATTCCCCAACGGAGACACACATGTCCCCACTGAAGCACGCCCCCCCGGCCCCACGGCCCGTTACCACCCGGTCGCCCCTGACGACCGCGATGACGGCCTCGATGGCCCTCCTGGTCCTCGCGCTCCTCCCCGCCGCCTGCGGGGGCGATACCCAGCCTGAACGGGAGGCTGCGGACAGGGCCGACGTTGTCCACCCGCAGGACGCCTTCCTTCAGAACCTGGCGGCCCTCTGCGGGCGGGCCTTCCGGGGCGGAGCCACCCTGGCCAGCGGTCCCGGCTTCGAGGAGGAGATGATCATGCACGTGCGGGTCTGCACCGACAACGAGGTGCAGATCCCCCTTCACGTGGGCGAAAACCGGTCCCGTACCTGGATCGTCACCCGGACCGCCGAGGGCCTGCGGCTGAAGCACGACCACCGCCTGGCCGACGGAAGCGAGGACATCGGCGGAACCCAGTACGGAGGCGACACCGCCGACTCCGGCACGCCCTTCCAGCAGAGCTTCCCTGCCGACGACTTCACGGCGGAGATGATCCCGGATGCCGCCACCAATGTCTGGAGCATGACGCTGGACCTGGAGGCGCAGCGGTTCATCTACCACCTGACCCGGCACGATGCGCCCCGGGCCACCTTCGAGTTCGACCTCACCGACGAGGTGGAGCCCCCGCCGGCTCCCTGGGGATACGAGGGGAGCTGAGAACGCGCCCCCTCCCCGGAGCCCGCGAGCCCATGCGGGGGGGGCGTCCTTCCCGGGAAGCCGGTCCGTCCTTCCCGGATTGACGGTCAGTAGTACGGCGCCATGAAGGCGTAGACCAGGACGCCGGTCACCGCCACGTAGAGCCAGAAGGGGAAGGTCCACCGGGCCACCCGGCGATGCCGCCCGTACTCCGCCCGGAAGGCCCGGAGAACGGTGTAGAGCGCGAGCGGGAGGATGACGGGCGCCAGCGCGATGTGGGTGAGGAGGATGAAGAAGTAGACGGGTCGGATCCATCCCTCGCCCCCGAAGGGGACGGAGGGCGCCTGCGAGTGGTACACCACGTACGAGAGCAGGAAGATCGTGGAGAGGGCGAAGGCCCCCACCATGGCGGCCCGGTGAATCCCCACCTTCCCCTGGCGCACGAAGAGGACCCCCGCCACCAGCAGCAGGGCGCAGGTCCCGTTCAGGAAGGCGTGGAAGCGCGGGAGCCCGGAGACGTCGATCCCCTCCACGGCCAGGAGCTGGCCCGTGGTCATGAGGAGCACCACCAGGAGAATCACCACCACGGAGAGCCCCCAGACCCAGCCAGCCAGGGCCCGCTCTCCCACGGTGCGCAGAAAGGGAACCGCCGGCGGAAACCGGTCCGCCTTTCGGGTCGTGGATGTCATGGCTCGAGCCTCACGGGAAAAGGACGAGCCAGAGCCCGGTGGACTCCAGCACGTACCAGAGGACCCCCACGAGCACGAAGAAGACCGCGAGGGTCAGGGGGGTGATGCGAAAGCGGTGAACCCAGCTCAGGGAGGTGCCCTGCCGGGCCCGGTGGCGGTGTTCGTCGGGGCTCTCCCCCGGACGGCGTTCAACGGTCACGGTGTTGTTCTCCAGGTCGGTACCGCGGTCAATTTCGCGGTCGGTGCTTCGGTCGGTGCTTCGGTCGGTGCCTCGGCCGGCGGGACCCTGCGTGGTGCGGGCCCCTACCCTCCGGCCCGCTCTTCCAGCTCCATCCATCGGAGGAGCAGGTCATCCAGTTCGGTCTTGAGGCGGGCGTAGCGGTCGGAAAGCTCCGCCGGGGAGCTGTCGCCCCCCGAGGCGTACAGGGTGGGGTCGGCCAGGGCGGCCTCCAGTTCGGCCTGCTGTCCTTCCAGCTCCCCGATGCGAGCAGTCAGCTGCCGCAGTTCCTTCTGCTCCTGGTAGCTCAACCGGGGTCCACGGCTCCTTGCCGCCCGGCTCTCGGCACGGGAGGCCTCCGCCCGGGCCTCCTTCTCCTTCCGCTCCGCCTCCCGCTTCCGGGCCTCGGCCTCCACCCGGCCCGCCTCGGTGCGGACCAGCCACGCATCCCAGCTCCCATGGTGCCGCCGGACCTTCCCCTCCCCCTCGAACACCAGGAGCGAGTTTGCCACCTTGTCCAGGAGGTAGCGGTCGTGGCTCACCACCAGGAGGCACCCGGTGAACTCGTCCAGGAGATCCTCCAGCACCTGAAGCGTGTCCAGGTCCAGGTCGTTCGTGGGCTCGTCCAGGAGGAGGAGGTTGAACTCCTCCAGGAAGAGGCGGGCCAGGAGGAGCCGATTCCGCTCCCCGCCCGACAGCGCGCTCACCCGCTGATCGTGGACGTGGGAGGGGAAGAGGAACCGGTCCAGGTAGGCGCGAAGGTGCATCTGCCGACCGTTCAGCTCTACCCAGTCGGTGGGCGACACGGCCCGCCCCACCGTGAGGTCCGGATCCAGCGTCCGCTCCTGGTCGAACCAGGCCAGCCGGGTGTTGTCGCCCAGCGTCACCGTTCCCTCGTCCGGAACCTCCACGCCGGCGATGATCCGCAGGAGGGTGGACTTCCCGGCGCCGTTCGGCCCCACGATCCCGATCCGGTCCCCGGCCAGGAGACGATCGGTCACGCCCGACAGCACGGGGTGACCGTCGTAGCGCTTCGAGACCCCGTCCAGCTCCAGGATCTTCCGACCCAGCCGGGGGGCATCCGTGATCTCCAGTTCCACCTCCCGGATGCGCTTGCGCTCCCGTTCCCGCTGCTCGGCCCCCAGCTCCTTCGCCCGTGCCCGCCGGGCCTTCTGCTTGCCGGTCCGGGCCGGAGGAGACCGGCGTGCCCAGGCCAGCTCCTTCTCGATGAGCTTCACCCGCTTGGCCTCCTCCACCTGCAGCCGGGCATCCCGCTCGATCCGCGCCTCCAGGTAGTCGGTGTAGCCGCCCTCGTAGGAGAGAAGCCCATCGGAGGTCACCTCCACCATCCGGTCCACTACCCGGTCCAGGAAGTACCGGTCGTGGGTCACCAGCACCACCGTGCCCGGGAAGTCGAAGATCGTCTCCTCCAGCCAGAGAACGGTGGCGGCGTCCAGATGGTTCGTGGGTTCGTCCAGGAGGAGGAGGTCCGGCTCGGCCAGGAGGGTCCGGGCCAGCGCCACGCGGCGCCGCTCACCACCGGAGAGCCCTCCCATGGGGCGGTCCCACCCCTCCACCCCCAGCCGGGTGAGGACGGTCTCCACCTGGTGCCGGGCATCCCAGCCCCCCAGGTGCTCGATGCGGGTGGAGAGCGTGGCCTGCCGGGCCAGCAGGCGTTCCAGTGCCTCCGCATCTCCCGACCCCGCGCCGCCGGCCCCCGCCCCGGATCCTGCCCCCGTACCTGACAGCGCCGCCGTCACCCGGTCGTACTCCCCCAGCGCCTCCAGCAGCTCCGCCCGGCCCTCGCCCACGGTCTGGAGGATGGTCCGGTCCGGATCGAAGGGGGGATCCTGCGCCAGGTATCCCACCCGTGTCCCCCGCCGGAGCGCCAGGGTGCCGCTCTCCATCCCCTCCTCACCCGCCAGGATGCGGAAGAGGGTGGACTTCCCGGAGCCATTGCGCCCGATGATTCCCACCTTCTCGCCTTCCTGCACCGAGAAGTCGACGCCGTTGAACAGGACGCGCCCGCCATACGACTTGACCAGGCCCCGAAGGTCCAGCACCGAAGCAGCCATCCGTCGGGTCCGTCCTCAGCTTCCGGGAATGTGCAGGGGCGACATGCGGGTCTGCACCGCGGCTGCGTCGTCATCCCCCATGAGGAGGAGGCGCGCCGCACCCCGCAGGAGCCCGCTCAGCGTGCCCCGGATCCCGACCGAGGGGAGGCCACCGGAGGCGTCGCTCCCCCCACGCGCCTCGTCCAGGAGGAGCTCCACGAGGGTGCGCTCCGCCGGAAAACGCCGCAGAACGATGGGCGCGTCGGGCTCGATGCCGGCGAGGCGGCGGGCCTCGGCAATCGCGACCGGATACCCCCCCAGGGCGTCCACCAGCCCGGCCTCCAGGGCGTCGCGGCCACTCCAGACCCGACCCCGGGCCACGGCGTGAACCGCCTCCCGGTCCATTCCGCGCCCCTCGGCCACGATCTCCACGAAGTCCTCGTAGATCCGGTCCACCTGGCGGGCCAGCCAGGCGGCGTCTGTCGGGGAAAGGTCCTCCACGGTGGAATAGAATCCGTGGGCGTCGCCCAGGTCGATGCGGTCAAAGGTGATGCCCAGGGAGCGGAGGAAATCCTCCACGACGAACCTGCCCGCCACCACCCCGATGGAACCGGTGAGGGTGGCCGGGTGGGCCACAATCCGGTCCGCATCGGCCGAAACCAGGTAGCCGCCCGAAGCGGCGGCATTCCCCATGCTCACAACCACCGGGATCCCCTTGTCCCGCGCCAGGCGCACCTCCCTGCGGATCAGGTCCGAGGCCACGTAGGAGCCGCCGGGGGAGTCCACCCGGAACAGGATGGCCCGGGTGCGGGGGTCCGCCGCCGCGTCCCGGATCGCCCGGGCAACGGCGTTGGCGCCCAGCGCCGCCCCGCCCCCGAAGGGATCGAAGCCGGGGGAGCCTCCCCGCTGGATGGCCCCCGAGCCCTGGACCAGGGCCACCTGCTCCCCCCGGTTCCAGGCTGTGCCCACCCGCTCGGCGTAGCGCCGGAGAGAAAGAGCGGGAAGAGCGTCGGCCCCGTCGGCCTCCGACCCGTCTCCCTCACGGAGGCGGGCGTCCAGACGGGCCCGTGCCTCGTCCCGGTACCCGAGGGCATCGACGAGCCCGGCCCCCAGGGCCTCCCGGGCGGAGAAGGGTCCCGCCTCCAGGAGGGCAAGGGCCGAGTCGGCCGGAATCCCCCGACCCTGGGCCATCCCTTCCACCAGGTCATTCCGGAGCGAAGCCAGGATGGCCTCGAGGGCTTCGCGGGACGGACCGGAAAAGCCCGTTCCGGTGAAGAGATCCACGGCATCCTTGTACTCCCCGCGGGCCTCGAAGCGGGGGATGATCTCCCACCGGTCGAGGAGGCCACCCACGAAGGGGGCCTCCAGCGAGAGGCCGGCCAGGCCCAGCTCCCCGGAGGGCTGGAGCACCACCTCGTCGAAGGCGGTGGCCACGTAGTAGGCGCCCTGGGCCGGCGCCAGCTCGCCGAAGGTCTCGGCAAAGAGGAGGGTGGGCTTGCCGGAGCTCCGGAAGTGGAGGACCGCATCCCGGATCTCCTGGGCGGTGGCCCACCCGCCCACCCCGGAGCCTCCCGTGACCCGGAGCCCCAGGACCCTGTCGTCGTCCGCCGCCTGATGGAGGACCGACACCACCTGCTGGAGGGTAGGGCGGTAGCGCTCAAAGGCGAGGGTGAAGGGATCATCCGCCGCCGCCGTGGGCACGCCCCGCGTCAGGTCCAGCTCCAGCACGAAGCGGTCCGGGATCCGCTCCCCAGGCGACGAGAAGACGGCCCACGAGATCGCCACGAGGAAGAGGAAGCCGAAGAGCACGAGGCCCCCGAGGGAGGCCAGGGCCAGCAGAAGAAATCGTTTCATCTCCCAAGCTACCCGAAGCCCGGGGGAGGTTCCAGCGGCACGGGCGTGGTGCCATCTTTCCACCAGGTGCTCCCGCACCCGGACCTCAGCCGCAGCTCCGTGCCCAACACTCGCATCTCACCCCGCGCCATGCCCTGCGCCCTGCCCTCGGCTCTCCTCCGCGCCCTCCCATGCGCCCTCCCGTGCGCCCTCCCGTGCGCCCTC
>Ga0114946_10000520_pt1 | contig 25812 bp, 16 predicted proteins | sample WalLakDeSediment_FD_88676 | JGI IMG/M metagenome (GOLD analysis project Ga0114946, IMG submission 88676) | Lake sediment microbial communities from Walker lake, Nevada to study Microbial Dark Matter (Phase II) - Walker Lake 11/02/13 Deep Sediment | ecosystem: Environmental > Aquatic >... | reverse complement strand
CATCAGTTTTGAAATCCAATAGTCCGCCGATTATCGCTTTGTCACTTCCATGACCTTCGTATGTTCTGGCAAATGAATTATAAAATGTAACCACAACACTTTCGGGAATTCCGCCCAGTACCCGAATGGCTGCTCTGGCTATTCTAACTACTCCTGCAGTATGGGAGGAAGAAGGCCCTATCATTACCGGACCGATCATGTCGAATACACTGCTTTTGGCTCCCATTGAGATTTAACTTTCAATTAATGTGCTAAAGTAATAACAATTTCGTTCAAGAGATAAAATTTTAACATTATAGTAGATTTAAAGGAGTTAATGATGGATGATTTAACTATTTTTATAAACAATCAGGAAAAAAAGTGTACTTTGTGTACGATTTCGATCAATTAGATGAACGGTTTTGATACAATTTTCTTATTCAAGCAGAAAGATGGGGAGTGGACATCTGAACCTTTGGAATGGCACAATAGAGGATTTCTTTTTGGTGATGGATTATTTGAAACCATGGTGTTTAGAAAGAATAAAATCCGATTCTCTGGGGACCATGAATTAAGATTGTTGGAAAGTGCTGATATTTTGGGTTTGGACAGGACAGGTATAAGTTCAATTCAGGAAATTGAAAAGAAACTGAACAGGGATTTTCCAAATTCCACAGGGCTACGGGTAAGATGGAATATATACAGAAGCGGACAAGGAAAGTATTCTCCGCTTGAACATTTCACTGATGAAACTTTACAAATTGAAGCCTACAAAAATCCAGACATTTTGAAAGTCAATTCTTTTGTAAGTGAAAAAATAAGAGTTGGAACAGCTTTATGGAGCAATTGTAAAACTTTGAATTCCCTTACTTATGTCATGGCCAATCATGAAAGAATCAATAAAAAAATGGATGAGGTGATTTTGCTCAGCTATGAGGGCCTGGTTTCTGAAGCTGGTTCATCCAATATTTTTTGGGTCAAGGATAATGTCTATTTTACCCCATCATTGAAATGCAATTGTATTGCAGGTGTGGGCAGAAAGCAGATTATCCGAAAATTGACTGAACAGGGAATTGAAATTATAGAGGGCGAATTCCTTCCTGTTGAACTCATAAAAGCTGATAAAATATTTACAAGTAATGTGACTGGTGTAAGCTATATCCAAAAAATCGGTGATTGGGAATTTGATACCGACCCTGACCAATTTATTGTAGATGTGTTTGATTGATATTTAAAAAAAATAACTCATTCCTCCTTTTAATTGAAGTTAGAATGAGTCATTATATTGGTTCCATTAATTTTTAAGCTTTTTCAATCCTTTCAGATCGTCTTTGGACGCTTCAGAAATGCTGATGGCATATCCCCCTCCAGGAGCGCAAAAAGTTGCCAATTTGGACTTATGGGTCACAATAACTTTTCTGATGGAATAGGCCTGTGGATTGTTTTTGTAATGTGCATCCCTGGCATCTGCATAAATGGTGGCTACATAGGTTTTATCAGGGTCAAGAAAATCAAAATTGATGTTTGAAGTACGGGAAGGAACTCCGTTGACATTACCCACAAACCAATCAGTAGCACCTTTTTCTTTCCGGGCTATGGTGAGGTAATATCCCGGTTCAGCTTCTAAGTATTTGCTTTTTTCCCAATCAATCCCCACGTCTTTTATGAATTGGAAGGCATCAGGAAATCTTTCATAATTTTCAGGGAGATCAGCTGCCATTTGTAATGGACTGTACATGGTCACATAAAGCGCCAACTGATTGGCTAAGGTGCTATTGACCCAGGAATTGTTTTCAGGATTGATCTTACTGATGTCCATTTCAAAAATCCCGGGAGTGTAGTCCATAGGTCCTCCAATCTGCCTGGTAAAAGGCAATACTGTCACATGATTGGGTTTGTTGCCTCCAAAAGCCTGGTATTCGGTGCCCCTAGCGGATTCGTTGGCAATGAGGTTCGGCCAAGTCCTTGCTATCCCTGTAGGGCGAACTGCTTCATGGGCATTGACCATGATTCGGTAATCTGCAGCTTTTTCGATGGCATATTGGTAATGGTTGACAATCCACTGACTGTAATGGTTTTCACCTCTTGGCAGAATATCACCTACATACCCGCTCTTCACTGAATTGTACCCATTGTCTTTCATGAACTGGTATGCTTTGTCCATATGTCTTTCATAGTTTCGCACAGAGGAAGAGGTCTCATGGTGCATGACCATTTCAACACCTTTGCTTTTGGCATACGCTCTGATGCCAACCAGATCAAAATCCGGATAAGGAGTTATAAAATCAAATACATAATCTTTTGAATTACCAAACCAATCTTCCCAACCCACATTCCAACCTTCGACCAACACGCCTTTAAATCCATGTTCAGCTGCGAAATCAATATAGCGTTTTACATTGGCAGTGTTAGCGCCATGTATTCCGTTTGGTTTGGCTTTGGAAAAATCAGTTTCACCTATCCTTATTGCAGGGAATTCATCAGTATAGGCCCAAGAGCTTTTTCCGGTAATCATCTCCCACCAGACGCCTATGTATTTCATGGGTTGTATCCAGGAAGTGTCTTTGATTTTAGAAGGTTCATTCAGGTTGTAAGTTATCCTTGATGCCAAAATATCCCGTGCATCATCACTGACAATTACTGTTCTCCAAGGAGTATTGAAAGGGGATTGCAGGTATCCTTTGTCCCCATTGACATCAGGTGTCAGCCAGGACTCAAAAATAAAATTCTCATCATCAAGGTTGAGGTGCATGGTGGCATAATCAATCAATGCTGCTTCATGAAGGTTGATATAAAGCCCGTCAGATGACTTCAGCATCAGGGATGTTTGCACTCCTGTTGGGGAAAATGGCTTTTGGGAAAGGTTGGCAGTTACAGCTTTTGCCATCAATTCCCTGATTTCGGAAAGTTTGGACTCGGTATAATCATATTCCTGGGTATCATAATCCCCGGCAATCCAAAAAGCAGTATGGTCACCCGACATGGCAAATTGTGTCTTCTCCTCTTTGATTACAAAATGCCCCAAATTGGGTTGGGAAGGAAATTCATATCTAAATCCCAATCCATCATCGAATACCCGGAACCTGATGATTAAATCCCTTTCCGTGCTACCCTGATTGAGCGTTACAGAGAGTTCATTATAGTGATTCCTGATTTTGCTTTCTTCACCCCAAACAGGTGTCCATGTTTCGTCGAAACTGTCATGTTCTATCTTTGCTACTTCAAAACCATCCAGCAAGGGAGGAATGTTTTTTAGTTCCATTCCCAATTTGCTGGGAAGGATGACAGCCTTTCCTTTGTAATTCAAATGATATAAAGGCACACCATTTTTTACCTCAAAATCCAATTGCAGTTGGCCATTAGGAGATTGAAGACTTTGTGCCCATACAAAAAACGGAAGGATTAGAAATATGATGAATGATAATGAACGTTTTTTCATAGCCGTCGAATGATTTTAATTGAATTTAACTCTATTCTTCAAATATAACTTGATCTAAATTAAATACTATTCTGGTAAAAGTGATTGGCTATAATCTGTCTATCGCTCACCAAAAAAATTGCATATTCTCCTTCTCAGGCAGGAACAAATGCAATGGATGAAGTGTAAAAATAAATATTAGCGAATTGATCAACGGTCTAAAGATTATTTTCCAGATGTAGGTTTTGTGTTCACCGGGGAATTAGTTGGGACCAAATCTGGACAATCTTTGCTTGGCTTCTATTCTTAATACACCAACTCCTGGGGCTTTGAATACATTCCAGACCTACTCCATCTCTACAGAATTCCATTTTTATGCGGAATTGATGCCTTTTGATCAAATTATTATCCGATAAAGTCCGATGGCACTGTTCACAAAAAACCAGACCAAAATTGACACTTTGTACTTGGTCCAGTTCTACGATATCTCTGAACTGATCAGACTTATCATGTATGTTTTAATTTCTAATATAATGTATTTAATTTTCTTCCAAACCTATCAAAAATAGCCTTATCAAGATTTTCACGGTGATCAGGATGGGCAATAGCCAACAAGGCTTCAGCCCTTTGTCTAAAGTTTTTTCCATAAAGGTAGGCTATTCCAAATTCCGTCACTACATAATGAACATGCGCCCGGGTGGTCACTACACCTGCTCCCTCTTTTAAGAACGGTACAATTTTGCTATCGCCATTTTTGGTGACAGACCTAAGTGCTAATATTGGTTTTCCTCCTTCAGATAGTGCTGCTCCCCTCATAAAGTCCATCTGTCCACCCACTCCGGAATATTGATAACTGCCAATGGAATCAGCACAAACTTGCCCGGTAAGATCGATTTCGAGACAACTATTGATGGATACCATTTTTGGATTTTTTCTGATAATAGCAGAATCATTGACATACTCTGCTTCCTGGAAAGTAAACAAGGGGTTATCGTTGATAATATCATAAAGTTTTTTTGTGCCTGCCGCGAAAGAAGTGAGTATTTTCCCTTTATGTTTCTTTTTGTAGGCATTGGTAATAGTACCGGATTCCAAAAGATCTATGATGCCATTTGAAAACATTTCGGTGTGTACTCCCAAATCTTTATGGTCTTTTAATGCCTCCAAGACTGCATTGGGAATAGCCCCCACGCCCAGCTGAAGAGTGGATCGGTCTTCGATCAATCCTGCTATATACTGACCGATTAATCTTTCCCTGTCTGTAACTTTTTTACCATAATCGATTTCATGGAGGGCCTGGTCGGCAAAGATAGCTGCATCGAATTTGCTAAAATGAATATGACCGTCCCCATGGGTTCTGGGCATTCTCGGATTCACCTGTGCAATTACGGTTTGAGCGGATTCCACGGCTGCCTTAGCAATATCTACTGAGACTCCCAATGAGCAAAATCCATGAGGGTCAGGTTCTGAAACATGGACAATGGCCACGTCCAAAGGCATGATTTTTCTTTTAAATAACTGTCCGATTTCACTCAGAAAAAGTGGTACATAATCCCCCTGCGAAGTATTTACAATGGACCGTATGTTACTGGACACAAAAAAAGAATTGAAGAAAAAACTTTCTGCATAAGCCTCCTCAGCTAAAGGCATAGGGCCGAAAGTTGAAATACTGACCAGTTCAACATTTCTAAGTTCATCTTTTCTTTTGGCCAACTCATTTAAGAGGTAGGTAGGGGTAGCTGCACTTCCATGGATAAATACCCTTTGGTTGTTTTTTACCAATTGAACGGCCTTCTCAGGACTGATGTATTTGTAATTCATTATTTCTCCCAAATTTAAAATTCTTGTAAATCTCTGTTATCCAGAACACCAAAGAAGATAGGCTTATCCAAATTAAAAGTTCTTGGATCGAAACCTGCTTGAAATTGAAAAGGTCGGCAAAAAAAGGGACTTCAAGAATGGTAAACAGGATCATAAATGAAATCAATAAGGCGTAATTAAGCCATTTATTGGAGAATAAACCGATTTTGAAGGTGGAGCCTGTCAGGTTTCGCATGTTGAGTGCATTGAATAACTGACTGAAAGCCATAGTAATAAAAACCATGGTTCTTGCTTTTTCAACTCCATGTGGCAGAAAAATCAGGAAGGCGGTGACTGATAAGCCTGTCATGATAAATGCATTGATCAGCAAAAAAGGTAATACCTCTTTGTTCAGAATATTCTCATTTTGGCTGACAGGAGGATAGGATAGTTCATTTCCCTGACCTTTTTCCAAGGCCAATCCTTTGTCGCAAAACCCATCTGTGACCAGATTTATCCATAAAATCTGGGTAGCGGTAAGCGGCATGGACATACCAAGGGAAATGGCTACAATTAAGGTCAGAATTTCCGCAAAATTGGTAGCTACAAGAAAAAATGAAGTTCTTCTGGCATTGTTAAAGACAATTCTACCTTCTTCCACGGCTTTCACGATTGAGGCGAAATTATCATCTGCAAGTACCATCAGGGAGGCATCTTTTGCGACATCTGTCCCCATGATGCCCATCGATATCCCGATATTTGCTTGCTTTAGGGCGGGAGCATCATTTACACCATCACCAGTCATAGCTATCAATTCACCTTGTTTTTGAAGGGATCTGGCTATTTTGAGTTTCATGAGTGGAGTGAGCCTTGAGAATACATCAGCATCCCTTACAGCTTCATCAAATTCTTCCTCACTCAATTCGCTCAATTGTGCATCTGTAAATACTTTTTGTCTTCCTACTCTGACTAATCCCACCTCTTTTCCGATAGCTAATGCAGTTTCTGCATGATCACCTGTAGCCATGATGACCCTGATTCCTGCTGAATGGCAGGATTTTACTGCCTCTCTGACTCCGGGACGTGGTGGGTCAAGCATTCCAGCCAGACCCACAAACTCCAGGTTTTGGTCAGATGGTATGCCTTCTTTCTCCTCTTTCTTGGCAAGGGCCAAGACTCTCAGGCTTTCCTTTGACCATGAATTAATCTTCTTTTCTATGAGGTCTATTTCCTCTTTGGTCAATATTGTTTCCTTTCCCTTCTCATCTCTACTTAGGGCGCATCTGGATATGATTGCCTCAGGAGCTCCCAGATAAAACCTCAGCTTTTCACCTTCTTTGAGGACCAAGGTAGACCTGAATTTACTTTCGGAGTTAAACGCGATGTCTTCAATGATTTCTAGAATTTTGGACTTTCCTGCTTTATTTCCCAAAACAAGAAAAGCCGCCTCTGTAGGGTCGCCTGTTACCTGATGCTGGCCTTTTTCATTGATTTCAATGGAGGAATTATGGCAATGCGCTGCAATTTCAAATAGTTGTTCGATGGCCAGAATATCACTTTCTTCTCCATGAAATTCACCTTTGCTTTCCCATCCTTCTCCTGAAACCTTGACATCTTGTGTTTCCGGCATCCACAAACGCTTGATGGTCATGGAGTTTTGTGTAAGTGTTCCCGTTTTATCCGTTACAATGGTAGTAACAGATCCAAGGCTTTCGGTGGCAGATATCTCACGGATAATTGCGTTCTTTTCCGACATTCTATAGGAACCAATGGCCAAAACAATGGAAAGAACAGCCGGCAAACCTTCTGGAATGGAGGACACCAGTGCAGCTATGGCAATCAGAAGGATTTCACTTATTTCTGTGTCCTGGAAAATGTAGGCAACGATGAAAAGCACAATGGCACTCCCAATGGCTATAAAGGCCATCTGCCTGGCCAATTTGTCAGACTTGATTTGAAAATTTGTTTTTTTGGGTTCTATGTCTCGAATGGAAGTAGCTATTTCTCCGATTTGGGTATTCAGCCCAGTTCCTGTTACTACTGCTCTTATCGTCCCACTTGATAAAGAGGTGCTTCTCCACACCATGTTGGTCTTGTCTCCCATGGGAAGGTTTTTTTCCAATACGTTGTGGTTTTTGTCTACAGGAACCGACTCTCCTGTAAGTGAAGCTTCCAGTGCCCGGGCATTTTTCCCATAGATAACTCTGGCGTCTGCCGGAACATTGTCTCCTTCTTCCAAAACAACCAGATCTCCAGGAACCAGATCTTTGGAATTGATTGTCTGTAATTTACCACTTCGGATAACCTTACACTGGGGAACCAATAATTTTTTGAGTGAATCAAGGGCCCCCTCGGCTTTATATTCCTGAATAAACCCAATAAGCGCATTGATTAAGACGATAGCAAGAATGACATATACGTCAATTTGGTTTTGGGTGAAATAGGAAATTCCTGCTGCCACCAGAAGGATATAAACCATCAGACTTTTGAATTGCTTTAAGATGATTTTCCATAAAGGTTTTTTCCCCGGATCAGGGAGTTCATTTGGACCAAAAGTTTTTAACCTCCTTGCTACTTCAGCCTCCTCAATACCATTCTCACTGCTTTTTAGTAATATTAATACTTCCTCGACAGTAAGGGCATGAGGGTCTTTAGGAATTTCAATCATTTTACCAATGCGGATTTCACCATGACGAATTCCCCAATGTTTTCTTGGTCGAGAATCCCTAAAAAGTGACCATTTTCAATGACAATTGCCACTTTTCTGTTTTGACCCAGCATTTTTTTCCATGCCTCATCCAAATCTTCCTCTGTTTCAATTCGGAGCGGTTCAAAATCAGCGACTTGTTCAACTTTTGTATTTTGATCTCCTTCTTTTAGTCCTTTGATGATTTCATTTCTGCTTAAGGTACCTACAGCCACATCATCTTTAACCACTACAAAATGAGTAGCCTGGGAATTGAGTAATTTTTCAACAGCTTTGGACAAAGGGGCATCAAAAGCAACAATCTGGAATTTCATCATGAGCGCATCCTTCACTTTGTATCCTTTGAGAAAGCTTTCCTGTTGGGTATGTGTCACTTCGGCTGCTGCTCCTAAAAAAATAAAAATACCAATCAAAACAAGGATTGGGTTATTGAAAAGTCCGAAGAAGATAAAGAAAATGGCTAAAAACTGTCCAATTCCTCCTGCGATTTGGGTGGCTTTTGCCCTGGGTAACCGAATAGCTAAAAAGGCTCTGAGTATTCTTCCCCCATCCATTGGAAATGCAGGAATTAGATTGAAGATAGCCAGTATCAAATTAGCTGAAGCTAGATATAGGATAATGGTACTGGGTTCAATTTTTATTACCTCAAGACTTTCCATATCGAAGCCCTTAAAACTTAAAAAGGCTGATAAAATAATGAAAAGACCTATATTGACCAATGGTCCGGCAATTGCCACCCATAATTCCTGCTTTGGATCTTCAGGAAGTTTTTCCAATCTCGCTATTCCACCTATGGGGTAAAGTACAATGTCTTTGGTCTGAATCCCGTATTTCTGGGCAGCGAGGGCATGTCCAAATTCATGGAGTACTACACATCCAAAAAGAGCAAGTACAAAAATAATAATCCACAAAATGTCAAGAGCAGGCATTCCTTGACGCATATTGGAAATAATAATCCAAAGCAAAAGCAAAGAAAAGGTCCAATGAATGAATACTTTGACATTTTTGTAGCTTCCCAGATAGAGTGAAAGTTTCATAAAGACTGATTTATAGTTTATTTTTTTTTAATCCTTTAATTTAAAGGATTCCCAATTCATTGGTCTAATATAAGCGTTATATTATTTATTAATTGATGAAAAAAATCACCCGAAAAATGATTGACCACTAATCCATAATGTGGGGCAAAGAAAGCTTTTCTTATGTTTGGGGAAAATTGGATCTGAGATACCATCTGTTTCGGGTTTGGATAATTTTAAAAACAAAACATTTTTTTGAGATGGAATTACCAATAAATTATTGAATTTTTAGTAATTGGCAAAATTTATTCCCGAAAAAACATAATTGGACTTATATTTCCGAATTATATTTCGAATCTTATTAAAAAGTTGAGTTTGCTCTTTTTCTTTTTTCTTATATTCGCAAACAAATAGGATTAATCTGCCCGTAATAAGTTATATCAAAAGCAGTTAAATTTGAGATGAAGTGTAAACCCAGATACAATGTCTTTGAACCAAGAAATATATAAGCCCAAAAACCACATCCGTATTGTCACTGCTGCTTCTCTTTTTGATGGTCATGATGCGGCCATCAATATCATGAGGAGAATAATTCAATCCACGGGTTGCGAAGTGATTCACTTAGGTCATAATCGATCTGTTCAGGAGATAGTGGACTGTGCTATCCAAGAGGATGTTCAGGCGATAGCGATCACTTCTTATCAGGGAGGCCATGTGGAATTTTTTAAATATATGCTTGACCTTCTCAAGGAAAAAGGGTCTGAACATATTAAGGTTTTTGGTGGAGGTGGTGGAACCATTTTGCCCGAGGAAATTAAAGAATTGCATGAATATGGGATTACAAGGATTTATTCTCCCGATGATGGGCGTGCGATGGGATTACAGGGAATGATCAATGACCTGGTTCAAAAATCCGATTTTCCTTTAGGGAAAGATTTTGATAAAGTTGTTTTGAGCAAAGAAGATAAGACATCCATAGCCAGAATCATTTCAGCTGCAGAAAATTTTCCTGAAGAAAGCAAAACTTTGCTGGCAGGGATCAGGAAAATTTCCTCGGAAAGCAGTACGCCCGTTTTGGGTGTTACAGGCACAGGTGGAGCCGGAAAATCATCTTTGGTAGATGAACTTGTCAGGAGGTTTGTGATGGATTTTGAGGATAAAAATATTGCCATAATTTCTGTTGATCCTTCAAAAAGGAAAACTGGAGGGGCACTTTTAGGTGATAGAATCCGAATGAACGCGATCAATCATCAAAAGGTATATATGCGCTCATTGGCAACCCGTCAATCCAATTTGGCCTTGTCCAAATATGTACAGGATGCCGTAAATATAGTAAAGGCTGCCAATTATGATCTGATTATCCTAGAAACTTCCGGAATAGGGCAATCAGATACCGAAATCATTGAGCATTCGGATATGTCCCTTTATGTGATGACGCCTGAGTACGGTGCAGCGACTCAATTGGAAAAAATAGACATGCTTGATTTTGCGGATATTATCGCATTGAATAAGTTTGATAAAAGAGGTGCTCAGGATGCACTCCGTGATGTTAAGAAGCAATATAAGAGAAACCACAATCTTTGGGATATTCCTGAGGAAGAAATCCCTGTGTATGGTACCATAGCCTCCCAGTTTAATGATCCTGGAATGAATAATCTCTATAAAGCTATTCTTCATAAGCTGGTAGAGAAAACAGGCGTTGACTTAAATACCTCATTTGAGGTTACTAAGGAAATGTCAGAAAAAATTTATATTATTCCTCCTGCTAGGACAAGGTATCTGTCTGAAATTTCGGAAGTTAACAGGAATTATGACAAATGGGTAGAAGATCAAAAAAACATTGCCCAAAAACTTTACAGTGTTCAAAAGTCTATAGAAGTTGTCAAATCCTCTAAAATGGATGACCAAGATAGGCTGGTGAAAGAACTTCAGGAAGTTTATTCGCAATTGGAACTTGAATTAGATCCCAAAAATAAAAAATGGTTGGAGGCATGGCCTTCCAAAATAAGTCTGTTTTCGGAGGACTATTTTTTCTTTAAGGTTAGGGACAAAGAAATTAAAGTACAGACCTATTATACCTCACTTTCCCAATCCAGAATTTCGAAGATTTCTTTACCAAAATTTGAAGCTTGGGGCGATCTATTGAAATGGGGATTAAAAGAAAATTTGCCCGGTGAATTCCCTTATACATCCGGTGTATTTCCCTTTAAAAGAGAAGGGGAGGATCCGACCAGAATGTTTGCTGGAGAAGGTGGACCAGAGAGAACCAACAAGCGTTTTCATTATGTCTCCAAAGATATGCCTGCCAAAAGGCTTTCCACCGCATTTGATTCTGTGACCCTCTATGGAGAGGATCCGGATTACAGGCCTGATATTTTTGGAAAAACCGGAAATTCTGGCGTGAATATCTGTTGCTTGGATGATGCGAAAAAACTTTATTCCGGTTTTAACCTGATCGATCCTAGAACCTCCGTTTCTATGACCATAAACGGTCCTGCTGCTACAATGACAGCATTTTTTATGAATGCAGCCATTGACCAGCAATGTGAAATTTACATTAGAGAACATGGTCTGGAAGAAGAAGTGAATTCCAGGATTGAGGCAATTTATAAAGATAAAGGAGTTTCAAGACCGGTTTATAACGGAAGTATTCCTGATGGGAACAATGGACTGGGATTGATGTTGCTTGGTGTAACCGGAGATCAGGTATTGCCTTTGGAGGTATATTCCAATATCAGAGAGAAAACTTTGTCAACTGTCAGAGGAACAGTTCAGTCGGATATATTAAAAGAAGATCAGGCGCAAAATACCTGTATATTCTCCACTGAATTTTCTTTAAGGTTGATGGGGGATGTGCAGCAATATTTTATTGATCACCTCGTTCGAAATTTTTATTCAGTTTCCATTTCAGGATACCATATAGCTGAGGCAGGAGCCAATCCGATTACCCAATTGGCATTAACCCTTTCCAATGGGTTTACCTATGTGGAATATTATGTTTCCAGGGGTATGGACATCAATAAATTTGCCCCGAATCTTTCTTTCTTCTTCAGTAATGGGATTGATCCTGAATATGCTGTAATTGGAAGGGTAGCAAGAAGGATTTGGGCGAAAGCCATGAAATTGAAATATGGGGCAAATGAGCGGTCCCAAATGTTGAAGTACCATATACAGACTTCCGGAAGATCCCTTCATGCCCAAGAGATAGATTTCAATGATATCCGTACAACACTTCAGGCCTTGTACGCTATATATGATAATTGTAATTCCCTTCACACCAATGCTTTTGATGAGGCCATTACCACTCCTACTGAAGCTTCAGTTCGGAGGGCAATGGCCATACAATTGATCATCAACAAAGAACTTGGCTTGGCAAAGAACGAAAATCCTTTGCAAGGGTCTTTCATCATAGAAGAATTAACAGATCTGGTGGAAGAGGCCGTTTATGCGGAATTTGACCGAATAACAGAAAGGGGAGGTGTCTTAGGTGCCATGGAAACCATGTACCAAAGAGGAAAAATCCAGGAAGAGAGTTTATATTACGAAACCTTAAAGCATACTGGAGAATATCCCATCATTGGCGTAAATACTTTCTTATCTTCTGAAGGATCACCAACCGTTATCCCTGGGGAAGTTATACGTGCTACTGCGGAGGAAAAAGAACTTCAGATACAGACTTTGCAACAACTGAAGTTGAAAAACAAAGAAAGGGCAGGTATCGAATTAAAAAAACTTCAGGAGGTTGCTATCACAAACAGCAATATCTTTGAAAGTCTTATGGAAGCAGTTAAATATTGCTCCCTTGGTCAGATAACCAACGCTCTGTATGAGGTTGGAGGACAGTATAGAAGAAATATGTGATTGAAGACGTTAGAGGCGAGATTCAAGGCGCAAGAACTGGATTTCGGAGGTCGGATTTCAAAAATAATGAAAAGCTTGGACCTAAGCGTCCAGGTTTCTTTTTGATCTAAGTTACTTCCCAAATAAATATTTCATGAATGAGTAATTGGATTATCCGCTAAACAAAAAAACCAATGTCCCCTTACCGAAAATTCATCTTCATATGTAATGGTTCTGACTGTAAGAAGGCAGGCTGTAAAAAATTGCACACCGAAATCAAGGGACTTATCAAATCAGAAGACCATAAAGGAAAATTTAAGCTGATCAAAACCAAATGCATGGACTTTTGCAAGTCAGCTCCTTCTGTTATCATTCAAAATGAGTTGATCAAAAAAGCTGACCTTGAAGATATTAAGGGGAAAATGAAATAATTAAAAAAGGCTGTCCAATTATATGGAACAGCCTTTTTTGATTTCATGTATTTTAAATGTTAGTCAGCAAGATATTTCTCTACAGGAACATAGTCCATTCCAAAGGCTTCAGCGACAGCTTTATATACAATATCTCCATTGATTACATTTAATCCAGGTACAAGATCTGCATTTTCCTTTGCGGCTTTTTCCCAACCTTTGTCCGCAAGTTGAATGGCATAAGGAAGGGTAGCATTGGTCAAGGCCAAGGTGGAAGTATATGGTACAGCACCTGGCATATTGGCCACACAGTAATGGACTACCTCATCGATGATATAAGTTGGGTTTTCATGCGTGGTCGGTTTACATGTTTCGATACACCCTCCTTGATCCACTGCGACATCCACCAAAACAGTACCGGGTTTCATTTCTTTCAACATGTCCTTCGTAATCAAATGAGGAGCTTTAGCTCCTGGTATCAAAACAGCTCCTATGATAAGGTCCGAGTCCTTTATCATTTTTCTGACATTGTATTCATTCGACATCATGGTTTTGACATTGGCTGGCATCACATCAGCCAGATATCTCATTCTAGGTAAGGATACGTCCATGATGGTTACATCCGCCCCAAGTCCTGCCGCCATCCATGCAGCTTGGGTACCCACTATCCCACCTCCTAAAATCAATACTTTTGCAGGAAGAACTCCAGGAACGCCACCCAAAAGGATACCTCTCCCTTGTAGTGGTTTTTCTAAGTAGTTGGCTCCTTTTTGAACAGCCATTCTCCCGGCTACTTCAGACATAGGGACTAATAAGGGAAGACTTTTGTCAGCCTTTTCTACAGTTTCGTAGGCCAAGCAAATTGACTTACTTTCAACCATCGCCTTTGTTAATGGCTCGTATGAAGCAAAATGGAAATAGGTAAACAGCAGCTGACCTTCTTTTATTAATTTGTATTCAGGCTCAATCGGTTCTTTCACCTTAATGATCATTTCTGCTATGGCATATACATCCTCAATATTGGGAAGAACTGCTGCCCCTGCCGCAGTATATTCATCATCAGAAAAGCCACTTCCTTCTCCGGCTGTATGTTGCACATACACCTGATGACCTCTTTTAACCAGTTCTTTTGCACCGCCTGGGGTTAAGGCCACTCTATTTTCATTGTTTTTAATTTCCTTAGGAACACCTATGATCATATCGTTACAATTTGGGTTATTTAAAACAGTTTGGCAAAGATAATAAGTGAACACCTATTGAATACAAAACCAATTAATTTATTTTGAATTCATAAGGAGGATACAACGTTTTCAAAATTTTATATTTTAGTTTGTTCTTTAACTCAACTATATTTCAAAAAACCGGTAATAGAAATTAAAAATTCGGAGAATTACCCGTTTTTGGTTTCAAAAAGGGTTTCTATGGCAAAAGTGTGAATTGACTAATTTTTATAATCGGTAAAATTTATTTTTAAAGAATAATATTTTGACAATATCTTTTTTTATTATTTAATTCAAAATTTTTTATTGAAAAAAATATAAATTATTCTGTTTCGAAGTTTGTAAAAATCCCAAATTTCCCTATTTTTGAAATACTTGGAGAACAAGTGTCATAAACCCAAATAATCATTAGAGCTTATAAAATGACAAATGTGGCGACAATATCTAAAAATATAAAAACAAAAGTGTTTGATAAAGAGCAGCTTATCAAAGATTTCAGACTTATGTGGGAGAGTAGGCATGCTTCTTTAATGGGTAGGAAAGAAGTTTTTATGGGTAAGGCTAAATTCGGCATTTTTGGTGATGGCAAAGAGCTCGCACAGCTTGCTATGGCCAAGCATTTTCAAAAGGGAGATTTCAGAGCAGGGTATTACAGGGATCAGACTTTTATGTTGGCTATAGGTCAACTCACATTGAGAGAATATTTTTCTCAGTTATATGCACATACCTCAGTGGAAGCTGAACCTGCCTCCGCAGGAAGGTTGATGAATGGCCATTTTGCTACCCGTTGTTTAAATGAAGATGGGACATGGAAGGATCTTTCCGAATTGAAAAACTCATCTGCCGACATATCTCCAACAGCAGGTCAGATGCCAAAATTATTGGGGCTTGCCTATGCTTCAAAACTGTTTCGTCAAAATCCTGGGTTAAAGGAATTAACCCAATTCAGTAATAATGGGAATGAAATTGCCTGGGGAACTATAGGAAATGCCTCTACTTCTGAGGGAATGTTTTTCGAAACCATCAATGCCGCCGGTGTATTACAGGTACCTATGGTGATTTCTATTTGGGATGATGGTTATGGTATTTCGGTTCCCAATGAATACCATACCACTAAGGGAAGTATTTCTGAAATTTTGAAGGGATTGCAAAGAAATGACGACCAAAATGGATTTGAGATTTTTGTTGTAAAGGGATGGGATTATGAGGCATTGGACAGGACATTTGAAAACGCTGCCAGAATTGCAAGAGAGGAACATGTTCCGGTGATGATCCATGTAATTGAGATGACACAACCCCAAGGTCATTCTACATCCGGTTCTCATGAAAGGTATAAGCCAAAGGCAAGGCTGGAGTGGGAAAAGGAATTTGATTGCACATTACAATTCAGGAAATTTTTAGTAGAAAATAGCTTAGCCTCTGCGGAAGAATTGGATCAGATTGAACAGGAGGCCAAGTTGTTTGTAAAAAAAGAAAAGGACGCTGCTTGGCATGCATTTTCTTCAGAAATAAAGGATGAACTCAAAGAGGCAGTTCAGTTGATTAAATCGGCTGCACTTAATTCTTCAAACTCCGCCTTTTTAGCAGGTTTGGCAGATGATTTGACCAAAACCCTAAACCCAATTCGCAAGGATGTTATAAGTACAGTAAGAAGAGCACTTTGGGCCATGCGGGCTGATGCTGAAAATTTGAAAGCTGAGCTCATATATTGGTATGAAAAACAGCAGGATTTGAATGAAGATAGATATAGCAGCCATTTATATTCACAATCTGGGATTTCATCAGAGAATATAGATCCTATACCGGTGCTTTATGATTCGGAAGCTCCATTGGTAGATGGTAGAGAGGTGTTGCAGGCATGTTTTGATCATCTTTTGGTCAGCGACCCAAGATTCTTTGCATTTGGAGAAGACGTTGGAAAAATAGGCGATGTGAACCAGGCATTTGCGGGATTACAGGCAAAGTATGGCGAACTTAGGGTTACGGATACAAGCATTAGAGAAGTAACAATTATAGGGCAGGGAATTGGGACGGCTTTAAGAGGTCTTAGACCTATGGCGGAAATCCAATACCTGGATTATATCCATTATGCCCTCATGACACTTTCAGATGATTTGGCCAGTCTTCATTACAGGACAAAAGGGGGGCAAAAAGCACCTTTGATCGTAAGAACACGGGGGCATAGATTGGAGGGAGTATGGCATGCAGGTTCCCCAATTGGCATGTTATTGAATTCTTTGAGAGGGATGTTAATCTGTGTGCCAAGAAACATGACCCAAGCTGCAGGAATGTACAATAGCCTTATGCAATCAGATGAACCTGCATTGGTCATTGAATGCCTGAATGGCTACAGGTTAAAGGAAAAGATGCCTTCCAATATTGGAGAGTTTAGGGTTAAATTAGGAAGACCGGAAATCTTAAGAGAAGGTGCGGATATTACTGTTGTTACTTATGGTTCTATGTGTAGAATTGTAGAGGAAGCGGCAGAAGAATTAGCTGCAATGGGTATTGAAGTGGAAGTTATTGATGTACAGACCTTGCTTCCATTTGATGTGGATCAAATGATAATTGAATCAGTCAAAAAAACCAATAGGGTATTATTTGCTGATGAAGATGTGCCAGGAGGGGCTTCTGCGTACATGATGCAAAAGGTTGTGGAAGAGCAACGGGCCTATTATTATCTTGACTCCCCACCTGCAACTTTGGCAGCAAAAGCCCATAGACCTGCATACTCCTCTGATGGGGATTATTTTTCAAAGCCATCTGTTGATGATGTGGTAGAAAAGGTTTACAAAATAATGCATGAAGTCAATCCAGGGGAATATCCAAAAATTCTTTAAAAGGGTTTTTCCGAAAACAATAAAGGTGCTATAGGGAAATAGTACCTTTATTGTTTTTTATCTACTGATTTGGTTTAGGGTTACTTCCGGACTGGAAACCACATTACTTTTATTAAGTGCTCTGTCCTGAATCTGTACATCAATTCGAAGGGTATCGTTCCTAAAAATGGACTGCCATCCGAAGGAAAGCATGGAATATTGAAGTGTACCCTCTACAGGTTGGCCTGCAGGACTGTTAAAAACCCTGGGGAATCTCCCATTGAATGTGGTAAAAAAAGGAGGGTCTTCCCATCTAAATTCATTGAAAACACCATTTCTTTTAATAAAGAACCTTACAAAAATATTGTTATGATCAGGGTTTTGTTCTACCCATACTGTATCCCTGACAACGGTATTGTTGACAATCGGATTGATTACCCAGTCGAGTGGATTGAATGAGGGAGCATTAGGAGGTCTGTTACCAAAAGTAATCAAATTCCCAGAAGCATCCCTAACAAAATCTACAGGCTGAAATGGTGGATCTATATCTGTCGGGTTAAGGCCTAAATCCCCCTCTGCATCTTTGAAAGCAATGGATACAATAAGAGAATCAGACCCAGCTGTATTGACAAATCGCATATCTTCGAAAGCAATTTCCGGAACAGTTGGAAAATTGTCAGGAGGAGATACACAGGCAAAAACAAAGGGAACAAATAATATATAAATAAAATTTTTTACACTGGCCATGCTCAAGTAAATTTACGTCAAATCGTGAAAGGAGGTAAAATTGCTCAATTTTCAGATGACAAATTATAAAACGATGAATTATTTCAAAAGTTTTCAAGAGGATATACTGAATTTAAATATAAAAAATTTTGAAGAGAAAGCGATTGAACTTTTTCAACTCCAGGCAAGATATAATGCGGTTTATAGGGATTACCTTATCCATAGGAAAGTTTCAATTTCCTCTATTAAAAAAATAGAAGACATACCATTTTTACCTATAAGGTTTTTTAAGGATTTTCCTGTTGTTTGTGGAGACCATGAATCATTTGAGGGGTATTATTCAAGTAGTGGTACCACAGGTACAATTACTTCCAGGCATTATTTTTGGTCAGAAGAATTTTATTTAAAGCATTCTTTACACCTTTTCGAACAAGAATACGGAAGTATTAAAGAATACCATATATTGGCTTTACTGCCTTCTTATCTGGAAAGAAAGGGAAGCTCACTTGTAAGCATGGCAGACCATTTTGTCAAAATGAGCGGATCGGAATTTTCCGGATTCTATTTGTATAACTATGAAGATTTGATAAGAACACTGGAGGTTCTTCAAAATGATAAAAAAAAGGTCATTTTGTTAGGCGTGACTTTTGCTTTGCTTGATTTAGTTGAAGTTGATTTGCGCATCCCCCCTTTGGATAATTTAATTGTCATGGAAACAGGTGGAATGAAAGGCAGGAGACAGGAAATGATCAGGGAAGAAGTACATGCTTTGCTCAAACCTGCTTTTGGTGTTGAGCAAATCCATTCAGAATATGGAATGACTGAATTGATGTCACAGTTCTATTCAAAAGGTGGGGGTAAATATAATATACCTTGTACTATGCGCGTTATGCTGAGGGATATCAATGATCCATTTTCTTATTCCAACAGAAAACAAGGGGGCATCAATATTGTTGATTTGGCTAATTTTCATTCCTGTGCCTTTATAGAAACCCAAGATCTTGGGAAAATAGACCGCCAGGAAAGGCTTGAGGTTTTAGGCCGTTTTGATAACAGTGAGGTAAGGGGATGTAATTTAATGGTCAATTAATTTTGTAATCCTTTAAGAATTAAACATATTTGGTTTTAAAATTTGAAAAGCATGAAAAGATTAGCAGTAGTTTTAATGGCTCTTGGACTTTTGGCCCTTGGCGCTTGTGCATCCAGCAAACCATGTCCTGCTTATGCAAAAGCAGTGGACGGCAAGGAAATTAAAGGATAAAAAATATGCTGACATCAGTAGTCAGCATATTTTTTTACATCTTCCTGGCTAATTGTTTTGTCTCCCAAAATCACTAACCTTTCAACTACATTCCTTAACTCCCGAATATTTCCGGTCCAAGGAAATTCCTGTAATATTGCTATTGCATCATTGCTGATTTCTTTTTTGGCTGTGCCATACTCATTGGAAATGTCTTCGAGAAATTTATTCACTAAAAGGGGAATATCTTCTTTCCTTTCTTTCAGGGCGGGTACCTGTATCAAAATTACACTCAATCTGTGATACAGGTCTTCCCTGAAGTTACCTTCCTCAATTTCCTTTTTTAAGTCCTTATTGGTAGCCGCCAATACCCGGACATCCACTTTAATGTCTTTATCACCACCGACCCTGGTTATTTTGTGTTCTTGAAGGGCTCTCAATACTTTGGATTGGGCAGAAAGGCTCATATCTCCAATTTCATCCAAAAACAAGGTCCCTCCATTAGCTTGTTCAAATTTCCCAACCCTTTGCTTAACTGCAGAAGTAAAGGAGCCTTTTTCATGTCCGAAAAGTTCACTTTCAATTAGTTCTGATGGAATGGCTGCACAATTTACTGCCACGAAAGGAGCATCCGAACGGTTACTTTTTTGATGTAGCCAGTGGGCAACGAGCTCTTTCCCTGTTCCATTAGGTCCGGTAATGAGAACACGGGCATCTGTAGGAGCCACTTTTTCAATCGTTTCTTTTACCTGGGTAATGGCGGGTGACTGTCCCACCATATCTAATTTTTGAGAGAGCTTTTTTTTCAGGACTTTAGTTTCGGAAACCAGATTTTTTTTGTCCAGAGCATTTCTTACAGTAAGTAACAGTCTATTTAGATCGGGAGGTTTTGGAATGAAATCGAATGCTCCTTTTTTTGTGGCATCCACCGCTGTTTCAATACTTCCATGTGCGGAAATCATGATGAATTGCGGTTGTTTTTCCAATTGGGAAACATGCTCCAAGACTTCAATGCCGTCCATTTTAGGCATTTTAATGTCGCATAATACAAGGTCATAATCCTCTTCCTTTATCATTTTTAGACCCTGTTCGCCATCCTGGGCTTCAGAAATTTCATATTTTTCGTATTCCAGGATTTCTTTTAAAGTCGACCTAATGACCTTTTCATCATCAATTATCAGAATTTTTGGCATATATAATGTTTAAGAAAAAAGGTGCAAGCCTGTAAGCCGGGTTTTGTCCATCATCTCTATAAATGATTGACCTGTCATTTATCTAGACCCTGACTCACATCAGGGTTCAATCGATCTACCCATCCCGCGTAAAGACGAGCCACCTTTTATGAAACCAGGTTTCACTGCGGGACCTATTTGATCTTTCAACCCATAAGGTTTGCCTTGCCCCCTCCATCACTGTAGGAGCGGTGGGCTCTTACCCCACCATTTCACCCTTATCCCGTCCCGATAGCAATCGGGACCGGGACGGTATATTTTCTGTGGCACTTTCTGTAATCAGGTCGTCACCAACCTGACCCCTTCCTGTTAGGAAGTATGGCGCTCTACGTTGCCCGGACTTTCCTCTCTCCTGTCCTGAATGCTTTCAGAACAGGACAGCGACAAGTCGGCTTGCACATTGCAAATTAAGGTAATAATTTCATTCTTGACTAACGTATTTTTTTTTAAAAGGTATTGTTTTGGATGCAATTATTTGAAAACAGCTTTATTTAATAGTTATTGAGAAATTCTATTTAATCCATTAGCCTATAAATAAAAAGAATTGAATTTTAATAATCCTTATTTGGATTAAGTTTAAATAGCAAATACATTTGCGCTGTTAATTAAATTAAATCTAAATAAAGACAAATTTACATGAACAGGTTTTCCCAGTTTATTTTTTTCACATTAGCCATTTCCATTTGTAATGGAATTGGATTTTTTGCAAATGCAAATCCGGATACCGATGGAAAATTATTGGTGATTTCGGGAAAAGTAAGTTCGTTTGATGGAGAAATCATTCCTTATGCGAATATTATGGTGATGGGAACAGTGAAAGGGACTTATACTAATCTTGACGGCTCTTTTCAAATATTTGATTTGCCTGATGGAGAATATGTCATTAAAATTTCAGCTGTAGGTTTCAAAAGTTTCACAAAAACAGTGAATATAAATAATGGTAGTTTGAGCTTTTTGGACTTGGTTTTTGAGGAAGAGGGAGTGGAAATGCCTGAAATTATGGTGATAGCCAGTAAAGATAGGGTTTTTAGCAGGGTGCCGGGATCAGTAACTTACATTGATGCCAAAGAGATTAAAACAGTTAACCCTTTGAGCGGTAATGAGGTATTACGAAGATCCCCCGGTGTCCATGTGGTAGACGAAGAAGGATTGGGTTTACGTGCAAATATTGGAATCCGGGGACTTGATCCTGATAGGAGCAGAAGTATTCTGGTACTTGAAGATGGAGTGCCGGTAGCCCTTGCTCCTTATGGTGAACCTGAAATGTATTATACTCCTGCAATGGACCGGATGGCCGGGGTGGAAATATTGAAAGGATCAGGCCAGATTCTTTTTGGTCCCCAGACAATTGGTGGGGTAGTTAATTATATTACAGCCAATCCTCCTCAGGATGAGGAAGGCTCTATCTATGTCCAAGGTGGTCAAGGCGGCTTTTTTTCAGGATTGATCAATTACGGAAATACTTTTGGAAATACAGGGGTTCAGGTAAATCTTTTAAAAAAGAGAGCTGAAAACATTGGCCCTACTGAATTTGATATCACAGATTTCAATACAAAATTTTTATTCAACCTCAATGATAAGTCAGAATTGGGAGCCAAAATTGGCATCTACAATGAGACTTCCAACTCCACTTATATTGGCATTAATCAGGTGATGTTCGATAGGGGCAGTGAAGATTTTGTAAGATTGGCTCCTGATGATAGACTTGATGTGAAGCGTTATTCCTTAAGCTTTAGTCACCAATACAGGTTCAGGAAAACCGTCAGATTGCGGACCATTGCATATGGATACACTACAACAAGAAACTGGAACAGACAGGATTTTTCAATTAATAGTTCCAATACTCCTCCTTCCAATTGGACCGGTGTGGTATGGGGAGATGTGGAGGTTCCCGGAGGTGCCATTTTTATGAGAAACAGTACGGGAAACAGAAACAGGCAGTTTGAAGTTGCCGGTATTGAACCTAGATTGGAAATTGATTACAACCTGTTCAAAACGAAAAGTGAATTAATTGTTGGGACAAGGTATCTTGTCGAAAGGGCATTTGAACAAAGGGTCAATGGAACCAAGGCGGGTGTAAAGAGCGGGGATTTGGTAGAAGATGAAATCAGAACAGGAAATGCCTTTAGCGCTTATGCACAAAATAAAGTGCAAATTAGCTCAAAATTTGATGTTAATGTGGGCCTTCGATTTGAGAACTTTAATTATGAAAGGGAAATAAATAGGAGAAGTTTTCCCGGCATAGGTGTAAGAGATACCCTTTTGTTGGCAGGTAGTAATGTCCAGGAAATTATTCCCGGTATTGGATTTAACCTGAGACCTGCCCAAAACTTTAATATTTTTGGAGGAGTTCACAAAGGTTTTGCTCCTCCCAGAACGAAAGATGCCATTACCAGTCTCGGTGAACCCTTAGATTTGGAAGCGGAGCGTAGTGTCAATTACGAACTTGGAGTAAGAACTGAACCTACCCATTGGTTATTTTTGGAGGCAACTGGATTTGTAATGGATTTTAGCAATCAGATTATTCCGGTTTCTGAATCTTCCGGGGGAATTGGATTTGGTCTTGTAAATGGAGGAGCAACTTTAAATAGAGGCTTTGAAACTGCCGCAATTGTGGATTTGAGCAATATTTTCGGGTGGAGCAGGATAAAATTGACTTATGACCTCAATGGGACTTTTTTGAAAGCTACTTACGCTGAAGACAGGTTTATTCAGGACACCAATATTAATGGTAATTGGGTTCCATATGCACCTAATTGGTTCGTGAATTCTGCTGTCACCTTGCAGACTGAATCAGGATTTGGATTGAGAGTTGTAGGTAATTTTATTGGAAAGCAATATGGTGATGAATTGAATTCTGTTGAACCTTCAGTAAACGGTAGAACTGGTATCATCCCTGCCTATAATTTGTTCGATGCAGTGTTTTCTTATGATGTGACAAAATGGAATTCAAGATTTACTTTTTCAATCAAAAATCTAACAGATGAACGCTATATAGCTTCAAGAAGACCTCAAGGAATAAGGGTAGGTATTCCAAGATTTATTTCTGCGGGTTATGAATTCAGATTTTAAAAAAAAATATAAAAAATATTAAACATTTATATACCTGAGATGTTAATAATAAAAGGCTTTAAAAGCTTTTCTTCATAGTGCTGGGTTGAACCGTTCTGAGATATCAGAACGGTTCTTTTTTTATTGCCGGTGAGGTGATTGATGGGGAAGGAAATCCTATACCCACTTTATCCAAACTAAGGTATATTAAAAAAAGAAGTGGATGATGGGTTTGAAAAATATACAGGCAATATTCCTACCTTTGGAGTTGAAGATTTGCAAAAATGATATTAGTAGGAAATGCTGTAATCAGCGATGATATAAAAGAACAGTTTTTTGTTTGTGACCTTGAAAAATGTAAGGGTGCATGTTGTGTAGAAGGGGATTCAGGCGCTCCATTGGAGGATGAAGAAACCCTCATTATAGAGAAAATTTATCCCATTGTTAAAGACTATATCACCAAAGAAGGGAGGGAAGTTATAGAAAAAAGCGGAACTTGGGTTATTGATAAAGATGGGGACAAATGTACCCCGACAATAGGGGAAAACAGAGAATGTGCCTATTCATTATATGATGAAAAAGGGATTTTGAAGTGTGGTATCGAGGAAGCCTACCTGGATGGGAAAATTGAGTTTAAAAAACCCATCAGCTGCCATTTATATCCTATCCGGATTACCAAATATGATCAATTTGATGCACTGAATTATGATAGATGGCATATCTGTAGTCCTGCATGCAGTTTAGGGAGCAAATTGGGCGTCCCGGTCTATAAATTTCTTAAAGATGCCTTGGTCAGAAAATACGGTCACGTATGGTATGAAGAATTAGTAAAAGAAATTGAGGGTTAAATCAAGCCCAAGTGAATAAGATCTAATTTACTTATTGTTCAGTAGGATTGACCTTAAAATTATCAATAACTCTTTCAGACCTTTGCTCTGCTGAGTGGCATAGTCATGCATCTTGGCCCCCCTAATCCTCTTGACAATTCAGAAGAAGGGATCTCCAATACTTCTACTCCCATATTCCTCAAGGCTCGGTTGGTATGGATGTTTCGGTTATAGGATATGACCCGTCTAGGCCCAATGGCAAAAACATTTGCCCCGTCAAACCACTGTTCTCTCATGGAATAGTCCGGATTCCCATCCGCAGTGGATAAGATTTCTAAATGTGGGATTTCCCTTTCCAAAACAGTTAATAAAGATTCGTTCAGCACCTGACGTTTTATATGTACTTTATCCCCGCTATTTTCTTTTAAAGTATAGAGAGATGTATGTAAAACTGAATTAAGTGCATCAGGATAAGTAAGTACCAAATTTTCATCCAAAACCGTAAATACTGTGTCCAAGTGCATGAATTGACGCTTTTTGGGAAGATGGACATCATAAACCCTTTCAACTGAGCCCTCAGCCAGAAGTGCCTTGGCAACATGATAAATTGCCTTTTCGTCTGTCCTCTCTGAATTCCCGATTGCAACAGCTTTTTTGGATAATACAATTACATCTCCCCCTTCTATGCTGGGAGGTGAATCATGTCCGTTTATAGGATACAGCCGGTTGGCATGGTCCTTAAAGTCAGGATGATTCTCAAATATTGACCTTAAAATATTGGCTTCCCTTTGCCTTCCTTCCATTTTCATACTGGAATATATGATGCCACCTGGTGTAATAGCCATGGGATCTCTTTGAAAATAAAGGTTGGGGCTGGGCGGGATTACGAAGGAATAATCCATCAACTCCATAGAAGGAAGATTGGGGATTTTTCTTTTCAGTTCATGGGCTTTAACCCCAGCTGTCAATGCAGTAGCGCATTCAGCTGTTGAAAATCGTTCCAAAATATATTCCTTAAAATGTGTAAGACCTGATTTTTTCAAAGCATCCTCCATCAAATTTTCCAGAATATTTCTATCAGAAAGGGTTTGTATCAATAATTCATGCAAGCGATAGACCTGCGCTCCTGTGGTTTGTTTTATTAAATCAGTAAAAAAATCATGTTCTTTTTGCATCGCTTCCAGGTAAGGGACATCTTCGAACAAGAGAAGATTTTTGTTATAAGGAGTCAGCCTGTCAATTTCCTTTCCGGGACGGTGCATAAGCACAGCCTTGAGGGTTCCAAATTCAGAATTTAATCTTAAATTCATTTTATTAATTAATTGATTTAAAAATTAAAAATATAATATAATAAATGATAATTAAATATAAATAGAATAATCAATAAATATAAATTTTGAAAATAACATAATAGAAATTATGATTATCTGCAATTATGCCAGTTAGCCTATCTACTTCTGTAAGCGGGACGGAAGACCGATGACCGAAGATCGAAGAATCCAAAATTCAAGCGTTTTTTAGATATTT
>Ga0114946_10000519_pt1 | contig 25851 bp, 29 predicted proteins | sample WalLakDeSediment_FD_88676 | JGI IMG/M metagenome (GOLD analysis project Ga0114946, IMG submission 88676) | Lake sediment microbial communities from Walker lake, Nevada to study Microbial Dark Matter (Phase II) - Walker Lake 11/02/13 Deep Sediment | ecosystem: Environmental > Aquatic >... | reverse complement strand
TGGGTGCGCCCCACGAAGCTGCGCTGATAGGTGTCGTAAAACTCTTTGGTAAACGCACGAGCGTTGTCATAGGCAGCGCGACCGTCTGCGGTCATCGCACCTTCCAAGTCTCGAGTGATGGCCTCGGCCAAGTCGTTCAAGATACGGGCCTTGTTGTGATCAGGTGGCACGCCGCTTTGAGCTTTGCGCATCTCGCTCAAAATTTGGCTGCGCTGGTTCCACATCTGCTGCGCCGTACTTGCTTGACTCTCACCAGGTGCGTCACGCAGAGTCATCAGACCTGTGCGCTCGTCAAGCTGCAGCGACTGCGTGGGAGGCCCCTCAAGGTTTTTGAGGAACTGACGCACTTCGTTGGGCAGCTGGTTGGACCAAGTGTCGAGCTTTTCTTGGTGGTGACGGAAACTGTCTGTCAGGTTTTTGGCCGTTGTCGGCTGCTGACCATCGATAGACAACCACGATTTCCACAATGCGTCTTCATGTGCACGACTGAGCTTGATGCCGTCTTGCACGATCTGGTTGATTTTGGTTGACTCTGTTGCAATGCCTTCGCGACCCTGCGTCGAGATGCGAGCAGCTTGTTGCTGGGCGTACACTGCAGACTCTTGGGCACGCGCATGCATCAGACCTTCAAAAAAGTCTTTTTGCATCTTCATGGCCATTGCCAAGTCGTTGGGATCGCCAGTCGCACTTAGTTGTGCAATGTTGCCTCGCACAACATCCAATGCGTCTGCAAATCGTTTATCGATCTTGCGACCAAATTCTTTGTTGAGTGACGCTGAGTATTCTTCAATCGCAGCAAGCTCAGGACTGCCTGTTTTTTGAGCAGGTGTCAGATCGCCTGTTGGAATAATCCCGGCCTCACGGTATGCACGAGCAACGGCAGATATGTCACCACCGGTTCGCTCAAACACCTCTTGGATCATGCGAACAGCACCCGACTCGGCACCAGTCTGGGTAAACCCTTCAACCAGTCGGCGCATTTCGGTGTAAGTGCGGGTCGCTACAGCTTCAATGATGCGAGGGCCAAACACACCACCGGCCATTTCGGCACCGAGGCGAAAACCTGTTTCACCGGGTAACAGCGCTTCGGCAGCAGCTGCGCCAGTTGCTGCAGTAACGGCAGAACCCAGTTCGGTAGCCACAAACGTTTTTGGGCGACGTAATGCAAAGTCCAACACTTGGTTTGCAAACTTGCCAACACCCTCGTCCATAAAGCGAATGCCGGTGCGCGACAAAGAGTAAACCGAGCCAACGACCGTGGCAGACCCTGCAATAGACTCACCAAAGTAACCATAGGGGCGCTCAACAGGCAGCATTTGATCAGGACTGCGCAGACCCAGTCCTTCAGCGGCCATTTCACCCGGACCTTCTGCGCCAAAATACGCCCCACCCAACCCGCCTGCTAAACCAAGCAGTGGCATCATCACAGGCGCAGCTGGACCAGTTAAAGCACCCAGCGCCATACCGCCTTTAGCACCAAGCGCTGCACCGGCCAAACTTCCACTCGTTTTGACGGTGCCGTAAGCAAGACCTTCGCGCGCCGCGCCAAACGCTTGACCACCGCTGATTTGACCGCTGGGTGTAAACCCGGCACTGGCAAATGGGTCGTTTGCGGCAGGCTGACCCTCTGGCGATGTCGATGGGGTAAACCCTGCTGCCTCAAACGGATCGCTCATTTATTACTCCTGGGGTACGTCAAACAGTCGGCCGTCCGGGGTCAAGATTTGACGGGGGCGTGGCTGCATTTTAAGGGCTTCCTCGGGCGTCTTGACTGTCGGGGGCAAGCCCAAGCTTTGATACACTTTTTGCATCACCGATATAGCTTGTGTAGCCTGTTGTCGCATTTGAACGGTTGTCTCAGATGCGGGTTTTGCCAAAACAGAGACGTTGTATTTGATTTCGTCTTGAAAGTATTTGCCGATCTCAATCAGGCGTGTGCGATACGCAGTCGGGTTGCTCATTACGGATGGCTCGATAGAAACGCTCTTCGCAATATCCTCGCGCTCACCCTCGGCGTATCGTGGGTTTTGCTGCAATGCTGTAACCAGTCGGCGTTGAATCAATTCTGCGTTTCTTGCAGCAGCAACCTCTTGCTGACCCATGCCAATGTCCAATGGCCCACCACCAACAGCACGACCGAAGCCAGCAACAGGGCCAGCTATTCTTTCAGCCATGTTGAACAAGCCACCGCCTTGATTGATTGACTTAAAAGCTTGCTCTTCGTCCGGTGTGCCGCCATCGTCACGCATAAGGCTTGGCTCAACAGGGTCTGGGGGCAATGCTCTGAAATCTGTGCGACCTTGTGCGTCAACAAACGAGTTGTCAGTGTCTTGACCCATGTTCTGACCTGCACCGACTGGCGTACTGCCAGGTGTGGACGTTGGCGTGCGTTGTGAGCTGCTGGGCATGACAACTCGACGGCCAAGCACTTGGTTCAGACGGGCAATACCACCGCTGCCGGGAATTGGTTGTTGGGTGCCACTGGTTTCATCCAACCGATACTGCGTTGGAAAAAGTCTTTCTGCCTGAATCATAAATGCCGATTGCTCATCAGGACTCATGCGACCAGACTCGAATGCTGGCAAGTCAGCAATCAACGACTGTGTTTCTGTTTGACGACCTGTTTTGTCCAAGCCCAAAATAGTTGCGCGCTGCTGAGGTGTTGCAGGCGCGCCTTGTAACATCTCGGTAAGTACGAGCTTTTCAGCCATCTGCATGGTGGCCGTCGAAGCGTTTCCAGCAATCATAAGTTGCTGAGGCGTCATATTTCCTACGGGAATACCAGTGATGCTAGACCATGCTTGCACATTGGATTCGCGTTTCAAGTTTTCAGTTTCGCGTTTGCCTTTTTCAGCACCAATGTTTATGGTAAATCGACGGGTGGCGTCAGGATTGAGAAACTTATTGACGTTAGGATTTTTGAGCACGGTTTCAGCAGCATCAACCTGACCCCGTGCGATCAGCTGTTCGATCGATGCGGCAGCAATAGCGCTACGGCCTGCATTTTTGTACTTTTCCAGCACAGCAGGATTCATGGCGTCACGAAACTGATCGATCTGAACGTCAAGCTCTTCAAACGCAAACTCTAGTTGATCTGGGGCAAACCCAGCGTCTACGGACAATTGATTGGTGCGCTCTTCGATGACGTTACCGATAATAGTCTGCTGCGCCTTAACTTGAGTTTCACGAGCACCCTTTTCGTACTGATAAATTTGATTCATCAGTTGATTCTTAAACTCAGCGCGGCTGGCTGAAGTGCCTTTGTGACTGGCCAACAACTCGTCCGATTTAGCACGCAAACCTTGGACATAGGTATCATAGGTTTCTTGACGGGCAAAGTCCTGCGGCTCCATGCTACGCGATGCTTCTTGAGCAAACGCATCAAAATCCCGCGCCTTCATTGTGCGATCAATCGTGTCCTCGCGGCGCTTCATGTTGACACCAATCTCCGTCAAGGTGTTGCCAACCTGCGTCATCGCTTGACCAACTTGGCCACCAAACTCAGCGGCAGACGCTCGAGGGGCTTGTGCAATTGTTTGCTGCCGATAAATAGGAAACTGCGCCATGATGATCCTTATGCGATTTTGCTTGCGCCGCCAAGCAGCGTTGCGCCTGCCTGCATGTAAGCTGCTTGTTTATCGTATTTGCCGCGCGCTCGGTACAAAGCCTCTTCGCGCAAGCTGCCAAATTGTGTGTTCAGTGCGTCAATTTCTGCGTTGGCCGCTGATTCGGCAATCACTGTCATAGGTGTGCCTGCGGTCGTAATACCCGACTTGCCTATAGCCGCTCGCGTCTGACCAAACACTCGCTGCGAGTCGCGCCGTTGCACGGCTTCTTTAGCCTCGCCCTGCATGCGAGCGCTTTCAGCGTTGAAGTTGGCAGACATTTCGGCTGCTTGACCCTGACGAATGGACCCCATCGCCGAAAGTGCAGTGCCGCCTAGCATCAGAATTTCCATTCCGCTCATTTGACTACCCTCGCAAACATCAACATATCTTGCCCATCTGGTCGATACGCACGCATCAACCCCTCGTATTCAAAACCCAGCAAATTCATCCACCGTTCACCTTCGGTAAACCCAACGTCAACGGTTGCTTCGATTCTGCGGTACTCTGACATTGTCAAAAACCGTTTAACCGCTTTATGGATCGTCAAAAAGTGGTCACCGGCTGCGTCAGAAATAAGTGCCCATGCACATGCCCGATTCTCCCACTGTGGGGCCAATCCTGCAATAGCCAAAACCTGCCCATCGTGCTCAGCGGTCCAAGCCAGCCCGGCTTCTGACAAGTCAGTCAAGTCGGCCGTCATCATTGACCAGTTGCTCATGTACTCTTGAGCAGATTGCAGATTGATCTTGTCTGTGTCACCGAGAGTCCAGCGTCTAACGATCATAAGTGTGCAGTTGAGGCATCAATGCCACAAGTGTACACGCAGTCGGTAAACGATGTTCCACAATCAGCTGCGGAGACTGCTGATACTCACCTGGCCACGGCAACGCCGGGGTGTTGCCAGTAAACAGCGCGATTGGGCTGTCCATCAAATCAGTCGTGCGGCGAGGGTGCAGCTCGTCAAGGCGTGAGGCGTCAGGTCCGTAGAACACACCCGGACCAGTGCGATCGAAGCGCATGACGATGTTGTTGATGCGCATGGTCTTACCCATGGCCACGCCGTCTGCTGCACCAGCCTCAAGCGGCATTGTGCGCAGTCGGGCAGTGAATGGCAAACCAACGCTGATGGTTGACCCAGCGTATTGCAGTGTGACGCCGCCCGACGCCACTGTGACGTTGGGGTGCACCGCGCCGTCAATCAGCACCGCAACCTCTTCGCCCTCAAGGTGAGTCAACCCTGACAGACTGCTTACAGGAGTGCCGGTGTATGTCAGACCGCTGTCAACGTAAAACGATTCGTCGTTATCGTAATACTTTTCCATGTATTCGACATAGCGCTTGGTGACCCCGTCAATGGTGCGGCGTATGATCATAAACAGCACGTCTTGGTCACCGTCCCAGTGGGGAATGCTGGCAACAGACTCAACAAACCCGCCAACGGTGTGACGGTGCCATCCAACAACGTCTTCTTCACGCTCGTAAGTCAAACCAATTAAAGTGCCGCACGCGCAAGCAGACCACACAATTTGGTAAGGCTCTTGCTGATAGGTCATGTCAACAACACCGCTGCCGGTGATGTGTTCAGCCAAAACATTCAAGTTAACGGCCACGTAGGAGTCACTTTGGAACTCATACACGTATTCGCGCATTTTGCGCTCGGAGCGCTGCAAGAAGATGATCACGTTGCCAATGCGCAGCGGACGCACGTTCTCTGAGCTACCAAAGGTCGTTTGCGGCACAATCCGCACATTGGTGGGGGTTACAGGGTCACTGATCTGAGTGGCACTCAAAGTAAATTCACCGTTGGCTGTGCCCACCGCCAACACCTTGCCGGGGCTGAGCCACAGGATGGTGTTCATGTCCTGCGTGTTGATGGTGTAGTTCAGCGCATCGTCGTCATTGGTGCCGTACTGGTGGTTCTCGTAATCACCGGTGGTCGATGCCCACAAAGTTTGGGGACGGGACTTTGACCCGGCAAACCACAGACGATCTTCGTAAAACGTGACCGCGCCAGGGTAGCCTCGACGGTCAGACCACGCACCTTCAGACCACTTTTTGGATGCGGTGGTGGACGGCAGACGTTTAACCACTGTGGCGTTGACAGTTGTTGCGTTTGTAAAGGCCGTGATTTCAAAATACCCAGCACCGTCGTGCAAAAACGCCCAGCTAACTGTGCCGTCAGACTCGGTGCCTTCTGTGTGAATCGGTGGGCGACCACCTGTAGTGCCTGTCGTCGTAGCTTCGTACAAGTTGCCCTCGTACCAGCGGGTGTTGCCCGAGCTGACCGACTTGCCGGGTTCCCACTTGTCGTGCTTGGACGCCAGCACCTCTTCAATTTTGAAATAGGAGCCGACATCAGCCGCGACAAACAAATTGGCCGATGCGGTCACCGTAATATTGCCGGTGACCGCAGAAGGTGTCAAAGTCAACGGATCGACGTTTTCGTCGTTAAACGGTGGCCAGTCAAAGTTGACAGCGGTCAGTGTCCAATTGGTTGGACCAAATCGGGAAAGTTTGTAAGCCGGGTAATCTGGGTGAGCAATGTAGACCACGTCTGCGGATTGTGCAAAATCCAAAGCCGCTAGGTCATCCGAGGAATACGGGGTAGAAATTTCGTAAATGGTTTCACCAGACAAGACAATGCCACCGTTTGCGTAGAAACGCAAGGTCTCGTCTCCAAATTCTAGGATGTACGCTTGCTCAGTGCTGAACTCAAAAGGAATAAGACGGTGCACTTTGGACGAGTCTTTGACCTCTTCCACAAATCGCGTGCCAGATCTTTTGCGAGCAGGCCCATGAATTTGCGGCAAGAAGTTGACCATTTCGTCGCAACCATTGCCGTACTTTTCAAGGTCTGTTCGACCCTTAAGCTGAGGTGACAGTTCTCCTGCGTTAAAGGAGCGTTGGGCGATGCTCGCCTTGGCCATGTCAATACCTCACGTTAATCCAGTCGTCTTCTTCGTAGACGCTGGGTGGATTCTCCTGACCATCGACTCGCTTGGCACGGGTCAATGCGTCATCGTATTCTTGAAACATCTGCTCTTTTTTGGTGTTGCTTTGAGTGAGCGCTTCGCACAATTCAAACGCCAATCGAGAGGCGGCAACGTCAATAAAAGCATAGTCGTACTCGTTGGGGTCTGTCACCCGACGAATGTAGCGCACATACAGCGCACCTTCGTTGGCCAAAATGTGACCAGACTCGAGTTGGTACTCTGCGGTAGACAGCTTGTCAATTTCCAACAGCCTCAGACTATCAGCAGGCAAAGGAAACTTGGCACTGAACCCCCATGGTGGGGTTTGCTCGCTTGCGGCAAGCACAGCGCGCTTGACAGCAAAGTTCCAAGGGTGATCACGCAAGACTTGATCACGCACAAGCGGCCAGTTGCGGATGCACAGGTTTGCAGCTTTGGTGCCGTCTTCTAAGCTGGTGATTGGCCCATGACCGAGCTTGTCCAGGGCGCGGTTGCACACGTCGACGACACTAGGCATGGGTCAATCTCCTTGAAGAAATCAGGGGGCCGAAGCCCCCTGAATTTAGGGTGCCGAGAAGTACAGGTCCACCACGGCAAAGTTGGAGCTGGTAGGCAAAGCTGCCTCAGCAATAGTCAACTTCACTTCGGTGACACCAGCAGGTGCGGCCTCGCCCACGGCAGCAGCAACACCGAACAAAGTCGGGGTATTAGCAGCAGTGAACACAGCAGCAGCGCGGTATTTACCAGTAGCACCGGTCACACCGATCGCCAAGGTGGCAGCAGCACCGGCAGTAGCCGATGCAGTGATGACACCGTAAGCGAAAGTGTAGCCAGCAGGCACACGAGCCAAGACGACATCGTCAGCAGCGGCTTGACCGGCGTAAGGCACAGTGGCGCGGTAGCGACGAAGACGGCCACCTTGAACACCGCCAGAGGCGTTGATCGAGGGGATGGCGTCGATGTTTGCGATTTCAGTTGCGAAAGTGGTTGCCATGATTCAGCTCCTATTAGGCTTCGTTACAAAGAATCTCGACCACCTTCTTCTCTTCGGTGCGAGTCGCGCCGAAGGTGCCCTTGACGTACACCTGGTTGGCGTAGGACTTGTCATCACGCTCGCTGATGCGAGTGTTGATGTCGTTCCACATACCAAGGTGCACACCAGACTTGGCCCAAGCAAACACGCGACGGTGAGTGGTCGAAGGTGCGAGGCCCAGACGCTCAATGTGGCAGAACTTGAAGCCCATGAAGGTGTCAACGTCGCCTTGGACCAAAGCCTTGACGGTGTTGAAGTCGGAACTGGTCACTTCGGTCGTGCCAAGCAAGTCGTCGAGCTGGCGAGCAGTCACGGCGATGTACAAGGGGTCAACAGACGTGTCGACTTCGTTGGCCATCAAAATGCGCTTGGCATTGCGAAGCTTGGCGATAGTCAAACCAGAGGGAGTATCACCGACACCAACTTGCTGGGTAGCGGTTGCGAAAGCCACGTTGTCCGAACCATTTTCGCCAGTCTTAGAGGTACCCAAGGCAGCGCTGATGATCAGGTCATCCATGGCACGACCCAGTGCGTAAGCACCGTTGACGGCGTAGGGGCTGGTCGGGTCGATCAGCATGCGCAGTTTGTCTTGGTCGTCGATCAGGTCAGCCCACTCGAAGTCCGTAGGGAAAACCCAACGGGCGTCATGGGGAGTGCTGATCAGGGGGGTGTCGCCGTGGCGAGTGTTACGCACTTGAGCGGTCACTGCACCGATTTGCTCAACTGCCTTAGCAGCCTTGCCGGAGTAGGAACCGATAGTGACGAAATCACGCAGCTTAGAGCCGCGCTGTTGCAACAACAACGACACGTTGGTCGTGTACTGTTGCACAAAGGCAGTAGAAACTTGAAAACTCATGATGAACTCCAAAGAGGAACCAAAATACCGGCGGAATGATTCGACTTATCCACCATGAGTGGGGTCTGAGGGTCCGTTCGGAGCGCTACCGGTTCCCCTTGCAGGCCGATTCGTTTTCCTATGGATTGACGAGTCCGGTTGTTTCTCGTCGTTTTTTAAGTCTAGCACATATTCTTCCAATTGTGTGCAAGCCTTGATTAGATACTCGGGTTGTTCAATGCCAACGCGAGTTGCTTGGGGAACCAGCACCTCAACGATGCGCATCCTGACTTCGACCTTATCCATGTGCGGCCTCCATCAGTCGTTTCATCTTGCTGACGGCATCAGGGTTTCCACCAATGTAGTGATCCATGAACTGTTTGTCCATTTTGAGGTCTGCAATCTGCTGTTTGGCCATAGCTGGGGTCAAACCAAAGCTTCCAGAACCGGTGCGCTCACCGCCCTCAAAGCTGTCTTCGCCCATTTTTTGACCCAAGGTCGCAAACAGCTTAAGCATGTCTGCAGTACCCAGCTTGCCTTCATACTCAGACAATTTAGCCTCGTCAAAGCCCAGTGCTTGCACTGCGCGCTTACCCGAGTCGATCATTTTGTCGAATCCTTGGCCCCATTCTTGCTTCAATGCGCTCAGTGCTTGCTCAGACTGCTGAGCCATCTGGGCTTGCATCTTTTCCTGCATTCCACCCGCTACGCCGTTCCACTCTTTGTAGAGGGACTGCGCTTGTTTGGCGGTCAGACCCAGCTTGTGCGCTGTGCCTTTGAACCATTCGGTCAATTCGGCATCACCACCCTCGGGCGGCTTAATCCCGTACTGCTCGGGCGACTGTGGACGACCTAATTTGTCGTAAACCGGACCCCATGCGGCGTCATCGGCGTCTACGCCAGGCAGTTCAACCAAATTTTTGGAGCCGCCAGCAAACTTTTCCAAGTTGCGGTAGCTGCTCAACAAATCGGTGGGCGATTGCCAACCTTTTGCGCTGACGTAGGCGCTTGTGTCCTCGTCAAATCCAGAGTTCCATGCTGCGGGAGCGGCACCGGCACCTGTAGCACCGGTATCGGTGCCACCGTTATCGCCTGCAATGGCGGCAGTAGCTTCAGTCATTTGGGTAATCCTCAATCAGGTTGTAAACGTCCTCGTCGGTCAACTGAAGATGGGCCATGATTCGGCACCATACCTCTCGTCGCCCTTCGAGTAAGAAGGTCGCGTTGACGTTGTTCACGTCAGCACTCGGCTGGGTTGCTCGGCAGAAACGGCGCAAGTCAGCCAAAACCTTGCGTCCTTCTGGGTTATCGAATGTCTTACGGTAGGCTGACTGCCGGTACCGCACAAAAGGGTTCAATTTCACTTAACCACCTTGCAGCAAAGATTGCGCTTGAGCCACGTCTTTGACAGCGCCGGCCAGCGGTTGAGCTGCCTGCATCATCATGGCTTCTTGCTCCTGTGCTGCGCGCTGCTCGCGAATCGCGGCCACGGCCTGCGGACTGCGCATGATCGGGGTGGGCACACCAGAAACCTCGGCCGTCAGACGGGCCAAGGCGTCAGCATCGATGACGTCAAACACTTGTGGGCCAGAAATCTGAGCAAACGGAGTCAACAGCTCGAGTGTGCGCTGCACGCCCACCAGCTCTTCGGCGCGCTGCATGCGGCTCATGGGTGAGTCGTACACAATCTCATACTCGCCACCAGCCTCGACCAAAATGTCAGGCATTGGGGGCAAGACGTTGTGGAACATCAGCAGATCGATTTCACGCTCGATCAACGGACCCAGTGCTTCTGACTGCTGGCGACCCATGGTGGGGGTCAGCAGCATGCCTTTTTCTTGGGCACGGATCAAAGCCTCGGTGGCCGTCATACGTGGGGTTTCTACCAAGATTTGGAACAGCGTGACCAAGAACGCATCATCGATGGCCATGCGGCGCTGGTCCATCTTGGCTTCGTTGATGTCAACTCGCGCGCCGGTGCCAAAGGGCTGCATCAAAGCTCGGCCGTCACGGTTAACGCCGCCAATGTTCAGACCACCTGGGCGCATGTTGACCGTCATGGCACCGCCGCCGAGCACACCATCGTCGTGCAGCAGAATCGGCGGGTCAATCAACTTGTGCACTGCACGGATGTCGGTCTTGGCCATTTCGTTGAGCATCTTGATGTCAGGCAGGGCCGACATGGCAGGCGAGCGGCCATAGACCTCATCAGGGGCTGTCACGTAGCGGCTGATGCTGTAAGGGAACGAGTTGAACCCGCCCTCGGGTGTCACAAGCGCCTTGGTTTCCATGCAGATGTAGTACGAGGCAATCGGTTTGCCCCGAGCGTCGGCACGGCGAGAGTCGAAGTCTTCGCGGGGTTTAACCACATGCAAAAACTCAAACAAGTCGTTCTGACGATGTGGACTGTCAAGCGCCTTGAGGATTTTCTCAGGCATCATCTTCTCGCCCCAGCGCATCACGGCTTGACGAGCGGTGTACTTGAACTCACGGAACACGGTGTCAATGACGCCTTGGTGGTTCTCAAGCAAATACAGGTCGCGCAGGTTGCAGCAGCGGTAGCGCAGGCCCACACCTGGCTCATAGTCAATAAACAGGGCACCGGTACCAAACGCACCGACAGAAACCCAACGCTCGTAGTTCTGGCCAGCGAAGTTCGCCTTGGGGCTGTACCGCGCTTGGAACATAATGTTGTTGACTTTGTAGAACCAGCCCTGCACCTCGAAGTCGCGGTTTAGCTCTTCGTTGGTTGTGCGCAGGTTGTGCCACTTTTGCTGTCGCGGGGTCAACATCGAGTCCATAACAGCGGCAAATCGGTCCAATGCCAGCAAAGGCTTGGAGTCAAAAACCTTTTGGGTTTTCTTCTCGCCGTCAGAGCGATCGCCGACAAATCCGATCTGGCGGGGCAAAATGCGCTCGGCAATCTCTTCCCAATGGGTTTCCCAGTTGCCGCGCTTGCCTTTGAGGTTTTTGTAAACCTGGCAGAGGTCTTCGATGTATGCCATGTTCAGTCCTTGTTGTGGATCACTCGATCCAGCCCATGTAGCCAGTCGTAATTGTCGCAGCTTTGTCGGACGTTGCCACAAAGCCAAATATCTGTCCAGCATTGACTGGGAACGGTGAGGTCAAAGCCAACGTGGCCGAGCCGTCCTGTAGCGCGATGCCGGCGACCTTGTAGAACAGACCTGTTTCGGACTGGTCCAGACCATTGATCTGCGTGCTCACTGCCTCAACCTTGACCCGCGACGCAGAACTGCCGCTGCTCGCCCCAGCGTACATCTGGGTCACGAACAGCCTGCGCTGACGCGGCACACGGGTAAAGGAGTTGTGCGTGGTGCGCTCACCGACAAGAATCTTCAAGTACGTCACGCCGCCGTTGGTTGCAGTGATGTCACCTGCGGCCTTGCCACCCGAGCCAGCAGTGGCTACGTGCACCGCTTGAACCCAGCGCACGTCGGTAGCCAAGGTCAGCACGGGTGTGGTGCCGTTGAGCGCAACCATTTCAAACGAATAGTCAAGGTCGCCGTTGAGATACTCAACCACCACGGTACGAGCGCCTGTGCCAGCTGCGGCATCGTTGGCGCTGGTGCTGACCAGACTTAACTGCACACCTTGGGGCACCACGAGTGTTGTGCCGTCATCGTCACGGACCAAGACGTCAGTAACCGCGCCACTGGTTGTCAGCTTACCGTAAGCGCTGTAAGGGTACGCGCCACGGACGTTGCCACGGGCAATCTCATGCTCGTAGCTGCCCGTGTTCAGGTACTGTTCGCGCCAACGGTTCTCGGTTGTCATTGTCCAAGAAGCCTTTTGGTGCCTACGCGCACATCGTCGCCAGCGCGCCGGTTTGACAGCATCGTAGACGCACGGGTCACAGGAGCACGGGTTTCCCCTAGCCCTACACCGGCAGGTGCTGCTGCAAGCATGGCAGCAGGTGATGCTGCGGCTGCGGCTGGAGTTGTCGGGGCTGGTGCTGCAACTGGTGCTGCAACTGGTGCTGCAACTGGAGCTGCATTTCGAGAAGAGCTTCTAAAAATGCCACTCATATCAGCCTCCCAACAGTTTACGTGTACCCACGGTCGGACGATTCTCTTCTTCGTCACCGGCGGTCAGCATCGTAGCAGCACGACCTGACGCAGCACGGGTCTTCATGCGAGCGGCGTCTGCTGCAGCTTGTACCTGTGGCGTGGCCACGGTTGGTGGTGCTTGAGCAGCTGGTGGCATCGCCGGCATACTGGGTTTACTGAAGAGGCCGCTCATTTCTTTTTACCCCCGCCGTCCTTACCCTTGCCTTTTTTACCGTAAGCCATAATGATCTCCATCAGGTTGAAAACACATCGTAGTCCATCTGTGCGGTTTTACCACTCAGTCTTGAGCGCGCGCGCATCAGGTGGGAGTCGGAACGGGCGACCTTCTCGGCAAACGTCAGGGCCAGCGCATCGCCATCGTCAGGTGACGACAGCCCTCGGCGCTTCATGGCGTCCTTTGTCTCGAGCTTAATCTGCCCCTTCAAGGTGACACTGTACTCTGGTCCGGTCAAGTCGTCAATGAGACCATCGTCGTTGTCCAGGTGCGCCAAGCTCAGCCACTCGCGCATCTCGCCCCACATCTCAGCGCGCTTGTTCAGGTACTTCTCATCGTCGTATGCCTTCTCACCCGACTGCACCTCGATGACCCGGTAGCCCAGCTGCTTGAGCCGGTCGACCACGCCACCGCCAACGCCACCGCCGTCAACGAACACAGCGTCTGGGTTGTAGCGCTCGATCAGGCCCACGCACTCGTTGGCCAGCTCCATGGTGTTTAGACCCTTGTACTTGTAGGGTGGGATCGTGCGGCCGTCGCGTCCTCTGCGCCAGCGGATCACGCTCTCGTCGTCACCGAACCGGGCCACGTCCACGCCCATCAGGAGCGCTGCACCGTTGTCCTCGGTCAGCTCCCTAGCAACGGCCTTGGCCACCACATCGCGGCCGATGAACTGGTTTGACCCGGTACGAGGGAACTCACCCTTGACCTCGACTCGGGTGACGTCGTGGTCTTCGCCGTACTTGTCCGCGATGCGTTGGTAAACGCCGCCGTCCACACCCTCGACCGTGCGGCTGTCGACGTACCTTGTCTGCCAAAACACCCGGTCTTTGTGGAAACACTCGAAGAACCGGCCCGTGTTACGCCGGGGGTTCGAGATCGCCAGCCACAACCTCAGTGGTGCCAAGTCCGTAAAAAACCCCTCGGTCACCTGCCAGATTGGATCTGGGATGCCCGAGGCTTCGTCGAACTGTACGCACATCCCGATCTGGCTGTGGGCACCGGCAAACGCATCTGGGTTCTCCTCGCTCCACGACTGGGCGTCGACATAGTAGTACTGGGTGTCGACCTTGAGCTGCTCGGAAACGATGTCACCGAACCACTTCTGTGGGCGCAATGCTGTACTGCTCTTGTCAAACCAGTGCGAGTTGATGCTCATGGTGTGCCATTTGCCCAGCTCGGCCATGGTTCTACTGACCAGCTGCTTCTCGGTGTTGGCCGTCACGATGGTCGTAGCGCCGATCCAGCAGCTCATGACCCACATGTCCACCATGGACAGCCATGCGCTTTTACCGATCCCCCGGCCCGAAGAGATCGCCAAGTACACCGGTGAGGGCGGCAGGCCAATCTTGACCTTCTCCATGTCGAGCATCAGGTGCTCCCCGATGCGCTCGAACTCGCCTCTCTGCCAGTCCCGTGGCCCGTCCATCTGAGCCAATGGTGTGCCGGCCACGCCCCAAGGAAACGCATACAGCGCAAACCCCAGTGGGTCATACTTGTACTGGAGCAAGTCGGTGATGAGCTTCTGCTCGTTCTGCGATGGTCCTGCCTTCACCGTATCACCCTCGCCTGTACGTCCACGATCCTGCTGTCCACGCGCTCCTGCGCCACGCGCATCGCCTCGCTCAGGTCGATCGTGACGTTCTGCTCAATTTGTTTGATGTCACCAAAGCGTTTCCTGTTCCACACACCCATGAGCCATTTACGGGTGTTAATCCTCAAGGTCGATCGGGCCACGTCCTCTACCGAGTCGTCGGCATCGGCGATTTTGATCATCTGGTGCGAGACGACCTCTGCCCCAGTCTCCTGCGCTTCGTAGTACCTGCGCTTGCGCTCCATGTCTCGCATGATCCACGACAAGTAGCGCGGGTAGTCGATCTCGTAGACCTCGTTCTCCAGCGCTGCGCTCAAGGGGTTACCCCGTGCAATCGTCTCAAGCACCCGGTCAAACGCGCACTCGTTGCGCTGCTCCTCTAAGGCGCGCTTGTCCTCACGACCCTGCTGGATGATGGCAAGGTCGAGAGGGGAGTGTTGCGGCGACTCAGGTGCAGCAAGTGCAGGGGTGAGCCACGAGGGCAGTTCGAGTTGGTGTGGTGTGTTCATGGGGTCGGGGGACTTGTCCATTGGCGCAGTGTATCACTTTGTCAACTGGTGCTGGAATTTTTAATTTTTTTCAGAGGGTCATGCGTATATGTGACCCAATGGGTTTTGAGTTGGATTTGGTTTCGCGGTGTCCGGGGGACCTCCTGTAACATAGTTCCAGCGGCCGCTGGGGGTCCCCCCCCACCCTTTGGGCACCGTGAACCCGAGCGGCCTGCACCAATGGCCACCGGCACCGGCGCACCGCTGCAGCCTGCAGCCCTGCAGCCTGGCCACCCTGTGCCCTGTGCCCATGGCCTGCACCCGGCACCAATGGCCACCACCACCCGCGCACCCGGCACCAATGGCCACCTGGCACCAATGGCCACCGGCACCCGCGCACCGCTGCAGCCTGGCCACCGTGGCCACCGCATGCCCTGCACCCATTGGGCAAGCATTACGGGGCATTGTGGCCGGGTATGAATAGGGGCACTTAATCCGGGCCAGTGGGTTAATGCGAGTCAATCGGGCCAATGTGACCCAATGGGGCAAGCATTGGGACAATTGCCCAATGGGTAAGATTAACCCTTAATCAATGACCCAATGGGATATGACCCAATGGGCAATAATTAGAGGGTCTACCGGGTTTCCATTGCGCGCCCGAGGAGGGCTTTTTTGACTTTTTTAAATTGGGTCTTTTTGTGTTTGGGTTTGACACGATACTGGAAATATGGTAGAGGCACCGGTAAACCCTGCACCCATTGGGCACAATTTAACCCCGCGCTGCAGTCGGGTATTGTTTCACCCATTGGGTTCATGTATACTGCATGCACGGTTCAACGTCGAACCGGGTTCAAACTGTAAAGGTAAACACACAATGACACAATCGAACACCACACCGCGCCCCCTGGCCACCATCGCACGCGAAATCCGCACCGACTGGCCAAACCCCTATTTTGGCGCCGTGCCGTACCTTGGCGCCATGTTGTCGCTGCAGTCGATCAATGACGCATACGGCCTGGACACTGCGCGCTCTATCGTGCAATATTTTTTGGCCAATGCGACCACCTGGCGCGGTGACACTGCGCGCCGGATCAAGGCCGAGCTTAAATCGATCCTGGCCACACCGTCGCGCCGGGTCTCGCTGCAGTATGCGGCCGATGAAGCGGCCATTAGTGGCCAAGTCGTAAGGGGTGACGCATGAACGACTCGCGCGCCCCATTGGACTATGTGCAGATTTACTGCACCAAAAAACCCGAGCAAACCCCCGGCCCTGTGGCTGTGGTCTTTTTCGGCATTGTGGCCGCGCTGGCTGTGCTAGCGTCGATCCTGTTCCTGTTTTCCCTGTAATACGTAAACCCCGAAAGGTAAACCATGAAAACCGAAAACCCCGTCATTTTGTCCGCTGCTGTTGACCGACTGGCCGCGATCAAGGCCCAACTGGCCACCCTGGCCGATGAAGAGAAGCAAATTAAATCGATCCTGGCCGATAGTGGCCACCCTGTAATCGAGGGCACGCTGCACCGTGCGGCCATCTCGCACAATCCCGGGCGTGACAATATCGACTGGCAAGCCATCGCGGCCAAATATAACCCGTCGCGCCAATTGATCAACGCGCACACTTCAACCGGTGCCCCGTTCGCTGTGGTGCGCTTGTCTGCACGCAAAGGGGCATAACATGGGCTGGACATTTTTTCAAGATAACCCGGCAGAAACCCGCGAATCGATCATTCGCCGGGAATTTCAAAGCACCGCGACCACCGATAACCCGTTTTCGTGGGGTTTTGATTCCATGGCCGTCAGAGGGTCAACGGTGTACGCGATCATGTACCGCGAGCACGCGCACACAATGACCCGCGACTATTTCGGCACCGTGATTTTGACGCAGCGCAAGCGCGGTGAATTTGGATACAAGGACATGAGCGAATCGTGCGGACCATATTTTTATGATGCGCCCGTGAGCATGATCAAGCGCCTGGACCAAATCGCGCCGGTTGACCCTGCATCAAATGCGGCCGGTTGGCGCGCCCGGTGCCGCGCTGCGCATGCCGACAAAAAACGCCGGGCAAAGATCCAATGGGCACCGGGCATGCGGGTGCAGTTCACGCCCACCGGCCGGGTTTTTGAAATATTGGCCGACGCCGGCCCACGTCGCGGGTTCTTTGTGCGTGTCGCGGATCGTTCGGACCTGCAGCAATACCGGGCCACGGCGCGAAGCTTTGCGCATGCGGTAATTGTGGCCGAAAGGCCTGCAGCATGAAATATATTCCCAAAATTGAACGCGGTTCGTTGATCCTGTTTTTTCCCGAAGAACGCGCCCGGCCCGGGTTTATCGTTTGCTGGACCATGGCCGACGGCCATAACGAAGCGTCAACCGACTATTACCGCAAACTGAGAAACCCCGGCCCCGAGCACGCGCAAAGCCTGGCCGATATCGTGCGCGCATACGAAGCGCTGCCCCCTGCACCGTCGGGCCTGGTGCGCGTGCACCGTGATTCTGAGCGCATGTACCGCATGCGCCACGGGTTCGGCATAGAACCCATGGCCACCAACGAAACCCGGGCCAACGGCCCCCATTATTTGAAAGTCACAAAATGAACAATTTTCCCAAAATTTCCATTACGTCAAAACTCGACGGGATCCGATCCTGGTCCCTGGAAGCTTTGGACACGTGCCCCGGATCGATCGACGGCCCCGGGGAACTGGTGCCGGCCTGCGCCGGGTGTTATGCCACAACCGGGAATTATCGATTCCCCAACGTAAAAGCCCCCCGGGCCTACAACAAAACCGACTGGACCCGGCCCGACTGGGTTAACGATATGGTCGACGAATTGCAGAATGACCACTATTTTAGGTGGTTCGATTCTGGCGACGTGTACGCTTTGGGGCTGGCCGAGAAGATCCTGGAAGTAATGACCCGTACGCCATGGTGCGCGCATTGGTTGCCAACTCGCATGCACAAATTTCCGAAGTTTGCCCACGTTTTCGCACGCATGCGCACCCTGGACAATGTCGCGGTGCGCTTTTCGTCGGATAGCGTCATTGGGGAATATATCCCCGGCCTGCACGGATCCGTTATCGGCCCAAGCGCTGAGACATGGCAAGAAACCCCCGGCGCGTCACTGTGCCGAGCTTATGAGCACGGCGGCCGCTGCAACGGGTGCCGCGCATGCTGGGACCCGTCAATTGAGCTTATCGGCTACCCGGCCCACGGGGTCAAAATGGCCAAAATTATCAAAATCCACACCGCGAAAGGTTGAATATGTTTTTTAATCACAATATGACCGATGCCGAATTGATCCGAGCGGCCGACTGTTGCGAGAATGTGCACCTGCGCCTTATGGCCGATAGGTTAAAAACCCGCGTCGATCAATTGAGCGAAATCGGCAAATTGGCCGACGTGAACGCCTACAGCCCCCCGACGGCCGACGGCATGCTGGATCAACTGTGCCAAATATCGGAGATATGCGACCGGGAATAAACCCGGCCACCAATTAACCACCGGGCCACCGTGCCCGGTTTTTTTGACCCCATGGAAAGATCCACACAATGACCACCAAAACCCCCAAAAACAAAAAACCCGCTGCACCTGTGGCCACCCTGCAGCCTGGACATTTTGACGCGCTGCGCGCCCGGCTGGGTTTATCCCTGCACGGTTTAGCCCTGTACCTTGGCGCACCGGTGCACACCGTGCGCAAATGGTCAACGGGTGAACGCATGCCCCCGGCCGCTGTGCTGCGCTTGCTGGATGTGCTGGCGATCGTCGAAACCCTAGCCCCCGGCCTGCACGCTGCGCTGTTGCCCACCGCGGCCGACGCGCCGCGCCGTGGCCGACCGCCCAAGGGCCAAGTTTTGGAATCGACTGAAAATGCGCCATAGCCCTATATAGGGATAACCCTACCCTAATAGGGTTCCAAGGGGAAATTTGAATTTTCGGCAAAGCAAAAGGGGGTCAAATGTGACCCCCTCCCTTTTGTTTCTGAATGCACTTTGGAAAGTAGCATTAGAAAAAACACCGACGCGCTCCTACAGAGCCTCGGAATATTTGACCTTGGGTATTGGCGAGCGGGTGGCAGCTCGCACCTCGTCCATCAGCGCTTGCTTGGCCCGGATAACGTTTTCACGGTGATCCTTGAAGATCGTGCGCAGCTCGGGGTTGATGGCCCACTGAGCGATGTGCTGGTGCTCTTTGGTGCCGTCATCCATTCGCACGACCCACTTGCCCTGCTCCAAGGGATACATTGCGCCAATGACCGCTTGGTCCTTTTGCCATGTGTTGAGGCTCTTGAGTTGCTTGCGCGCGCCGTGCTTAAGATCAGACAGCGTCATCAGGGGCATTTCGCTGTGATAGACGATGTAGTCGGCCAGCCACATGTCAAAGGAGTCGTTGCCACCCAGATCGTTCTCGTGCGTGTATCGCAGAGACGGGATCAAGTAGGTGCGGATGAACTCGATGGCCTTGTTCATCGTCTCCAAGCTCACCCGTGTGTTGTACGAGTCGTGCATCACATGCCACAACAGCACAATGCGCCCCAGCAGACCCTCAATTTTGCCAAAGGCCGTCATGAACCGGTTGCCCGTGCCCACAACGCGCTCGTTCTTCTTGGCACCCTCGTACCACGTTTGGAAGTCGTCAAACGCCTGCGCTGCAGGGTCGGTCAAGGTGTAGTTGAGCGCCGGCAGAGCGTAAATCGAACGGATCATCTGGTCATAATGTGACTCAGAGGTCATGAACGCAGGCTTGGGGTTGCCCTTGCGCGTGTAGTTGTGACGCAGGGGCACAGGGATGAAGCGCTGAAGCAGGCCATCTTTGGACAAGGCGTCCACGTTTTGGTGGAACACTTGGGGCTGGATGTTGCCAAAGATCGACAGCGCGAAGTTCTCACAAAAAATCACACCCGCACCAACCCGGTCCATCTCGTAAGTTTCTGACTCGTAACTGACAGTCCATGTCGACCTGTCATCCCCACTGCGCTTGTCGCAAACCTTGTCCACCCACGATGACATCTCGTCGAGGTAGCACAACAGACCCCGTGGCCGCTTGGCCGCTTGGCGCACGAGTTTCTGCGAAGTGATGTCCTGCACAATGATCTTGGCCGGGATAGGCTCCTGCGGCTCGGGCGGCAGGTTCGGTGGGATGGTGTTGTTGAGCAAAGCATCGGCCGACTGGGCATGCTCGATAAACGCCTTCTTGGCCGACTGGTACTGGGCGTCAAGAGTCTCGTAGGTCAGCAGTTCCTTGGCGAAGCGCTGGCGGTCCTCGCCCTCGATCTCGCGCAGCACCTTGAACATGGGCCGAGAGCCAGGTGACTTCTTGTCAGCCGGGTCACCGATCGTCATGATCCAAAGCACCGGCGGCACAAGGAAACCGGGCTTGAGTTCAAGCCGGGTGCGTGCATCGATGGCACCGCACACCGCAGACAAACCCGCAAACAGTGGCACCAATGGGTCACAGCCCACGCCGTCACTGATCTCTTGGGCGCGGCGCTGCAGCACCTCGGGGAACAGGCTGATGTCGAGGTTGGGCGCTGGTGGGCGCAGGTCCATGGTGATTTGGATCGGGGTCTTGACATCACCTACAGAGCCGAACATGGTCGAGACATCTGGTGCAGGACGCACCCAGTCGCGCTGCTTGGCCAAGTGGAACAGGCTACCGAGCTTGACGCTAGTGGCCTTCTCAGTCTTAAACGAGGCCCATTGGCCAAGCATGGCGCGGTCGCCAGGGTACTTGGCAGAGGCTTGGCTCCACTGATCCCACAGGTGGAATGCGTACTCAAGATTGTTGGTCTGACTACCGGCATAGTGCAGGGCCATGCCGCAGGTCACCCACTCGTCACGGGAGCAGTCGGCACTGATGCTGTGCAGCGCCGAGGTCACCTCGTCCCATGAGGCGTTGACAGGCGAGTCGTTGCTGATGTTGCGCTGCTTGTCTTGCTCCAAAAGCGAGTGCCACAGGACAAGAATGGCATCGGGCAGCACTGGCGCGCGCATCCAGTTGCCGTTGCCTGCCCAACGGTAAGGCTGGCGCGTGTCGGGGTGGATGGACGGTGGCAACACATCCTGCACCGTCAAGCCGTTGGCCGTGGCGCAGCGCAGCTCGTAAATCGTTTGACCGTCGAGGATGATCTTCTTGGACGGTAGGGTCAGGCCAAAAGGCATCGAGTACAGCAGCTTGCCCCTGCCAGTCTTGCCACTGTCGATAACCACAGCGTCAGGGGCGTCGTACAAGGTGCGCAGATCGATGTCGTTTTGCCGCAGCAGCTCGGTGGCACCTTCCCAATGGTCAATGTCCAAGGCCATGGTGCCGCTGTAGGCATGGGCCAAGCCGATACCCCACCCCGAAGGCAAGTCGGACTGGGACTTCAACGCCGTTTGACGCTCGTTCCAATTGGGCGTGCGTGGGCCTTTGGTGCCCGGTGGTATGGGCACAAGGCTCCAACCGTGTCGTATGTACGCATCGACAGACGCAGGGTGTTGTTGCACCTGATTGACCATTGTCATACAATATCCTTGGCAACCGCAGTTGTCATTTTCATTGAGTGTCTCCTTAAGCCCTGGTCTAACCCACCGGGGCTTTTTTTCGCATGTCGCATTTCAAATCCTTGAAAATTTTTTGCTCTAGCCTGTTGACAGTGTACTTCAACATGGTACACTTGTCTACATCGATTGGAGAAAATTTATGGATTCCAAAAAAATCATCATTTCTTTTCGGCTCACTGAGCTTGAAAGCACCAAGTTTCACGACAAGTCTCAAAGGTACGGGCAACCGTCCGAGATCATGCGTGAATTCGTTAGAGCGTTCATCGAAGATCGCTTAATTGTCAAACCACCTGTAAACCCGAAAGAGAGTCTGTACCATGTTGAACGATAAAACCATCCAAACCATCGCTGAAGCCATCCTTGCCAATGCCAAGGTGCTGCAAAGCTTGGTAGATTCATTGCCCCGCGAAGCCAAAATCGCTGTCGAAACCAAGATCGAACAGTCTACACCTGCACCTGTTGCTGCACAAGCACCAGCACCTGTAGTAACGCAGTCTGCACCAGCTCCCGCTGTCGCGGCGGTGACCGTCCCTTTGGCTCAAGCGGTTGCTCCAGCTTCTGTCATCCCGACGAACCCTGCTGGATCACAGCCGACGGCACCTGCGATGCCCGCTGCACCCGTGTTTGACATTCCTGTGGCTGCACCCGCTGCTGCTGCACCGGTGGCTCCTGTCGAGGTGCCCTTTAACGACTCGCAGACCATGACGCAGTACGTGCTCAATGTGTACCGCGAGATTGGCCCACAGCGTGCCTCTGGCATCCAAGCCGTGCTCAATCAGATCGGCGTGGTCAACATCAACGATGTCAAGCCTGAGCAGTATGCACAGCTCTACACTGGCATCGAAGCTGTTCGCAAGGCTCAGTAATGGCACACGCCACACTATCCCCAAGCAAAGCTGCTCGGTGGCTGTCGTGCCCTGGCAGTGTGCGCGAGGAGGCCAAGTACCCTGACGAGTCAAGCACCGCAGGCATAGACGGCACCCACACGCACACGGTTTTGGAGCACTGCATCAAGGCTGGACTGGCTGACTCGATCAGCATGGTTGGCATCAAGATGAAGGACCATGAAGGTGAGTTTGTCGTTGACGCTGATCGTGCCGCCCGAGTCAAGGTCGCTGTGGAGTACATCCGCAAGCGCGCTGGTGAATTGGTCGTGTGCGACATTGTGGCCGAGCGGCGCGTCAACCCGTCTTACCTGCTGGGTCGTAATGACTTGGCTGGTACGGCTGACGTGCAGATTCACGGTGCCGAGGTGCTTGAGATCATTGACTACAAGGACGGTATGGGCGAGGTCAAGGTTGAAACCAACCCCCAACTCGAGCTGTATGCGATTGGTGCACTTGCTGGCTTGCGCATTCCTGTGAACCAGCCGTATCCTTTTAAGACAGTGCGCATGACAGTGATCCAGCCTAAGTTGGCCATGAAGGGTATGCAACCTATCACGTTCAGTGAAGTGCCAGTTGATTACTTGTTGGGTAAAATTGGACGGTTCGTCGCTGGTGCTGCCGCCACTGACGCACCCGATGCCCCGCTTGTCAGCGGTGACCACTGTAAGTTCTGTAAACACAAAGCTTGCTCTACCCGAGCATCTACCGTAATGAAGGAGATCGGCGTCATGTTCCCAATAGTCGATACGACCAAACCTGAAGTTTTGGAGTTGGCACAGCAAAGCGCCAACAAAGACCCAGCGACGATGGACGGCAACCAGATCAGGCAGATCATGGAAGCCGCACCCCTGATGCGTCAACTCTTGGAAGCTGTCGAGACAGAAGCTTTGCGCCGCTTGCAAGCTGGTGACGTGCTTCCTGGCTTAAAGCTGGTCCACGGGCGCGGCAGTCGCTCTTGGTCACTGCCTGAGAGCGAGATGGCTGAGAAGCTGATCAAGATGGGCATCCCGAAGTCGGCCGTATATGAAACCAAACTCGTCACACCTGCTAAGGCTGAGAAGCTGGCGTGGGAAGTCACCAAGGCTGGCGAGAAGGTCAAGAAGTCTTTGTCCGATCGTCAACTCAAGACGCTTGAGACAGAGTATGTGGCAAAGGTGGCTGGCAAGCTTACCGTTGTCGCAGAGTCTGATAGTCGCCAGTCGGCTATCGTCAACGCTGCACCATTGTTTAGTGCAGTGCAACCCGAGGCTGAGCAACTTCCTGCTTGGCTACTGTAAACCCTAGGAGTAAATCATGTCAGATGTAATTTTTTTGAGCGACGTCCGTTTGTCTTTTCCCCACATTGCTGATCCGCAGCGCAAGGTCAACGAGCAGACAGGCAAAGAGCGCATAAGCTACAACTGTGAGTTCTTGATGCCGCTGAACCACGCAGGTTTCCAGCAGTTCATGGCACGATATGCCCAACTCGCACAGGACACTTGGAAGGAGCATGCGCAGCAAGTCATGCAGATGATCCAAGCCGACCGCAAGTCGCGCTGTTTTGGCATGGGCACCGAGAAGGTCAACAAAAAGACCTTTAAGCCCTACGATGGTTATGACGGCAACGTGTTCATCACCGCTGGCTCAGACCGCATGCCACAGATTATTCGTCAAGACGGCTCGCCCGTTGAGCCGGGTAATGTGATGGAAGCGCAGCAGCTGGCTCGTGCTATGTACGGTGGCTGTCGCGTCAACGCTGCCATCAAGCCTTGGCCACAAAAGAACACGCACGGCAACGGCATCCGCTGTGACCTGATCGCATTGCAGTTTCACAAAGACGACACAGCCTTTGGTGAAGGCGGCTCACCAGATGTCACCGCGATGTTCGGTGCGGTTACCGCAGCGCCTGCGATGTTTGGTGCAGCACCTGCTGCACCTGCGATGCCAGCGATGCCATCGTTCCTGACGCCGCAGTAACTGTAACGGGGGAAAGCAGATGCTGGCGAGTTGACGCATGGCTCATAGCCATGAGGGTCGGCGCAGTGCAGCGAGTACCCCACCTTTTTGAGTAACCGTAATGATCAACGACTATGTGTACGACATTGAAACGTACCCCAACGTCTTTACGCTGGCCGTGGAGCACGCAGAGCACCCGCTGCGATGGAGCTTTGAGATCAGCCCTTGGCGCAACGACTCGCGCTTAATCATCGACTTCCTGACATGGCTCAAGATGCAAGACGCTCGCATGGTGGGCTTCAACAGCTTAAGCTTTGACTACCCTGTTGTCCACACACTTGTGCGCATGGGCCACGCAACTGCTGAAACCTTGTACAACAAGGCGCAAGCGATTTTTAACACGCAAGACGACAACGACCGATGGGTTCACAATGTGCGCCCCGATGATCGGTTCATTGCCCAGATCGACTTGTTCAAAATTTGGCACTTTGACAACAAGGCACGCTCGACCAGCCTTAAGGCACTCGAGTTCAACATGCGCTTGAAGAACGTCAGTGACCTGCCGTTTCCACCTGGAACTGTGCTCACACAAGCCGACATGCCTGTGCTGCACAAGTACAACGCACACGATACCGATGCGACCAAAAAGTTTCTGCACGAGTCAGTCGAGATGATTCGGTTTCGCGAAGAGCTGTGCGTCAAGTACCCTGGCAAGGACTGGATCAACTTCAACGACACCAAGATTGGCAAAGAGTATTTCGCCATGAAGCTGCAAGAAGGTGGTGTAGCTTGCTACGACTATGGTCCTGCTGGGCGCACACCTCGTCAGACTGTGCGACCTGTGATCCAGCTTAAGGACGCTATCCTGCCGTGGATCGAGTTTCAGCATCCCGAGTTCCAGCGTGTGCTCGAGTGGTTAAAGTCACAGTCGATTACAGAAACCAAAGGAGTCTTCAATGATTTGGTTGCACGTGTTAACGGTTTTGATTTCGTGTTTGGTCTTGGCGGCATTCATGGTTCCGTCGAGTCGCAAGTTGTCGAATCGGATGATGACTTTGTTGTTGTTGATTTGGATGTTACTAGCTACTACCCTAATCTTGCCATCGTCAACAATTTCCACCCTGCTCACTTAGGTCAGCAGTTCTGCACGATCTACAAACACTTGTTCGAGCAGCGCAAGCAATACGCCAAGGGCAGCGCTGAGAACGCGATGCTTAAGCTCGCGCTTAACGGCGTCTACGGTGACAGCAACAGCCGCTTTAGTGTGTTCTACGATCCGCTGTACACCATGACGATCACGCTCAACGGTCAGCTGCTGCTGTGCCTGTTGGCCGAAGGGCTGCTAACAATACCCGGTCTTGAACTTGTGCAGATCAATACTGACGGCTTGACGGTGCGTGTGCCACGGGCCAACAAGATCATGATCGACATAGCACGCATGGCGTGGCAGCACCGCACTGGCTTGGAGCTGGAGGAGGCGATCTACAAGATCATGCTGATCCGCGATGTCAACAACTACATTGCACAGTCAGAGTCGGGCAAGGTCAAGCGCAAAGGCGCGTACGAGTGGAACACACTGTGGCATCAGAACGCCAGTGCGTTGGTGGTACCCAAGGTGGCTGAGAAGGTGCTGCTTGAGGGCGCACCGATCCGCGACACT
>Ga0114946_10000518_pt1 | contig 25853 bp, 19 predicted proteins | sample WalLakDeSediment_FD_88676 | JGI IMG/M metagenome (GOLD analysis project Ga0114946, IMG submission 88676) | Lake sediment microbial communities from Walker lake, Nevada to study Microbial Dark Matter (Phase II) - Walker Lake 11/02/13 Deep Sediment | ecosystem: Environmental > Aquatic >... | reverse complement strand
TGCCCTGGTCGTGTCCCTTCTTCTGGGATGCGCGGCCACCCTCGCGGAGCCACTGGCCCGCGCGGCCCGCCTCCCCACGCGCTGGGTCTGGCTGGGCGCCATGCTTCTTTCCGTCGGCCTCGTGGCGGGAGGGATGCTGGGCGGCGGCATGATCGGCAGCAGTCTGCTGGGGTCCCGGGATGCGGAGCTTCAATCCGGCGGGGGGGCTTCGGCGCTGGAGGCCCGGGCGGGGGCGGTCGCGGGGCAGGACCCAGGGCAGGACCCAGGGCAGGACCTGGCCGGCGACCCGGGATGGCAGGGGTTCGTCACGACGGCAGTCTCCCGACTCGGCCATGGCGTGTCCGCCGCCCTGCAGAAGGCTTCCCGACCTCTCCCCCACCCCTCTCCCGCCCTGGTGGCGGGCCTGGGCCTCCTGTGGGGGGCCGCCTCCACGCTGCTCGTGGGCTTCCTGGTGGCGGGGGCGCTCCGACACGCCCGGATGCGCCGGGACTGGCCCCGCCTCAGGGTCCTCGGTGAGCAGGCTCGACTGAGCCCCGGGCGGGAGCAGGCCCACGGCCCGGCGGTGGCGGGCCTTCTCCGCCCCGAAATCATCCTCCCCCGGTGGGCCATGGAGCTTCCCCCGGCAGATCTCCGGCTGGTCCTCCGCCACGAAGCCGAGCACCGGCGCGCCCGGGACCCGGCTCTCCTGGCGGCAGCCAGTCTCTGCCTCGCGGCCGTTCCGTGGAATGTCCCCCTCTGGTGGCAGCTCCGCCGTCTCCGGGATGCGGTGGAAGTGGACTGCGACGCCCGGGTCCTGCGCTCCGAAGGCCGTCGACGCCCCTATGCTGAGCTCCTCCTCCGGGTGGCTGCGGCAGAACCACGGCCCTCCGTCCTCCCCGGCCGCAGCTCCCCGTCCCTCGCCTTCCCCACGCTGGCCTCCCTGAGTCTCGGGAGGTCAAGGTCCCAACTCGAACGGAGGTTCCTCGCCATGCGTCCCCTTGCCCCCAGACCCCTTCGGCTTGTCACCGCCACCGCCGCCGCCCTCCTCCTCGTGCTGGCGGCCTGCCTGGCCGACCAGCCCCTCCCCGTGGAGCCGGACACGACTCCACCGGCCTCGGCCGCCGCCGAGGACATTGGTGGGCCCGATGGCATCATCGAACTCCAGCGCATCGAGGTGGAAGCCACCCGCGGCCGCGCCCCTGAGGCCCGGAGCGTGGGCGAAACCGTTCGGGTTCAAATGAGGGGCCCGATGGCCGGGCTCGGCGCCTCGGATGCGGAGAACAGCCCCCTCATCGTGGTGAACGGCGAGGCATGGACGCTCTCGGGGTCGGAGGTCGAGCTGAATCCGGAGGACATCGCCTCCATCGAAATCCTCAAGGGAGCAGCGGCGGAAGCGCGCTACGGCGCCAGGGGAGCCAACGGCGTCATCCTCATCACGCTCAAGATCACGCGCAGGGAAGGCGTCTGATGAAGCCGCGGGAAGCCGCCTGAAGAAGGCTTCCCGTGGGACCCCATCGGACGGGGGCGCCGTGGTCGCAGGACCCCCTCCCGCCCCTGCCTCCACCCCCCCCTTGCGGGATCACCCCCGGCACCTGTAGAGTGGAGGCGTCCCAGATGGGACTGGGCCGGAGCCGGGTGGACAGCGTGCCTTCCGCTCCCGGACTGCGGGATCCGATCCCGCCGGTGAAACGCCCGATGTCTACCCGAAAAAAGGAGGTGATCCCTTGTCTAGCCCCAGTAGTCACTCCAGCCTGGCATGGGCAAGCGGTCGCCGTACCGGCTTCTGACAGCCGTACAGATCGCTCGCTGTTTGAGCCACGCGGTCACCGCGTCAGGCTGGACGGCGTAACGGAAAAGCCCCCCGTCGGACGAATCGTCCGGCGGGGGGTTTTTTCGTTGGAAGCTGCCACCCGGGGAATTCCGCCCGTCAGCGGGAGATCCGCCCATCAGGCAGGGGAGTTCAGCCCGTCAGGGCGCGTTCCCCGGCTTCCACTTGATTCCGCATCCAACGCTGGGATGCTGCTCGGCCGGAACGTCACGGCCCTCCAGCACGGCATCGGCCGCACCCCGCAGATCGGCCCCCGTCACGGCCCGCTCGCTCCCCGGTCGGCTGTCATCGAACTGCCCGCGGTAGACCAGTTCCCGGCGGCCGTCGAAGAGGAAGAAATCCGGGGTGCAGGCGGCACGGAAGGCCTTCGCCACCTCCTGGCTCTCGTCGTAGAGGTAGGGAAAGGGGTAGCCCGCCTCCTCGCGCTCGCGGGCCATGGCCTCGGGCCCGTCCGCAGGATACCGCTCGACATCATTGGAGGAGATGGCCACGACCCCCAGGCCCCGGGCCATGTACGCCCGACCGAAGTCGGCCAGCGCCCCCCGGAGATGCTTGACGTAGGGGCAGTGGTTGCAGATGAACATGACAAGCACGCCCTTCCCCGTCCCCACGTCGTGGCTCGATACCGTGGATCCTTCGGTGTCCGGGAGGGTGAATGCGGGGAGGGGTGTGCCCAGCGGAAGCATGGTGGACTCCATGGCGGCCATGGCGGATCTCCTCAGGCGGTAACGGCGGAATGGGGCCAGGTTGACGGTCGGAGACGGTCGCAGGTGCGCTGTGACGATCGGGTGACGGTCGCAGGTGCGCTGTGACGATCACAGGTGGGATGCGTTTCCGACCCCCGAAGCCGCCAGGAGGTCCGGACGCCCTCCGAGTCCGCCATGCTCCCTTCTCGTTTCTCCCCGCCGCACCGGCCACTCCATGCGCATCGTCTCCCTCGCCTGCTCCAACACCGAAATCGTGGCCGCCCTGGGGTACGCCCATCTTCTTGTGGGCGTCGATAGCCACTCCGACTTCCCCGGCGCCGCGCTCCGCGGGATCCCGAAGCTAGGCCCCGATCTGGAGATCGACGTGGAGGCGGTGGCGGCCCTGAAACCGGACCTGGTCCTGGCCTCCCTGACCGTGCCCGGCCACGAGACGGTGGTGGAAGGGGTGGAAGCCGCCGGCCTCCCCGTCCTGACGCTGGCCCCGGAGCACCTGGATGACGTCGCCCCTTCGGTGGAACAGGTCGCCAGGGCCCTGGCTCCCTGGGTCCCCGAGGCCCTGGCCCGGGGCGCGGACCTGGCACGGCGGCTTGAGGCCGCCTTTTCGGACGATGCCCGGATCCCGGTGGCACCCGGATCGCCAGGGGATGCCCGCCCCACCGTCCTCGTCCAGTGGTGGCCGAAGCCGGTCATTGCTCCCGGGGCCCGGAGCTGGGTCAACCGGATGATCGAGCTGGCGGGAGGAAGGAATGCCCTCGCCGCAGAGGACCACCTGAGTCGGCCCCTGGAGGACGCGGAGGTGGCCGCCCTGGCCCCCGACGTCATCGTCCTCAGCTGGTGCGGCGTGGAGCCGGCCCGCTACCGCCCCGAGGTGGTCTACCGCAATCCGGAGTTCCGGCAGGTCCCGGCCGTGCAGAACGGCCGCGTCCACCGCATCCCGGAGGCCTGGATGGGGCGCCCGGGGCCCCGACTTCTGGACGGGATCGCCGCCCTCCGGCGCGCCCTCGGCTCCTCCGCACCTCCTCCGCACCCGTTCCTTACCGGCGCTTGACATGAGGGCGAGCCGGGAGCAAGATGACGCCGCCTTCCTTCCCCTCGTCGGAGCCCGTCGCCATGCATCGTCCATCCATCTGTCCACCCGGGCTTCCCGCGGCCCGTACCCCCCTGGCCGCGCTCGCCCTCCTGGCGGTGGCCATGACGGGACCCACGCCGGTCCAGGCCCAGGACACCCCCATCGCCTTTCAGGGGGCCCGCATCCTCCCCATTTCCGGGCCCGAGATCGAGAATGGAACGCTGGTGGTGCACCAGGGCGTGATCCGGGCGGTGGGCGCCACCGGCACCGTGCAGATCCCCGGGGATGCCCGGGTGGTCGACGCCACCGGCAAGGTGATCATGCCGGGCCTCGTGGACACGCACTCCCACATCGGTGGCGGCGACGGGGGAGACGCAACGGCGGCCCTCCACCCGGCCGTGCGCATCCTGGACGCCATCGATGCCCGGGATGACGGGATCCGGAAGGCCCGGACGGGGGGCGTCACCACCGTGAACGTGATGCCCGGCTCCGGGCATCTCATGAGCGGCCAGACGGCCTACCTGAAGCTCAGGGACGGCCGCACTGTCTATGATCTCCTCCTCTGCTCCGACGTGCAGCAGGAGATCTGTGGGGGCATGAAGATGGCGAACGGGACGAACCCCCGTCGCGACCCGCCCTTCCCCGGCACCCGGGCCCGTGCGGCCGCCATGGTTCGCAGCCTCTTCGTCCGCGCCCAGGAGTACCAGCAGAAGGTGGCCACCGCCGAGGCTGACCCCTCGGTATCGCCCCCCGCACGGGACCTGGAAATGGAGGCGCTGGTGGAGGTGCTCGACGGCCGCCGCATCGTGCACTTCCACACGCATCGCCACGACGATGTCCTCACCGTGCTCCGGCTCGCCCGGGAGTTCGGATTCCGGGTGGTGCTCCAGCACGTCTCCGACGCCTGGCTCGTGGCCGACGAGATCGCGGCGGCCCCCGAAGTGGTGGGCTCCTCCATCATCATCATCGACGCCCCCGGGGGAAAGCTCGAGGCGGTGAACGTCTCCTTCGAGTCGGGCGGAGCCCTGGAGCGGGCCGGGCAGGCGGTGGTGGGCTTCCACACCGACGACGGCATCACCGACTCCCGCTTCTTCCTCCGCTCCGCCGCCCTCGCGGTCCGGACCGGGATGTCCCGGGACTTCGCGCTGCGGGCCATGACGCTGGCCGGTGCCGAGATGATGGACCTGGACCACCGCGTGGGATCCCTCGATCCCGGAAAGGATGCCGACTTCATCATCCTTTCCGGTGACCCGCTGAGCGTCTACACCCGGGTCGAGGAGACCTGGATCGAGGGGCTGCAGGTCTTCGAGCTTGCCAACCCCGACCACCGGCCCTTCGCCATCGGAGGCTTTGGCGTGATGCGAAGCTCCGCCACCCACGTGCACCACGGCTGGGAGGACCACCGATGAACCGCCTGCTCTCCCTTCGCTCCGCCGGTGCTCTCCGCTCCGATGCTCTCCGCACCGATGCTCTCCGCACCGCTGTTCTCCGCACCGCTGTCCGCCCGGCCAGCGCCGCCCTCCTCCTTGGCGCTGCCCTCCTCGCCCCCCTTGCGGCCCAGGCCCAGGTCGCCGTCCGGGGCGGCGTGGTGCACACCATGGCAGGTCCGGCCATCGAGGACGGCGTGGTCCTCATCGGGGCCGATGGTCGCATCCAGGCCGTGGGCCCCGCCGCCTCCGTCTCCATCCCCGCCGGCTTCCGGCTTCTGGAGGCGGCCGTCGTGACGCCCGGCCTCGTGGACGGGCACTCCGTGGTGGGGCTCGCCGGCTACCTGAACCAGCCCCACGACCAGGATCAGCTCGAGCGCTCCGAGGCCATCCAGCCCGAGCTCCGGGCCTTTGATGCCTACAACCCCCGGGAGGAGCTGGTGGGGTACGTGCGGCGCCTCGGGGTGACCACCCTGCACACCGGGCACGGACCCGGAGCCCTCATGAGCGGGCAGACCATGGTGGTGAAGACACGCGGTGACGCCGTGGAAGACGCCATGGTGGACTCGGTGACCACCGTCGCCATGACGCTGGGCCCCGAAGTCTCCGCCAACTATGGCGGGCGTCCCGGCACCCGGGCCCGTGGGGTCGCCCTGGTCCGGGCGGAGTTCCTGAAAGCCCAGGCCTACCGGGATCGCACCGGCGAGGGCGCCCGGGATCTGCGCATGGAGATCCTGGGCCGGGTCCTGGACCGCGAAGTGAAGGTCCTCATCACCGCGCAGCGGGCCACCGAAATCCTGGCGGCCCTCCGGCTTCAGCGGGAATTCGGATTCGACCTCGTGCTCGACGGCGCGGCCGAATCCTACCTGCTCCTGGACGAGATCCGGGAGGCCGGCGTTCCCGTGATCCTCCACCCCACCATGGCCCGGAACAGCGGAACCCTGGAAAACGCCACCCTCGAGACCGCGGTGCTCCTCCGGGAAGCCGGAATCGAGGTGGCCCTGCAGAGCGGCTTTGAGCCCTACGTCCCGAAGACCCGGGTCGTGCTCTTTGAAGCGGCCATGGCGGCGGCCTACGGGCTCCCCTTCGACGAGGCCCTTCGCACCATCACCCTGGCACCGGCCCGGATCCTCGGCATCGACGACCGGGTGGGCTCCCTCGAAGTGGGCAAGCACGGCGACGTGGCCCTTTTCGACGGGGACCCCTTCGAATACCTGACCCGCGTGTGCGGCGTCGTCATCGAGGGCGAAGTGGTGGTGGAGGACTGCTTCTGAGCGAGAGCCTCAGCGCCCGGGCCGGCACCCGGAACATCGCGCCACTCCGCGCAGGATGAAGCTGCCGAGGTGGATGCGCGTCGCGATGCTCGCGACGGCGGTGATGAACATCGGCGGCACTGTCGCGCTGACGCCGGTCGGGGCCCCGGTCCGGATCGCGCTCGGCCTGCCTGACGGCGGCCACCCGCTCTTCGTCGCGACCGTGGCCGCGTTCATCCTGATCTTCGGCGTGGCGTACGCGTGGGCGGGTGCGACGGGGTGGGCCGACCCCCTGTTCGTGACCGTGGCTGCAGCGGGGAAATTGACCTTCTTCGGCCTCCTCGTCGGCTTCTGGGTGGCCGGTGAGCTCCCTGGTACGGCGCCCGTGGCGGGTGTGGGCGACCTGGTGTTCGGCCTGCTCTTTGCGGCGTGGCTCGCGCGTGCGTGGCGACTCCACCGCCAGGGATCACGGGCCCTCGAATCGCATACCTGAGGTTTGCCGGCGTCAGGAAGGCGGCCGGGTCTCCGACGCCGCGTACCCGGTGAGCTCGGCGTAGCCCCGCCCTCCCACGGCCCGACCCCCGGAACGCCCCGACACCTCCAGCGCCCCCTCCCAGTAGCGGAAGGTCACGTTCATCTCCTGGTCGGGAACCCGGGGGGTCAGGGTGAGGTCGATACTCGCGTCGGGGACCTGGAGCCTCCAGCCCGCCGGGTACAGGGTCCCATCCAACGGGCTCGCCCACCGATCCAGCACCTCCAGTTCCACCTGGTCCGCGGCCAGGGGAACGACCCTCCCGTCCGGCGCCACCAGCGTACCGTGGTTCAGGGGCTCCCGGGCCCCGTCGGCCCGGCGGAGCTCGAAGAACATGAGCTCGCTCCCGTCGTCCAGCTGAAGGGAGAACCAGTCCCACCCGAGGTGCATCTCCCCCAGCGCCGACGTGCTCCACTCCCGGTCCATCCACGCCTCCCCCGTCACCGGGAGACCCGCGGGGTCCGACGCCGACGCTCCGGGGATCCGAACGTGTCCGCGCACCTGCATCCGGGTCCATGACAGGTAGTAGGATGCGTTCCCGGGTTCGGGCCCCTTCTGCGAGAGCCCCCGATCCCCCTGGAGCACCGGAGGCCGGCCCTCCTCCACCACCAGCTCCAGCTCTTCGCCGCTCTCCAGGGTGGCCCGCAGCCGAAAGGGGAAGGCCTCGTCCGGCCCCAGCGCCGCAAGCTCCCAATCCTCCAGCCAGACCCGGAAGGGAGAGGCGGTGGCGCCGGCCAGCCCCACGGCCCCACGGGCAAAGCGCTCCTCGTACCCGTGGGTGCCCGAGGTCACGTCGGTGAGGGCGAAGTGGCCCATCCAGAGCTGGTTCGTGGACCAGGCGGAGGCCCGATCCGGTGGCTCCGGAGACAGCGAATTCCGGAAGAAGGTGAGCTGGAACCCGAAGGTCCGCCCATCCTCCGCATCCAGGTGCCCGGTCAGGTACCACCACTCGGTGCGGTACCCGGGATGCGGACCGTGATCGTCGGGAAAGACGAACGCCCGGGGCTCCATGGCACGGGCGTACCCCGCGGTGTCGCCACCTGCCAGCGCCTCGGCGGCGGAAAGGGTCGCCCGGACCTCGCTGCGGTCGGGGGGCGACGCCAGCCGGAGCGCCCCCCACCCGAGGAGGCCCGCCGCGACCACCATCACCAGGATCCAGGGTCCACTGCGTCGACCACGCATCCTCATTCCCCCCGAAGCGCCGCCGAGGGCGCCGTACGAGACATCTTCCACGACGGATAGACTCCGGCCAGGAGGGCCCCCACCAGCGCCAGCAGGACGGCCTGAAGGGGAAGGGCAAGCCCCACCTCCATGTCCAGGCTCCATCCAAAGGATCGGCGGTTCACCACGTGGATCATCACCGCGGCCAGGGCCACGCCCACGGGGAGGGCAAAGAGCCCCGATACCGCGCCCATGAGCCCGGTCTGCAGCGTGACCAGCCCCCAGGTCTGCCGGGGGGTCATCCCGGTGGCCCGAAGCACCCCCAGCTCCCGGCCCCGTTCCAGTTCCAGGGCCATGAGGGCGCTCAGCACCGCGATGAACGCCACCACGAACGCCAGCAGGCGAAGAACCCGGGTCACCTCGAAGGTCCGGTCGAAGACCTCGAGCGTCAGGGCCCGGAGGTCGCGGTTCGAGCGGATTTCCAGGGGCGCCCCCGCCGCCTCCCGCAGCCCGGCCGCAATGCGTTCCACGGCCACCGGATCGTCGGCGATCCCGGGTTCGAAGAAGAGCCCCAGCGACGTCACCTCCGCCTCCGCGGCGTCGCCCAGCCGGGCATCCCAGGCCTCGCGCGCCAGCATCACGGTGCCGGCTTCGGACCCGTAGTCGCGGAAGATCGCAAGGATGGGGAGGGTCTCGCCCCCGAAGTCCGGAGTCACGAGGTCATCGGCCCCGCGCGCGCCGCCTCCCGGAACGCCGCCCCCGGAACCCCCGCCCCTCGGCCCGGCCCGGGGAACCGCCACCGGATCCCCCACGCCCAGGTCGTGGCGGAAGGCGAAGGGCTCGGACACGAACACGCCCTCTCCCGCCCGGAAACGCTCGAAGGCCCGGCCGGCCGGGTCGCCCCCCTCCAGCAGGTCCAGCGACCGTTCGCCCCGGGGGTCCAGCCCCAGTGCCACGAAGCGCGTCATGCCATAGCGCTCCGTCACGAGCTCCGTACCCAGGTAGGTACTCACGCCGGCAACGCCGGGAAGATCCGCCGCCACGGCGGCCAGGGCGCCCGGAAGCCTCCCTTCGGGCCGATTCGCCACCACACCCGGGGGGGAAACGTAGAGATCGGCCTGGAGGGTCACGTCCAGCCACCGCACCACGCTTCCCCGGAACGACTGGATCATGATCCCCAGCCCCACCACCACGGCCACGGCAATCACGAGCGAAGCCAGGGCGGGGGCCGTTCGGGAAAGGGAGGTCACCACTCCCCGGGCCGCCATGGCCCCGATGATGCCCGCGACCCGGCCCAGCAGGGGGCGCAGCATCCCGAGCACCCCGATGGTGGCGGCAGGGACCATCAGCGCAAGACCGACCAGGACGGCGAAGAGACCGCCGAACGCCGCGCCCAGCGAACGCGACGTCAGGGCCAGGAGGGCGGTGCCGGCCAGGAGAAGGCCGAGCCCGAGGAGGGCGGCCCGGGGCACGAGCTCCCGCACCCGGGACTCCACCGTGGAGCGGGCCAGGGCTTCTCGCGGCGATACCGTGGTCGCCTCCCATGCCGGGGGGATCGAGGCGAGGAGCGTGGCTCCGATGCCCAGGAATGCGCCGCGCAGCAGGGCCTCGGGCGGGAGGGCCAGGGACTCCACCGAGACCACGAAGTAGAGGTCATTGATGGTGCGGGTGACCAGGAGAACGAGACCCCGCCCCAGGACCACCCCCAGCGCCACCCCCAGCGCGGCTCCCGCCGCCCCCAGCGCCAGAGCCTCTCCGAGGACCGCCGCCAGAATGCGCCGCCGCGTCGTCCCCAGGGCGCGGAGGGTCCCGAAGAGCCGCCTGCGCTGCACCACGGAGAAGGTCATGGTGTTGTAGATGAGGAATACGCCGAAGAGGAGCCCCAGGAGCGACAGCGCCGTGAGGTTCAGGTCGAAGGCCCGCACCATCTCTTCCATGGTGGCCTCGCGGGTGCCCGCCGCCACCAGCCGGGCATCTCCCGGGAGGAGCGCCTCCAGGGCCTCCAGAAGGGCCGCCTCTCCTCCGGCCTCGGCCCTCCACCGTTCGGGGATGCGAAGATCGATCCGGTCCAGGCGGCCCAGCGATCCGAGGAGATCCTGGGCTTCGGCCAGGTCCACCACCAGGAGATCCCGGAGCCCCTGACGGGCGAGGGCATCGGAGGGGTCCAGGACCCCGGCGACGCGGAGTACGGGCTGCGTTCCCCCGATGCGCAGGGGGAGAGGATCGCCGGCCTCCACGCCCAGCGAGGCCGCCGTCCCTGCCGAGAGGAAGACGGCGCCGGCCTCCGTCACCAGCCGGGCCCCGTCCACCTCTCCGGTGGGCCCACCTGCGAGCCAGGGCCGAAAGGGGGCCTCCGCGAAGGGATCCACCCCGAGGATGCGAAGGGGGCGGTCGGGCTGGTCCGGATGGACGCCCCATCCCTCCACCACCGGGGCCACCTCCCGGAGTCTGCCCTCCAGCCGTAGACGCCCCACGAGCGCGTCGGGAAGCCCCGACGGGCCAGCCAGGACCTGGTGGGTCGCCCGCCCGGTGATGGTTTCGCTGGAAACGCGGAACGCCTCCCGCGAGGACTGGATCGCCAGATCCAGGGCCACCGTCACCGCCACCCCCAGGCTCACACCGAGGAGGGTCAGGACCAGCTGCCACGGGTGCCGCACCAGGTGGCGCCGGGTCGCCTGCCCGACCAGGTCGCTCATGTCAGGGCGCTCATGGGCTGACCGACTCCGGTGCCGGGTCTGCATCCGGTGCGGGGTTCGCTTCCGGTGCGCGGTTCGTTTCCGGTGCGCGGTTCGTTTCCGGTGCCCGGTGCGTTTCCGGTGCGCGGTGCGTCTCCCGCTCCCGGAGCCGTCCGTGGCGGATCTCGAAAATCCGGTCAGCCCGGGCGGCCGCCTCCTCCGAGTGGGTCACCATGAAGAGCGTGGTGCCCGAGTCCCGAACCAGCTCCTCCAGGAGCGCCAGTACGCGTGCCCCCGTTTCCTGGTCCAGGTTGCCGGTGGGTTCGTCTGCGAGGATCAGCTCCGGCTGGTGCGCCAGCGCCCGAGCCACGGCCACGCGCTGCTGCTCCCCACCCGAGAGGCGGTCGGGCCAGGCTTGGGCCCGGTCCGCGAGCCCCACGCGGTGAAGGAGCTCGTGCGCCCGCGCCCGATCGGCCTCGGTGGTTCGCCCCCCGAGTTCCAGCGGAAGCAGGAGGTTTTCGAGCACCGTCAGAGTCGGGATCAGGTTGAAGAACTGGAAAACGAAGCCCACCCGGTCCCGGCGGAACAGGGTCCGCTCCCTCTCCGAGAGCGCATGAAGGGGTACGCCCGCCACCTCCACCTCCCCCCGCTCGGGGGCGTCGATCCCGCTGACCAGGTTGAGAAGGGTGCTCTTCCCCGAGCCCGACGGTCCGAGAAGAGCCACGAACTCGCCCGCTCGAACCTCCATGTCCAGGTCGGCGAGCACCGGCCGGTGGACGCTCCCCTCCACGAACCCCCGGGACACACCACGGAGGCGGAGGATGAGGGGCGCAGCAGACCGGAACCCGGGGGGAGGGGAACGATCGGGTGCGGAAGCGACAGCGTCGGATGCGGACACGAAGAAACCCGGTGGGAGTGAAGAGGAGGGTCCAGCCCTACCCTCCATTCCCAACCGGGTTCAATCGCACCCCGAGTTCAACTGGCACCGGGTTCAAGCGGCATCGGCCCAAGCGGCACCGGCCCAATCGACACCGGCCCAATCGGCACCGGCCCAATCGACACCGGCCCGAGCGGCACCGGGCTCAATCGACACCGGCCCGAGCGGCACCGGGCTCAAGCCAGTCCCTCAGGGGAACGGGCAACGGGCGAGTCTACTCCACGCCCAGCTGCTGGGGGAGGGTCAGGAGTTCGCGGATCTCGAACCGGCGCTCTCCACGCGGGAGCTGGATGATCACCGTGTCTCCCTTCCGGCCGCCTTGCAGCCCGGACCCGATGGGCGAAGCCATGGACACCTGCCCGCCCTCGAGATCCATGTAGTCCCCTGCCACCAGGGAGAAGGACATTTCCTCCTCCAGGTCCAGGTCGAAGATCGTGACCTTCGATCCGAATCCGACCCGGTCGGCAGGCATGGCGTCCACATCAATCTTGGAAAGCTCCGACAGGCGGTGCGCCAGGTGCCCGATCCGGGCCTGGATGAACTGCTGGCGCTCCAGGGCCGACTTGTACTCGGAATTCTCCCGGAGATCCCCCAGCTCCACGGCCTTCGAGATGCGCTCCGGAAGCTCGACGTTCAGCTCCCGGGTAAGGGTCTCGATCTCCCCTTCCAGCCGTTCGCGAATCTGATCAAGCATGGGAAATCCTCCTGGAATCGAAGACAGGGACAAGGGTACGAGGCGAAGCGAGGCACCCGCCCGAAGCGACCTGCAGTCGGTCAGCCCCTGGCCCGGACGGAAGGGTCCGGACGGAAGGGCCCGGACGGAAGGGTCCGGGCAGCAGGGGTCGGGGTCCCCCCGATGGGGCTGGTATATGAAAAAAACCCGTAGGCTCGCATTTCCGGGGTGTACCCGGCAGGAACGAGCCTGCGGATGTGACCTTCCCATCGGGGTTCGAGGGCGGCGGGTGCTCGACGGGCCGCCCTCTCTGGAAACCGGCTCCAGCAACGCAAGGAACCGCGGTGATGTTTCGCTACCCAATCTAAGTCAACGAAGCCTCCGGGTCGAGACGCCGCGCCCCCGGGCGGCTCTTGACCCCTGGATGCTCACTATTGAGATTTCGATTTCGATAAGGTTGCCGAAGTCGGGAGGGAGGGGTCATGCAGCGAGAAACCAGGCAGCGTCGGGCCATTCGGGAAGCCCTCGAGACCGCTGGGCATCCCCTGAGTCCGAGAGAGTTGCATGAGGCCGCCCAGGACCGGGTCCAGGGGATCGGTATCGCCACCATCTACCGGAACCTCAAGGCGCTGCAGGACGATGGATTCCTGGTTCCGGTGGAGCTGCCCGGGGAGCCTCCTCGCTACGAGGTTGCGGGCAAGGATCATCATCACCACTTCCACTGCCGCAGGTGCGACCGGGTCTTCGAAGTGGAAGGGTGCCCGGGGAATCTGCAGGCCGTGACGCCTCCGGGATTCAAGCTGGAGCGCCACGAGTTCGTGCTCTACGGCCTCTGCGAGTTCTGCGTCGCCGCCTGACACCACCCTCTTGATGCCTGGGGCCGGACGCCTGGCCCCCCGTCAGCCCTCCCCGACGTCGTCGGCCAGGTGGGCCCCGTCCCCAAGCGCCGCCTCCACCGAGGCCCGCGCCCTCCCCCAGACGTTCATGTGCCCCACCTTGCGACCGGGCCGCGGCGCCTTGTCGTACAGATGGAGCGCGGTCACGACCACCGGGTCCCCCGTCAGAACCTGTTCCCGCGTGGGAAGCCCGCCGATGAAGTTCACCATCGCGGCTCCTCCCCCCTCGCCTCCCCGCAGCCCCGTCGGCCCCAGCGGCAGCCCGAGGATCGCGCGAAGGTGATTCTCGAACTGCGAGGTGCAGGCGCCGTCCTGGGTCCAGTGCCCCGAGTTGTGAACCCGGGGAGCCATTTCGTTGGCCACCAGGCCTTCGTCCGTCTCGAAGAACTCGACGGCCAGGACCCCCACGTACCCCAGGGCGTCCAGGAGGGCCGCTCCGTAGCGCTCGGCTTCGGCCTGAAGCGCTGAAGCCCGGGGGGCCGCCGAGGGCGCGAAGCTGGTCCGGAGGATCCCGTTTCGATGCACGTTCTCCGTGAGGGGCCAGGACCGGGTCTCGCCGGACCGGGAGCGCGCCACGAGGAGCGACAACTCCCGATGGAACCGGACGAACCCCTCGAGAATCAGGGGGCTCCCCCCCATGCGTTCCCACGCGTCATCCAGGTCGGCCCGGGACCGGAGGAGCGCCTGGCCCTTCCCGTCGTACCCGAACCGGCGTGTCTTGACGATGCCCGGGAGCCCGACCTCGTCCACGGCGGCCTCCAGGTCTTCCCGCGTGTTCACAGGCCGGGACGGAGCCACCGGGATCCCCAGCTTCCGGAAGGTCTCCTTTTCGACCCATCGGTCCTGGGCCGCCTCAAGAGCCTCGGGCGGCGGGAAAACGGGGACCTTCCGCGCCAGCGCACGGGCAGATTCCACCGGGACGTTCTCGAACTCCCAGGTGACGAGGTCGAGCCCGCGGACGAAGCGATCCAGTGCGGCCGGATCCGCGTAGTCCCCCTCCACCACGGACCCCACCGCCGCCGCCGGAGCCCCATCCCCTCCGGGATCCAGGAAGCGAAAGCGCAGGCCCAGGGGGATGCCGGAGAGCCCCAGCATTCGCCCCAGTTGACCGCCGCCCAGGATGCCGATCCGAAGAGGACGCGCGCCCTCCATCACGTCCGCTGGGAACCCGGCGCCGGGAGCCGGGGGTCAGGGTCGGCCAGCACGGCCTCGGTGCGCGCGTCCCGGTACGTCCGCAGGGCCTCCCGGATGACCGGGAACTCGGCCCCGAGGATGGAGGCGGCCAGCAGAGCCGCGTTCACCGCACCGGCGCGTCCGATGGCCAGGGTTCCCACCGGGACCCCCGCCGGCATCTGGACAATGGACAGGAGGGAATCCAGCCCCTGGAGCGCACGGGACTGCACCGGCACACCCAGCACCGGAAGGACCGACCGGGCGGCCACCATTCCCGGAAGGTGGGCTGCACCTCCGGCCCCGGCGATGATGACCCGGATCCCCCGCGCCTCGGCTGCCCCTGCGTAATCGAAGAGGAGGGCGGGCGTACGGTGCGCCGAAACGACCCTCACCTCGTGCGGGATGTCCAGCGAGACAAGGGTATCCACGGCGTGGGTCATGGTCTCCCAGTCGGAGCGGGAGCCCATGATCACACCCACAAGCGGGCGCGGGGACCGGGAATCGGAGGGATCGGAGGGGAGGTCGGAAGCCATGGAGACGGGGGGGCGTCGAAACGACGGCACGGAGGATGAGGAAGTGCGAGAGGCGGCGCTGTTCCGCTGCCTCTCAAGGTGCCCCATGGTGGGGGGAAGGCCCGCCCCAGGTCAAGCCCGGGCCAACTCCATGACCGCCCGGGAGCAGCACCGGGAACGAAGCACCGGCATCCACCGTACTTGACGTGGGTTGCCCCCCCGGGTGCCCTCCTCTCGATCCTCGTCCCGCCCCTGCCCGGACGTTCCCATGACGCCCTCCTCCCGACGCCCCGCTCCCCAGCCGCCCCACTCGCGAGCCCACCGTCGAGACGAGCCGCGTGCGACCCCGCAGGCCTGGCCTGCTGGGAACGTGGAGCTCGCGTCGTTCCTTCCCATGATCTATGTGGCCTGGGCTGACGGACACCTCTCGCCAGGCGAGCTCGGCCGGATTCGGACCTACCTCCGCTCCGAGGCCGCCCTTTCACCGGGCGCCACCGAGATTCTGGAGAGCTGGCTGGATCCCGCCGCTCCCCCTTCGGCCTCGGCCCTGGCGGGCCTCCGGGAGCGTATCCGCGAGCTGGCCGCCGGGATCCCAGCCGGCGAACGCCGCTCCCTGGCGCGGCTGGGGGCGGCCCTGGCCCGGGTCGAGGGGGAATCGGGAGGCAGCGGAGGGGCCCAGTGGAGTACGGAAGGGGGGATGCGGACGCTCCAGGGCGTCGAGGAGCTTCTGGGCGTCCTCGGCGGCGAATCGGCGCGGGCGCTCCTCGAGGGCGAGACCCCTCTCCCCGACGACTCCGACACCTCCGGGATCCCGCCCGCCGCCTTTGACGTGCACCGCATGCGGCGGCTCCTCGACGGCCCCCGGGCCGAGCTCCGGCACCGGGTACTCACCCTCCTTCGCGACCCGGCCCTGCGGGCCGCGTCCGGCGGTGAGGAGTCTGGCGGACCCGCGTCCATGGAGGTCCACCGGGAGCGGACCTTCCAGGGTCTTCAGCGCCTCGCGGATGAGGGGCTGGGACTTGTGGCCTACCCGGAGCGGCTCGGAGGCCAGGGGGACGTGGTGGGCTCGATCCTGGTGTTCGAGACGCTGGGATATGGGGATCAGAGTCTCCTCATCAAGTTCGGTGTGCAGTTCGGGCTCTTCGGGGGGAGCGTCTACCAGCTGGGAACGCGGCGGCATCACGAGGCCTGGCTGGGTCCCATCGGTCGCCTCGAGGTCCCGGGATGCTATGCCATGACCGAGGTGAACCACGGCTCCAACGTCCGGGACCTGGAGACGGTGGCGCGCTACCTCCCTGGCGAGGATGCCTTCGAGATCCATACGCCGCACCCGGGCGCACGGAAGGACTGGATCGGGAACGCGGCGCTTCATGGCCGCGTGGCCACCGTTTTCGCACAGCTGCACGTGGGGGACGAGGAACACGGGGTCCACGCGTTTCTCGTGCCCCTTCGCGACGACGAGGGTCGCATCGAGCCCGGGATCACCATCGAGGACTGCGGGCTCAAGGTGGGGCTGAACGGCGTGGACAACGGCCGGATCTCCTTCCACCGGGTTCGCATTCCCCGGGAAAACCTCCTGGACCGGTTCGGACAGGTGACGGAGGATGGCCGCTACGAGAGCCCCATCCCCTCGGCCGGGCGGCGCTTCTTCACCATGCTGGGGACGCTGGTCACGGGACGCATCTCCATTGCGGCGGCGGCGGTCTCCGCCGCGAAGTCCTCGCTGGCCATCGCGGTTCCCTACTCGGCGGCTCGCCGCCAGTTCGGACCCTCAGGCGCCCCCGAAGTCCCGGTCCTGGACTACCTCACCCAGCAGCGGCTCCTCCTCCCGAGAATCGCCGAGAGCTACGCCCTGCACTTCGCCGTCCGGGAGCTGGTCCAGGTCTACGCCGACGCCCAGACGGGTCGCCTGGACCAGGCCGAGGCCGCGGGCGGGGATCCGGTTCCCGCCGACATCCAGGGCCGCATCGAGGTCGCCGCGGCCGGTCTCAAGGCCTATGCCACGCGGCACGCCATGGAGACGATCCAGGGATGCCGCGAAGCCTGCGGTGGGCGGGGGTACCTGGCAGTGAACCGCTTCGGGACGCTCCGGGCAGACACCGACATCTTCACCACCTTCGAGGGGGCCAACGTGGTCCTCCTGCAGCTGGTGGCCAAGGGCCTCCTCTCGCGGTACCGGGAGGAAATGGGCGACCTGAACCTCAGAACCATGGTCCGCTACCTGGCGGAACGGGCCGGCAGCGAGGCGACCCGGCGCAATCCGGTCCGGTCCCGCCGGACGGCCCCCGGCTACCTCCGGGATCCCGGAACCCACCTGGAGGCCTTCCAGTTCAGAGAGGGGCGGCTGCTCCACACGGTGGCGCGTCGCCTCAAGGCGCGCCTCGACGCGGGGATGGATTCGTTCCAGGCCCTGAACGAGTGCCAGGACCACCTGGTGAGCCTCGCCCGGGCCCACACCGAGACCGGGATCCTCGAGCACTTCCACGAGGCCGCCGCCGAGGCGCCGAAGGAGGGCGGACTCCGGGACCGACTCACGGCCCTGGCGGCCCTCTGGGCGCTCTGGCGGCTGGAGGAGGACCGGGCCTGGTTCCTGGAAGCGGGCTACATGGAGCCTCAGCAGACCCGGGCGATCCGGGCGCTGGTCAACGAGCTCTGCCGGGAGCTGCGCCCGGACGCCGTAGCGCTGGTGGAGGCTTTCGGGATCCCCGACGAGGTCCTGGGAGCGCCGGCCGCCTTCGAGGCGCCGGCCCCCCCGGGAGGTCAGCGCCCGTAGCTGGCGTAAACCCCGGTGGAACCGTCGGCGCCGAGGGTCAGGACGTCATAGGGATCCACGCGGTCGCCCATCTCCATCCCGGGGGACCCGATGGGCATGCCGGGCACGGCCAGGCCGCGCACGCCTCCGGGTGCCTCGGCCAGCAGCCGCCGGATGTCCTCGGCCGGAACGTGCCCCTCGATCACGTAGCCGTTCACGATCCCGGTGTGGCAGGAAGCCAGGCGATCCGAGATGCCGAAGGACTGCTTGACCACCCCCATGTCATCGCGGTAGACCGTCTCCACGTCGAATCCGTTCTCCTCCAGGTGCTCGACCCACAGGGAGCAGCACCCGCAGGTGGGGCTCGCGTAGACCCGGATGTCGATGGGATCCGGGTGGTCCAGCGGGATCGGGGTCCGGGCCGAAGCCCCTTCGCTCAGTGACAGGACCTCGTTGCTCAGCGCGCCTCCCGCCGCCTCGGCCGCCGGAACGTCGGAGCCTCCGCAACCCACGAGAAGAATCCCCATGAAGGCCGCGGTGACCAGAGAAAGGACCTCCGACCGGCGGCGATGGGGGGCAGGCACCGGACGGGGCGAGGCGGAAAGGCTCATCGATGGACTCCAGCGGAGGCAGTGATTCGGGTCCCGGCCCTGTGTTCGTGAAGCCCGGGAATCGTGAAGAGGAGAACACCCAGCGCCGAGAGGACGTTGGTCACAAGAAAGAAGGTCGCCTCCTCAACCGGGAGGCCAAAGGGGTTCACGCCGAAGGTATACTCGGACGAAATCGTCCAGATCCCCTGCCGAATGGCCACCGCGTCGGCGACCCACAGGTAGAGGGTGGGAAGGCCGATGGCAAGACCCAGCACATGAACGTGCCGCCAGAGCTCATGCCCCAGGTAGAGCCACATGAACCCCACCACAGGAGGGGCCCACGCCAGGATGAGCCCCATGTAGAGCCCTGCCTCGGTCCGGAGAAGCCCGGCACCGATGGCCCCGAGGACGAACCAGGGGAGAGCCCCGAGCACCCGCATCCGACCGGGCCGAGCAGGGGGCGGCTCCAGCCGTAGCCCGGGAAGGGGTCGCGGCGAGGCGGCGGCCACACCGGTGCCCGCATTTCTCCCCGACGGACGGACAGAGGGATCTCCGGGATCGGGCCGGCGCCGGGCCAGGAGATGGAGGGTGAAGAGGCCGGTGAGCACCGGCTGCAGGAGGAAGAACATGTACTCCTCGATGGGGACGTACCCCACCGTCCCCACCACCCGGTCCGCTCCGTACCACCAGATGCCGCGATAGACCAGGAAGTTGTCCCAGGGCGTCGTGTAGATGAACGCGATGACGGGCACGGCCAGCACCCCGAGGAACCCGCGGCTTCCCAGGCGGTGGCGAATGGCCGGCGCCATGGCCGCCATGATCAGGATGGGGGGGAAAATGAAGAGGAAGTGGAACTGCATGTAGGTCATGTCAGATCTTGTTCCTGTCGAGGTCCTTGAGAACCACCCGTGCGGCATTTCGCCCGGAGGCTCCCATGATGCCGCCCCCGGGGTGGGTGCTGGCTCCGGTGAGGTAGAGGCCCTTCCGGTGGGCGCGGTAGCCCGATACCCCCAGAAACGGTCGCAGGGAAAACATCTGGTCCAGGCTCATTTCCAGGTGCATGACATTCCCCCGGGGAAGGGCCAGTTCGCGCTCCAGCCATTCGGGATGCTGGAAGAGGCGCCCCACGACCCGGTCCCGGGTTCCCGGGGCGTAACGCTCGAAGGCGTCCAGGAGGCGATCCGCCTCCCGTTCGGCAATGTCGTCCCATGTCCCCGTGGCCAGCCGGTAGGGATAGTACTGCGCCCAGATCCAGAGAACCTCGTGCCCCGGCGGTGCCAGGGTGTCATCCACGGCCGAAAAGGACATGCCCACCATGGGCGGATCCCGTGACGGCTCACCCCTGAGGTAGTCCCCGTAGGCAGCGCTGATCTGCGCCCGGTTCCGGCAAAGGAGCTGGAGACCCACCCGCGCCTCGTCGCCCGGGTGGTCGGCGTACCGGACCGGCCCGTCCAGGGCCAGCCGCAGGATGGCGCCGAACCCGTTGCCGGTGCGCATCCCTCGAGCCCCCGGGGGTTGATGGGCTTCCGGAAGAAGCCGAAGAAAGGTCTCCGAAGCGTGGGCCCCCGAAAGGACCGCCCGGGCCGTGATCTTCTCCCTTGGGGCGGCTGCCACCTCCTCAGGCGAGGGCGCCGCCCATGCGGAATCCGACGCAGAACCGGACGAAGAACCCGACGAGGAAGATGGCCCGCCTCGAGGGGCGGAACCATGTCCGGAAGGGACCGAAGCTCCGGATACTCCGGATGCTCCACGAGGGACGGCCACCTCCACCCCCACGGCCTGATCCCCCTCCATCAGGATCCGGGTCACGGGCGTTCCGGTCCGGATCTCTCCGCCGTGGGCCAGGATCTTCCGGGCCAGGGCCTGGGTGAGTCCACCCGAGCCCCCCCGCGGCCGGGCGATCCCCCCCTGGTGGTAAAGGGGATGCCAGAGCACGAAGGGAGCCGACATGGGCTCCGTCGGGGGCGGACCGGACTGGGCCGCCATCCAGACCAGGGGCGTCTTCACTCCCTCCTCCGTGAAGTACTCGTCCACGATTTCGCCGTACGGGCGGAAGATCCGCTGGAGCATTGTCTTCCACGCGCCCCCGGAGCGGTTGAAGACGAATCGCTTCCCCAGTTCCCAGGGAGAGGGGACCGAGAGGAAGGCCTCCTTCACGAGGTTGGCGAACGGGGTCCAGTCGTCCAGGAACCGCTGGTAGGCCTCGCCTTCGCCGGGGAAGCGGGCCTCCAGCCCTTCGATGGTGCGCCCCACGTCACGGTGGAAGAAGAGTGGGGGGCCGTCTTCCGTGGGCGAAAAGAAGAGGGGGTCCACATCCAGATATTCGAGGCCGTGCTCCTCCAGTTTCAGTTCCTCCACCACCGGCGTCAGGCGAATGAGGATGTGGGCGCTCCCCCCAAGGTCGAACCGGTAGCCCGGCACGATCTCTGCTGTAGAAACAGCTCCTCCGACCATGGCCCGGCGTTCGAGCACCAGCACCCGGTAGCCGGCAGCTGCGGCGTAGGCAGCGGAGACCAGCGCGTTGTGCCCGGCTCCGATCACGATGAGGTCGTAGTCGCGCCCTTTGCCCTTCGCCATGGACGTTGATTCCTGCTGGGATGGATCGGGTGTCCGGGGACCAGAGGCGCGACGTGAAGCGCCTCGGCATGGCGGAGTGCAGGAGTCGGGGATCCCCCGGGTCCATGCAGTTGATTCGCTTCCCTACCCATGGGAGCCGACGGAGTGCCCGCCGGAACAGTGAACGTTTTGTTTTGGACTCCGGCACCCTACATTGGGTTTCCCGGGCCGTCTCGGAGGCGGTGGGGAAACGTTTATCGAACGTGAACGTGGAGGAGAACGTGATGCGTCGCTCATTGCTGGCCGGCCTTGCCCTTGGGGCCGTGTTACTGGCCGGGGCCGAGGCATCGGCCCAGCTTCCGGACCAGGACTGGACGGATCGGCCGGATGCCTTCGCCCCTGCGGGACTCATGGGCGACCGCCTTCCCGGGGCTCGTGCCCTGGACATCCAGCTTCACCTTCGCCACCAGACGTTCCAGGACATCCTCTTCGGGCGCGACGAGGTTCCGCCCGTGATCGTCCTCCAGGAGTGGTTCATGGTGGCGCTGGAGCGGAGCCGGCAGGAGGCGATGCTCGAGGTTACCTACGGGATCACCGATGCGCTTGCCGTGGGCCTGCGGGCCCCGTTCATCCGGAATGAGGCGGTGTTTGCCACCTTCGACCTCCAGTCCAAGGTGACGAACTCCGGGCTGGGTGACGTGGAACTCCACGCCATGGCCGCCCTCCATCGGTCATGGCCCGTCCGTGCCCATCTGGGCGCCGGCATCGCCCTCCCCACCGGATCCGTCGACCTCGCCGGCGTCACGCCCGATCAGCCCTCGTCCTTGCGGACCCTTCCGTACGATCTCCAGCCCGGCGGAGGCGTGATCGCCTTCCTCCCGCAGGTCCAGGTCGCCATGGAGAACCGCTTCGGCACCACGGGGATCCAGGCGAGCGGTCGTGTCCACGTTGGCGAGAACGACCGTGAGTGGCGTCCGGGGAACGTCTTCAGTGGCCATCTCTTCATGCAGTCCCGCCTGAACGACTGGCTCGGGATTTCGGCCCGTATCTCCCTGGAGAGCGAAGCCAGCGTGTCCGGGGCCGACCCCACGGTCAACCCCTTCACGTCGCCCCTTCACTGGCCCACAGCCACCGGGGGCACCCGGCTGTCGATCCCCGTGGGGATGAACGTACGCTTCGCCGAGGGCGCACTGGAAGGACATCGCCTGAAGGCCGAGCTCATTGTCCCGGTCCACAGCGACCTGAACGGCCCCCAGCTCCGTTCGAACTGGGGGGCCGCCATCTCCTGGGGCTATACCCTGGGGGGAGTGCCCCGCGAGCGGCGGACGCTGTCCACCGCCTCACCCCCCCGCCCGGCGGCCCAGGCACCTGCGGCCGCTGCCACCCCGCCGGCTCGTGAAGGTGTGGCGTCAACGCTCTGCCTCGCCTCGGGCGAGAACCTTCCCATTTTCCGCACCCCCGAGGGAACCCTTCTCGTAGGGCCGGAACGCCGGACCGTGGCCGAGGCGGGAGGCGAGGCCGCCGTCTTCGGGACCGGCTATGCCGCCGGGACCTCCTGGTACGACGAAGACCAGACCGTGGGCTTCGAAGACCGGACCTACACCCGGGCCGGCGGGCTGGCGAGCCGGGACTGTGACCGGCTCATGCAGGTCGGGTGGATCGACGGCGTCGCCCTTTTTGCCGTCCGCGGAGCCAGCCGACCCTTCGACGAACTGGTGGTGCCGGTTCGGCCAGGGGAGTGGCAGAGCTACCGGGTGGAGCTCGCCCGAGTCCGGGGCTGACGCCCCCCATCCGGCGCCGGCCTTCTAATCCTCGACCCGAACCAGGTGGTAGCTCCGCTTCCCCTTCCGGAGCACGAGGAAGCGTCCCTCCACGGCATCCGAACGGGTCACCGACCGCGCCACATCGGTGACCCGTTCGTTGTTCAGGTAGATCCCCCCCTGTTCCAGGGAGCGTCGGGCCTCGCCCCGGGACCCGGTAACACCGGCTCCCGCCACCAGGTCGACGATGCCCAGACCTTCGCCGTCCAGATCCGCAGCCGCCACCGCGCTCGACGGCACGTCGGCGAAGATGTCGGCGATCTCGGCGGCTCCCAGCCCCTCAAGCCCGCCCCCGAAGAGGACCTCGGAGGCGGTGCGGGCACGGCCAAGCCCTTCCTCCCCGTGGACGCGCCGGGTCACGTCCTCCGCCAGGGCCCTGTGGGCTTCCCGACGCTCGGGGTGCTCGGCCGCCGATGCCTCCAGCGCCTCCACCTGCTCCTGGTCCATGAGGGTGAAGAAGCGCAGGTATCTACCCACGTCCGCATCCTCGGTCCTGAGCCAGAACTGGTAGAAGCGGAAGGGCGACGTCCGGGCCGGATCGAGCCAGACCGCGCCGGCCTCGGTCTTTCCGAACTTGACCCCCGTAGAGGTGGTGATGAGGGGGAACACGACCCCGTACGCCTTCTCGCCGGCTACCCGGCGGATCAGGTCGATTCCGCCGGTGATGTTCCCCCACTGGTCGCTCCCCCCGAACTGGAACCGGCAGTCCCGATCCTGAAAGAGGCGCAGAAAGTCGTAGGACTGGAGAAGGAGATAGCTGAACTCCGTGTAGCTGATGCCCTCGGCCCCCTCCTCGAGGCGGCGCTTCACCGAGTCCTTCCGGAGCATGACGTTCACGGAAAAGTGCTTCCCCACGTCCCGCAGGTAGTCGAGCACCTGCATCGATCCGAGCCACTCCAGGTTGTTCGCCATTCGGGCCGGGTTGGACACCCCCTCGAACTCGAGGAAGGCCGCGAGCTGTTCCCGCACCGCCTGGCCATTGGCCTCGGCCTCCTCGCGGGTGAGGAGATTCCGTTCCTGGCTCTTTCCCGATGGATCCCCGATGAGTCCGGTGCCGCCACCCACGAGGGCAATGGGCGTGTGCCCAGCCCGCTGCAGGTGCACGAGCCCCATGATGGGCAGGAGGTGTCCCACGTGGAGGGATGCGGCCGTCGGGTCGAAGCCCACGTAGGCGGCCTGGGGCCCGGAGGCGAAGGCGGCTTCCGCCCCCTCGGTCACGTCCTGGAGCATGCCGCGCCAGCGGTACTCGTCGAAGAGGGAGGCGGCAGGGGTCATGAAATCGGATCCGGAGGTGATGGAAGATCGAAGGAGGATGTGAAGCGAAGGGTCCCGTGAACTTAGGCGCCTCTCGGTTTCGGGGAACCCCCAGGGCAGGAACGCCGTCGGGGGTGCACGGGCGAACGGGGGTGCACGAGCGGAACGGGAGCGTTACGATGCGGTGACCCGTTTGTGGCCCCGGTGCCCGATCTTGATGAGTGCCACCCTCAGCCGCCCCCTGGCCCGACCCGTGGCCCGCCCCCTCGCCCGCCCCCCGCCTGACTCGCCCCCTGACGGATCGTTCCATGGACCGAAGAGACCTGCTCAAGCTCGGAGCCCTTGCGGGCGCCGCTGCGGCCACCGGCCTTGGTGGCCGCTCGATCCGCTCCGCCGGCGCCGCGTTGCCCACCTCCCACGGCCTGGTGCTCGACGGCCGACGCTACCGGAACGTGATCTTCTACGCCTACGACGGCACCGGCTACGAAGACTTCGCCACGGCAGAGTTCGTGGCGCGCAACGTCATCGGCACCCCCCTCCGCTACGGCGAGTTTCTGGCTTCGGGGCGCACGGGGACCATGATCCCGTCGAGCCTGCTCTCGTGGGTCACGGACTCGTCGGCGGCGAGTTCCGCCTGGTCCACGGGGCGGAAGATCGTGAACGGTGCCGTCAACATGTACCCCGACGGGACCGAGCTCACCCCGATCCTCGAGCTCGCACGCGCCACCGGCCGCGCCACCGGCCTCGTGACCACCGCCCGCGCCACCCACGCGACCCCCGCAGCTTGGGTGGCCAGGGTCCCCGAGCGCGAGATGGAGGACGAGATCGCGCTCCAGTACCTGGCCTCGGGGACCGAGGTCATCATGGGTGGCGGTCAGGCCCACTTTGACCCGACGGCGCGGGCCGACGGTCGCGACCTGTTCGCCGAGTTCGAGGCGGCCGGGTACGAGGTCGTGACAACCCGGCAGGAGCTCGCGACCGCTAGCGGCTCGAAGGTGCTTGGCGTCTTCACGCCCTCGACGCGGCACGTGGCCTACGAGATCGACCGGCGTTTCAGCGACGTGCCTTCGCCTTCCATCGCCGACATGGTCCGCTCCACCCTTCCTCGTCTGGACGGAAACGATGCCGGGTTCGTGCTCCAGATCGAAGCCGGCCGCATCGACCACGCCAACCACGAGAACGATGCCGGGGCAATGGTCTGGGACTGGATCGCCGCCGACGAGGCGCTCGGCGTGCTCATGGATTTCGTGGCGGGGCGCGACGACACCCTGCTGATCCATGCCCCCGACCACGACACCGGGGGCGGCGTCACCTTCGGCTGGGGCGCTCGCTATTCGCGCACCGACCCGTCACTGATGACCTTCCGGAACGTGCGCTGCTCGTACGAACGTCTCCTCCTCGACCTGATGCCGGCCACACCCACGCCGGCTGAAGTGCGTGAACTCGTCGAGACCCACGTGGGCGTACCGGTGGCCGAACCTGCCGCTGAGCAGCTCGCCGCCATCGTGTCGGGAACCGACATGCAGGGACTCCGCTGGGGTCACCGGAACGCCGTTTCCGGGGGAACCAAGTACCAGCTCGCGCAGCTCCTCTCGCAGAGCTTCAGGAACCAGCCGGAGCGCCCGAACGTGTCGTTCGCCACGTCGAACCACAGCGCCGGGTTCGTTCCCGTCACGCTTCACGGCGGCGGGATCGAGCCGGGCAACCTGGGCGTGATCCACAACACCGATCTGTACGGTGTGATGTGTGAAGCCCTCGGGCTCGAGCATCAGAACCCCGCCATGACCGCCGAAGAGGCGCAGCGGATCGCCGACGGAGGCTGAGTCCCGGAACGCCAACGCGGGCTGAGTCCCGGAACGCCAACGCAGGCTGAGTCCCGAATCGCCGACGCAGGCTGAGTCCCGGGATTGATCCGGGACTGATCCGGGGTCGTTCCGGGGCCGTTACAGGGGTGAGCCGGGGGTGAGCCCCGGGCGGGGGCATTGACGGTGACAGGGCAGGGCGCGAATCCTTTGGCATGCACCGCCTTTGGGGGTTCCTCTTCCTCCTTTCCTGGGTT
>Ga0114946_10000517_pt1 | contig 25906 bp, 27 predicted proteins | sample WalLakDeSediment_FD_88676 | JGI IMG/M metagenome (GOLD analysis project Ga0114946, IMG submission 88676) | Lake sediment microbial communities from Walker lake, Nevada to study Microbial Dark Matter (Phase II) - Walker Lake 11/02/13 Deep Sediment | ecosystem: Environmental > Aquatic >... | reverse complement strand
AGCGCCGGCGGCAGCAATGGCTCGTCGCCCTGCACATTGACCACCACCGCCTCCTCGTCCCAACCGCGCAGCGCCGCGACCTCGGCGATCCGGTCGGTGCCGCTCTCATGGCGCGCGGCGGTCATGCACACGTCGGCGCCGAAGCCGCGACACGCCGCCGCGACTCCCTCGTGATCCGTGGCGACGAGTACCTCCAGCGCGCCGCTGTCCGCGGCCCGCTCCCACACCCACTGGATCATCGGCCGGCCCGCGATCAGCGCCAGCGGCTTGCCCGGCAAGCGGGTCGAGGCATAGCGCGCCGGGATCACCACCCGGAACCCGCTCAACGCCGCTGCTCCATGGCCAGCAGTTCCGGCTGCGAAATTTCGCGCGCCGCGCCGACGACGAGGATCGGCACGCCGTCTCGAATCGGCCAGGCCAGGCGGTCGCCGCGACACACCAGTTCCGCTTCCTCGCGCCGGTGCACGAGCGGGCCCTTGCAGATCGGGCAGGCGAGAATGTCCAGCAATCTGTGATCCATGGTTCAAGCTTCCCGCAAGCCGAGCCGCCGCGCCAGTCCGTCCAGCAGCGGGGCACCGTCCTGCTCGAGACAGGCCTCGACCGGAACGTGCCATGCCCTGGCGGCCGCCGGGCGGTGCAGGCATCGCATCGCATCCTTGGACGTCATCAGCACCAGCCCGCCGTCGGGCGGCGCGAGCAGGCTGTCGGGCACCGGCGCATGGTCGTCGAGAGGGTGCGGGATGACCACGAGGCCATGGCTCTCGAGATAGCGGAAGAAGCGCTCGGGATGGCCGATGCCGGCGACGGCATGCACGGGCGCGCCGCGGAACTCGTGCAGCGCACGTCGCTCGGCGCCGTCGAGGCGCACCGCCTCGGCGCCCGCCAGCGACATCCGCAAGCCGCCGGCCGGGCAGCGATCGCCTCCGCCGTTGCAGACCACGACATCCACCTGGTCCAGGCGCGAGGCCGGCTCGCGCAGCGGCCCGGCCGGCAGGCAGCGGCCGTTGCCCACGCCGCGCTCCGCGTCGATCACTGCAATTTCAAAGTCACGTTGCAGGCGGTAATGCTGCAGGCCGTCGTCCGCTACGATGATGTCCGCGCCCGCCGCCACGGCGGCGCGGGCGGCGGCAAGCCGGTCGCGGCAGATCCACACGGGCACGCCGGTGGCGCGCGCCAGCAGCAAGGGCTCGTCACCGCTGAAATCAGGCGCGTCCTCCGCCGTCACGCGGTGCGGCTCGCGCGGCTCGGCGCCGCCATAGCCGCGGCTGACGATCGCGGGCCGCAGGCCGCGTCCCGCCAGCGCGCGCACCAGCCACGCCACCAGCGGCGTCTTGCCGGTGCCGCCCACGGCGACGTTGCCGATCACCACCACCGGGCGGCCCGGATGGGCTGATGCACGCCAGCCGCGTGCATAGGCAAACCGTCGCAGGCGGATCACGGCCCGGTAGACGGGCTCGGCGAGCCGCGCCCAAAGCGGTGCTGGCACGCCCTCGTACCATGCTGACAGCAGTCTTCGGGTTCTTGCATTCACGGTGTCGCGCGCAAGCATAACGCACGATGACGAACGCGAGTCGGCATGATCGGCCCCTTGAGCCCGCCGTGCCCTAGCCCGCCGCCATGTTGGCGAACTGCATGCGGTGCAGGGCGGCGTACGCGCCGTCCTGGGCCAGCAGTTCGCGATGGGAGCCGATCTCGATGATCCTGCCCTGCTCCATGACGACGATGCGATCGGCGTTCTCGATGGTGGACAGCCGGTGCGCGATCACCAGCGTGGTGCGGTCTTTCATCAACGCCTCGAGCGCGTCCTGGATGTGGCGCTCCGATTCCGAATCCAGCGCCGAGGTGGCTTCGTCGAGCACCAGGATCGGGGCGTCCTTGAGCAGCGCGCGCGCGATGGCGACGCGCTGGCGCTGGCCGCCGGACAGCGTCACGCCGCGATCACCGACCTCGGTCTCGAGCCCGAGCGGGAATCGGTCGGTGAACTCCAGCACGTGCGCCGCCCGCGCCGCGGCCTCGATCTCGGCGTCGCTCGCGTCACGCATCGCGCCGTAGGCGATGTTGCTGCGGATGGTGTCGTCGAACAGCTTCACGTCCTGGCTGACCAGGCTGACCTGCAGGCGCAGGTCATCGCGCCGGTATTCGCGCACGTCGCGGCCGTCGATCAGTACCGCGCCCTCGCCCGGATCGTAGAACCGCGGAATGAGGCTCACCAGCGTACTCTTGCCGCTGCCGGACCGACCCACGATGGCCAGCCGCTCGCCGCGCGCCACCGACAGGTTGATGTCCTGCAGCACCTGGCCCTTTTCCTGCTGGTAGACGAAGCTGACGCCGCGAAACTCGAGTTCGCCGCGCGCACGCTCCAGCCGCACCGGCCCGCCTTCGTCCTCGGCGGGCGAGTCGAGCAGTTCGAAGATACTCTGTCCCGCCGCGATGCCCTGCTGCAGCGGGCCGTTGATGTTCGTCAGGTGCTTGAGCGGCGCCATGATGAGCAGCATCGCGCCGAGGAACGACACGAACTCGCCCACCGACAGCCCGCCGGCCAGGTCCTCGCGCGTCGCCACGAACACCACGCTCGCCAGGCCGATGGCCGCGACGACCTGCACCACGGGCTGGAGCGCGGCCTTGGCCGAGGCGAGCTTCATGTTAAGGCGCCGATTCTGCTCGTTGACCCGCTCGAAGCCCTCGATTTCCTGCGCCTCGCCGTTGAACACCTTGACCACGCGATGTGCCTCGAGCACCTGCTCTGCGGCTTGGGTGACGTCGCCCATGGAGTGCTGGATGCGCGCGCTGTAGCGGCGGAAGTGCTTGGAGAGCACGCGGATGATCAGGCCGATTATCGGGCCGGTGACCAGCACGAACAGGGACAGCCTGGCGTTGACCCAGAACATGTACGCGACCAGCCCCATGATGGTCAGCACGTCCTTGAACAAGGTCGTCAGCACCTGGCTGGCGGCCTGCGCCACCTGCTCGATGTTGAAGGTGAGCCGCGACAGCAGCGCGCCGGAGGAACTGGTGTCGTAAAAGCTGGTCGGCAGCACGAGGAACTTTGCGAATACCTCGCGGCGCATGCGCTTGATGACTTGCCGACCCACCCAGCTCATGGAATACACGGCCACGTAATCGGCGATGCCGCGCACCATGAAGATGCCGAGGATCAGCAACGGCACCCAGCGGATGAAGTCCATGTCGCGCTCGACGAAGCTCTGGTCGGTGACCAGCTTGGTCAAGTAGACGAATGCCGTCTGGCTGCCCGCATAGACCGCCATGGCGGCGATCGCGGCGATGAACATCGGCAGGTACTCGGCGGAGTACTTCAGCAGCCGCTTGTAGACGGCGCCTGCCTGGTCGGAGTACTGGGGTGGTGCGGGGGACTTCACTCTGGCTCGCTGACCGTGGCGATCATGATCTGGCTGAAGCCGAGCCGCCCGACGATGTCCATGGCCGTGACGACCGACTGGTGCGCCGCGCGCCCGTCGGCACGAATGGTGATGGGCAGCTCGCGCCGCTCGCCCGCGACCTGCTCGAGCGCCCGCTGCAACGTCTCGGGGCGGCGGTTGACCAGCTCCTGGCCGTCCACGAAATAATCGCCCGCGGCGCTGATCATGATCTCGATCTCGGCAGGCGGGTCCGCGCGTGGTACCGCCTCGGCATGCGGCAGCTGCAGGCGGATCTCCGTGGCCTTGATGAAGCTGGTAGACACCATGAAAAACACCAGCAGCAGCAGCACGACGTCGATCAGCGACGTGAGGTTGATCTCGGGCTCGTCGCGCGGCCGCGTGCGCAGGTTCATCCGCCGCCGACCTCCGCCGCCGGCGTGCCGTGCAGGGCGTCAATCAGTTTCATCGCCTCCTTCTCCATGTCCACGACCAGCGCGTCGACCTGGCCGCGCAGGTAGCGATAGGCGATGAGGCTCGGAATCGCCACCGACAGGCCGGCGGCCGTGGTGATCAGCGCCTCCGAGATGCCGCCCGCGAGCACCCCGGGATTGCCCACGCCCGCCGTGGTGATGGCCGTGAACACCTTCACCATGCCGATGACGGTGCCGAGCAGACCGAGCAAAGGCGTGATCGCCGCGATCGTGCCGAGCGAGTTGAGGTAGCGTTCCAGCTCGTGGACCACGTGACGACCGGTGTCCTGGACGATTTCCTTGAGCACCTCGCGGCTCTGGTGACGGTTCGCCAGCCCGGCGGCGAGCACCCGCCCCATCGCCGAATTCGTGGCCAGCACGGTCAGGTGCTTCTGGTCGAGCTGCCGGTCACGCGCCCATTCCCACACGCGCATCGCCAGGTCCTCCGGGAGTACCCGGCGGCGCTGCAAGGTCCAGAGACGTTCGATGGTGATCGCGACGGCAATAATGGAGCAAAGGATGATGGGCAGCATCAGCCACCCGCCGGCCCGGATGATTTCGATCATGGCGCCTCGCGACCTGTCGGATGTCGCGGATGATACCGGCAACAGTCGCTGCGCGGCCACTGCAGTGCGGCGCGGGACGCGGCTACGGCGCGGCGCAATCCAGCCACGGCCGACATTCGGCCTGGCGGCGCAGGATCGGCGCGCGCGGGCCGCGCCGCTCGAAGCGGATGACGATCTCGCCGTGCCGCTCCGTCGACAAGGGCGCCGCGCCCGCCCGCTGCCAGCGTTCCGCCACGACCGGGGCCGGGAAACCCCAGCGATTGCGCCAGTTGGTGGAGAACACCACCCACGCGGGCCGGGTCGCGGCCACCAGCGGAGCGCCCGAGGAGGTGCGGCTGCCGTGGTGGGGCGCCACCACCACGTCCACCGGCAGGCGCCCGTGCGACGCCAGCAGGGCCCGCTCAGCGCGCGCCTCGATATCGCCGGTCAGCAACGTGCGCCCGCCCGGCCCGTCGATGAGCAGCACGCAGGAGCCGTCATTGAGCCCGCCCGTAAAGCCTTCCTCCGGGTGCAGGACGCGGAACCGGACGCCGTCCCACGCCCAGGAGAAGCCCGCGCGGCAGGGCCGGTTGTCCTCGCGCTCCGCGCCGAAGCCGCCCCACTCCGGCGTGCCGGGGTAGGCCTCGAGCACCGTACGCACGCCGCCCATGTGATCGGCGTGGCCGTGACTGACCACCAGGGCGTCGAGGCGATTCACTGCCAGCGCGCGCATGGCCGGCAGGATGGTCCACGCCGCGGCGTCGCCGCCGGGCCACGACGGACCGGCGTCGTACAACAGCGCCCGGTTGCGCGTGCGGACCAGCACGGCGAGGCCATGACCGACGTCGAACACCCGCAGCTCGTACTCCCCCTGCGCCAGCGACGGCGGCCCGCCGAGCAGCAGCGGCGCGAACAGCAGGGGCGCCAGCACACGGCCCGGCGCCGGCCGGGGCAACAGGCACCACACCGCGCCAATGCCGGCCGCACCGACCGCGAGCATGTCCGGGGCAGGCACCCAGCGCGACGCCATCGGCAGTCCCGCCGCCAGCTCGATGGCGGCCAGCCCGAGCCCGGTGGCTTGCGCAGCAAAGGCCAGCAGCAGCCCGCCAAGTGCAGGCGACAGCCACGATAGCGCCACGCCGGCCAATGCGGGCGGCACCACCAGGATGCTGAACCACGGCACGGCGAACAGGTTGGCGAGCGGCGCCACCAGCGAGACGCGGCCGAACCAGGCGGCGGTGCACACCAGCAAGCCGACGAACAGGGCTGCCTGGATGCGCAGCATGGTGCGGACCTTGCCCGCCGGCGCGCGCCGCCCGGCCACCACGGCGAGGATCACGGCGACCGCGCCGAAGGACAGCCACAAGCCGGGATCTAGCACCGCCAGCGGATCGGCGAACAGCACCAGGGCCAGCGCGCCGCCGAAGGCCGCCGCGACGGATCCGCGCCGGCGCACGAGCAGCGCCGCGAGCGCCGCAGCCGTCATCAGCACCGCGCGCCGCGCCGACACCGGCATGCCGGCGAGCAGGCAATAGCCCGTCGCCAGCGCCAGGGCGCCGAGCGCCGCCCAGTCCCGGGCGGGACGCCAGCGCGCGCCGAACCGTCGCCCCAGCGCGCCGCCGAACAGCCCGCCCGCAGCCGCCGCAAGCCCGATGTGCAGGCCGGAAATCGCCAGCAAATGGCCGGTGCCGGTGGCGGCCAGCGCCTCGCGGGTGGCCGCGTCCAGACCGCCGCGGAAGCCCAGCGTGATCGCGGTGAGCACCGCCGCCGCCGGGTCCGTCACGGTGGCGGCAATGTGCGCGGCGCTGCGGCCCCGCAGGCCGAGCAGCCAGTCGCCATCGGGATCGAGGCGCTCACCGGCAGCGGCCCCGCTGGCGTAACCCGTGGCGCCGATCTGCTGGCGCAGCAGCCAGGCCTCGCGGCTCTGGCTGCCCGAGTTGATCACGCCTCGCGGTCCTTGCAGCTTCGCCCGGAAACGCCACTGCTCGCCCGGGCGCGGCGTGGCGGCGGGCTCGTACCAGGAAATCCGCGCGCGCGACGGCAGGCCTTCCCCCGGTGCGAGGCGCAGGGTAAGCACCATGCGACGCGCCTCGCGCTGCGGCAGGTCCTCGACAATGCCGACGATCTCCACGTGGGTACCGTCCAGCGATGGCGCCAGCCGGTCCTCCAGCGCCCGGCCCAGCGCCAGCCCCGCGAGCGCGATACCGAGCGCGACGCCCGCGGGCCACCATCGCCCGCGCAGGCCGGCGCCGACGCCCGCAACCGCCAGCGCCGCGCACACCCACGACGGCGCCACGGGAAGCCGCAACGCCAGCCACGCGCCGGCCAGCATGCCGAGACCGAGCGCCAGCATGGCGGCCCCCGGCGTTGCTGCGTGATAATGCGCGCGAAGATGCCTGAACATAGCCGATGCCCCGAAAATTCCTGAATCGTGCGCTGCCGTCGAGAAAGTACCTGCGGGAACAGTGGTTCCTGCGGCCGTTCGACGTGCTGCTGCACGATCCCGCCTTGTGGGCCACCCATCGTAAGAACGTGCTCAAGGCGTTCGCACTAGGGCTTTTCGCGTGTTTCCTGCCGATTCCGGGCCAGACCCTCCTGCCGGCGCTGGTCGCGCTATGGCTGCGCGTCAACCTGCCCGTGACCATCGCGGCGTCGTGGCTTGCCAACCCGCTGACCAGCGGGCCGCTGTATTACGCCTGCTACCGCTTCGGCTCGTGGCTGCTGGGCCGGCCGCCGGGACGGTTCGGCGTCGAGTTCAGCTTCGAGTGGCTGTGGTCGGAGATCGCGCGGGTGTGGCAGCCCCTGTTGCTCGGCTGCCTGGTCGCCGGCGTGATCGTCACCGGCGCGTCGGTGTTCGTGCTGAACTGGGTCTGGATCCGCGCCTCGCGCCGGCAGTTCCAGGAGCGCCGCCATTTCCGGCCCTGGCTGCGCCGGCACAAGGACTGAGCAGGCTCCTCAGGCGGGGCGCAGGCGGCCGTCGACGAGTTCCAGCACGCGCCCCATGCGCCCGGCCAGCGCCAGGTCGTGGGTCACCACCACCAGCGCCGTGCCGAGTTCCCGGTTCAGTTCCAGCATCAGGTCGAAGACCCGCTGGCCGGTCCGCGCGTCGAGATTGCCGGTCGGCTCATCGGCCAGCACCACCGCCGGACGGGTAATGAGCGCGCGCGCCACGGCGGCGCGCTGCCGCTCGCCGCCTGACAATTTCGCGGGCCGGTGCGTGAGGCGGTCGCCCAGCCCGACGCGCTCCAGGAGCGCCGCGGCCTGCCGCGATGCTTCGCTGATCTCGAGGCCGCGAATGAGCAACGGCATCGCCACGTTCTCCAGCGCCGAGAACTCCGGCAGCAGGTGATGGAACTGGTAGACGAAGCCGAGCGCGTGATTGCGCAGGCGGCCCCGCTCCGCGTCGCCGAGCCCGGAGAGATCCCGCCCCTGCACGCTCACCGAGCCGCTGGTAGGCACGTCGAGCCCGCCGAGCAGCTGCAGCAAGGTGGTCTTGCCCGAGCCGCTGGAGCCGACGATGGCGAGCCGGTCGCCCGGCATCACGTCGAGCTCGACGTCCGTCAGCACCTCGACGACGTTGCCGCCCTCGACGAAGCGCTTGCCGAGTGCGCGACAGGACAAAACCGGGGAATGCTCATTCATGCCTCAGGGCCTCCGCAGGCTGGCTGCGCGCCGCGCGCCACGCCGGGTAAAGAGTCGAAAGGATCGCCAGCGCCAGCGCGGTACCGCAAATGCGCAGCAGGTCGCGCACGCGCAGCTCGGCGGGCAGGTCGCTGATGAAGTAAACATCTGCCGCGAGGAAGGTCGTGCCGACCGCGGCCTCGAGCCAATGCACCAGTTGCTCGATGTTCACGGCCAGCAGCGCACCGAGCGCGAGCCCGGCGAGCGTGCCCGCCACGCCGATCATCGTCCCCTGGATCATGAATACGCCCATGATGGCGCGCGGCGAGGCGCCCAGCGTGCGCAGGATGGCGATATCGCCCTGCTTGTCCTTCACCACCATCACCAGCGTCGAGACAATGTTGAACGCGGCCACCGCGACCACCAGCAGCAGGATGGTGAACATCATCTGCTTGGACAGCTGGATGGAACGGAAGAAGTTGACGTGCTGCCGGGTCCAGTCGCTGACGTAAAAGCCGCCGCCGAGCTCGGTGGCCACCCGGCGCACCACCGCTGGCGCCAGGAACATGTCGTCCAGCGCCAGCCTGAGCCCGGTGACCTGGTCGCCCATGCGCCACAACCGCGCGGCGTCCTCGAGGTGCACGAAGGCGAGTCCGCGGTCGAACTCGTACATGCCGGCCTCGAAAATCCCGGTGACCTCGAAGCGCCGCAGCCGCGGCACGAGCCCGGCTGGGGTTACGGTGCCCTGGGAAATCGCCAGCACCACGTGGCCGCCGACCTCCACCTGCAGCTCTCGCGCCAGCGCGCTGCCGAGCACGATATTCCAGCCGCCGGGCTGCAAATCCTCGAGCGCGCCCTGCACCAGCTTGTCGCCCAGCCCGGAAACGCGGCGTTCCTCTGCCGGCGCGATGCCGCGCACGATGGCTCCGCTCACTTCCTCGCCCTTGAGCAGCATCGCCTCGCCCTGGATGTAGGGCGCCGCGGCGCGCACGTCCGGATCGGCCGTCACCCGCTCGCGCACCGCCGCCCAGTCCCCGAGCCCGGTGCCGAAGCTCTCCAGGGAGGCGTGCGACGTCATCGCAAGGATGCGCGTCCTGAGCTCGGTCTCGAAGCCGTTCATGACCGACAGCACCACGATCAGCACGGCGACGCCCAGCGCCACGCCCACGATCGAGATGCTGGAGATAAACGACACGAAACGGTTGTGGGTACGCGCGCGCAGGTAGCGCATCCCGACGAACCACGGCCACGACCTACTCATAGCGCAGCGCCTCGGCGGGTTCAGTGCGTGCCGCGCGCAGCGAGGGATAGACGGTGGACAGCAGGCAGAGCCCGAACGCGATGGCCGTCACCATCGCGACCTGGGGCAGTCGCAGGTCCGTGGGCAGGCGCGTGATGTAATACACGTCCGCCGGCAAAACGCTGAAGCCGAACAGCGACTCCAGCGCCGGCACCACCGTGCCGACATTGAGTGCCAGCGGTACGCCCAGCAGCACGCCAAGCAGCGTACCCACGGCGCCGATGGTTGCGCCCTGTACCAGGAACACGCGCATGACGCTGCCGGGCGACAGGCCCATGGTGCGCAGGATGGCGATCTCCGCGCGCTTGTCCGTCACCACCATCACCAGCGTAGCGACGATGTTGAACGCGGCCACCGCGACCACCAGCGACAGGATGATGGTCATCATGGTTTTCTCGATGCGCACCGCCCGGAAGTAACTGGCGTTCTCCGTGGTCCAGTCGCGGGCCTCGTAACCCGGCCCTAGGTCCGCGGCAATGGCGCGCGCAAGCTGTGGCGCCGCGAAAATGTCGTCCATCTCGACGCGCAGGCCCGACACTTCGCCGGGCCGCCCGCGCGCCGCGGCCGCGTCCTCGAGATGCGCCAGCGCCAGCACGCCGTCCTGTTCCTCCATGCCGACGTCGAACAGGCCGGCCACCGTGAAGCGCCGCAGCCGCGGCACCAGGCGCGTACCGGTATCGCTGCCGGTCGGCACCAGCAGGGTCAGCGAATCGCCGACGCCGACGCGCAGGCGCGCCGCCAAGAGCCGTCCCATCACCAGGTTATCGCTGCCCGGCACCAGCTCCGCGAGCGATCCGGCCACCAGGTGCTGCTCGACGCGGGACACCGAGGCCTCGAGGTCGGGGTCGATGCCGCGCAGCAGCGTGCCCTTCAGCACCCCCTCGTGCGCCAGCATGGCCTGGACCTCCACGTAGGGGGCCGCCCCTGCGACGCCGGGGGTGGCCTCGATGCGCTCGAGCAGCGGCTGCCATTCGCGCAGGCGGCCGCCCGGCGCCGTCACCACGGCATGTGAGGTCAGGTTCAGCAGGCGGGCGCGCAACTCCTGCTCGAAGCCGTTCATGACCGAGAGCACGACGATCAGGGCCGCCACGCCCACGGCCACGCCGAGCAGCGAGACCAGCGAGATGAAGGACACAAAGCGGCTCGCCCGCCGGGAAGTCAGGTAGCGGAGGCCGATATAGAGTTCGAGGGGGCGAAACATGGCGCGTCATTAAATCACAGGCGCCACGCCAAAATGAGACGCCGGTACATTCCCGGGGCGTATCCGGTGCTATATTTCAGGCGGATAGGGATTGGAGCGCCGCCATGCCGAAGACACTGTATGCCCTCGCGATCGCCGGCCTGCTGGCCATCGCCCCCGCGTTGAGCGCCGATGAGCTGTTGATCGAGCAAACCGAGGCCGCGCGGCCCGAGATGCCCGGCCGCGGCATGACCATGGACCGCGTGCAGAACCGCTTCGGCGCGCCGCAAAGCGTATCCGGGCCCATCGGGGAGCCGCCGATCACGCGCTGGGACTACGAAAGGTTCGTCGTGGTATTCGAGTATCGCCACGTCGTGCACAGCGTCGTCAAGCGCGAGATCCCGCCGCGTCCCGCCTCCTGATCCCCGCCCTCATCGGTTATCCTTGAACAGGGTTCCGGCCATGCCGGAACCCTGTTTCACATTCCGGGGACCCCAATGAATACATCGCGCCTCCTCAGGGCGGGGCTGGTACAGCACGCGGTCGGCGACGACCTGGCGGCGACCCGCGCACTGACCGAACAGGGCATTCGCGACGCCGCCGGCCGCGGCGCGCGCCTCGTGCTGTTGCAGGAACTTCACCAGAGCAGCTACTTCTGCAAGGTGGAGGATCCCGCCCTGTTCGACCTCGCGGAGCCGATCCCCGGACCCGGCACGGCCTGGCTGGGCGGTCTCGCCCGCGAGTTGTCCGTGGTGATCGTCGGCTCGCTGTTCGAGCGGCGCGCCGCCGGCCTGTACCACAACACCGCCGTGGTGCTCGAGGCAGATGGCAGTTTCGCCGGGCGCTACCGCAAGGCGCACATCCCGGACGATCCCGCGTACTACGAAAAATTCTTCTTCACGCCCGGCGACGATGACCTGCGCCCCATTGAGACCTCGGTCGGCCGGCTCGGCGTGCTGGTCTGCTGGGACCAGTGGTACCCGGAGGCTGCCCGCCTGATGGCGCTCGCCGGCGCCGACCTGCTGGTGTACCCGACCGCCATCGGCCGCTCCGCGGAAGACCCGGAAGTCGAGCAGCGCCGCCAGCAGGACGCCTGGGAAACCGTGCAGCGCGGCCACGCCGTGGCTAACGGCCTGCCCGTGCTGGCCTGCAACCGCGTCGGCTTCGAACCGGACCCGTCGGGCGCGACCGCGGGCATCACCTTCTGGGGCAACAGCTTCGCCTGCGGCCCGCAGGGCGAAATCCTGGCGCGGGCTGGCGACGACGCCGTGACGCTGGTGGTCGACATCGACCTGGACCGCTCGGAGCGCGTCCGCCGCATGTGGCCGTTCCTGCGCGACCGGCGCATCGACGCCTACGGCGACCTGCTGCTGCGTTACCGGGATTGAACTCTTCCTGGAAGCACCTGCCGCTGCCCGCGGCAGCCGGCCGCGCGTCGGACTGGGGCCAGCTTTATGGCTCCGCGCCCGCGCTGGCCATCGCCGAGGCCGCGGCCCGCCACACCGGGCCGGTGCTGGTGTTGGCGGGCTCCCCGCGCCAGGCTGACCAGCTGGCGGCCGAGATCGGCTTCTTCGGCGGCGCCGGGCTCGAGGTCCTGCTGCTGCCGGACGCCGAGACGCTGCCCTGGGACGCATTTTCGCCCCACCCCGACATCACTTCCCGGCGCCTCGCCACCCTCGCCCGCCTTCCCGCGCTGGCGCGTGGCGTGGTGGTCGCCGCCACCCAGACCCTGCTGCAGCGGCTGCCGCCGCCGGCCTGGACCGCGACCCAGGGACTCGACATTGCGATCGGTGACCGCCTCGACCCGCGGCGCCTGCGCGGCCAGTTGCAGGACGCCGGCTACCTCGCGGTGCCGCAGGTGACCGAGCACGGCGAATTCGCGCTGCGCGGCTCGCTGCTCGACCTGTACCCGATGGGCAGCGAACTGCCCTACCGCATCGACCTGTTCGACGAGGTGGTCGATTCGATCCGGCGCTTCGATCCGGGTACCCAGCGCTCGCTCGACACGCTGGAGCGCATCCGGCTGCTGCCCGGCCGGGAGTATCCCTTCTCGGAAGACGCACTGCGGGGTTTCAGGGCGCGCTTCCGCGAACGCTTTCCCGGCGATCCGTCGCGGGTGGGCATCTACCGCGACGTCGGCGAGGGCATCGCATCCGGGGGGCTGGAGTACTACCTGCCGCTGTTTTTCGAGACGCTGGCGGACCTGGCCGACTACCTGCCGGAGGGCACGCTGGTCATCGAGGCCGAGCCCGCGGCGGGCGTGCTGGAGCAGGCCTGGGAGGGCGTGCTGGAACGCCACTCGCAGCTCGCGCATGACATCGAGCGCCCGATCCTCGACCCGGAAGAAGTATTCACGCGGCCCGACGCGCTGGCATTGCAGCTCCGCCGCTTCGCCACGGTCCGCCTTTCGCCCTTCAAGCAGGCCGGCGGCGGCAAAGACCTCGGGACCGCCGCGCCGCCTGCGTTGAAGCTCAATGCGCGCGCGCCGGAACCGGCCGCGGCGCTGCTCGACTTCCTGCTGGCCTTCGACGGACGGGTGCTGTTCACGGCGGAATCCCCGGGTCGACGGGAAATGCTGCGCGCGCTGCTCGCGGGCCACGGCATCAACGTCGGCTCCGTCGATGGCTGGCCGGCGTTCCTGGCCGGCGACCAGCCGCGCGGCCTGGCCGTGGCGCCGCTGGAGGACGGCCTGCTGCTCCCGGACGCGCGCCTGGCGGTCATCGCCGAGTCCCAGCTGTTCGGCGAGCGGGTGCGCCAGCGCACCCGGCGCAAGCGCGGCGCGCGCGACCCCGAGGCCGTCATCCGCGAACTATCGGACCTGCGCGCCGGCGCGCCGGTGGTGCACGTCGACTACGGCGTCGGTCGCTACCTCGGCCTCGTGACGCTCGAGGTGCAAGACCGCAGCGGCGAGTTCCTGGCGCTGGAGTACGCCGGCGGCGACAAGCTGTACGTGCCGGTGCAGTCGCTCGACCTGATCAGCCGCTACACCGGCGCTTCCCCGGAATCCGCGCCGCTGCACCGGCTCGGCGGCGAGCAATGGCACAAGGCCCGCCGCCGCGCGGCGGAAAAGGTGCGCGACGTCGCGGTGGAGTTGCTCGACCTGCACGCCCGGCGCGCCGCGCGCGAAGGGCATGGCTTCACACTGCCGGAGCAGGACTACGCGGCGTTCCGCGAGGCCTTTCCCTTCGACGAGACCCCCGACCAGCGCCAGGCGATCGAGGAAGTGATCGGCGACATGACCACCGCCCGGCCGATGGACCGGGTGATCTGCGGCGACGTCGGCTTCGGCAAGACCGAGGTGGCGCTGCGCGCGGCCTTCGTGGCCGCGCAGGATGGCCGCCAGGTGGCGATGCTCGTGCCGACCACGCTGCTGGCCCAGCAACACTTCCAGACCTTCCTGGACCGCTTTGCCGACTGGCCCATCCGGGTCGAGTCGCTGTCCCGCTTCCGCTCGCCCAAGGAGGTCGAGCGGGTCATCGCCGGGCTGCAGTCCGGCGCCGTGGACATCGTCATCGGCACCCACAAGCTCCTCCAGCACACCGTCGGCTTCAAGAACCTCGGCCTGGTCATCATCGACGAGGAGCACCGCTTCGGGGTGCGCGACAAAGAGCGGCTCAAGTCGCTGCGCGCCGAGGTCGATGTGCTCACGCTTACCGCCACGCCCATCCCGCGCACCATGAACATGGCGCTCGGCGGCCTGCGGGACCTGTCGATGATCACCACGCCGCCGACCGAGCGGCTCGCAGTGAAGACCTTCGTAACGGAGTGGCACGACGGCCTGATGCGCGAGGCCTGCCTGCGCGAGATCCGGCGCGGCGGCCAGGTGTATTTCCTGCACAACGACGTGCAGAGCATCGAGCAGGCGGCGGCGATGCTCGGCGAGCTCGTGCCGGAGGCGCGCATCCGCATCGCACACGGCCAGATGCGGGAACGCGAGCTCGAGCAGGTGATGCTGGACTTCTATCACCGCCGCTTCAACGTGCTGGTCTGCACCACCATCATCGAGAGCGGCATCGACATCCCCACGGCCAATACCATCATCGTCCAGCGCGCCGACAAGCTCGGCCTCGCCCAGCTCCACCAGTTACGCGGCCGGGTCGGCCGCTCGCATCACCGCGCCTACGCCTACCTGGTGACGCCGCCGCGCAAGGCGATCACCTCCGACGCCATCAAGCGGCTCGAAGCCATCGAGTCGCTGGAGGACCTCGGCGCCGGCTTCACGCTGGCGACCCACGACCTGGAAATTCGTGGCGCCGGCGAGCTGCTCGGCGACGAGCAAAGCGGCCAGATCCACGAGGTCGGGTTCAGCATGTACATGGAGATGCTGCAGCACGCCGTCGAGGCGCTGCGTAGCGGCAAGGAGCCCGACCTCGACCGTCCGCTCGATTTTGGCGTCGAGGTAGAGCTTGGCGTGCCGGCGTTGCTGCCGGAGGACCTGGTGCCTGACGTCCACCTGCGCCTGGTGCTCTACAAGCGCATTGCCGGCGCGCCGGACCGCCACGCGCTGGAGGAACTGCAAGTGGAGCTGATCGATCGTTTCGGCCTGCTGCCGCCGCCGGCGCACGCGCTGTTTCGCATTGCCGAAATCCGGCAGCGGGCGGCGCGCCTCGGCATCCGCCGTATCGAGGCCAATGCCGCCGGCGGCAGCCTGTTGTTCCGCGCCGATACGCGCGTCGAGCCACTGGCCCTGATCCGGCTGATCCAGTCGGAAGCGCGCAAGTACCGGCTGGACGGTCAGGACAAACTGCGTTTCAATCTGGACTTGGCCGACCCCGAGGTGCGCTTCGCCAGTGTCCATCGCCTCCTCGACCTGCTCGAGCCGGCGGGCGACGCGAGTGGCGCGCCCGCACCCGACCACCGACCTGGAACCGCCCGCCATGCGCATTGAAACCACCACGCTGTTGTTCTGCCTCGCCGCCGCGCTGGCGCTGGCCGCGCCGGCCGCACAGGCGCAACGCGCCTACCAGGTGGAGCTCGTCGTATTCGCGCATCCGGCGGGCTCGAGCGCGGAGCGCGCACCGCGCGCGGACGCCGTGGGATCAGCCGGTAACGCCAGCCCGCTGCTCGAAGGTGACACCGAGGGCGACGAGGAACTCATTGACCTCGCCGCCATGCTGGGGGAGCCGCAGGATCCCGGCGCACCGGCCATGCTGCCGGCCGGATTCCGGCCGCCGGGCAATCCCCTCGCGCTCAGGAACGTCGCGGCCCGCCTGAATACCGGGGGCTACCGGCTGCTCTGGCACCAGGCCTGGGTGCAGCCGGCCACGGGCCGCAGCAACGTGGACCTCGAGCTGCTGGCGACGCTCGGCCAGGGCCACGCCACGCCGGGGCTCACCGGCACAATCCAGCTCGCCGCGCGCCGCTTCCTGCACCTTGGCGTGGATCTCGAGTGGCAATCCGCCGGGACGCTGGAAGCGCGCATGCGCCAGCAGCGGCGAATGCGGCTCAACGAGGAGCATTACCTCGACCATCCGCGCATCGGCGTCATCGCGGTAGTTACGCCGCTCGGCGCCAGCGGGTCTCAGGATTCCCCGAACCCCTGATCCGGCGGCTGGTAGTCCCGCACCGCCAGCTGCTCGATCCCGGCAACCTGCGCGGCGGCCAGCGATGCCTTTGCATCCTCCAGGAACGCGCGCCAGTCGCCCGCGGTCACCGGATGCGCCAGCAGCACCTCGGCCCCCAGCGTCAGCGTTCGCAGTGTCGGCGCGTGGGGGTTGCGGATGGCCAGGTCACGCACCCGGTTGGACACCCTGCGCGCATGGGACTCGAGCATGTCGCGCTCCATGTTGATGCCGAGCGCCGCGAACTGCGCATCGCCCAGCCGCGCCGTCACGTCGCTGGCGCGGCGGAACTCCGCGCCCATGCTGCGCGCGATCATGCGCAAGCTCGAGTCGCCCGCGACGCGCCCGAAGGTCTCCAGGTAGGTGTCGAAAAAATCCGGCGCGAACAGGAACAGCGCCAGCGAGCGCCGGTCGCGCACGCAGGAAAACCAGGCGAGCTCCAGCGCCAGCTCGAAACTGCGTTCGCTGCGCAGCCCCGTCAACCGGTCGGTGGGATCGACCTCGACCAGCTGCTGGCGGGCCTCGTCGAGCTCATCGGTGCGGCGCCCGAGGATGATTTCCATTTCGCGTCGGGCCGAGACATCGCGCGCGAACCCCAGCCACCAAAGGTGGCCCTGTGCGTCCCTGCACGGCACGATGCGCAGCGCGTTCCAGTACATGACGCCGTCGGGGCGGTAGTTGCGCAACAGTACGCTGCAGCCGCGCTCTTCGCGCATCGCGGCGCTCAGCTCGCCCAGCGCCGGCTGCTGCCGGTCGCCGCCGTGCAGCACCCGCAGGTTACCGCCCGCGAGTTGCGCCAGCCCGAAGCCGCAGATCCGCTCGAACGCGGCGTTCAGCCAGACCACGGGATGCCCGGGCCGTTCGCCGTCCACCAGCACCACGCCTTCATCGGTCGCCTCGAGGGCCGCGCGGAGGACTTCGTCCGGAAGCTGCGCAGTCGCGATCATGACGCCTCCGTTCCGGCGAGGAATTCACCGATCAGGCGACGCGCGGCCGACATGCCTTGCTCAACCCATTGCGCGAGTTCGCCATGGATGTCCGTGCCGCGGCCGGCCGCCCGGTTCACCACCACCGCGCAACATGCGTATTCGAGCCCGATCTCGCGCGCGAGTCCAGCTTCCGGCATGCCGGTCATGCCGACCAGGTCGCAGCCGTCGCGCGCCATGCGGTCGATCTCGGCGGCCGTCTCGAGCCGCGGACCCTGGGTCACGCCGTAGACGCCGCCGTCGTGCGCATCGATGCCGGCGCGCACCGCCGCCGCCAGCAGCAGGGCGCGCAGCCCGAAGCTGTAGGGCTCAGTGAAGTCGATATGTTGCAATGGTTCGCCCGTGCCCCCGGAAAATGTGTGCGCCCGGCCCCAACTGTAATCGATAAGCTGGTCGGGAATCGCCAGCGTGCCCGGCGCAAAGCGCGCGCCGATCCCGCCGACGGCATTCACCGCGATGACCCGGTGCACGCCCGCCTCGCGCAGCGCCCAGATGTTCGCCCGGTAATTCACCTCGTGCGGCGCAATGGTGTGGGTGCTGCCATGGCGCGGCAGGAACACCACCGGGCGCCCCGCGAAGCGGCCGTGCAGCAACGGCGCCGAGGGCTCGCCCCACGGCGTGCCGACGGTCTGCCGCCGCTCGAGCTGCAATCCCTCCAGGGTCACCAGGCCGGTGCCGCCGATGATGCCCGGCATGCTCATCCGCGTTCGTCCTTACCGGCCAGCGCGTAGACGCCCTCGTGCTGCCGGAGTCGCTCGTGGTAATCCATGCCGCAGCCGAACAGGTAGCGGTCCTCGACGCGCAGCCCGGTGTAGTCGGCGCGCAGGCCCGGTGCGCGCCGTGCATGCAGTTTCTCCACCAGCACGGCGCTGCGCACGTCCGCCGCGCCCTGCTCGCGGCAATCCGCGAGGATCGCCGCGAGCGTGTGACCCTCGTCCAGGATGTCGTCCACCACCAGCACCGCGCGGCCTGCGAGAGAGGTGCGCGGCCGCGCAATCCAGTCGATCTCGTCGCCGCCGCGCGTACCGCCGCGATACCGGCTGGCGTGCACATAATCGAGCTGCAGCGGGAAGGCCAGCCGCTGCAGCAGCCACGCCGCCGGCATCAGCCCGCCGATCATCACCGCCAGCACCACGGGGTCGCGCCCGCCGAGGTCGCGGCGAATTTCGCCGGCCATCCGGTCGAGCGCCTGCTCCACGGCGGCGCGATCAGCCAGCCGGTCGGCGCGCGCCAGCACTGCGTCGAAATCCTCTGCCATCAGTTGCCCTCCAGCACCAGCCGCGGCCGGCCATCCTCGAACTCCCGCACCATGGCCTCGGCGCGCTGCCATTCCGGCGTGGCCCGCAGCGGTTCGTCGTAGTTGCCCCGCCCGCGCAACCTGGCGAGGCGCAGGTGCGCGGCCGGCTCGTACCAGTCACCGAGCGACTCGACCACCGCGATCGCCGCGGCCCGGTCGTTGCAGACCAGCACCACGTCGCAGCCTGCCTCGAGCGCCAGCGCGGCGCGCTGCTCCGGCGAGCCCGCGAACGCGGCGCCCGCCATCGACAGGTCGTCGGAAAAAACGGCGCCCTGGAAGCGCAGCCGGATGCGCAGCTCGGTGCCCAGCCACCAGCGCGAGAAGCCCGCCGGCATGCGGTCGAGCCGTGTATAGACCACGTGCGCTACCATGACGCCAGCGAGGCCCTCCGCGATCAACAGCTCGTAGGGCCGCATGTCGTCGAGCAAGTCCGCGTAGGCGCGACGGTCCTCCGGCAGGGCGTGATGCGAGTCGGCCACCACCCAGCCGTGCCCCGGAAAATGCTTGCCCACCGCACCCATGCCCGCGCGGCGCATGCCCGCGGCGAAGCGCCCGGCCAGCCGTGCCACGACCTCGGGATCGCGATGAAACGCACGATCACCGATAACCTCGCTGAGGCCGTAGTCGAGGTCCAGCACCGGTGCAAAACTGAGGTCCGCGCCCGCGGCGCGCAGCTCCGCCGCCATCAGCCAGCCGCAGGTCTCGGCGAGCTGCAGCGCCCGGTCATGCTCCAGCTCGTAGTGGCGCCCCAGCATGTGCATCGGCGGCAGCGGCGTGAACCCCTCGCGAAACCGCTGCACCCGGCCGCCTTCCTGGTCCACGGCGATCACCAGCTCGGGATGCCGCAGGGCATGAATCTCGCGGGTGAGCTCCTGCAGCTGCGCCGGCGACTCGTAGTTGCGGCTGAACAGGATCACGCCGCCGACATTCGGGTGCGCCAGCAGCTCGCGGTCCTCCGGCTCGAGGCGTGTGCCCGCGATGTCCAGCATCACCGGTCCGAGCGTCATACCGGCCTGCCCTCGCGAATCAGCACCTCGGTGCCCGCCGGCGCGAGCTCGAACAGTTCCATCACGTCGGCGTTGCGCATGCGGATGCAGCCGTGGGACGCGGGCGCGCCCAGCGGCTGATCGTCCGGCGTGCCGTGGATGTAAATGTAGCGCCGCATGGTGTCCACGTCGCCGAGGCGGTTGCGGCCGCGCTCCAGCCCGCTCAGCCAAAGGATGCGGGTCAGGATCCAGTCGCGGCCCGGATGGGCCCGGCCGAGTTCGGGCGTCCAGATTTCCCCGGTGGGGCGCCGGCCGACCAACACCGCGCCCGACGGCAGCCCGGCGCCGATGCGCGCCCGGATGATGTGCCGGCCGCGCGGCGTCTGTTCGCTGCCGAGTCGTTCGCCGGCGCCATTGCGCGCCGTCGAAACTGGCCACTCGCGCACCGGCCCGCCGGCCCCGTGCAGCGCGAGACGCTGCCGGGCCAGGTCGATCTCGATGCGTGTCCCGGTGGCCATGCTGCGTTCAGCGCCTGCCGGCGCGCTCGAACAGCGCGATCGATTCCACGTGGGCGGTGTGCGGAAACATGTCCATGACTCCTGCGCCGCTAAGGCGATAACCCAACTCGTTGACGAGGATACCCGCATCGCGGGCGAGCGTCCCCGGGTGGCAGGACACGTAGACGATCCGCGCCGGCCGCAGCTGCGGCGCCAGGCGGATCGCGGCCTCGGCGCCGGCCCGCGGCGGATCCAGCAGCAGGGCGTCGCAAGGCTCCCGCGCCCACGGCAGGCCGCTGCAATCCTCGAACAGGTCGGCAACGTGGAACTCGGCCTCCAGCCCGTTGCGAGCTGCATTCTCACGGGCCCGCGCCACCAGCGCCGCGTCGCCCTCGACGCCGCATACACGCGCACCGCGGCGCGCCAGCGCGAGGCTGAAGTTGCCGAGGCCGCAAAACAGGTCCACCACGCGGTGGCCCGGCGCAGGCGCCAGCAGTTCCACGGCGCGCGCCACCGCCTGCTCATTGATCGGGCCGTTGACCTGCACGAAATCGGTCGGCAGGAAGCGGAACTCGAGGTCGAACTCCGCCAGCCGGTAACCGGGCATGGGCGTGTCCTCGCGCAGCGGCCGCAAGGTATCCGGCCCGCCCGTCTGCAGCCAGACGTCGACGCCATGCTCGACGCCGAAGCGGTCGAGCGCGATGCCGTCCGCAGGCGACAGCGGATCCATGACGCGGAACACCAGCGCAGTGCGGTCGTCACCGACGGCCACTTCGACCTGCGGCACGCGACGGGCGATGCTCAAGCCCCCGATCAGTTCCGACAAGGCGGGAATGAGCCGCCCGACGCCGCCCGCGAGAACCTCGCAGCCGGTCATGTCGGTGACCAGCGCGGCGCGCCGCTCGCGGAAACCGACCAGCACCCTGCCCTTTTTGTCGACTTTGCGCGCACCGAGGCGTGCCCGTCGACGGTATTCCCACGCCGGCCCGGCAATCGGCGGCCAGTGCGTCCCGGCCGTGACGTGGCCGAGCCGCGCCAGGCTGTCGTGCAGGCTGCGGTCCTTGGCGGCGAGCTGCGCCGCGGGCGACAGGTGTTGCAGGCTGCAGCCGCCGCAGGCGCCGAAGTGCTGACACCGCGGCACCACGCGCTCGACCGCGGCCTCGAGCACCTCGACCAGCACCGCCTCGTCGTGGCTGCGCCGCCGGCTCACGCGGCTGGCTCGGACCCGCTCGCCCGGCAAGGCGTCGGCGATGAATACCGTCTTGCCGTCGATGCGGGCGACCCCGCGGCCGTCATGCGCGAGATCCAGCACCTGCGCCTCGAACGGGGCCGGATCGACCTTGCGGCTCACGCGCGGCCCCAGGCCGCCAGGAACTCCGCGAGATGCGCCCGGCCGTCGGCGCGCAGCGCATCAACCACCAGCGCTTCTTCCGCGGCGACCTCGGCGGCGTTGCGGCGGCCGCGGAACTGCTCGAAGCGCAGAAACACCAGCCAGGTATTGAGCACATCGGTCTCGCAGTAATCGCGGATCGCGGCAAGCCGGCCGGCGCGCCACTCGTCCCACACCCGCGCGCCGCTCAGGCCGAGCTTGCCCGGCAGCCCGAGCAGTACGGCGGCTTCGTCGAGGCGTGCCGCGCCGCGCAGCTGGTAGCCGGCCAGCACGTCCATCAGGTCGATATGCCGCCAGTGGAAGCGGCTGAGGTAATTGTTGTAGCGGAAGTCGCGGTCGGAATCGCCGGTCTCCCAGTAGCGCGGCGCGGCAATGCCATGGCGCAGCGCGCGGTAATTCAGCACCGGCAGGTCGAAGCCGGAGCCGTTCCAGGAGACCAGGTCCGGGCTGAAGCGCTCGATGCCGTCGAAGAAACGCGCCACCAGCTCGGCCTCGCCGGAGTTCTCGTCGCCGAGCGACCACAGCTTGAAGCCGTCCCGCGAGCGCATGGCGCAGGAAATGGCTACCACCCGGTGCTGGTGCAGCGGCAGGAAATCGTTGCCGGCGCGCTCGCGCCTGAGGGCGAACATGGCCTGCGCGACATCCTCGTCGGCGAGGCCGTCCAGCCCGAGGTAGCGGCGGCCGAAATCGACGTCGGGCACGGTCTCGATATCGAACACCAGGGTGTTCATGCCGGCGACCTCAACAGCACGGCGAAGGCCACTACCAGGCCGGCCTCGTCGGTGAGGCTGACGTGTCCTTCGCCGATGCCCATGCGTGCGCACAAGGCCTGCCCGCGCGCCGAGTAGACGATCCCGGGCTTGCCGCGCCGGTCGGCCACGATGCCGACGTCACGGATCCACATGCCGTGGCGAAAGCCGGTGCCCATGGCCTTGACCACCGCTTCCTTGCCGGCGAAGCGCATGGCGAGAAAACGCGCCTTGCGACTCGTGCCGCGGTACTGGGCCTCTTCCTCGGGCAGCAGCAGGCGGCGCACGAAATGCTCGCCGAAACGCGCCAGCGTCGCCTCGACCCGGTCGAGGCGCACCACGTCAGTGCCGATGCCGAAGATCATTGCAGGCGCGCCTCGGTCATCAGGCGCTTCATCTCGATGACCGCGGTGGACAGCCCGTCGAAAATCGCCCGCGCGATGATGGCGTGGCCGATGTTCAGCTCGACGATCTCGGGGATGCGCGCGACCGGCTGGACGTTGTGGTAGTTCAGGCCGTGACCCGCATTGACGTCGAGGCCGAGTGCCGTGCCCGCCTCGGCCGCCTCGCGGATCCGCGCGAGCTCGGTGCGCCGGGTTCGCTCCGTCTCGGCGTCGGCATAGGCGCCGGTATGCAGCTCCACGACCGGCGCGCCCGCGCGCACACTCGCCTCGAGCTGGCGGGGATCCGGGTCCACGAACAGCGAAACGCGGATGCCCGTCTCCGCCAGCCGCGCCACGGCGTCGCGCACCCGTTCCAGCTGGCCGGCGACGTCGAGGCCGCCCTCGGTGGTCAACTCCTCGCGGCGCTCGGGCACCAGGCACACGTCGCGGGGCAACACCTCGGTCGCGATGCGCAGCATCTCGTCGGTGACCGCCATTTCCAGGTTCATGCGCGTCTGCAGCACGTCCTTCATGGCGCGCAGGTCCCGGTCCTGGATGTGCCGGCGATCCTCGCGCAGGTGCAGGGTGATGCTGTCGGCGCCGGCCTGTTCCGCCATCAACGCGGCGTAGACCGGATCGGGATACCGCGTCCGGCGTGCCTGGCGGATGGTGGCGACATGATCGATGTTGACGCCGAGCGCAATGGTGTTTTTCATACCGGATACCTGTTCCGCCTGGAGCTGTGCGCCCATTTTGCCAGATACCACGCCAGCTTCAGCTGCGACGCAGGCGACTGAGCATTTCCCGGGTCTTCAGCGGCCGCCCCTCGAGGTGGACTTCGAGCGCCGCGCGCAGCAGCCGGCGGGCATCGGCCAGGGCGCGTGATTCCGCGAGGCGATCCTGCGCCAGGTCGAGCAGCGACGCGCCCAGCAAGGCGCCGGCGGTCTCCGGCCGGCAAACCGCCAGCCCGAGCGCCGGGTCGTAGCGGTAGCTGGCGTCGGCGTCGATGGGCTGCCCGGCCGCATCGCGCTCGAGGTCCGGACCGTAACCGAGCGCATCGAGCAGGCGTTTCTCGAACCGGCGCAACGCCGGCGCCATCGGCTCGCCCGACAACAGCGCATGCACCGTGCCGGTGTAATGCCCGAAGATCTCGCGCTGCGGGTCGAGCCGCGCGGTCAAGCGCAACAGCAGCTCATTCAGGTAATACAGGGCCAGCAGGCTTTCCCCGCCCGGCGGGGCGACCGGCGCGCGCCCGCCGCTCTCGGCGCCCGTCAGCGTGCCGAGCTCGCCACGCAACTGCCAGGAGAGCAGCAGCGGCTGGAATGGCTGCAACAGGCCGCGCAGCCGGCTGCGCGGGCCGCGTGCGCCGCGCGCCACCAGCCCGACCCGCCCGTGGGCCTCGCTGAACACCTCGAGCAGGACGCTGGTATCCCGGAAGGGACGGTGATGCAGGATGAAGGCGGGCTCCAGCTCGACGCGCAGCACGCGGTTCAGTCGCCGTCGTAGCCGAGCCGCTTCAGGTCGGATTCACGATCGGTCCAGTTCTCGCGGACCTTCACCCAGATCACCAGGTGCACCGGACGATCGAAGCGCGCCTTGAGCTCCAGCCGGGCCGCCTGGCCGGCGGCCTTGAGCATCTCGCCGCCCTTGCCGATCACGATGGCCTTGTGGGCTTCGCGTTCCACCCAGACCACCGCGTTGACCTCCAGTCGCCCCTGCTCGCTTTCCGCGAGGCGCTCGATTTCCACCGCCAGGCCGTAGGGCAATTCCTCGCGCAGGCGCCGCATGAGCTTCTCGCGCAAGATTTCCGCGATGTGGAAGCGCTCGTCGCGGTTGCTCCACTGCTCGGGCGGGAACAGGGCCGGCCCCTCGGGCACGGCATTCTCCAGCAGCTCTCGCAACCGCTCGAGGTTCTCGCCACGCTCCGCGGAAATCGGCACCACCGCCGCAAAGTCCGCCCGCCCGGAGGCTTCCTGCAACATGGGCAGCAGCGCCTCCCGGGGATGGATGCGATCGACCTTGTTGAGCGCCAGCATGATCGGCCGACCGGAGGCCTGCGCGCGCGCCAGCACGTCGTCGTCCTCCTCGGTCCAGCGGCCTGCCTCGACGACGATCAGCACCACGTCGGCGTCGGCCAGCGAAGCCTGCGCGCTGCGGTTCATCAGCTTGTTCAGCTCGCGTCGCTCGCGCCGGTGCATGCCGGGCGTGTCCACGAACAGCAGCTGCGCATTGACGCCGCTGGCGACCCCGATGACCCGCTGGCGGGTGGTCTGCGGCCGGCTGGTGACGATGCTCACCTTGCGGCCCACCAGCGCATTGACCAAGGTTGACTTGCCCACGTTGGGCCGGCCGACCACGGCCACGAATCCACAACGGAACGCAGGCTCAGTCATCGAGCTGCGCCAGCAGGCTCGCGGCGGCGGCCTGTTCGGCGGCGCGCCGGCTACCGCCCGCACCCGACGCTCCGGCCCCGAGTTCCTCGACCTCGCAGGCGATGGTGAACTGTTGCCGATGGTCCTCGCCCTCGACCGCCTCGACCCGGTACACCGGCAGCGGCAGACCGCGGGCCTGGAGCAGTTCCTGCAACAAGGTCTTCGGGTCCTTCAGTTCCTCGTGCGCCGGCAAGTCGTCGAGTCGTTCGCCGTAAAGCCGCAGCACCACCGGGCGCAAGGCGTCCAGGCCGCCGTCGAGATAAATCGCGCCAAGCACCGCCTCAAGCGCATCGGAGAGGATGGAGTCACGCCGGAAACCGCCGCTCTTGAGCTCGCCCGGTCCCAGCAGGATGCGCTTGGGGAAGCCGCGCTCGCGGGCGAGTTCAGCGAGCGAGGAGCGGCGCACCAGGCTGGCGCGCAGCCGGCTCAGGTGACCCTCGGTGGCATCCGGCAGGCGGGCGTACAGCGCCTCGGCGACCACCAGGCTGAGCGCGGCGTCGCCGAGGTATTCGAGCCGCTCGTTGTGGCGGCCGCCGGCGCTGCGATGCGTGAGCGCCCGCGCCAGCATGGTGTCGTCGGAGAAGCGGTAGCCGAGCTCGCGCTCCAGCCACCCGCGGTCATCGGTCAACGCACGACCTCGACGGACTTGTTGAAATCCACGAGGAAATAGACGTTGGCGATAAAGGGCGCGCGGCTCTCGTAGGCGGCCTGCACCATGTAGCCGTTGGCGGTGCGTTCGACCTTGATGTCGCGGGCCCGGAGGCTTTTCACGTTGTCGATGTCGAAGCGCCGCTCCAGCGCAGTGCGGATCTGCCCGGGGCCGGCATTGCTGCCGTCCAGGTCGCGCTTCATCGACTTCATCGCCGAGTCCACGTTCATGTACTCGAGGTAAATCGGCGTCAGGCGCAGGCCCGCCAGCACGAAAATGCCGGCGATAAACGCGACGATCACCATCCCGATGAGAGTCATTCCCCGTTGCTTGCGCATGCTATGTCCCCTTGGCGCGGCCTGATCCATCATGCCTCAAAACCCCAACCCAATCACTTGATGCGGTTCCCAATTCTGCTCCACAGCGGGCGCTTCGATTCGCTGTCCCAGTTCATCCAGACCCGCACGGCCCGGCCGACCAGGT
>Ga0114946_10000516_pt1 | contig 25942 bp, 28 predicted proteins | sample WalLakDeSediment_FD_88676 | JGI IMG/M metagenome (GOLD analysis project Ga0114946, IMG submission 88676) | Lake sediment microbial communities from Walker lake, Nevada to study Microbial Dark Matter (Phase II) - Walker Lake 11/02/13 Deep Sediment | ecosystem: Environmental > Aquatic >... | reverse complement strand
CATCTTTTTTATTACTAAGCTTTGCGTTTGTAACTTTCAGATAGGTTTCTTCTGTTAGCAGTGGAGCAAGTTCTAAAGCTTTTCCAACTAACTTAATAGCAAATTCATAATTTATTATAGTACCATCAGGTAATTTTTTGGGTGTAATAATAAAACACCGATAGAATTTGTCAGTTTCTTGATAAGGACGAACAATTTTAATTTGACCTGTGCCTCTAACTGTAAGACTCATAAATTAGCATCCTCCTAAACTTAGTAAATTATTTTCTACATCGTAACTCTTTAGATTATTATCACTTTACTACTTTACAAGTCCACCTCCTTTAAACTGAAACAATATTGTCACCTGTCCTGATACTTTCTGCAGGACAGTAGTAATCTAAACCCTCCTCACTCTTTAATAACCACTGGTGGTCTGGTGTACATTTAACAATAAATCCATTCTCAAATTCTATTTCCACCACTTCATTTGTAAAACCACTTTCTTTTACAGTACACTTATCGCTTATAATAACATCCCCGTTCGGATTATAAGAATATACCCACAGATCCTTATCCACAACAGTTTCAATTGGCACAATACCACCAGTAGTAATAATTTCTGTTCCTTTAAACAAACAAAAAATATTTTGCCCCAAACCATGTCCTGACGTACTGCCAATTCGGAAATCAATGTTCTTGCCAGGAGTATAAATTGGGTGTGTCCTGCCAGTAATATTTCCTCTGTCTAAAAACCAAGGTGATTCTTTTAGCATACTTTGTAAGTTTTGAAATGCCACGCCTTGTGACAATTCCAAGGTAATATTAAAGAAAGCAATAATAATCTTATCACCAGGAATTAACTGGTAATAGGACTGTGGGTCTCTTAGGCACAACAACTTGTATAACATATAAGAAATACCAATATTGGCAATAGTTGTCTTGCCAATTCCAATTGCCCCCGAAAGTATACATTCAAAATATTTAGCATCTGGTGAGTACAATCTCTTCAAGGTTTCTAACCAGAAAGGATAAATAGCCCTACCCTCATTTGTTGATCTACCCAGATACAGGGGGTCACATATAAAGGTTTCAATATCAACAGGTATTTCTTCGTAATCATATTTCCATAAATTAGATAGGAGTTCTGATGTTCCTGTTTCAGATACCTCCCTCAGTATATCAAAAAGAACAGATCTCTCCTCTGGGGTTAAAGACTCAATCTCTGGAAATTCCCTGAGATTAAAATCAGAAACAGTGAGTGTTTCTTTCTTCCGTCTTCTGGCTAAAAGGTCTCTAAAAGTTGACACTTACTTATTACCGCCACCTTTTCCCTCAATATGGTCTATGAGATCCTTAGCTAGTTTTTTAACCTTCTCCCTTGATGCCGAATCTTCCAAAACAACAACCTGAGAGCCTGGGGCATTAAAAATGTTTGTAGAGTTATCAATAATTAGTCTTATTGATTCGTCATTCATAACCTTATAAATTAGCTCCGTAGACCTATTAAGAGAAGTAGCAATAGCTTTCATAATATCTGACATAACCCCTAAATTAAGTTCATCTTTATTTTTTATTGCTTCCTCAATAAATGCTTTTTCTAATTCATTAAGAGTATCGGTCAGCCGAATAACCCTGAGCAATTCATTTCGAGCAAGTGAAAGTAAGAAAACTTTTAATTGTCTAGAAGTAGAACCCGAGGTTAGGTTAGAAAAATCTTCTGTAGCCAAACCCTCATGGGAAGTTGCAATCTCTGTCAATTCACTAAGATAGTGCTTCCTAGAAACATCTATAGGATTTGATATAGAATTTGACACTTTTTCAATATCGTTAATACTAAACACCTCCAATAAAAAACGTAAACCCAGTTTCCCCACCTACCCCCGTCTGGGGTAAGGATGGGTCCAGAAACTCAATAAAATGGCAAAAACCCAACTTTTGGCGGAAAATCTCTGTTAGTGCTTATAACTAAATAACATTAACATACTTATCAATAAAAACATCAACAAACTTTTTAACAACCGCCTCTTCTAGTGGACTTTTACCTTCCCGACAAGCATCAACCAAATAACTATGAAAAGTCTCGGTAGGAATAAACTCCAAATTAAAAAGCTTGGTTGATGGTCTTCCTTCATCATAATTAAGAACCACAGTTCCAATATAAGGTATTTCCACAACACAGTCTGAACACCCACCGTCAGTAGCAAGAGATTCTTCTGCAATATAGTGAGCAAGGACTAAGCTGGTGGCTTTTAAAACAGTCTTAACTGCTTGGTTATCAAGCCCTGTAAGACTAGAAACATCTTTTACTGCTTCCAATGTTTTTATGTAATTTTTTCTCTCTGGTTTCAAATAAGCTACCCTCCCTAGAACCACTTTCTCGATTCATAATCAACTTTTCCTCTACGAACCTCGTTCCAAGAACTAACAGGCACGAAATATCCAACAACTCTAGAATAATTTTCCACTATTCTACCCCCACAAGTATAACACACCTCGTGCATACCTACCGTTATATGATTATTCTCACATTGACTAATATTGTAATTAAAGGCAAAATATACTACCCCTTGCTGTATAGCATATTCGGTCAGAGTCTGAAGAATACTCGAGGAAGAAATTTTTTCTGCGATATTAACATGAAGGATTGCTCCACCTGACATTTTATTATCAAGTGCGCCCTGAACTTTAAATCTGTGTGCCATAGAAACAGGATAATTAAGAGGTATAAACTGATTAGAATATATATCAAAGTCCATCCCACATAAAACCCTGTCTTTCTTAGCTAGCTTAACTGCTGCTGATTCTCCAGGAATCTGCTCCAAATTATAAGGGTGGTTGTCCTTTTTTGTTCTTAATTCATTAAGTTCATTTATAGCATCTAGAAGAAATTCAGCACAAGCAAGCGAATCGTCATTTTTTGATAAGTTTTTACCTAAAATAAGCAATGCTTCAAACAACCCAATTATACCAACTGTAGAATACTGGGTTCTTAGATCTACTAAATCATGGTCATAAAGAGGTAAAACCCCTAGCTTTATTTCTTTCTTCAATAACTCCCTATGTACGGTTAGAATATCTTGGCATAATTCAACATGATATAAGGTTTTCTTAGTAAACTCCTCAAAATCTTCAGAATGTTGAGCAATTCGTGGTAAGTTAATTGTACAAACCCTGTGAGAACCAATTTTTACACCACCTGAGCCAAAACTATTAAAATACTCGTGGTTTGTTTTGGAACGTAACCTACAACAACTACTTAAAGTAGCTGAATCGCCAGCATAAATATTTAATAAAGCTCTCTCAGTATTAATCTTTGATACCCAACCCATAAAATCAAAATCAGTAACCCTTCTAAAACCAGTTTCTTCATCTGTTGTAGTTGCCAAACAAGCTGTTAATACTGGAAAGGTAAAAATTTGGAAATTACTTTCATTAAGAAACCATGCAGTATATTTCTTTTGAAGTCTGTCTACCTCTCCAAGATCAATAGGGTTGATATCCCCCGTTTTAGGATCTTTAAAAACTAAATCCCCAAACATTCTTTCCAGAAACGGCTTATCCATAACAGAAAAATTAACAAAAGGTGACTGAAAACCTGATCTAAAAGGTTGATTCATAGCAAAAGTTAGTATCTGAAACTGCTGTGTGATGTATTTTTCAAACTGTTCTGGATCGGTTGTCGGGTACCCTAATTTTCTATCTCTCTGTGAGAGACAAGCTAGGGCTACAAAAAGGTCTGGCAAAGCCACTGCCCCAGCAATTGAATTAGTATAATAAATGATACTTTGTATCACATGCTGTACAAAACTATCTAAATGGGATGCTGGTTTACTGTGTGGTCTTTTAATAAAAGGTAATCCTTTATGTAAAATATCCATGGCTGAAAAAGCATAACAATAGGGCACATTCCATAAGTGAAAATCCGCAATGTAAACATCACCAACAATATCGGCTTCCACCATTTCATCTGCCCTAGCCTTGCCAAAAAGCTCCCGACCACCAGACCACAACTGATGATAGTTGTTGAACCTGAAATAAGCTTTTGGAGCTTCCATTATATATGAAATAGTGTTTCTCTGGCTAACATTAGCATTAGGATCAATACTAATATCAGAAACACTAGTGTTGTTTGATAAGAATTTTTTTGTAAAACCTGCAAAGTCCATATCATCTGATCCGATGCCAGACAAGGACATTAATTCCCTTCCAACCTCTGTACTACTTATATGCTCAATTATGTCCAAAAATTCTTGCTCGTATTTTCCACAAACTTGCATTAATAAGACCTCCTATAGTGTGTTTTGTAGTATAACTTGTTTGTTAACAGTATATTTTATTGAACCTATTTCTTTTCCTACAACCTCCTTGATCGAGTTTAGAACCTTATCTATATTAATAGAATCATCAACTAGTGTTGTTCTGAATTCTACCAAATTTCCCCTTTGGCTAAAGTCATATAACAATCCAATAGAACTTAGTAATTCAATAGAACTCACTTTTGCCCCAACAATCTTCTCATATTCAGTAAAATCACAATCCAGAAAACTTGTTTTTATATCCATTGAAACAGCATTAACAAACGGTAAAACCTCTTTTAAAGTTTTATAATTGCTACCATTAGTATCTAATTTTATTTTAGCCCTTGGATTAATTTCCCTTATAAACTTCACAAACTCTACCAAATCAGGATAAACTGTTGGCTCCCCACCACTAATCACATAATGGTAAAACAGATTACTAGATTCTTGGATAAAATTTGTGATATAGGTCTTGTCCAAAATATCCAAATTTTTCAAGTTATACTTGTTCTGACAATTAGTACAGTTCCAGTTACACTCTTTTACAAAAAATACCAAACTTAAATGTTCTGGGTAATCTACAAAACTTTCTTGAATAGCTACAATGTCCATTTAGATTTTCCTTTCTAATGCAAAACAGTCTGCAACGATTCTTGATACAAAACCCAAATATGTTGTTGAAATACCAGTTGCTTTTTTTGAAAATTTCTCAATCTCTTTTACTTTTTTTGCCCCCGAAAGTTGATTACTGAGAACTTTCTTTTTAATACTCTGTAGGGCAAGAATAGTTTCTTGGTCTGCAGACATGGAAAACTGGTCTAACCTTTTAACAACATGATGTGCTAATAATTCGGATTTACTTCCAGAGTATTCAACACTTCGTAGCTCACTAATACACTCGGCAAAAACTTCAAAAATATTACTCATTTTTCCAACCCCACAAATTTAAGAAAACTATCCCCAATTTTTGTTTTTTCTAAAACTTGCTCTAAGCTGATATATAACCCTCTAGCTATGTGAGATTCGGAAGGATTAAAACCTGCTTTGATTAGAGCTTCAGACCATGGCATTTTATTAATTACCCTATACTGGTATAATAGAATTGTTTTTAGAGCAAGCATAATCTCATCTTTTTCAGGTACATAAATTTCCTGACCACCATAATATTGAACAAGATTAAGAAAGTTTTGTTTGTCTAATAAATAGACCATCTCAGATATTGTGGAATACTTTGGATCGTCTTTTAAAAAGTAAAGAATCATCAAAGCCATATAATAACCATTGTTACTATCGAAAGACTCAAAAAAATCACTAGCCAAAATCTGAAACCTCACTTTCAACTTTCTCAGGTTTAAAAATGGAATCCATGAACTCTTTTTCGTTGTAATAACAAGAACTAGAACCTGCCATATCTTGCAAGTCTGTTATGAGTAAAGTCTTGAATCGGTTTTTTAAAAGTTTAATATAGTTGTAGTCATTTGGTGGAAATCTGAAGGAACTAACATCTGCTCTAATAAGACTAATTAAAAGGGATAAATTTAAGTTAAGATTGAGAACTGAATTATTTTTGTAACGACTTTCTTTCTTAACAGTATCTTTCACAGCAACGGGCAGATATTCTATAAAATCGAGATTGCTAACTTCACTAAAGCTTACTTGATTAAAGTCACATAAACCAAATGAACCAGAAAACAACTCTGCCATGGTATATACAACCTCAGGGTCTCCCTCAAAATTAAAGTATTGCTTATGGTTATTTTGTCGGTAACTTTTCGTATAATCATAATAATAGTTACTAATATAAGATAACCAGTAATTTACTCTAAACCCGTCTATTATTTTCATATAAAGGTCTCCTGCCATCTCGGTAGCCACATCGTGAGCTTCATTTTTCTTTGTCATTTTTCTAGCCCTAAGTAACCAGAAGAAAATAAGATCCTGCAGGTTTTTAAAAATTTCTGGATCAGACGGGTCTTCGTCTATAAGTTTATCAATTTTCTTACAATAATCAACTAGATTCAATTTGTAGTTGTCCTCCTTTCTCTTTTTGATTTTTTGCATAAGCTATTCTTTTATTTGCTATCTCACAATATTCTTCTTCCATTTCAATGCCTATGAAATTCCTGTCTAAATTAACACAAGCAATACCTGTTGTTCCAGAACCAAAAAAAGGATCAAGAACTATATCATTTTCTTTAGTAACTAGCTTTACTAAATATTCTATTAAAGCTACAGGTTTTACGGTTGGGTGGTGATTTTTCTGTGGCTTGATAACCCCACTCTCACCGACTCCAGCGTTAGGTGTCAATGGCAAGCCTTTTTTTAATTCTGCTGTCTGTTGGTTTCCGTATGCCACTTGCTTGCTTTCTAACCCTTCACACCCCATATTCCGCTCTTTCTTACTTGTCTTTGCACAATAAAAGAAGCGGGCGGCAGAACCGGAATCCGTATATTCGGTTTCCTTGCGGTTAGTTTTGCCACTTAAAGGTAAAGGATTTGCATACTCAAACTTACCCTTATCCTTCCTGTTGCCTGTGATACTACTATCGGGAAACTCCCTTACCACTTCTTCGCTACCGTCATGGATTAAGTTGGCTGGGAAGCGACCTTGATTGTGCATTGGTTTTACTTTACCCTCACCCATTGAATAACTTGTGGCGTGTTGGTTATATTTAGAACCACTGCCTATTTTAAAACCACCACCTGCGCCAAATTCATCAATGTTTGCTTCCACCCTGCACCCATCAATATTCAACCCACCGCAACCATGTGTTAAGACATTGTTGGCGACAGTGCCTTCTATTGGCTTTCGTGCTACAACTATAGGCTCATGTGCAGGTTTCAACGCTGTGCCATAGCCGTTCCATTTGATAGCGTCAGGCGAATTAGGCTCTGTTATATTAAACTCATGTGGATTGTTGGTTTTATTCCATTCGCTGGACTGTCCCAAAGCAGTTTTTCCAGCCCTACCTTTACCAACAATTTTTTCTGTTCCTTGTATCTTGTCTATATTTTTTGAAATATTTACAGATTTTGGAAACCCAGATCCGTACACATACTCCAAAATACCACCGAACTGACTTTCTTCCACAACTTTAAAAAAAGCTTCAACCTGTGATTGGTTTAAACTTTCAAGAAAATTAACTACTGCAATATCGGTTGACAGTAGCTCTACTATACTGTCTCTTATTTCAAACCCTGCATCTTCAATAGCACAAACCATTCTATGGTAAGTTCTAGTACCTCCAAAAGCTAATAAATGTCCACCAGGTTTTAAAACCCTAAGACACTCTTTCCAAAGTTCTAAATCATATGCAATTCCACTGCCATCCCAATTTTTATTCATAAAACCTAATTCATAAGGAGGTTCAGTTACAATAGCTTCTACACTATTGTCAGGCATTTTAGGTAAAATAACCTTACAATCAGCATTGAGAACTTTATTTTTAAACAAGCTAATATCTCTTCTATTCATATAGACCTTCCTTTTCTACTCAATTAAACCACTTTATTATAGTGTCACCTTGATAACCCTTTTCCCAAACAAACCAAGCATAGGCAACCGCACTTCCACCACCATCAATCATTTTTTGAAACTCACCATTCTTTGCACAAAGCAAACGAGAACTAGAAACATGGATTACTTTCGGAGGGTTCTCCTTGAAGAATTTACCTCTTTTTTGACCTTCTAAAAACTGTACCTTCATAAACATACATACTTTGTGCCCGCCCCTTACGACAGATAATGCCTTTTCTATAAACTCTAAACCTTGTTTATAAGGTGGATTTGTAACAATATCACCGAACCAATCTCCTTTGTAACCCAAAAAATCAAAGAAATCATCTCCGTATCCTCTGTTAACTACATCTGTGCTATATACTTTAAAGTTTAATCTTTTTAATTCTTCCGATAAATGACCCTCTCCACAAGCAGGTTCCCACACATGAGGGTGTATTTCTTCAATTTCACAAAGTAATCTAACGGCTCGTGGTTCTGTTGCATAATAATCATTTCTTTCCCGATCTTCTTCTGTATGATTAGATGCTCCTAGTGTCTTGAAAATACTATTTTTATTGCCAACCCAATCCTTATTTGACATAAATACCCTCCAACATTTGGATTTTTGTAAAACCCTTATAATCCCTTTTTATGTAATATACTGCAACAGGAAACCCAAACGCAAACCCTGCTTTACTTGCTGGTAAGGTATGAATTTCTACAAATCCACCATATTCAAAAATTTTTCTAAGAGTACCCATACTTTTAAATAACTTAGCAACTGGAGTAAGAAGAACAATGTTTTCCGCAAGCTCAAAAGAATGATCTAAAAACCTATTGAAATCAGAATATGGGGGATTGGTAACAATCCAGTCAACCTTTTTATGGTAATCATAATAATTTCTTCCTTCTGTTATTTCGCACCAATCGGTGTCTGGAGGTAAATAGTTTAAAAATACCCCCTCACCCTTACAAGGTTCTAACACCCTTCCACCTATTGGAAACAAGTTACAAATTTTTTCTGCTAACCAGTCTGGAGTAAAAACCACATCATTAGGATTAACATGTGCATATTTACCTTCAATATAAGGATTGTGTTTTTGTCCTTTTATACTTCCCAATTACCTTCTCCTTCTAAAACCTTATTTATTTTCATTCTCTGTGCCAAAAGCCACTCTCCACCCTGGTGTTCTGGTCTTTCAAGGATTTTAAAATTATCTACCTCAACCTCACACCACACCCTACCTTTAGTGCTTAAATGTGGGGCAAATGGCTTGAAAGTACAGTGCCAGCCCTGCCTATGTGTATACCCTTTAGTAGGATGATCTTCGGCAGTCATCCACTTTCCGATAGGTCTGAACATTTTCTTGTTGATAAATAAAGATCCTAATGTTCCGTCTTTTCTTAACTTCATTAATTTATAGGCTTTCATAAGTAGAAATCCTTTCTCTTGCTATTTCACAATGTTCTTCCGCACTATCGATGCCAATATAATGACGACAACTCAGCATTGCCATTTTACAAGTAGTCCCACTTCCACACAAAGGATCTAAAACTATATCCCCCTCATTTGACCAACTAATAATATGCTCCTTGGCAAGTTGCTCTGGGAAAGGAGCTGAGTGTTTTCTGGAATACTCGTCATGCCCTGCCGTTTGGTTATACTTCCAAATATTAAATCTTCTCCCAACTTCTTTAGTTTCTATATCTACGTATTTCCGTTCGTTGTCAGCATTATATTTATCCCTATTTGTATTCACTCGCATCTTTCCAATTTCTTTATTTTCTCTGTCGTAGATTAGGTTAAAGGTTTTAATCTGACCTCTACTAAAAACAAACATATACTCGAAATTTTGGATATAACATTTATTTGAACCACATGCACCACACCCACTTTTCTCATAAATCATTGTGTCATGCAAATTAAATCCTATTTCCTTGAAATATAAGGCTTGTTTAAATGATGTTCCTGTTTCACTGCCCTTAATCGTGGCATCGCCGACAACCCAAACAACGACACCACCAATTTTAGTAACCCTATATAACTGCTGTGCTACGCTCTCAAAATCAAACTTATAACCCTTATATGTTCTCAAATTATCGTAAGGCGGTGAGGTAACGGTTAGATCGATACACTGATCGGGAAAGCTCCTCATAACCTCAACACAATCCCCACAAATTATAGTATCTAGTTCCACGAATTATACCCCCACTTCCAGTTCGGTTACTAAGTTCTTACCCTTCACAGCCACAATCTTATTCTCAAAAGGAACAGGCAAGGCAGGGTGGTGAGAAACCACAAACACACTTTCTATTTCACTGAGATTGTCGACTAAAAACCTTATCAGGTTCTCTACACCTGTTTCATCGAGATTATCAAAAATTTCGTCAAGAACTAAAATATTAAAAGAATAACCCAAATCCCTAACAATCATGTCTCGTAAAGAAAATTGCATAGCTAAGTCTGCCCTGTGCTTTTCTCCACCCGACAAACTCTCGTAACTTCTTCCTTCATATTCAATATAAATTTTGTTATCGTCTAATATAAGCTTCAGATCTTTTTTACCAAACAACACTTCAGCAAATTCCGCAAGCAAGGTATTTAAATAGTCAATAATCCCTTTAAGCAAATATCCTCTAAAATCTCGACCAACTTCTCGTAAGATATAGCTTGTTACTTTTTCGTCTTTTATTAACTGTGTTAACTCGGTAATAACTTTAAACAATAAAACATCGTTATCCGATACTTCTTTAATGTAGGTTTGTAATTTCTCTGTATAATCAATAGAAGAACCAAGCTTGGTTCTTATCTCTATTATACCACACTCTAGCTCATCACTCCATTTTTTCTGAGTAGTAACTTGACTTAATTTAGTGCTTATTTTCTCTTCATATAATGACAATAGTTCGTCAATTTGTTTTAAATTTTTCTGGTGTTCCACTTTCAAGTTTTCTTGCTGTGTTACTGCTTCCATCGCTTCTTTCCGTAACCTCTCAAGCAGATTTTCGTCTCCTACAATTTGATTACAAGTAGGACAAATATCTGACTTCAAGGAGTTTAACTTAGACTGATGAGCAACAATATCTTTCTCAATACTACCTATCTCGTATTCTATTTTTGACTTCTCGACTTGTTGTGTAGCCAAGGCACTCTTTAATGTGTCTAAAGAATTTTCCAACTTTTGTAAGTTAGCTAAGTTAGTCTCTTTTTCTTGTTCTGCCAGTTCTAACTCTTTTTTAAGGGATTCTGTATCTTCTACTTTCTCCCCTTGTTTTAACTTTATCTCTTCAATATCACGCTTACGAATTTCAATAGCAGATTCTAATCTGTTAACTTCTGCTGTTTTATCAGCAACTTTTTTGCTCACATCATTCTTATAAGCAGTAAGTTTATTTTTCATACCCTCAATAATACCAACATTACCAGACAGAATTTCCAAAAGCTCTTTTCTCCCTGCAGGATCATAGCCTGTGAAGCGTGAGGGCAATCCCTGACCTAAGATAATAATTGAACCTATAAGATCATCAGTTAAAAAAGGCAACTCACTTGCCAAAATTTCTTCCGACTTCCTAACACCAGAACCAGAAATATCTATGCCATCCTTATAAACCAACAAATTATTCTTATGGTCAGGGTGCTCTCGGTATCTATGTAAAACGTACTCGGTAGAGTTTACTTCCATTACAAGCTTTACAACAGTATGACCTTTGAAATACCTATTAACAACTTCTTTTGCTCCTCTAATTGTCTTGCCAGTAAGAACCCAATAAATTGCTTCAAACAGACATGATTTTCCAGATCCATTTGAACTTAGTCCTACACCAGAACTGTTTCTTCCTTCTACCAGAACTAATCCCTTATTATTGAGGTCAAGATCCACGACCCCCAGAGACATAAACCCTTCAATATGTATATTCTTAAAATTTACTCTCAATCTTTTTTTGCTCCCTTCTTAGAAGGTTTTTTGGTAGTTTCTTCTTTTTCATTCTCTACATTTCCTGCAGGAATCCAAGTATAACAACGTGGGCATCTTGTAGATGAACCCTCAGGAGCTTCACAAAGAAAAATTTTACACTTTTCGCAAGTAATTCTATAAAAATTTCTCCCGTCTATTACGTCCACAAGGTTATCAACTCCTTCCGTTTAAGCTGTAAACTCTACCACATCCCTTAAAACTTTTTTGATATCACTAATTTGCAAACCCCCACCCTCTTTCTTAGTATCTGCAAAAAATTTGTATAGTACTTTAAACCCCTCTTCTACACTGGTAATCTTGTCTATTTCTTGGGCATGACGTTCTACCGCTATCCCCCCTATATCAGATTTGGAAACTATCCTCGAATAACCTATCTTGAATTGGCTTAACAACTTCCTAACGTCTTCTTTTAGATCATAAGGACAACTAATCTGTAGGGCAAAATTTTCAGGGTGGTTAATGCCAACAAGCACCCTGTTTAAACCCCCAAGTGATTTAACCTCAACTTTTCTAAACTGAATGGCGTGTGGGTTGTCAATATATTCCATCTCCCAAGTTGAGTTATCAAGAGAAAGTATCCCAAAAAAATGTTTGTCTCCATCGGAGGAAAAGTTTAAACCAGAAAGACTACCTAAGTTAATAACATTCTTTTTTACTTTTGAATGTTTATGGGTGTGTCCAGATATTGTAAGCTTAAATTTCTTTGATAGAAAATCTGGTGAAATACCTGATTGTAAAAAATAATTTGAACTTGCCTGAGAACCTTTTATTTCCAAGTGTCCAAATACAATATCTGCATTGTAACTATCTATATCTTCTTCAGTATAATTGGTGTAAGGCAAGAAAAGAAATTTCCAAGTATTAAAATTTCTTATCTCAGGAACAGTTATCAAATCAGGCAAGAAAGAAACTGAATTAACACTACCATCCCCAGATAAAGCTTCGTGGTTTCCTAATAAATGTATTTCAGGAATACTTGGGTTGTAAGCCAAAGCTATTGAAAGTGCAGTAATTTCTTCAGCTCTTAAGTGGGGAGAATTTGTTAAATCCCCTAAGTTTATTATTAATTCTACACCCTCTTTTTGAAAATACGAATACATATAACGAAAACTTTCTGTAATATTACTGAGCCGACCACCCAAAGAACCAGAAGAACCAGTCACAATCGATGATGACAGACTAAAATGAGCATCAGCATACAACCCTATTTTCATCGTTCTAATTCCTCCTGCATAACCGCTATTGAGTTAGCTAAATCCTCTGGAGATAATTCCTCAACTTCATAATAATCTATTGGAGGGCAGATAGAATTTTCTTCGAACCTTTGTAACAATTTATAAGCTATTTCTGTTTGTTTGTTTTTTGACATTAGTTTCTCCTATATGTATTCCATAATATAACCACTTTGATTTGACACAGATTTAAGCTCACTATATGGAATATTAAATTTATGGTAAAACTCTACAAACAAAGCATACGCATCAAGATACTTTGCCCAATACTCATCGAAATCACTAAACTGATCCAAACGATCAATATGAGTATCTTTCTCCATTGTTGCACAATAAATAAAGTAAGCTGATTCCTTATTACTATGGCAAATATAATAATGCACAACTTTATCAAACTTTGCCAGTACTTCTAAATCTGCTACCACTACATTTTCATCTACACCGTCACCATCCGAATATAGTCTATTGTATACCCAAGATGAAGCAATATGCCTGTCTAACACCATATGGTAGTTATACCTTGATACACCAGACTGAACAAGCATATCCAAACCACTGTAACCTAATATCCACCCTGCTTTTGTTTTGTCAAATTTTAACTCTAATCCTGCATAGGGTGGTTTGTAAAATAAATTACGATCATACTCACCAATCCTATTTAGTAAATCAGTAGCCATCTTAGTTTTTCCTACTCTGTCAAATCCTTCTACAATTGACAATTTCATTATACCACACTTCCTCCTCAACCTTCATTTTTTATTATAGTGCCCCATTGACTTGCCATTGCATCTGCCACGCCTTTACAGGACTGCCTCCTTAAATCAGCGTGAGTTGTTGTTTGTGTTCTGATATTCTTTGCCGTGCTATCTCACAATATTCTTCTGATATATCACTACCTATAAAACTTCTATTGTTTTCCAAACAGGCGATAGCGGTTGTTCCACTACCAACAAAAGGATCATACACCACCGAGTCAACCCAACTAAACATCTTAATACACCTTAATGGTAACTCCATCGGAAAGGGTGCAGGGTGTTTCACACGCTTGGGGTTTTCTCCAGTAAATACCCACTTCGCCAAACTCCATTTAACAAAATCATCCCTATTTAAGTCTGATACCCCTTTCCATTGTATTTTTCTATATTCTTTGGCAAACCCCAAGATATATTCAAAAGGTGTGGGGAAAGAGGGGCTGGAAGGACTATTAAAACTGCCCCAAGATGTCCTACCACTAACTGAGTTTTTATCCCAAATAATAGTAACCATAGGTATCCATTTTAATTGGTGTGTCATAAGTTGTATAATGTCAGAGTGTGTGGGTACCCTACCGTTCTGACCATCACCAATATTTATAACACACCTGCCCCCACTCTTGGTTTTGCCATAAATTTTACCAAATATTTCAGTAAGCCAGTCAAGGTAATCACCATGTTCCTTGTTATCATTGTATAAATCATACGGATTTTTATTATACTTATTATTTCCAAGATCAACATTGTAAGGTGGAGATGTGATGGTCAGGTCTATGTAGTTGTCGGGTATCTGCTCAATTACTTCTAAACAATCACCATGAATAATTGTGTTTAACATGCCTATCCACTCTCCTCATTATTGGTTTGTGCTATCCCCTTGGCAACATCAGCAACCACTTTTCTTGCATCCTCTCTACTTTTATCCTTTTATATTTCTGTTAAATATATAAGGCGTTCTATCGGTTATTTTATAGTGATCATTCTCCATTACCCCCCCCATCCGTTTCATCCGTTTCATCCCGCCTCCGTTACGTTTCAGAAACTCAATAAAATGGCAAAAACCCAACTTTTGGCGGAAAATATACCCTAATACTTTCCATATAAGGGATCTTATGTTTCCGAAAGAGCGGGTTCATCCGTTTCATCCAACTTTTCTAACAACACAAGACTAATAATATTTAACACCCGTGGGTAGACAACTGGAACCTTTTTACTAAACGCTTCGTACAGACCAATAGAAGCACTTACTTGTATAGTATTTCTATCAACACCGAAGTTAATAAGTCTTAAATCAATATCTGATGTCATCTGATCTCGATCTATTGCCCCTTCAATAATGGCAATTATCTCATAGAATAAGAACAACTTCAAAACATTGCACTCAAGGTTAATAATTAAAAACTCATCTGTACAATAACGATTATCATCATCACTAGCAAAGAAAATTTCTGACTTACTAAACCCTTCAAATCTCTCAAAAAGTCTTACTAGTCCTTGTATCTTTTTGGAAAAGATTATGTCAGGGTGTTCTGGTGAATTTATTGCTTGAAGAGCCTCTACTAAGACATCACCATGGCAGGGTTTTGGAGAACACCAACAACCAAGAATTTTCCCTCGCAATTCTGGCAAAGAACTAAGAAGTTCTTTATTACTATATAAGTAATCACGGTACTTATCAACTGCTTCCTCACGACTGTTAACCTTAAACTCAGCCCCAGTGCCTTCTTTATGACTGTAAGGATTGCCCCACTTGGAAGGTCGACCAATATACACATCAAACACATCTTTTTTACAATGAACAACCCTTTCTTTTCTATTTTTCATATCAAATTTCCTCTCGGTTTAAAGGTCTAAATTCTGTAGCATTGATCCATTTCCAAACATAACGTTTGTTACAAAAAATTAGAAAATACGTTTCCCCAGACTGTTCATCAAACCTCATACTATAAACAGGCTCTTCAAGATGACTTTCAAAATAATGTAATTTAATCATTATTTAGCCCCACTTCATTTAATGTAATTTTATACCTGTCGCTTGTCTTTTTGTACTTCCAATATATTTGTTTCAACTCATTACTTGTTATAGATAACAAATCTTTAAAATATTTCTCGGACCGCTGATTTTCAAATACCGCAGGTATAGTCATTTTATTAGGATCGGAAAGAGTAAGTACCTCATTTAAAACTTTCATAAAAGAAATATTTCCCCTGAGTTCAATTTCTACCACACACTTTTTGGCTACCGTTAAAAAGTCTGAAAGAGCTAAGATAAACCCCTCTTTACCCTTTTTAGCATTGTGCCAGACAGCATATTGTTTTTTAGTCAAGATGGCATCAGCACTCTCTTTAGCAAAGTTATCCAACGATTTCTTTATGTTTTGGGTAGCATATTTTGTATTTCTAGGAACATCCCCAGTAATAACTTCTTCAATATCATGTAACAAACAACTCTCAAACAACAAACCAAAATCAATTGTTTCCCCAAAACAGTCTTTTAACTTTGTTGCGATCAAATAGGAAAACATTGTAATTTCCGTGACGTGTTCCGCCAAATTTTCTGATGCTTCTTGGTAAACCCCAGAATACCTGTCAACCTGATTCATCCTGCATTTTGGATCAAAACAAAGGTCTAAAAAAATGTTATTTGCTTGCATCAGTCTCCCCTCTCTAACACCCTATTTGCTCTTCTGTACAAACCCCTAATAAAGTTAAGAAAGAGTTTATCTTTGGCATCAACAAACAACGTCCTTACAGTAGAATATGGTTTTGAGTCTATTTCTACTGTAATTTTGACATTCCGATTCCTTAACCTCTTTAAAATAAACAATAACTCTTCTGCATCAAAATAATCTTGTGAAAATTCTTCCCAATTGTGATCCAACACCACATTACCCCCTAATATTTGATTTTTACAACAGCACTACCCTCATACCTTTTCTTACCAGCATAAATATTGAAAGCAGCTTTTTTCTTAAAATTTTCAGAGATGGAAATGGAAACTTCTTCCCACTTTTCGTCATATAACCCCACAAAACTATAGATCTCCCTCCAATTTTCTAAAGTTTGATAAAAATCATCTTTATAACCTTTAAGCTTCATAGTACAAGTAGTAAAACTTTTATTAGGATTAAATTCCTTAACAACCAACTCGTGCCCTAAACTTTTCCCTAGTGTAATATCTGCCTGACAAGGAACTCCAAATTTGGTTGTTGGTAATTCATTTAGCATATCACCCATATTCTTAATTAACTCAATCAGCTCAAAAGGATAAGTATCTATCTCGTCCGAGTCGTGGGTAAAAAGGAAAGGTTTGCTTTTATAACCCTTTTGTAGCAAAAACTGACAAACATCAAAAAACACCGATCCAACAATATCACTGGCAGAAGCTTGGATCGGATAATTCTGTGCCTGACGCTTTGCTTTATCTTCATTTTTCTCCCTGATGGCAATAAAACGGTTTGTAATTACAGAAACCTTACCAGTTTTTTCTTTTTCTAAATGTTTCCTTTCTATATACTTCTTAGTACTAGGAAAGGTTTTAAAGAAAGAGTTAAAAATTTTCCTTGCTCTACCCTTATCACCACCACAATATTCGGAAGCAAAGGAATACTCGGTACCGCCATATAAAATAGAAAATGTTGCACCCTTGGCAAACTTTCTTTCTTCTTTAGAAACCTCTTTCTTTCCAGAAATTTGCTGTGCATTATACTCGTGAATATCATCCCCTCTTCTAAAAGCATCAAGCATATTTTTTTCATCCGCAACATAAGCTAAAACTCTTACTTCCATCTGGCTGTAATCGGGTTGTAAAATTGTGCCACCAACAAACCTAGAAGAAAAATACTTTTTAGATGCACCTGGCAAAACGTGCATTGCTGATCTCCACCTACCAGTTTCAGCACTATTAACACTAAAACTTGTATCAAGCAAATAAGCTTCGTTATCTAAAAGATCTTTACCTTTTACATAAGAACCTCTTCTTATTAATAATTCCTTGCCTTCTTGCAGATCAGTTTTATTAACAATTTTTACAAGATCTCGACCCACCTTACCCTCAATATAAGTAGTGATAAGTTTTGTAACTTTTTTAAACATCCTAAAATTCACAAGCCATTCAAAATTTTCATTCCAAGTCTTTTTGTCATCAGGGTCTACACCAGTAAGCCTATAAAGGTTAAAAATTTCTATAATAAAACTATCCCCCGTAGAAATTGGGGTATAGTTTAAAGCTTTTCCATAATCTTCTCTAATATTTTGTGCCCTAATATTTGTACCAGATTTAACCTTTTTTAACTTATCTAACAACATTTTTGCAGTTTCATAATCGGGTTTGTGGATATCTGAATCAACAACAGCTTCGGAGATTAATAGAGAAAGCCTAACCAATAGCCTGTCATGATAATCTTTCACCTTTTCAATCTTAAAGTCAGGGTCACTTACCCCAATACTTACATTGTTAACAAAACAAGCGAAAATAATGTCACTAGTAACCAAGCAATTATGCAAAACAGTTCTTGCTTCTTGTGTTGACCCAATTGGGTTATAAAACTTCTTTAACATATCAATCTCATTACAAAGTAAAACAGCCTCAGAAATAGAGAGGTATACCTTTTCATTAATTTCTGCTTGTAGCGACAAAGGTATTTTGACCTTGTCACACAAATACTTAATATGGTATTTCTTATTTTCTTTTGTGTCAACTAACTTCAAAGCAGAAACATTTTTCTGAGCTTCCTGAATAATAGATAAACCCTGAGAACTTAATAAATTAGCATAGTCAGAAATAAGAATATGTGGCAAGTAATTATTGAAAGAAGTCTCAATAATATAGTCTTTCATCAGAGGAGAAAGTATCATTTTTTTGAGAGAACTAATTGCAAGATCTGTCAATTCCTTTTCATCTCTCCCAGCCACCTCCTCATCCCAAAAAGCCCCGTTTTTCTCAAATATGTATGCCAGAAAAGCATGTTCGAGGAAAATTTGGTATCCTTTGAATAAGTCAACTTCAGGAGTTGATTCCAACTTCATTCTTAGGTTATATAAAGTATCAAGGTCAAAAGTAGCGAGAGCATCTATTGCTCCATAAGCAGAAAGTATCCTCTCTGGAACGTAATTAAAAGGCAGGTTGTCCCAACCTTCTTTATTTACAAGTTTTACCAAAGAAACAATTTTATTCAAAAACCAGTCTTGTTCTGTAGTGGAATAATATTTTTTAATGACTTTTAAAAGATCAAAAATAGGTCTCTTTAATTCATAATTCTGGGAATCGGTTGCATTTGGTTTGCTAAATTTTTGATCTAAAACCGCATCTCTTAACTTTATTAAACCGTTGCCAAAAAAGATTTCGCAATACCCTTTATTCCTCGCTAAATAAAGGTAATTGGCAAGCGAAATTACAGAAACACGAAAAAGATTTAAATCTTTATCCCAATCAGGATACCCTAAATTAGTAACACATTGATATTTAAGAGCGGAACTAGTGTGTCCACCGTGAAGCAATCTTGCCTTCATTAAAGTATCGTCAAGACCATCTATTGGAATTTCATAGTGATATTGAGAAAAAATAAAAGCCCGTTCAAACTGACTATTGTGGACAATAAGTTTTGTGGATTTGATAATTGTAAGTAAGAAAGTCACACACTGCTCAATATCTTTTTCTGGCATCTGATAATCCAAACTGTCAAAGCAAACATATACACCTTTATGTTTATTTGCTAAAGAAAAACCAATGATCTTTGAACCCAACAAATAAGGCTCAAGACTATTTGTTTCAATATCGAAAGCCAATTTTTTATCATTACTTAGTTCTGTATCGTAAAAATCTTTAAAAGTAATATAGTCAAGTGCTTTAGTAAAAGTCTTTTCTTGAAAACTGCTTCCACTTTTAAAACTTTCTTTCATGGCATACGTGTAAGCCTTTTCAATATCCCCCTCAAACTGAGAAGAAAGCTTCACATCAGCAGACTTCCTTAAAAGGTAGGCAGGATGCCAAGTTGGAAGAAACTTACAAGGTATTCCATGAAACTCTATATCATACATAATTCCCCTGTTTTCAGAAATACGAGAAAATTCCTGACCAAGAAAGTATTGAGCAGGAATAGCTCCCAAAGAAACAATAACGATGGGCTTAGTCTGTTTAATATCTTCCACTAAATGAGACTCACATATTTTAATTTCTTCTTCGCTAGGCTGTCGTATCTTGCCCTCAGTGGTCAGTGGGATACACCGAATAGGGTTGAAAATACGCACCTTATCAACAATCCCAAAAGAAGCCAAAACCTTATCAAGATAATTGCCAGAACGACCTACAAAAGGTTTTCCTTCTTTATCTTCAGTAAAACCTGGAGCTTCACCCACAAAATAAATAAGTGGATTAGAACTCCCTCTAGGCTCTACCTGTTTTGTTGCGTTCTTATGTAAGTCACACTTAGTGCATTTCTCCATAAAGTCTACTCCTTATACTCGTCTATTGTCATGCCATCTCTCGATAGTTGACAACCTCGCTTGGTCAAAAGACTTCTGATATCCAACAAGTAACCATTTCACCTGTTCCAAATAATCCCATTTCTCTTTTAGCTCAGCAATATCGTCTTTTGCCAATATCTCGGCAGTAACAGAATCCTTAGTAACTCGTGTGTTGCTTGTTTTATTAATCCTTCTATATTCATTACTATACCTACTATAATAAGATTTTTCTGCCTTAATGCAAAGATTATTAATGTAGTAGATAAGGTTGAGCAAGGTTGGTCGCATAGCGTCCATAGCAGAAACCTTGTTTTGTGCCCCCGAAAGGGTGCTTGGCAGAGGTTCTTTAATTTTATCAAGTACCTTTAAAATAATACTAACCTCATATTCAGTAATACCCGTTTTTTCTTTCACATCTGCTAATACTTGCTCTTGATAAGTTCGTTCGTCTGTCATTTAGTTCTCCTTAAAGATAATGTTTTTGGGGAAACGAAACATTAGTAATAATTGTATCTGCATCCACTTCCTTAATATTATTTTCAGCAAAACATGTAACCGCATCTATATAATTTACTTTACCCATTACAGAAGAAATTTCATTCAATACAATATCAAGTATATCATCTTTTTTCTCAGTGTCAAGTTCGGAGAGGTCAATTAATTTTTTATTAAGCAAATAAGTTTCATGATTTTTAACAAACTCTTGATCAACCTTTTTATTACTTTCGCCAATTATACCAAGATAAGTATCAGGATTATCAATAATTATCCTTGCCAGTCTTTCAGCGTTAACTTTTCCCAACCCCCTTGCCACATTAGGAATATTATCAGATCTGTCCCCCATTATACACTTAGAAACCAAACAAAGTTCAGGAGTTAAATCTTTTTCTGCAAGGTTCTTTTCTGTTACCACTTCCCCTGCAAGAGGTCTAGAAACTTTCAAATTAGTAGAAACTAGTTGATAAAAATCTTTGTCATCAGAAACCAAGACTACATCATCTGTTATCCGTGAAACAAGGTAAATAATATCATCACCTTCCCAATCTGAAATACGGATTGCAGGAATACCAAAAACTTTTAATATGTTAATAGCCATGTCCCTCTGATTCCCATAAACCTCTAAATAATTATCTATCTCATCACCTGTAAAAGCCCCCCTGTGATCTCCTTGTTTATAGTTGGGGTATAATTCAAGTCTTCTCCGAGATAAGCCACAATCCCAAACTGTAATTGGAAAATATCCTAAATTTCTTTTTAACTCGTATTTTAAAGACTTAAAAAACTGCTGAACTCCACCGTTTTCTGCACTAAAATTTTCAGGGATTCTTAACGCTCTATGAAGCATATAGCTTCCGTCAACTATCATTATTTTCTTCAGTTTCTTTTCCATTGGTTGTGTTTTTGGGGGCAGGAGTGTACTGCCCCCCCCTCTTCCTTAGTTATTCTTCGCCAAATATTTCATTGGTCAAAGCATTCAATTCTTCAACATTCCCAGTCTCTACTTCAGCATCGGTGTCTTCTAATATATTAAAAATTTTACTGTCAGCTTTTGCTTCCACCACTTCGGCATAAAGTTTATCTCGATAACCTGCACACACCTCTTTCTGATAGCTGTAAATGTCAGAAATTTTATCAATAAACGCAACTTGTAAAAACTTAATAAAAATTGGGGTTTCCTTACCATAACGATGTACATCATTTCTCCTGAAGTTTGATTGAAAAAGAGGAAACTTCTTGATTTCTTCAGGGTACCTCTCTAAGAGATAGTCAGCATTACACCAACCACCACTACTACCAATAATTCCCATCTTAAACATGTATTCTATAAAACTTTTTTCCACATCAACAATACCTGCATTTTTAATATCTATAAAAATAGGAATACCCGTAAATAGAGAGGACAGTTTACTTTTCCTAATATTAACAGTAGATATTTTTTCAACAGCAAACTCTCCCTCGTACCGAGTATGCCCTCTATCGAACCCTAAATGTTTAAAATCACTAGCACTACCATCTTTAAACTCTAATTGTAAATGCTGGTCATGCTTCAGAGCAAAACCACCACCAGATTCAGTAGACGGAATATACGCACCAATCTTTGCCATTACTTGGTTTAAAATCACAATTACGGCTCGGTGTTTTTCAAGCTTGGGCATAATCTCTGCTAGTTTCCGTTTAATAATCTTAGGTTTTTCCATCATACCTTGGGAATATTCCTTATTTGACTCAAGCTGTGCTGCAGTTATAGTAACCGCAATTGTATCCCAAAGAAAAAACAATGGAACATCAGACCCCGTTTCTTCCATCTTCTTAAAAACATCAAGAATTGTATCAAAACCCTGCTCAAGAGTAATAGCAGGAACTCTCAACAACCTCGTTACATCAATCCCCATAAACTTCATTCTTTGTTGGTCAACACTAGCTTCTGTATCAATAATAACTGCTACCCCGTCAGGATAATTCTGTTGAAATGTACCTAATGTTTGGTAAAGAACAGAACTTTTCCCACTTGCAGGAATCCCATATCCCTCTACAATAACCCCTAGTGGCAATCCACCACCAAAAATACAGTTAAGAGCAAGAATTGGCAGCTCTGCTTTCTCACGGGAATGCATAATGTCAATATCTGACATAGGAGTATAACCACCTGCACGAGCCAACTCTTTAACCAAATCCACTGCTCCCAATGGATTTTTTGTACTTGATTTATCTTTTTTTGCCATTTACTACTCCTCCTATTTATTTACCATTTTCTAGTAGACATTTTTCGCCAAAAGTTGGGTTTTTCCTATTTTATTGAGTTTCTGAGACATCCAGGGACTCCTCGGAGACACTCGGAGACACTAAGGATTAGCCTCTGTTATAAAAGTCAGAGGAAAAAATCCTTCCACATAATTACAATTCCCACCCTTCCGCCCGTTTTAATTTAATGTTTTCCTTCAGTTTCTTCCTCACATAAAGCTTCTTCACGGCATCGTAAACAGTTTTCCTCATAACTAACAGAACCAAACTTACCATAACAAGATGGTTTACCCGAACTACTTGGAGCTACTGTATTAGTTTTTGGAGGGGCTTCGGTTTCTGTCCTAGCAGGAGGAGTAGATAGAGTGGTAACTTCCTTATCCTCTACCCTAACATTAGGATCGGATGGGTTTAGGAATTTTTTATTAAGGTCACTCTTCTTTTCTCGCTCCTTAGCAATAATCTCATCTGTAATTTCGGCTGGAATTAATGCAGGTTGCTCAGATAAAGGATCAAGAGATTCAATTAACTTAAAGAATTTCTTGTTTTCCAGTTCTACTTTTTCTGGGTTTTCTGGCTCATCAGGATCGTGAAGATCAATTGTCTTAGCTACATTATCAAATGCTCCGACTCGTGCTGAGTATTTATTATCGTCTGTTCTTGTAATATCAATAACATAACCTTCATTACTGGAAATAAGTTTAGCAATGTTTTCCTTTGTTTTAGCCTGATTAACAATCAAGCCAAAATCACGGAATACAGTCCAAGGATACATAAGCAGAATGATCTCATTTGGTTGGATATCGCTCTTAATTGCTCCACCATTGACATCATAATCTGCACGGATAAACTGGACAAACGATACCCCCCTACCCCTACTGTAGTGGCTTAGTTCTTGTCCTGTCACATTCTTGATAGCCCGAAGAACAGGGTCTATCTCACAGGTCATACCGTAAGTCCTTACGCAGGTAGTCTTCCCCTCGTCTTTACCAAAATCATGTTGATAAAACTCTCTCTTATACATATTTGATTTTGGGTTAAATAACAACTTAACACTAGTTGTTCCTTTTCCAGGGTAAAGAAGTTTGTATTTGAAATCTTTACCCCCACTACCCTTAGAATTACTCATCCGCTCCGCTAGTTTTGCTTCCTCTTGCATAATCCTGTCAAAATCATAGTTTTGCATACTGTTAACACTCTCCTTGTTTTTTTGGCTTACACCAGTGCCATGCACTTTTACTGCCAACACCAAACACACCTAACTTGCAAAACGACTAAACTATTTTCTTAAATTTACTGAGCATCACCCCTAATTTAGAATATGGCTTGGAATTAGAAAGGTAATCAAGAAACTTTTCATGTCCAAGATCAGAAGGATCTTGATCCTCTGGCAATTCAACAAGCCTAACTTCAACTCTGCTTTGTGACAAGATTCTGTCGCAAAGTTTTGTAGCTGTATCAAAAGCATCTGTATCAAGACAAACAAAAACTGTTGATGGCTTATTGCCTAAAATTAATTTCATTTGGTAATCACTTACATATTTTCCGTAGGTTGCTACCGCATTTTTACCAGCCGAAATAGCAGAAAATACACCTTCAGTTATTATTATAGGGCTACCTAATTTAATTCTATGTAGGTTAAAAACTGCCTTACCTCTTGGAGCATTCACAGGCATTTTATATTTATACTTACCATGTCCAACATAAGACCTTCCAACATAAATATCAGTATAGTTTGTCTTATGGACTATATTAGGAATAATGATACGTCCAAACATATCGCTTGCAATAGCCCCAATCCTAATATCGTAGAACCTTTGTAGATCATTAGTAACACCTCTGCTCACCAAATAACTGTGTGCAAGCTCCGAAAAATAAGGGTAAAGACTAGGTATATAATAAGGGTATCTACATTCTTTAACATCTTTATTTACAAAAGAAAGTAACAAATCCTCAAATTTTTCTCTAGTTTCTAAAATAGTATCAGAGTCAAATTCTTTGCTTATTAAACTACCCCTAGCTCCACATCGGTGACAAAAATAGACCAATTTTTTCATATGTATATAAAGGTGTCCTTTTTTATCATAATCCCCCCGTAATTTGAAACAAAAAGGACATCGGTAAATAATCTCATCCGTAGATGACATTTTGACATAATCAGATCCAAACTCACTAACAATTACAGGGGGAATATCCATGTAAATTACCTACCTTTAATAATATCCGCTAACACCTTTTTTCTTCTTTGGTTCTTCATCTAAGAACTTCTGAGCTGTAGCCACATACTCATCTTCCTTTATCTCTACAATTTGGCAATACTCAAACTTTGTTTTAAACCTAATGAAACAACCTGTTCTACCTCTTCTAACCTTGGCGAGATACATTGAACCTACATTAGCAGTTTTTGTTACCAAACCAAGGGTTAAAACCACATCAGCAACATGTGTTTTCTTAGCACTTTCTGCTGCCCCTTCCAAAGGAATCATTTCCTCAGAAAAATATCCTTTAGAAGGTTGTGAAGCAACCATAACAACGCTGTTATTTACCCGACTAAACAAAGCTAACTTGTTGTAGACCGCACCCCACGATTCATAAGAAGTATCCATCTCTGGGATTAGGTTGTCAGCATAGTCTACAATAACCATGTCATAAGTAAGCCCTTTCTTCTTTTGTATCTCGTAAATTATTTCAAAGAGTTGATCGGCTGTTAGTTTGTTAGCAGGATAAGCAAGAATGTCAATTCGATCTAGTATATTTTTGTGCGTTGTATTCAAAGATTGGATTAGTTGTAGCTGTGCTTCATCCTCCATAAAACTAATACTATCTTGGTGTTTTTCGGAAATACATGAAACATACCTAACAAAACCATCATACTCTAGCATATCCCCCAAGAAAATATTAAGAACTGTCTTTCCCTGTCTGGCAGCCGAAGCCCCCTCGTTGATTAAAAAAGAAGTTTTACCTTTACCAGGGGCTGCCATTATCATGTGTAAAT
>Ga0114946_10000515_pt1 | contig 25956 bp, 22 predicted proteins | sample WalLakDeSediment_FD_88676 | JGI IMG/M metagenome (GOLD analysis project Ga0114946, IMG submission 88676) | Lake sediment microbial communities from Walker lake, Nevada to study Microbial Dark Matter (Phase II) - Walker Lake 11/02/13 Deep Sediment | ecosystem: Environmental > Aquatic >... | reverse complement strand
TCGACGCTCCACAGCGTGCTGTAGCGCACGCCGGCCTTGGTGAGGCTGCCGTTGAGGTTGAGCATGCCCACCAGGCCCGGCCACTGGCCGCTCCAGTTGGCCACCGTCAGGATCGGGCCGCGGTGGTCGCGCAGGCCCGCGAGCACGTGATGGCTGTACTGCCACACGGCCTCGGCCACCACCAGCGGGACGTCGGGATCGATGCCTTGGAAGACGTCCATGCCGAGGCGCTGGCCGTCGATGAACCCGTGGCCCGCCGCCTCGTCGAACGGGTGGGCCCGCACCAGGCGCGCCCCCTCACGCGCGAAGGCGGCCGTCAGGCGCGCCTCCATCTCCGCCTGCGCCGGCCAGCATGCGCGGTTGGCCGCCGGCCGCAGGTCGCCGCTGGCAACCAGGGCGATGGTCGGGGTGGATGCGCGGTCGTTGGTCATGGGGTCCCCTCCTCGCCGTCCGCCGTCGCGCCGGTGTCCGGAGGGCGCTCGCTGTCGAGACGCGCCAACGCGTGGACGGCATGATGCAGGTCCTCGAGCTGATGGTAGAGGCGCAGGTAGACCTCGCGGTAGGCCCGCAGGTAGCGCTCGCGCCAGGCGGCGTCGACCGGCACCTCGTCGAACGCCGGCGACACCCGCGTCGGCGCCTCGAAGGTGTCGCGGTAGATGCCGGCGCCGACCCCGGCCAGCAGGGCAGCCCCGAGCGTGGTGGCCTCGTCGTGGACGGCGACCTGGATCGGGGCGCCGAGCAGGGCCGCCTTGACGCGCATGAGCAGGCGGTTGCGCGTGCCCCCCCCGATGGCGCGGACACGACGGGTGGACACGCTCATGAGCGCGACGAGGCCATCCAGCGACGCCTGCGCCTCGAAGGCCAGACCCTCCAGGACGGCGCGCACAAGGTCGCCACGGTCGCTGCCGGCGCTGAGCCCGATGAAGGCGGCGCGCGCGTCTAGGTCGACGATCGGCGGGCTGGCCAACCGGAGGTGCGGGAGGAAGAACGCGCCCCGCGCCCCGACCGGTGAGCCCTCGGCCCAGGCCGCGAGGGTCGCGTAGGGGTCGGGCTCGCCCGCGGCGATCAGTGTCCGGAGCCACTCGATGCAGGCGCCCGAGGTGTACAGGCCACCGTTGCAGTACGCCCGGTTGGCGACGACGTGGGCACCCTGCTGGTAGCCGGCCGCACCCAACTCAGGCGTGAGCCGGGGCACGTCGGTCACGGTGAACAGCGACTCCGAGGTGCCCATCGAATCGAGCACGTCGCCGGGCTCGGTGAGGCCCAAGGCGAGGGCGCCGCAGGGGTGGTCGTGCCCACCCGCGGCAACGGGCGTGCCGACGGGCAGCCCGGTTGCCGCCGCACCCTCGGCATGGACGGCGCCCAGCCGCTGGCCGCTCTGGACCAACTCCGGCAGGATGGCGCGGTCGACATCGCAGGCAGCGAGCAGGTCGGCGGACCAGCGGCGCGCGTTGAGATCGAGCAGCATCAGGCGCGAGGCGAGCGAGAGGTCGGTGGCCTGCACGCTGCACAGCCTGAACGCGACGTAGTCGGCGACATTGAGCCAGGCGCGCATGCGGGCGTGCGCCGTCGGGTCGTGCTGTCGGAACCACATCAGCTTGTGGACGCCGAAGATCGGTACGATCGGCAGACCCGTGATGCGGTAGACGGCCTCGTCCCCCACCTCGCGGCGCCACCAGTCGGCCTGCGGCCGGGCCCGCTCGTCGTGCCATGCGACCGCATGGTGCAGCGGTGCGCCGCGACCGTCGAGCGGCACGGCCGTCTCGGCCATGCTGGCCACCGCCACGCCGGCCACCTGCGCGCGCTCGAGGGCGGCGGTCACGCGCCGGACGACGCCGGCCGCGGTCGCGAACAGCGTCTCCGGGTCGTACTCACTCCAGCCAGGGCGGGGATGGATGACCGGCAGCCGCTCGGCGGCCGCAGCCCGGATGCGCCCGTCCGGCGCGTACGCCGCGGCCTTGACATTGGTGGTGCCGACGTCCACACCGATGAGCACCGGGTCCGCGGCGCCTGTCATGCCGGTTAGGCCCGCACCTCGGCGAGCGCCTCGTCGATCGAGACCCCCTCGTGGATCAGGCGGGTGAGGGCGCGTGTCATGCCCTCGGGATCGGGGTGCTGCCACACGTTGCGACCGATGACGGCGCCGGACGCCCCCGCCGCCACCGCGTCGTGGACGGTAGTGAGCACCGCCCGGGCGTTCTCCATCGGTACCCCGCCGGCGATGAGCATCGGGATCGGGGCAGCCTCGACCACGGTGCGGTAGCTCGCCGCCGAGCCGGTGAAGTAGTTCTTGATGACGTCGGCGCCGTGCTCGTACGCGAGCCGCGCCGCGGACGCCATCGCGGCCGGCGCCAGCGGGTCCGGGATGCGCTCACACCTGCAGGGCAGCGCCTCGACCATGAGCACCAACCCGGTGTTCGCCGCCTCCGCGGCGACCCGTGCGGTGATCGTCAGGGTGTCGAGTTCCGCAGGGCTGCCCATGAACGCCATCGTGACGATGCCGGCGCACCCGAGGGCCAAGGCGTCGTCGATTTGGTACATGAGCCGCCACGCGTCGTAGTCCAGCCAGTCGCTGCGGTAGAGGCTGACACCGCCGTCGACCCGGAGGATCGTCGGCACCGAGCCGGCCCAGGCGGGCCGCTCGTGCTTGAGGATGCCGAAGCTGGCCATGATCGCGTCGGCACCGCCGGCCATCACCTGCTCGATGACGCGGCCGGGGCGCTCGAGCCCGGGCGTGACGCCGCCGGTGCGCCCGTGGTCCATGGCGACGACGAGGGCGCGTCCGTCGCGACGGGTGATCGGCAGGGTGCGATCGCGGGTCACGTGTTCTCCAATCCCGGGCAGCGCCGCGGTCGCATCCTCACTTGAGCGCACCGCTCGTCAGCCCGCTCACGATGTGGCGCTCGAAACGCAGGTAGAGGAGCAAGATCGGCAGTATCGTGACGATCGTGAAGGCGTTCATCAGGGGCCAGTCTTGGATGCCCACCGAGTCGCGCAACAGGAACAGCTGGTACGGCAGCGTGCGCATCTCCTGCGAGGTGGTGAACGCCAAGGCGAAGGGGAACTCGTTCCATGCCTCGCGCAGCGAGAACACCGCGGCCGTGATGAGGCCCGGCGCCGCGATCGGCAGGACCACCCACCACAACCGCTGTGCGATGGTGGCGCCGTCGATGGCGGCGGCCTCCTCCAGCTCGCGCGGCACGGCCGCGAAGAAGCCGGCGAGGATCCAGGTCGCGAAGGGGACGGCGGTGGCGGTGTAGGTGATGGTCAGGACGGCATAGGTGTCGAGCAGGCCGAAGCGCTCCACCAACTGGTACAGCGGCACGATGAGGCTGGCGCGGGGCAGGATGCGCGGGACCAGGATGAGCACCAGCAGCAGGTTGCGGAAGCGGAAGGCGTAGCGCGCGAAGCCGTAGGCGGCGAGGCTACTGATCACCAGGGCGAAGGCCGTGGAGGCCAGCGCGAGCAGACTGCTGTTGAACAGGTAGCGCCAGAAGCCCGGCCAGGCGAACACCCGGCCGTAGTTCCCGAGTGTGGGCTGCTCGGGCAACAGGCTCCGGCTCTGGTACAGCTCGAGCGGCGTCTTCAGCGACGCGGCCAACGACCACAGCAGCGGCAGCGCGCTCCAGACGAGCAGCAGCAGCAGCGGCAACCACACGAGGTTGCGGCGGGCAATCGCCAGCGCGCGATCGCGGACGGGGGACGCGGGTACCCGGATCACGACTCAGCGCGGCCGGAACAGCCGCAAGTAGGCGAGGCTGAAGGCGACGTTGATCACAAGCAGGACAACCATGACGGCCGATGCGGTGGAGTAGTTCAGGTCGCGGAACGCGAGCTGGTACATGTGCACAGCCAGCACCTCCGTGGCGCGTCCCGGCCCGCCGCCGGTGAGCGGCAGGATGATGTCGAACATGTTGAAGCTGGCGAACGACAACCACATGAAGCTCAGCGCCATCATCGGTGCGATGCTCGGCAGCGTGATGTGCTTGAAGCACTGGTGCGTGCGCGCCCCGTCGATCTTGGCGGCCTCGTAGAGCTGTGGGTCGATGCCCTGCAGGCCCCCGAGCAGGATGAGGGTCGAGAACGGTGAGATGAACCACACGTTGGCCAGCGTGACCACGACGAGGGCGAGATTGGGTCGAGCGAGCCATGGGATCGCCTGCTGGCCCGCAGCGATGAGGCCCATGTTGATGAGGCTGGTGTCGCCGGTGAACAGGAAGCGCCACATGACGGCGGCGGCCACGCCAGAGACGAGATACGGGATGAGCGCGATCGCCCGGAACAGCCCCCGCCCCCAGCGCACCGCGTGCAGCACCAACGCGAAGCCCATCGAGAGGACGATGCCGAGGACGATCGTGCCCGCGACGAAGATGAGAGAGCGGGTGAGCGAGTTGACGAAGGTCGCGCTGCGGAAGAGCCGCTGGTAGTTCTCGAAGCCGACGAACGGCGTCCCAAGCGTCCACACCTCGACCCGGAAGAGGGAGGTAATCGCGCCCGATACGACCGCGTAACCCAAGACGCCGATCACCATCACGACGGCCGGGCCGAGCAGGACGAACAGGGTCAGCGCCGTTCCCCACCGTTTGCGGCGGACGGCACGGCGATGCTCCAACGGCGTCGTCACCCTGCATCCCCTCCGGAACGGGCTAGCGCCGGGGGAGTGGCGGGTGGGGCCCGCCACTCCCCAGCACCATCAGCGCAGTTCGTCCAACTGCGCCTGGTAGCGGGCCGCCATCGCGGCCGCATCGGCGTTGGGATTCTGAAGGGCGTCCTGCATCGCGTCGAGCAGGATCTGGTAGATCTGCGGCTGGCGCGGGTGCGACGGCAGAGGTACGAGTTCCGCGAAGGGCGCCGCGAAGTCCGGGGCCCAAGGCTTGGCTTCGACGTAGCCCGGGTCGGTCATGACCGGGAGCACCGTGGTGGGCTGGTAGCGCAGCGCCACCTCGGCGACGATCTCCGGTCGCGCGAGGTATTGCAGCACCTTGAGGACCGCCTCCGGGTGCTGGGTGCCGGCCGTGACGAGGTACGGCCAACCGAGCGCCATGACCCGGTTGTCGGCCTCGCCGCCCGGGCGCGGCGGCGGCGGGCTCCCGGCCCACTGCGTGCCGTACGCCAGCGACTGGTTCAGCGTCGGGTAGATGTTGTCGCCGATCATCGCCTGGGCGGCGCCGCCACCGATGAAGGCGGCACGCATCTCGCCCGAGGTCCAGGCGAGCGTCTCTGGATGGGCGATGTCATCGCGCACGAGCGCCTGGTAGAAGCCGAGCAGGTAGCGGCCCGCATCGCTGTCGAGTTGCGGGACGCCGTCGACCCATTGGCCGCCCATCGCCATGTAGGTCGCCAGGAACCACACCGGGTCGTGGGCCCGCGAGCCGATCACCGAGAAGCCGATGCGGTCGGCCTTGCGCAGGGCGCGGCCCGCTGCCAGGACGTCGTCCCAGGTCGCCGGCGGATGCGGGATGCCGGCCTCCTCGAACCAGTCGATGCGATAGGTGAACCAGTACGGACCGTAGTGCAGCGCCACGCCGTGGGCCGTGCCCTGGTAGGTCGCGAAGTCGAAGGCCGCCTGCGCCAGGTTGGCGTAGCTCGCAGGCTCCTCCGCTTGCCACTTCGCGAGCAGCGGCCCGAAGTCGTAGAGGGCGCCCTGCAACGCCAGCGGCGGCACGCCATCGGCCGGCACCTGCACGATGTCGGGCGCCTGCCCGGCGCGGGCGGTGCGGAGGACGTCGGCGACCGCCTGCTCGAGCGGGATGACGTCGGTCTTGACGCGGATGCCCGGGTTCTCGCGGTGGAAGGTCTCGAACGCATCGGCCGGGATGAAGTTCTGGCGGCCGAACCACATCGTGATCTCGACCGACTGCTGCGCGTGGACCGAACCGAACAGCAGTCCGATCGCCAGCGCCCACAGGGTCGCCCTCACGCCCGTCGCCGCCACGCGGCGGCCTGCACGATCACATCGCACCATGGTCTCCCCTCTCCTGAGGCTCGTCGTCTCCGGGTTCCGCGTCTCGATCCGACCGCCGGCAGGTGGCACTCGCCAGCCCGCCGTACGCCACCTCCCTCCCTGCCGTGGGCACGCGCCATGACTGGTAAGCTTAACATTCCGTCTCCGCCGACATAGGACGATGGTCACAAGTTGCGCTGTCGATTCAAAAAGGTTAACATTCGTCGATCGCGGCGTCAACCGTCGGCCGCATGCGCGCCGCCGGACGCCGCGCGACCGGGGGATGGCGATGAGCAACATCGTCCGCGTGGCACGCGCCGCTGGCGTCAGCACCATGACGGTGTCACGCTACTTCAACGACCCGGGCAAGCTCCGGCCCGAGACCCGCGCCCGCGTCGAGGCGGCCGTCGATGCGCTGCAGTACGTCCCGAACGCCGCGGCACGCAGCCTCATCCACGGCCGTACCGACACCCTGGCGCTCATCGTCGCCGACATCACCAACCCGTTCTTCACCACGCTCGCACGCGGCGTCGAGGACGTCGCCCAGCAACACGGCCTCACGTTGATCCTCGGAAACGCCGACGAGACACTCGCCAAGGAGCGTGCCTACCTCGGTGTGATGGTCGCCCGCCGGGTCGACGGCGTCATCCTCTCCCCGGCGCCGGGCGAGGGCCACAACCTTGGCCTGCTCGCCGGTCACCGCATCCCCGTTGTGCTCATCGACCGTCGCATTGACGGCGCCGACGTGGATGTCGTGCGCGGCGACTCGCGGGCGGCGGGCCTGCTGCTGACCCGGCACCTGATCGAGCTCGGTCACCGCCGGATCGCCTTCATCGGCGGCCCTGCGAACGTTTCGTCGCTCGAAGACCGGCTGGCGGGCTATCGTGCGGCCCTCGCTGAGGTGGGCCTCCCCGCGTCGGTGCACCTTGGTCGCTACGACCGGCGCAGCGGCGAGGAGATCGTGGCCGCTCTGGCCGTCAGCGGGAATCGACTAGGGTGCTCGGCCCTGGTGGCGGCCAACAACGCCGTTGCCGGCGGCGCCCTACTGGCGCTGGCGCGGCTCGGCCTGAGGGTGCCTGGCGACGTCTCGCTCGTGTGCTTCGAGGACTTCGAGTCGGACGCGATCGTCGACCCGTTCCTCACCGTCGTGGTGCAACCCGCCTACGAGATCGGGCATCGCGCCACGAGCATCCTGCTCGACCGCATTCGCGGCGGCTCAGGCGCTGCCAACGACGTGGTGCTCCCGGTGACCCTCCTCATCCGCCGCTCGGCGGCGGCGCCCGCGGACAACTGAGCAGCCGCGGGCCGCGTCGCTCGCGTACGACCCCACCACCCGAGGCCCTCGGCGGCGTCCCACAGGGCGTCGCCGACGAAGATCCGTGCTGCGACCGTCAGCGTGTTGGCTATGCCACGGTACACCCCCAGCCCGGGCGCCTGGCGGCACAACGCCGCGCCTCGCTGAGCAGGCCGCCCCGGCTGGGGATGCGCGGGCGCAGGCCAGGCCGAGCGCCGGCTCGGCGACCAGCGCCTGCTTGCTGGGCAGCGTCGCGGCACGATGAGCGGGGCCACCACGGTCGGCAGCAGGTGGCCGAACGGGACGCGCTGGTGGCCAGGTCCGGGCGCGCGGCCCGCGTCGACGTGGTTGCGCTTGCCCAGCGTATGCACCCGCAGCCGCGTGAAGGGCGGCAGCGTTGACCACGACACCACCACGAACACGAACGCGACCGTCCAGAGGCCGGGCCGCGGCACCGCGTCGCCCACCACCGTGAGCCCACACACCGGCACGCAGCAGCGCGTCGACCGACGCCATGTCGCGCACGCCGGTGCGGAGCTGGATCGGCCGTACCGGGCTGGCGGCGAGCCCTCGGTCGCCAACTCGGGCAGGTCGGCGCCGTCCTCATCGACCCCCACCAGGCGGTCGACCCCGTGTCTTGGGCACCGCGCGCCACGCTGAGCCGGCCGCGGTACGGGAGCGGCCAGCCGGACTCCTACGGAGAGAAGAGCTTGAGCGTCTGGGCGGACGCCAGCAGCGACATGGCATGGCGCGCGAGCCGGTCCTGGCCGGTGGATCATGGCAGCGATCGGGTCCAGTTCGTTGGATTCGAGGTCAACTCGCACCGGTCATGGCACGCCGAAGCCGCGCGTCGGCACACGGAGCGGGCCCTGCTGGGCTTCGTGGGCTCCATGCTCAGCCACCCGACCCTGCTCGCGACCGCGTGCTCGGTGGGCCGGGCCCGGGCGTGGACCGCTGCCGACCGGCCGCTGCTCGCGCCGCCGCTGTTCCACACTCGCGGCCTGAGCGTCGCCTTCCACGGCACCCTCGCGCACGGCGCCGGCCTCACCCTGCATTGTCGGTTCGATCCGGCCACGATCATGCGCGATCTCGAGACCGACGAGGCCACCTTCGGCCACCGCACCGTGGAGCGCCCCCACATGACCGAGACCGTCATGCTCGCCGGCCACTGCAAGCGCCACCTCGCCGGGTTCAAGGCCCCTCGATCGGTGACCTTCGTCGACGCGCTCCCGCGCAACGCCATGGGCAAGCTGCTGCGCCACGCCGTGCGCGATGCCCTCCTGGGTACGGTTTGACGTGGCGTTCGGGGCACTCCGGGTCTCGATCGGCGGCTTTCCAGTGCGATTCGGCGCACTGCGCGGCAAGGACTTGACGAATCCTGCATATCGCGGTATATTCTTGCTCATCAACAAGGCCGCGGCGCCCTCGGGGGCGCCGTTTCCGTTGTCGTCCCGGCCAGCGGCCCAGCCCACGCGGATGTCGCCGCCGGGAGGGCACGGACGTCAGGCGCCGCCGTCAGGCGCCGCCGTCAGGCGCCGCCGTCAGGCGCGCCGTCAGGCGCGCCGTCAGGCGACCGCGACGCCCGACCCGCCCGCGCGCGCGGACGCGTAGAGCGCCTCGATCGCCGCGAGGTTCGCCGCCGCCTCCAGCGCGTCGTAGCGCGGCGCGACGCCCGTCTGCACGCAGGCCGCGAAGTGCTCGACCATCCGCTGGTACGAGTCGCTCGGCTCGAAGCCGACCACCTCGGGCGGCGCCGGGGGGCGATGCAGCTCGAGGCCCACGGTCTGGCCGGTCGGGACGAACGCGTGGCGCAAGCGAGCGACGCCCTTCTCGCCCACCACCAGCACGTCCTCGCTGCGCGCCGCGGCGAGCGAGCAGGCGACCTGCCCGACGCCGCCGCCCGCGAACCGCAGCGTCCCGACGAGCTGCTCGTCGACCCCGCCCTTCGTCCAACGCGCCAACGCGTGCGCCTCGGCGGGCTCTGCGCCCATCAGCGTGCGGGCGACGTTGACGGCGTAGCAGCCGACGTCCATCAGCGCGCCCCCGCCGAGCTCGAGCGACAGGCGGATGTTGGCCGGGTCGGCCACGGTGAAGGTGAAGCTCGCCTGGACGAAGCGCAGCGTCCCGAGGTCGCCCGCCCGCACGCGCTCGATCAGGTGCTCGAGGCGCGGGTGGAAGCGGTACATGAACGCCTCCATGAGCACGACGCCGGCGGCCCTCGCGGCCTCGTGCATCGACCGGCACTCGGCCGCTGTCATGCCCAGCGGCTTCTCGCACAGCACGTGCTTGCCGGCCTCGGCGGCGCGGACCGTCCACTCGGCGTGCTGGGCGTTGGGGAGGGGGACGTAGACGGCGTCGATCTCCGGATCGTCGAGCAGCGCGTCGTAGGAGCCACAGACGCGCAACCCGCCGAGGTCGGCGCCGCCCTCGCCCTCGAGGTCGTCACGGAGGTCGGCCAGCATGTCGGCGGCGCGGGCGTCGTCGCGCGAGGCGATCGCGAGCAGCGCCCCGTTCGTCGATCGCACGATGGCGGGGGCGACGGCCTTGCGGCCGATGCGGGCCGTGCTGAGCACGCCCCAGCGGAGGCGGTCCGGTCCATTCATGGCGGGTCCTCCCGATGCGCGAGCGCGGCCGTGGTGGCCCGAAGCGTTCGGCGGGGCCGCCCCCCCGAGGGGCCGCTGCCCCCATCGTACGTCGCCGACGCTAGAGCGTGGCCTGGATGAACACCAGCACGAACAGCGCGACCGTCTCCACGATGCCGATCGACATCAGGTAGTTGCCGAGGCCCTTGCCGGTGTCGCCGAGCGCATCGGCGGCCGCGGCGCCGACGCGGCCCTGGGCGTAGGCGGAGGCGGCCATGCCCAACCCGCCGAACAGCCCCGCCGCCATCATGCTCGGGAAGCCGGTGAAGTCGCCCGCCGCCGCCCGCTCGGTCGCGACGCGCACGATCGTGTTCATCAGGATCATGCCGTAGATCGTCTGCGACAGCGGCGCGCCGATGAAGGTGACGAGGATGAAGGGCACGGGCTTGTCGAGGGCGTAGCAGCGCTTCCACACGCCGACGGCGGCCAGGCCGGCGGCGCCGGTGCCGAACGCCGAGCCGACGGCGGCGATGCCGAGCACCGCGGCGGCACCGGCCTGACCAAGCGAGAGCATCATCTCGGGGTCCATGACGGTTCTCCTTCCATGTCCCTGAGGACCGAGCGGTCCGATTGGACCGGGCGGTCCCTCGGGACCGAGCGAGCGAACGGCCGGTACGGGTGCCCGGTCCAGGACAGGCTCAGATGGCTTGCGAACTCGAGCGTGTTGAGGCGGACGCCGTGCACCAGCACGCCCATGGCGGCCAGCAGCACGTTCAGCGTGTGGCCGAAGAACAGGATCAGCGCGCTGACCACGCCGCCCAGGACGCCACCCAGGCCGACCGAGGCCGCCAGCGCATTGAACGACTCGGCGACCGCGTAGGTCGCGGCGCCAACGGCGAACAGGCGCACGTAGGAGACGACGTCGACGAAGTTGCTCACCAGGTTGAGCGGCAGCATGGCGTGCGTGAACCACTCGCTCCGCAGCCGGCGCCAGGGCGTGATGAACGCCGCGATCAGCACGACGCCGACGCCCAGCGAGACCCACGCCAGCGGCGGGAACGGGTCGCCGAGCACCAGCTGGCGGGCGAGGAAGTACATCGTCCAGGTGGTCGCGATCCACCCGAGCTCCACCAGCGCGCGGGTCGAGTTGATGAAGCGCACCACGTTCCAGGCGTGCGCCAGCGTCAGGTGCACCACCCCGATGGTGAAGGCGAGCGTCATCACGTTGCGCTCCTCCGTCAGCCACTCGAGCCGCAGGGCGGCCAGGGCGGACGGCAGCGCCGCGACGCCGAAGTAGTTGCCCGACAGCACGCCCCACACGATCGTGGCGACCGAGAGCCCGCGCAGCAGGGAGACGACCCGCCCGGCCGAGGCCGGCAGGCGCCGACGCGCGAGCTCGCTCAGGACCAGGAACAAGAGGCCGTAGCCGGCGTCGCCGACGATGATCGCGAAGAAGAGCCCGAAGAAGACCAGGAACGGCAGGCTGATGTCGACCTGCCCGTACCCCGGCACCACCCCGAGGAACCCGAAGAGGGGTTCGATCGGCCGCACCCAGCGCGGGTTGCGGATCAGGGTCGGCGCCGCGGCGGAGTCGCTGACGTCCGCGACCCACAGGCCCCACCCACGTTGTCGCGCGAGGTCGGCGACGTGCGCGACGTCTTCCGCCGGCGCGTACCCCCGCAGCACCGCCACCGCACCGACGTTCGCCATCGACGCCCGCGCCTCCTCGAAGCGCAGCTCGTCCTCGGCCCGCCGCAACCATGCCTCGACGTCGCTCCGGGCGGCGCTCAGGGCCGCCAGGCGCTCGTGGGTGCGCTGCAGCGCGTGGTCCACCTGCTCGATCTCGTGGGCGAAGCGCTCGGGCGCCTCGCCGGGCAACGCGACCTCGTCGGAGAGCTCGGCCGCCAGCACCGCCTCGCGCTCGCCGACCAGCGCCAGCGTCCTGTGACGCCGATCGCGACCGAGCTCGACCCAGGTGGCGTCGGCGACGTCGGGCAGCGGCCAGCGGATCGGCGGTCGCGCCAGCCGCACGCCGATCCCCTGCTCGTCCAGCTTCCGCACCGCGGCGGGCTCGAAGTCGCCGAACGGTGCGAGCCGCCGCTGCCGCTCCACGAGCTCCTCGTGCGTCTGCCTGAGGTCGTCGAGGCGGGCGGCGAGCCGCTCCACCTCGGCCACGATCTCCTCGGCCGACCGCCCGCCGTCGGTCGCCGCTGCGGCCGTCGACGGCCGGGCCGGCGCGCCGTGGCCCCGGTCGGCCGCGGCGACGGCGAGCACCTCGACCGCATGGCGCGCGGCGTCCACCCGCGTGCGGGTGACGGCCAGGGCCTCGTCGCCCCCCGCCGGCGCCTCGGCCAGGTGCACCACCCCGACGTCCTGCAGTTCGGCCAGTGCGGTCGCCTGGTCGCTGCGGGCGGCCACCAGGGTGACCTCCTTCATCGGGACGATCACGCCGACTGCTCCCGCGCCACCGTCTTGGCCTTGGCGATCTTGGCGCGCACCACCTCGGCGGCCTGGAGGTCGCCCAGCGCGATGCGGATGATCCGCAGCGCCTCCTGCGCCTCGGGGATCTTGACCTTCTCGAACAGGTTGACGCGCTGGCTGGTGACCCGCAGCTCGGCCGCCAGCCGGCTGCGCTGCTCGGCGAGCGTTCGCCGCCGCAGGCGGACGTCCGTGAGCCGCTCGAGCGCCACCAGGGCGTCGTCGACCCAGGGCGGCGTGTCGCGCAGCGACGGCGGTTGGCGCCGCCAGACGACCGCCTCCAGCGTGGGGAGGCTCACGCCGGCCACGCTGGTCTCCCCGCGTTGCACCTCCTGAAGCGCCAGCAGCGACGTCAGGGGCTGTGGCTCCGCCCAGACCTCGATCCAGGCCTCGACCTCACGGCGGAGGCCGGCCTCCTCCTCGCTCACCTCTTGGATCGCGCCCTCCACGCGCCGAAGCTCCAGCTGCAGTTGCTGCTGCTTGAGGCGGAGCGTCGGGAGGTAGCGCTCGTACCGCGCCAGGGCGTCGCGCTGGCGCTTGAGCTCGTGCTTGCTGGCGCGAACGCGGCTCATCGTGCCCGCGGCCAGTGGCGCTCGACCAATGCGCTGGGGAGGCCGGTCTGGGCCGGTTCGAAGCACTCGGCCAGCAGCGCCCAGCCCTCGTCCAGCGCCCGCTCGAGCGGCAGGTCGACCTCGAGGTCCATCAGGCGCGCCTCGAAGCCCTCCCCGTAGCGCAGCAGCTGGCCGTCCCACTCGCTCATGCGGAAGCCCATCGCGCGCTTCTCGAGCGTCTCGCGGTAGGCGGCGTAGAGCTGGATCATCGTGTTCATCAGCGCGCGATGGTCCTCGCGGGTCTTGCCGTTCACCAGCTGCTTGAGCCGGCTCAGGCTGCCGAAGGGCTCGATGCGGCCGCCGCGCAGGTAGAACTGGCCCTCGGTGATGTAGCCGGTGTTGTCGGGCACCGGGTGGGTGACGTCGTCGCCAGGCATGGTCGTGACGGCCAGGATGGTGATCGAGCCGGCGTCGTCGAAGTCGACCGCCTTCTCGTAGCGGGCCGCCAGCTGGCTGTACAGGTCGCCGGGGTAGCCGCGGTTCGACGGGATCTGCTCCATCGTGATGGCCACCTCCTTGAGCGCGTCGGCGAAGTTCGTCATGTCGGAGAGCAGCACGAGCACGCGATGACCGCGCAGCGCGAAGCGCTCGGCCACCGCCAGCGACAGGTCGGGCACGAGCAGGCACTCGACGGTGGGGTCGGCCGCCGTGTGGATGAACGCGACCGTGCGCGCCAGCGCCCCGGCGCCCTCGAGCGTGTCGCGGAAGTAGAGGTAGTCGTCGTACTTGAGGCCCATCCCGCCCAGCACGATGCGGTCCACCTCCGCCTGCAGCGCGATGCGGGCAAGCAGTTCGTGGTACGGCTCACCGGGGATCGAGAAGATCGGCAGCTTCTGGCTCTCGACCAGCGAGTTGAACACGTCGATCATGGGGATGCCGGTTCGCACCATGGTGCGCGGGATGATCCGCTTGGCGGGGTTGACCGAGGGCCCCGCGATGTCCACGCCCTCGTCGTCGATCACCGGGCCGTGGTCGCGCGGGCGCCCCGCGCCGTCGAACACCCTGCCCAGCATCGCGTCCGAGGCCGGCACGCGCATCGGCCGACCCAGGAAGCGCACGCGCGCGTCCGTCGGCAGGCCGCGGGCGCCGGCGAACACCTGCAGGAAGGCGCGGCTCCCGTCGAGCCGGATGACCTGCGCCAGCGAGGTGCCGCCCGGCCAGCTGATCTGGGCCAGCTCCCGGTTCGTCGCGTCGCCGGCCTGCACCGCCACGACGTTGCCGGCGATCCGCTCCAGTCGGGTGTACGCCTTATGCACCTCCGCCCACCTCCCCGACGAGCGCCCGCAGGCGGTCGCGGCCTGCGTCGAACTCGGGCGTGCCCCAGGCGCAGCGGTTCCACTCCTTGGTGGCCTGCGTGATGTCCTGGAACAGGCGGCGCGCGGCATCCCGGCCCTCGAAGCCCAGCGACGACCGCAGGACCCGGACCAGCTCGCCGAAGACCGCCGCCTGGCGCTCGGCGCTGCTCGCGCCGTCGACCTCGTCGAAGGCGTCCTGTTGCAGGTAGGCGGCGTCGAGGTACTCCGCCTGCAGGTAGCGCACGAAGTCGTTCAGCGAGGTACCCTCCTCGCCCACGACCTTCATCATCTGCGCCACCTCGTTCCCCTCGTGCAGCACGCGCCGGGCGAACGCCACCTCGTCGGCGCCCACCACCCCGGGGTAGTGGCTCCAGCTCTCCAGCGGGTCGATGGCGGGGTAGCGACGGGCGTCGGAGCGCGCCCGCGAGAGGCCGTGGAAGGCGCCCACGACCTTGAGGGTCGCCTGCGTCACCGGCTCCTCGAGGTTGCCGCCGGCCGGGCTGACGGTGCCGCCGATCGTGACCGAGCCGCTCGTGCCGTCACGCAGCGCCACCAGGCCGCCGCGCTCGTAGAACGCCGCCACCACCGACTCGAGGTACGCCGGGAACGCCTCCTCGCCCGGGATCTCCTCGAGCCGCCCCGACACCTCGCGCAGGGCCTGCGCCCAGCGGGAGGTCGAGTCGGCCAGCAGCAGCACGTCGAGGCCCATCTGGCGGTAGTACTCCGCGATGGTGACCGCGGTGTACACGCTCGCCTCGCGGGCGGCGACCGGCATCGAGCTGGTGTTGCACACGATGACGGTGCGCTCCATCAGGCTTCGTCCGGTGCGCGGGTCGGTGATCTCGGGGAACTCGCGCAGCGTCTCGACCACCTCGCCGGCGCGCTCGCCACAGGCGGCCACCACCACCACGTCGACCTCGGCGTGGCGGCTGGTGAGCTGCTGCAGCACGGTCTTCCCCGCCCCGAACGGCCCGGGGATGCAGTACGTTCCACCGCGGGCGACCGGGAACAGCGTGTCGACGATGCGGATCTTGGTGACCAGCGGCTGGTCGGGGCGCAGCCGCTCGCGGTAGGCGCGAATCGGCACCTTGACCGGCCACCGCTGGAGCATCGTCGCCGACCGGGTGCGGCCCCGCTCGTCCTCCAGCGTGGCCACGGCCTCGTCGACGCGGCGCTCGCCGGCGTCGGCGAGCTCGCGCACGGTCCACCAGCCGGACAGGTCGAACGGCACCATCACCCGGTGCTCGAACTCGCCCTCCGGCACGGTGCCCAGCGTGTCGCCGGCGCGCAGCGCGTCGCCGACGCGGGCGCGGGGCGTGAACGCCCACCGGCGCTGCCGATCGAGCGGCTCCAGGTAGCGCCCGCGCGGGAGGAAGTACCCGCTCGCCGCCGCGAGCTCGTCCAGCGGGTTCTGCAGGCCGTCGACCACCAGACCGAGGAGGCCCGGACCGAGCTCGGCGGACAGCATCTCGCCGGTGAACTCGACCTCGCCGCCGACGAACAGCCCGACGGTGTCCTCGAACACCTGCAGGTCGGCCTCGTTGCCGCGCACGCGGATGAGTTCGGCCTTCAGCCGCAGGCCGTCCACGACGGCATACGCGACCTCGTTCTGCACCACCGGCCGGTCGAAGGCGGCGGTGACGAGCGGCCCCGATACGGCCACGATCCTGCCGACGTTAGCCATGGTCCTCCTCGAGTTGGCGCATGGCCGCCTCCAGCCGCTCCCAGCCGTCCTGCGTGTCCCAGCCGACCCGGCGCCAGGCGAGCCGCAGCTGCACGGCGCGGGCCAACAGCGCACCGAAGCCGTCGGGCTCGGCGATCGTCAGCTCATCGGTTAGGCGCCACCGGAGCTCGTCCAGCGCCCGCTCGCGGGCGCCCGGGTCGGGCCGCTCGAACGCGTCCGCGACGCTCTCGGCGACGTCGACGCGGTACCCGTGCGGTCTGGGTAGGTCCGGGGTCGGGTCGCGCCGCGACCGCGCGGCGCGCACGCGCATGACCGCCTCGTCGACCAGTTCGGCGAGGGTCGCCCAGGCGCGGCTGGCGGGATCGGCGAGGGCGTCCGCCGGGCGCCGGGACGGGTGGGTGGTCTCGGATGGGCGCTGACCCGCGTCGCGCGGCGCCGTCGGCGCCGCCGGCGGTCCGGCGTCGCCGACGCCCAGGACCCACGCCAGGTCGCGGGCGCGGTCATCGCCGACGAACCCGGCGCAGCGCTCCAGGAAGGCCTCGCGCTCGATGCCGGGCTCCGCGCCGAGCCGCGGCGTCGGCAGCGAGGCGAGCAGGTACGCGACCATCAGCGCGGCCCCTGCGCCGCGTCGCTCTCCTCGGCGGCGCCGTTCGCCTCCGGCGTGTCGCCGCTCGAACCGTGGGGCCGGAGCGCCTTGGGCGCCTCGCGCGGCAGGATGCGGGCGAGGTGTGGACGGAGATGGTGCGTCAAGGCCTCGGCGATCGCCTCGATCGTGAAGTCGTGCTCGACGTGCTCCTCGACCATCCGGATGCGGAACCCCTTGACGACGCTGTTGTCGAGCTTCAGCTCGACGCCCTCGCGCACCCGATCCTGGTAGCGCTGGGCGTACAGCCGGGCCACCTCCTCGAGGTCGTCGTCGCCGAGCAGGACGTCCATCCGGCGCTCACGCCCGCTGCGCTTGGCGTACGCGTCGGCCATCTTGGCGAGCATCTCGGCCAGCAGGCCGGGCCTCAACTCCTCCATCAGCGATTCGTGCACCAGCCCCGCGAGCAGCCGCTCGACGGCTTGGCTGACGGCGATGACCAGGTCGCGCCCCGCCTGCTCCAGCGCGAACGTGCTGCGCTCCGTGAAGGCCTCGGCGTCGTGTTGGGCGCGCTCCAGGAAGCGCTCGGCCTTCGCCTCGGCCTCCCGCACCAGCGCGGTCGCCTTGGCCTCGGCCTCCTCGACGATGGCGCGCGCCCGACGGTGCCCCTCGTCCACGGCCTCGCGCTGCAGACGTTCGATCAGGACCTGGAGGTCTTCGGGCATGGAGAGCCTTTCCGCATTCCCACAGGCCGCCGTCGGCCACGCTGGGGACGCACGCTCCCGCCTGGCACGGGAACAGGCGCAACCGAGTGCGCATCGCGCCCATCAGACCAGCGCGACCCTCGTGCACGCCAGGAACAAACGTCCACCCGCGTGCCTGACGGCATGGCGATCGGAGGATGCGGCGCCCGCGGGTCGTTCAGTCGCCGGTGAGGGCCGGCTGGGGCATGCGCATGGGGCGGCCGCAGGCGGGCTCGTCCGCGAACAGCGCCCGCTCGGCCTCGGGGAGGCTGGCGCGTGCCAGGTCACGGATGCCGTTCACGCCGATGAAGAACTCGCGCATCATCACGACCAGCAGGTAGCGCCCGGTCTCGCTGAGCTCGATCGCCAGGGCGTCGTCGCGCGCGAAGCCGCCGGCGGCCTTGAGGAAGAGGTACTCGAGCGGCAGGGCGCGCTCGACGCGCGCGCCGTTGGCCGCGGCGAACGCCGGCTTGTCGAGGCGCAGGCCGAAGAGGTCCATCATGAAGCGGTAGCGCAGCTGGTCGCGGCGCGGCAGGCGCATGCGGGCGTCGACGCTGGGATGCCCGGCGTCGATCGCGGCGGCGTAGTGGCGCAGCGAGAAGGTGTTGGCGTAGATCTGACCGCCGAGGTAGCTGAACGAGCCGCTGCCGATGCCGACGTACTCGTCGTGGTCGACGATGTACTCGTCGATCAGGGTGGCGTCGTTGCGCGAGAAGGCCCAGGCGGACGTCGGTCGGTAGCTCCCGGCCAGCGTGCGGGAGATGAGCCGGTACTGCCGCTCCTCATCTGCGTAATCGACGCGCCCGAGGGCGTTCTCGAGCGGCCGCTCGACCGCCGGCGAGACCATGAGGGGGTAGTAGGTGACCTGATCGGCGCCGAGGTCGACCAGCGTCTGCAGGTCGCGCAGCAGCACCTCGTCGGTCAGCGACGGCAGGTTGAAGATCATGTCGACGTTGAACGTCGGCAGGCGGCCGCGCGCGGCCTCCAGCCCCCGCAGGATCTGGGCCGCCGAGCCGTACTTGTCGTAGCGCCGCATCTGCTTCAGGAGCGTGTCGTCGAGGCTCTGCACCCCGACCGAGAGGCGCTGCACCTCGCCCTCCAGCGGGCCGAGCACCTCGTCGGTGAGGTGGTTGGGGTTGGTCTCGGTCGACACCTCGACGATCTCGAACAGGTCGCGCGCCAGCCGGATCGTCTCGACCAGCTCGTGCACCATCACCGTGGGCGTCCCGCCGCCGACGTACATCGACGAGAACTCGTAGCCGAGGTCGGCGACCATCCGCATCTCCTCGCGCAGGGACCGGAAGTACGCGATGGCCCGGTCCTCGCGGTGAGGGAAGCGGTTGAACGAGCAGTACGGGCAGAGGACCTCGCAGAACGGCACGTGGGCGTACAGCAGGTAGCCGCCGTCGCGGCGCGGCCGCGGCAGGTCGCCCGGCCGGTGGGGATCGAGCCGCAGCAGCTGCGACCGCAGCCCCCGAAGGCGGCGGGTGAGCAGGCGTTCGGCGATCAACGGCACGGCCCCGGATGCGGATCGACGCGAAGGGAGGAGTCGTGGACGGGTCGCATGCCGACCGCATGCTACCGGACGGGGGGCGCCGGCAGGGCATCGCGCCCCGCGCGAGGTGCGACGATGGGGCGATGTCCGCTGGAGTCCAACCGTGCTGCTGACCGCCCTGGGCGGGCTGGCCCTGTTCCTGATCGGGCTCCAGCGGATCGTCGGGGCCATGCAGCAGCTCGCGGGCGCCAGCGCGCGGCGGAGCATGGAGGGCGCCACCCGCTCGCCGTGGCGCGCCTTGGCCACCGGCGCCGGCGTCGGCGCGGTGAGCCAGAGCGGCACCGCCACCTCGATCAGCGCCCTGGGACTGGTCGCCAGCGGCATCATGGCCGTGCGCGAGGGCATCGCCTACTCCCTCGGTTCGCAGATCGGCGCCACCCTGGCCATCCAACTCGCGGCGTTCCGGATCGCGGCCTTCGCCCTGCCGATGGTGGGCATCGGCTACCTGCTCGGCCGCTGGCCGCGGGCCCGGGTCGCCGGCGACCTCCTCATGGGCGCCGGCCTGCTCTTCCTCGGGTTGACGCTCATCGTGCAGTCGATGGCCGAGATGCTGCGCAGCGACGCGTTCGCTCTCGCCCTGCTCGCCGTCGAACGCTCGCCGCTGGCGGTGGCGACCATCGGGTTCGTGCTGGGGACCTTCCTGACGAGCAGCAACGCCGCCACGGCGCTGGCCCTCGGCCTCTTCGCCGCGGGCGGCATCGGCCTGCCGGCGGCCGTGGCGTTCGTCGCCGGCGGGAACGCCGGCGGGACGGTGATCTCCATCGTCGCCGCCCGCGAGCTCGGCGTCGGCGCGATGCGCGTCGCGGTCATGCACACCATCATCAAGATGGCGGGCGCCCTGGTGGTGGCCCTCGTCGCGGAGCCCTTCGGCGCGGCCGTGCTGGCCTTCGGTGGCGACGCCGCCCGCCAGGTCGCGAACACCCACACGCTGTTCAACATCGCGGTGGCGCTGCCTGGGACGCTGTTGGCGGGCGCGGCCGCCGCCGTCGCCGCGCGCGCGTTCCCCAGCCGCCAGGAGGAGACCGGCCCGCGGTACCTCGACCCGGCCGCGGTGGGCGTGCCCGGCATGGCGCTCGCCCTGGCCCGCCGCGAGATCGTGCGCGTCAGCGACGAGGTGTTGACGATGGCCGAGCTCGCCGCCCGCGACCTGCGGGACGCCGGTCTCGAGAGCGGCGCGATCGCCGTGCGCGACGCCCGGGTCGACGCGCTGGCGCAGGCGGTGGTGGCGTACCTGGCCGACATCCGCCGGGCGCACGGCCCCGACCCGACCTCCGAGCGTCTGCTCGCCCTGGTGACCGAGGTGCAGACCGTCGCGCGGCTCCTGCACCAGGTCGAGCGCCGTGGGGCGCGCCTGCGGGAGGCCGGCATCGAGTTCAGCCGTGCCGGGCGGGCCGAGCTGGCGAACGCCTGCGACGCGCTGCTGGAGCGCATGCGCGCCGCCTTCACCGCCATGGCCGTCGGCGACCGCGACCTCGCCCGCCAGGTCGTCGCCGGACGCCCCGGCTTCGAACGCCTGATCGGCGACCATCGGCTCGCCCACCTGGCGCGGCTCGAGGCCCGGCTGCCGGCCACGCGCCTGTCGCACGGCCGCCACCTCGAGGTGCTCGCGCTGCTGCGACAGATGGACGCCGGCCTCACCCGCATCGGCGCCTACGTGGCGGCAGAGGCCGAGTCGCCACCCGCAGGCGCGAGCCGATAGCGCCACGCCGGTGACCGAGCGCTCTTCGCCCCCCGACCCCGCGCCGCGGGCGCCCGCCCGTCGGCCGTACGCCCGGCGGCTGTGGGACCTGACGGCGGCATTCGGCCGCGTCGGGCTGTTCGGCTTCGGCGGCGGGCCGTCGTTCATCCCCCTCGTCCAACGCGAGGTCGAGGCCCACGGCTGGCTGTCGCGCGAGGACTTCCTCGACGCCTTCGCGTTCGGCAACGCGCTGCCGGGACCCATCGCGACCAAGCTCGCCGGCTACGTGGGCTTCCGCGTCGCCGGCTGGCCCGGCGCGTTGGCCGCCCTGCTCGCGCTCACGGCGCCCACCATCGCGGCGATGGTGGCGCTGGCGTCGCTGTACGTCCAACATCGTGAGACCGCCGTCGTGGCAGGCTTCCTCACCGGCCTGCGGCCGGTGGTCATCGCCCTCCTCGTCCTGACCGTGGTCACCTTCGTCCCGAGCGCGCTCGGTCCTTGGGCCGCCTGGCGCTCCAACCGCCTGCGCTGGTGGCTGGCGCTGGCGGCCTTCGTGGCCGCCGCCACCCTGGGGGTCCACCCCGGGGTGCTCGTCGTGGCCGGCGGCGTCGCGGGCCTGCTCGCGCGGCGGCCGGCATGAGCGAGGCGCTCGAGCTGTTCTGGGCCTTCGCCCGGGCCGGGCTGCTCGGCTTCGGCGGTGGGCCCGCGATGATCCCCATGATCCAGGTCGAGGTGGTGGAGCTGCGCGGCTGGCTCACCCCCGCCGAGTTCCTCGACGCCTTCGCCTTCGGCAACGCCCTGCCGGGCCCGATCGCGACCAAGCTGGCCGGTTTCGTGGGCTTCCAGGTGGCCGGTTGGGGCGGCGCGGCGGCGGCACTGGCGGGGATGACGCTGCCGACGATCGCGGTCATGCTCGCCCTGGCGTCGCTCTACCAACGGTTCAAGGGGCACGCGGCGGTCCAGTCCTTCCTCTACGGCGTCCGCCCGGTGGTGGTCGCGCTGTTGGCGCTGGTGGTGTGGGACTTCCTGCCCGCCGCCATGGCGCCCGATGGGCTGCGCTGGGGAAGTTGGCCGCTGTGGCTGCTGGCCGCGACGGCCCTGTGGGCGTCGCTGAAGACGCGGTTGCACCCGGCGTTCCTCATCCTGCTCGGGGGGGCGGCCGGCTGGCTCGTCTGAGCGCCGCGCCGGGCGGCCCACGCCCTTGCGGCACCACTTCCTCAGCCAGGGCCGCGGTGCTCGCGCCCGTGGGACCACAGGTCGACGACCGTCTTCAGCACCACGAACGGGAGCAGCAGCAGCACGGGCTCGCCCAGTCCGGCGGCCGCGAACCCGCCGACCAGGAGCGTCACGTGCAGCACCGCGACGCGCGCGTACGGCTGGAACATCAGCACCTTCGGGGCCAGGTGGGCGCCCTCGTCGCGCAGCAGGAAGTTCGTCGCGTAGGACACCCCGTGGCTGGCGAACAGGGCGACGGCGGCGAGCGCCAGCGGGCCGCGCAGGTACGTCCCTGCGATGACCCAGCCGCTGGCCCACAGCCCCAGGATTCCGTCGGCGAAGAGGCGGCCGCCCATCCTGGCACCGCCGTCGTCGAACAGCATGACCAGGAAGTTGCCGTGCCCCGACCAGAAGAAGCCGTAGTGAAAGGCGAAGAACACCGTCACGAACAGGGCGTGGAAGAGGGCCCCCAGCGGCGCTCGCGGTGCATCGTCGTCGACGCCCGTGGTGGTGACCATCTTGAGCAACGTGTACACGCCGATGACGATGTTCTCGAACCAGTACAGCAGCATGAGGTCGAGCAGCGACCATCCGAGGAGGGCGACCCCGACGACGGGCGCCAGGTTCACGCCGACCAGCGACGCCACGGCCCAGGGGTGGGACGCGCCCGCGAGCCGCCGCACCGGCGACGTCAGAACTTGCCGCCGGTCTTGAACGCGCCGCTTGCGATCTTGCCCGCGGTGCGGAAGGCCGAGCCGGCGATGCGGCCCGCCACCTCGCCCGCCACCTTGCCCGCGACCTTGCCCGCCGCGCCGCCGCCCGCGCGCCCCGTGCCGCCGAATCCCCCCGTCGGGAGACGGCCGGGCAGGCCGCCGGGGAGGCCGCCGCCCCACGGCGAGGCGCGGCCGAAGCCGCCCGAGCCGAAGGTGGGGTCGGCGCGCCGCGGCGTGACCTGCCGCTGCTTCTCGAGCACCCGCCAGAGCGCGTCGCGCGTCATCGCGCCGTTGAGCAACTGCGCCAGCAGCGTGGCGATCATGGCCGCGTCGGGGAACGAGACGTCCGGCTGGTCGAAGCGCCGGCGCGAGAAGTCGATGCGCACCCGCTCCAGGTCGGTCGTGCGGTTGCGGTGGCCGGCGGCCGCCTCGCGCAGCTCGGTGAGGGTGGCGGCCTGGGTCTCACGCTGGCGATCGAGCTCGAGCAGGCGCGCGACGATGCGGTCGTCCTCCGGGAAGGGCGTCGCGATCGCCTCGCGCGCCAGGGTCCGGAGCGGAACCTGCCCGAGCGCCTCGGCCAGCGCCGCCACCGCCTGGAGGTAGCGGGGGTCGTCGCCGCGGGCGTAGGTCTCGATCCGCTGCTGAACGGCCTGCAGCGCCTGCGCGTCGGCCTCGAGCCGCTCGTCGGCCGCGGCGAGGCGCGCTCGGGCGCGCTCGTGCTCGGCCTCGAGCGCCGCGACGCCATCGGCCTCGCGCTCGGCGGCGTCGCGCGCGGCCAACGCTGAGAGCGCCGCGTCGGCCTGCGCGCCCACCCGGTCGGCGTGCTCCCGCAGGCGCAGCGGCAGCTCCTGCAGCCGCTGGTAGTTGCGGCGGGCGGCCTCGAAGCCGATCAGGCGCGCGACCTTGCCGTCGAGCCAGCGGACGAGCGGCCAGGCGCGGTAGGCGGCGGTGCCGTAGCCGCGGCGCCACAGGTAGGCGAACAGCGGGTCGGCGTCGTAGGCGGCGCCCTTCGCGGCCCGCTCCTGCTCGGCCAGGGTGGCCTTCTCGTCGGCGTGCACGGCGATGCGTTCGGCCGCCTCGGTCGCGTCGCGCTGGGCGCGGTAGTCGGGGTCGGCCGCGAGCCGCGCCTGGGTGCCGGCCTCGGCGGCGTCGACGGCCGCGGCGGCGGCCTCGAGCGCCTCGGCGTGCCGCTCGCGCGCCGCCGCGCCCTCGGCCTGCCTCGCCTCGACGCCGGCGAGCTCGGCGTGGAGGAGGCGGACCTCCTCGCTCCGCTGCTCCAGCGTCGCGAGGACGCGCCGGTCGGCCTCGTCGAGCCGCTCCGCGACGCCGCCCTCGGCGAGCGCCTCGACCCGCAGCCGCGCGAGCTGCGACAGGGCCCGTGCCCGCTCCTGATCGACCTGCAGCAGCGCCTGGCTCGCCTCGGAGAGGCGCGCCTCGACCTGGCGGCTGCGGGCCTGCTCCTCCGTGACGGCCTGCCGGATCACGCCCAACGCCTCGCGTCCGCTGATCATGTCGCCCCCCTCACCACCGGGTGATCGCCCCGCCGGTGGACGGGACGGCGTAGGCGGGCTCGAGCTCGCCGGCGAGCTTGCGGCCCACGACCCGCTGCTGGATGATGCCGTCGTCGGCCTTGTCGGCCGCGACCCGGTTCCAGGTGTCCTCTTCCACCCGCAGGCCCCAGCTCGACACGCGCTCCACGCGCGAGGTCTCCTCGCTCAGGATCGGCAGCGTCAGCCGGCGGCCGGCCGCGTCGATCGCCTCGACGATCAGGTAGTAGTTGCGCGCCCGGGTGTTGAGGTCGGGCACGCGCCACACGCCGCTGGTCACGTCGTCGCCGACCACGATGCGCAGCTCGTACGCCCGCTCGAGCTGCGCCTGCAACGCCTGCAGGGCCTCGAGCGCCTGCCTCGCCTCGGCGGTGTCGCCTCCGGCGAGCGCCGTGCGGCCCGCCTGCAGCAGCCCTGCGGCGCGCTCGCGCGCCTCGGGCGCGCGCGCCAGGCCCACGATGGCGCCGTGCGTGTCGGTCAGCCCCGCCTGCAGCGCCGCGCGCGGCGCCACCACCGCCTCGCGGTAGGCGAGGGCGCCGACGGCCGCCACGACGGCGGCCGCCAGCAGCCAACGGCCCCAGACGGCGCGGCGAACGTAGAGCGTGGCCCAGGTGCGGGCCGCGCTCGGCGGGGCCGGCGCGTACGCGAAGCGGTCCTCGCGCAGGGCGGCGACGCCGTCGAGCAGCACGCGCTCGGGCACGTCGATGCCCTGGGCGGCGTAGACGCGGCGTAGGCGCTCGAGCATGGCGGCGTCGCGGTCGCCGCTGGCGAGCTCCTGCGCCACCAACTGCTCGCGGTGCCGCAGGGTGTCGACGACGTCCATCGCGAGCATGACCTCGTCGAGTGCGGGCGCGGCGGCGGCGAGCGGGGGCGGCGCACTTCCAGCGCCCCGGACGACCGCGGCAGCACCGGCGAGCGGATCGGTGGCGCTCACGATCGCCCCGTCACACGAGGCCGGACTGGGCCAGCTTCGCGAGCCGGCGCTTGCCGTCCTCGACCGCCTCGCGGATCTCCTCGGCATTCTTGGTGGACTGCAGGCGCAGCTCCTCGATGATCTCGCGGGAGCGCGCCTGGTAGTCGACCACCGAATCGACCAGGCGCTTGACGGCGTCGGCGCGCACGGTGGGTCCGTAGCCGGCCCGCACGGCCTCCTCCTGCACCCTGCCGCCGACCTCCGCCAGCGTCTCGAGCGAGCGGCTCACGCCCTCCTTCATCGCCTCGAGCGTGCGGGTGCTCTCGTGCAGGCCCGTCAGGCCCGTGAACGAGGCCGTGAGCGCCGTGAGCACCGTCTCGTTGGTGGAGAAGAAGCTGACGGCCTGGGCGTTCACCCGCTCCTTGGCGGTGTGCGACTGCATGAGCCGCGCCATGACGACCTCGGAGGTGTTGTAGCCGATGGTGAGGTTGTCGGCCAGGTCCTTGGCGACCTGGTAACGCCGGTCGGAGCGCTGCAGGTCGCGCACGCGCTCGTCGCGCGCCAACTCCAGCCGCGCCCGTTCGGCCGCCTCCGCGTCGGCGGGCAGCGCGTCGACGGTGGCGATCGCCTCGTCGACGGCCCCCTTGGCCGCCTTCAGCTCGGCCTCGGCCGCCTGCAGCACCTCGAACGCCAGCACCTCCGCCTGCTTCAGGGCCCCGCGGAAGTCCTGGTACGCCTCGAGGATGAGGTTCTCGCGCTGGATCTGATCGCGCGACGACGACGCCACCTCCAGGTAGGTGCTCTTGATGCGCTCGAAGCGCTGGGCGATGTCGCCGCGGGTGACCTTCATCCACACGTTGGCGAGGCGCTCGCGGGTGCTGACCTTGCCGTCGTCCATCTGCTCGACGAGCATGCGGGCGTCGTCCCGGATGCTGTCGAAGTCGCGCGTGAGGCGTTCGTAGCGCGTGCCGATGTCCATCGCCTCGACCTGCTGGCGGACGACGTCGTGGAACAGGCTCGCCTGCGACAGCGTGCGGGTGATGGCGAGGATGCGCTCCTCGTCGAGGTCGCTGATCTGCTGCAGCAGCGCCACGATGGGCGCCTCGTGGGTGGCGGGGCGG
>Ga0114946_10000514_pt1 | contig 26006 bp, 38 predicted proteins | sample WalLakDeSediment_FD_88676 | JGI IMG/M metagenome (GOLD analysis project Ga0114946, IMG submission 88676) | Lake sediment microbial communities from Walker lake, Nevada to study Microbial Dark Matter (Phase II) - Walker Lake 11/02/13 Deep Sediment | ecosystem: Environmental > Aquatic >... | reverse complement strand
CATTCCTTATATGATTAGTTACACCGTTTTAAGCTAAATCTGTAATTCGCCTCGTGCAGCGAGCATATGTTCTATAGAACATATGTACCATAATAACCGTCTCGTGTCAACCTCTTAACCAATACTGATTTATGCTTGACATAGGTTGAGGGTTCTAGTATACTCAGCTTTTGGTGCCTAGGGCATTTTGTGAGGAGGGGCTTTGCCTACAATAAATCAGCTAGTTAGAAAAGGGCGGAAGAGCATCAAGAAGAAAGTCAAGGCGCCTGCCCTTCGCTTTACCTATAACACCCTGAAAAGTACAACTATACAGGGCAAGGGCTCTCCTCAGAAACGCGGAGTTTGCCTTCAGGTGAAGACGGTTACACCGAAGAAACCGAACTCCGCGTTGCGTAAGATCGCGCGAGTACGTTTAACAAATGGCATGGAAGTGACGGCCTATATACCAGGGGAAGGACACACCTTGCAGGAGCATTCGGTGGTGCTGATTCGAGGAGGAAGGGTCAAAGACCTTCCAGGTGTGCGATATCACATCATCCGTGGTGCTCTGGATGCTGGTGGCGTCGAGGGGCGCCGGCAGGGTCGCAGTCTGTACGGCACCAAGAGGCCCAAGTCGGGGCTTTAGGTGAGCAAACCTCAGGCTTGTGATAGGTGGCTGTAAGAGCTTCTAATTATTAGAAGCTCTTTGATTGAAAGGATGGTTTGGGGAGAGGAAGATGTCAAGACGAGCCAGAGCGGTTAAGAGAACGATAACTCCCGATGCCAAGTATCATAGCACGGATCTCGCTCGGTTTATCCACAAGGTTATGTTGGATGGTAAGAAGAGCAAGGCAGAGCATATAGTTTACGAAGCACTGGATTTAGTTGAGAGGGATTTGAAGAAGAACCCTATGGATGTCTTCGAGCAGGTACTGAAGAACGTCACCCCAGCGGTTGAAGTTAAACCTCGCAGGGTCGGTGGCGCGACCTATCAAGTGCCTATAGACATCAGGGGGGAGCGTCGTCTTACCTTAGCGATGCGCTGGTTACTGGCTTCGGCTAGGGCGCGCAAGGGCAAACCGATGTCGGAGAGGCTTGCATCGGAGTTTATGGATGCATTTCGGGGGCAGGGAGCCACGATTAAAAAGCGGGAAGATACCCACCGGATGGCTGAGGCAAACAAGGCCTTTGTACACTACAGGTGGTAGCGAGGGTTGACAATTTTGGTAGGACAGAAGAGTTGCTTGGCTGAGAGGGAGCGGGTTATGGCGCGGGCACTGCCACTGGAGCGGGTAAGGAATATCGGAATCATCGCTCACATTGATGCGGGAAAGACAACTGTCACTGAGATGGTCCTATACCACACTGGTCGAACCTACAAAGTGGGACAGGTGGATGAGGGTACAGCAGTGATGGATTGGATGGAACAGGAACGTGAGCGTGGGATCACTATTACTATGGCTGCCACTAGCTGTGAGTGGGCTGGCCATCAGATCAATATTATCGATACTCCGGGTCATGTGGACTTCACAGCCGAAGTGGAGCGCAGCCTCAGAGTTCTCGATGGTGGAGTAGTGGTGTTCGACGCTTTAGCTGGGGTTGAGTCGCAATCGGAGACCGTTTGGCATCAGGCGGACAGCTATCGTGTCCCTAGGATATGCTTCATCAACAAGATGGACCGCATCGGCGCTGACTACTTTGGAACGATAGAGATGATTAAGGACCGCCTCAGGGCAAACCCCGTGCCGCTACAGATACCACTTGGCGTTGAGGCATCGTTTAAGGGAGTTATTGACCTTATAGAGGAGAGGGCCTGGGTTTTCCCTGAGAGCCGTGACGAGGAACCTGTAGAGGTACCTATACCAGAGGAATACCAAGAGATTGCTGCTAATTATCGTGAGAAGTTGATCGAGCAGGTTGCCGATAACGATGAGGCGTTGATGCATTCGTATATCGAGGGTGGGGTAATTGCTGTCCCAGAGATTAAGGCAGCACTGCGAAGGGCAACCCTGTCGATTAGAGTGGTCCCCGTGCTCTGTGGAAGCGCTGTGAGGAACAAGGGGATACAGCCTGTTCTTGATGCTATCGTCAATTACCTGCCTTCACCGTTGGATATACCTCCGGTTCAAGGCATTGATCCTAGGACGGGCAAAGATAGTTTTCGGGAAGCCAGCGATAACGCCCCCTTCGCTGCCCTGGCTTTCAAGATAGTCTCTGACCCCTTTGTTGGCCGTCTGGTCTATCTACGGGTCTATTCAGGTACAGTCCGTACTGGCTCACAGGTTCTTAATTCTGCCAGGGAGCAGAAGGAGCGGTTAGGGCGTTTGCTTCAGATGCATGCCAATCGACGGGAGGAGGTAGACGAGATAGGCTGCGGCGGGATCGTTGCTGTTGTTGGTCTCAAGAACACCTTTACTGGAGACACCATATGTGATCCTGCTAAGCCCGTTGTTTTGGAAGCGATCAAGTTTCCACAGCCTGTCATATCTGTTGCCATTGAGCCTAATACCAAGGCGGATCAGGATAGGATAGGCGATGCTCTAAGAAAGCTGGCGGACGAGGACCCCACCTTTAAAACTCGCTATGACCAAGACACCGGACAGACCATACTCTCGGGGATGGGAGAGCTTCACCTCGATATTATAGTCGATAGGTTGGTACGCGAGTACAATGTGAATGCCAAGATAGGTAAACCACAGGTTTCCTATAGAGAGACCATCACTGAATCTGTGCGCGTCGAGGGTAATTTCGTCAAGCAAACTGGTGGGCATGGACAGTACGGTAACGTCTGGCTTGAACTCGAACCCATGGAAAGAGGCGGTGGGTTCGAGTTCGTCAATAAAATCCCAGGTGGGGCGATACCAAAGCAGTATATTCCTGCTGTAGAGCGAGGTGTCAAAGAGGCGCTAGAGAGCGGTGTGATTGCTGGATACCCGGTAATCGATGTCCGCGTCATTGCCTTCGATGGTAGTTATCACCAGGTTGACTCTTCAGATATGGCCTTCAAGATGGCAGGAGCGATAGGGTTGAGGAAGGGTGTCAGGAAGGCCAACCCCGTGCTCCTTGAGCCGATAATGAAGCTCGAGGTAGCGACCCCGAAAGAGTTCTTGGGGGACATAATCGGCGATCTCAATGCCATGAGGGCTAGGGTTGAGGCTGTTGAGTTGCGGGCTTGGACGCATATAGTTCGTGGCTATGTGCCGTTGGCTGAGAGCTTTGGCTATGCGACTGATCTGAGATCGATAAGCCAGGGAAGGGCAACATATTCTATGGAGTTTCATCATTATCAGGAAGTCCCTAAGGAGCAGGCAGAGGAGATACTCGCCAAAGTGAGGAGCTAGATGCCGAAGCAGAAGATACGTATCAGGCTTAAAGCGTTTGATCACCGGATTCTGGATCAGTCCGCAGTACAGATTGTGGAGGCAGCGGAACGTACGGGGGCGGCGGTGGTGGGTCCTGTGCCCCTTCCCACTCACATAAAGAAATTCTGTGTAATACGCTCTCCGCATGTGGATAAGGATTCCCGGGAGCAGTTTGAGATTAGGACTCATAAGAGGCTAATCGATATCGTGGATCCTACTACGAAGACCATTGATGCTCTAACGACATTAAACCTCCCCGCGGGTGTGGACATCGAGATAAAGCTCTAATTGGGTTATAGTAAATGATTAATGGACTCATCGGTCGAAAAATAGGCATGACGCAGGTGTTTACCGAAGGCGGCACTGTTAAAGCAGTGACCGCTATCGAAGCCGGTCCCTGTGCTGTGACGCAGATCAAGACTGATGCTAAGGAGGGCTATAGCGCAGTCCAGCTTGGCTTTGGTGAGGCGAAGCAGCTCAATTCTCCGGAGCGGGGGCATTTGGGGAAGCTAGATTTGGTCAAGCACTTGAGAGAGTTTAGAGTCGAGGATGTTTCTGATATAGACTTGGGACATCGGGTCGATGTTAGCTTGTTCCAGCCCGGTGACCTAGTGGATGTCAGAGGGATATCTAAAGGGAAGGGCTTTGCCGGTGGCGTCAAGCGCCATCACTTTGCTGGCGGCCCTAAGACCCATGGGCAGTCGGATCGCCATCGTGCTCCCGGTTCTATTGGGGCTGGCACCAGCCCCGGGCGGGTGCTCAAAGGGCAGAGGATGGCGGGGCATATGGGGAACAAAAGGGTTATGGTGAAGCGCTTGGAGGTAGTTGAAGCTGATCCAGATCGTAACCTGCTCTTGGTCAAGGGGGCAGTGCCTGGGGCTAGGAATGGGCTGTTGGAGATAAGGAAATCCGAGGTGCGCGGTTAGAAGTCGGGGGAGTTTTGCAGGTATCCGTACATAATACTGAAGGCCAGGTAATCGACCAGATCGAACTCGATGAGTCTGTCTTCGGCATACCACCGAACGAGCCGGTAGTTCACCAGGCGTTAGTGAGACAGAGGGCGAACTCTCGTTTGGGCACTGTCCAGACCAAGACCCGGAGCGAGGTATCGGGAAGCAGCCGCAAGTTGTTTCGCCAGAAGCACACAGGGTTTGCACGGGCTGGCACCAAGAGATCGCCGACACGCCGGGGCGGCGGGCGGGCTTTTGGTCCTCGTCCCCGAAGCTACCGGCAGGCTATGCCGAAGAAGATGAGACGTCTGGCACTGAGATGCGTCCTGTCAGCCAAAGTGGCGGATGGTGAGCTTTTGGTGATTGATTTATTTGGTCTGGAGCAGCCCACGACTAAGCGGATGATAGGCATTTTGAAAGCGTTAGGGGTCGAGTCTTCGGCTCTGCTTGTTACCAGTGAGCCAGATATGAATGTGGTCAAGTCTGCTCGCAATATTGAAAAAACAAAAACACTGCCCGCCAGTATGTTGAACGTTGTTGATTTGCTGTCGCATAAAGTGTTGCTTATGACCGTTGATGCAGTGCGTCGGGTTGAGGCTACATGGGGCAGGAAAGAAGTTGTCGCCGAGGCTCAGGTCTCTTAGGTGGTGATTATGCACAGCTACGAGGTATTACGCCGTCCGGTTATCACTGAGAAGAACACAATGCTTATTGAGCAGAACAAGTACACCTTTGAGGTGTCCCGAGATGCCAACAAGCCTCAGATTAAGGAGGCGGTGGAGAAGGCGTTTAAGGTCAAGGTGGCTTCGGTGAACGTGATGCATGTGCCGGGTAAGATGCGACGGGCTGGCAGACAGCGAGGGATGACCTCATCTTGGAAGAAGGCAGTGGTTACCTTAGAGCCCGGGAATAAGATCGAGCTCTTTGAAGGCGTGTAGTTATGAAGTTGTATGAAATTTGTCTAATGGAGAGCGACCTTGGCACTTAAGATATATCGCCCCACTTCTCCGGGACGGAGGGGCATGATTGGTGCCGATTTCTCTGAGATTACCAAGAGTAAGCCGGAGAAGTCTCTGCTCTTGCCTTTGAAGAAGAAGGCGGGTAGGAGCAATCAGGGGAGGATAACAGTCCGCCACCGAGGCGGTGGAGCCAAACGACGGTTTAGGATTATTGATTTTAAGCGGAATAAGTTCGGGATTCCAGGTAAAGTAGCCTCCATTGAGTATGACCCCAATCGCTCGTCGAATATCGCTCTGATCTATTATGCTGATGGGGAGAAGCGTTATATTTTGGCTCCTCTCGGCCTTAAGGTAGATGCTACCATCTCTTCTGGCAAGGATGCGGAAGTAAAGCCCGGCAATGCCTTACCGTTGAAGCTGATTCCGCCAGGCACTGCGGTCCACAATATCGAGCTATACCGAGGTCGGGGAGGGCAGATGGTGCGTAGCGCTGGGGCCTCCGCTCAGGTTATGGCTAAAGAGGCTGGTTATACTCTGGTAAGGTTACCTTCAGGGGAACTCCGTCGGGTCGATGGGGAGTGCCTTGCTACTGTGGGGCAGGTGGGAAACATCAACCATAGCAATATCAATCTGGGCAAGGCAGGCCGCAAGAGACTTATGGGGTGGCGGCCTCAAGTGCGGGGTTCGGCGATGTCGCCCCGTGATCATCCGCATGGTGGTGGAGAGGGACGGTCGCCCATTGGACATCCTGGGCCCAAGACCCCCTGGGGTAAGCCGGCGTTGGGTTATAGGACAAGGCGCAATAAGCGCAGCAATAGACTAATCCTGAGGCGAAGGAAATAGCACCCTAGGAGGTCAAAAAAAGTGTCGAGGTCGACTAAGAAGGGCCCTTTCGTTGATGCCAAGCTGCTCAAGAAGGTAGAGGTGCTCAATCGGACTGAGTTGAAAGCAGTGATCAAGACTTGGTCGCGGGCATCGACAATCGTTCCGGAGATGATCAGTCTCACTATTGGGGTGCATGATGGCAGGAGACATGTCCCTATCTTTATCACTGAGAATATGGTGGGCCATAAACTGGGGGAGTTTGCCTCTACCAGGACCTATAGAGGGCATTCTGCCAAGTCGGAGAGGGTAACCCGAGTAAGGAAGACCCCGACAACAGGGAAGAGATAGGCTCTTTTAAGCGAGGATCGACGAAGTGGAAGTAGTAGCAAGCGCAAGGCAGGTAAGGATATCGCCGCGAAAGGTACGCTTGGTGCTGGACACGGTGCGAGGTAAGAAGGTGGATGAAGCCTTGACTATACTAGGCTTCTTACCTACACCAGCAGCCCGAACTGTCGCCAAGGTAGTCAAATCGGCAGTTGCCAATGCCGAAAATAATTTCCAAATGGTGCCAGCGCAATTGAGAATCGTTAAAACTTTTGCCGATAAAGGACAAACCCTGAAGAGATACCGTGCCGGCGCTCGGGGCAGGGTAAATCCTTTTCACCGCCGCTTTAGCCATATTATCGTTATTGTAGAGGAGGACTGATTGGGACACAAGGTTCACCCTTATGGTTTCAGGATTGGCATAATCAGGGACTGGCGTTCCCGCTGGTATGACGAGAAGCATTACGCTCAGTTGGTGCACGAAGACATAGATATTCGCCGCATTATCTTTTCCAATTACAGAGAGGCTGGCGTTTCTCAGGTTGAAATCGAGCGCAAAGCGAATGAGGTCACGGTTACTGTTCATACCGCGAGACCTGGTGTTGTTATTGGCCGTGGTGGACAGAGGGTAGATGAGTTGAGGCTCCTTTTGGAGAATCACACGGGCAAGAAGGTCCGCCTCAATATTCAGGAGATCAGAGAACCTGAACTTGATGCCACGCTGGTTGCCCAAAATATTGCTGAACAGCTCAGGAGACGCGTATCTTATCGCAGAGTAGTCAAGCAGTCTATTTCCAGGACCATGCTAAGGGGAGCCAAGGGCGTGAAGATAAAGTGCTCAGGGAGGCTTGGTGGGGCGGAGATCGCCCGTCATGAGGTTGGGCATGAAGGGAGTGTTCCACTGCACACTTTGAGGGCCGATATAGACTACGGCTTTGCTGAGTCTCTCACTGCTATGGGGCTTATTGGGATCAAAGTCTGGATTTACAAGGGGGATATTCTCCCTGAAGCCAAGTTGGTGGAGGAGGAAGTGGTGGAGGGGGAGGAGAAGGGGATATTCGAGGCAAGTGAAGAATAGCGTTGGTGAGAGATGCTACAGCCAAAGCGAGTAAGATATCGTAAAGCACATAGGGGCCACCGCCGGGGCAAGGCGCAAGTGGGTACTAGCGTGGTCTTTGGTGATTTTGGGCTTCAGGCGCAGGAGTCGGCCTGGATTACTAGCCGCCAGATTGAGGCAGCGCGGCGTGCTATTGTTCACAGCGTCAAAAGGGGAGGCAAGGTTTGGATCCGGATTTTCCCGGATAAGCCTGTAACTACGAAGCCAGCTGAGACCAGGATGGGTAGTGGCAAGGGCTCTCTCGACCATTGGGTGGCGGTGGTCAAGCGAGGCAGGATCATGTTCGAGATATCCGGAGTTAAAGAGGATGTAGCTCGGGAAGCAATGCGCTTAGCTACGCATAAACTTCCAATCCACACCAAGTTCGTTGGTCGAGAGATTTTAGCTGAAGTATCTTCGTAGCTGGTGATGCTAATGAGGATTGATAAGATCAGAGCGCTGAAACCGAAGGAGCTGTCCAAGCAACTTGAAGACGCCCATCAGGAGTTGTTTAACCTTAGGTTTCGACTTTCCACCAGGCAACTGGCAAATTATAGCGAGATACGCAAAACGAAGAAGAAGATTGCCAGGGTTAAGACAATAATGCGGGAACGGGAGCTCGGCAGGGGATAGCTATGGAAAAGAAGAAAATCCGTGTTGGTCGGGTGCTAAGCAATAGGATGGATGAGACAGTGGTGGTAGAGGTGGAGACCCGGCGTCAGCATCCGCGCTATAAGAAGATCGTCAGATACAAGGCAAACTTCAAAGCTCATGATGAGGGCAACATTTGTGGTATCGGTGATCAGGTGCGGATAGTTGAGACACGACCTTTATCTAAGGATAAAAGGTGGCGAGTGGCCGAGGTCTTGACTAAGGCAGAGATCGTTGAGGTCAAGCCTGAGGAGATAGAGTAGGCGATGATCCAGCCGCAAAGCAGGCTCAAGGTAGCGGACAACTCTGGTGCCAAGAAGATCATGTGTATCAATGTACTTGGGGGCACGAGGAGGAGATATGCAGGGGTGGGCGATATTATAGTAGCCGCGGTGAAGGAGGCAACTCCTGGAGCAGCGGTGAAGAAGGGTGATGTCGTTCGTGCTGTTGTCGTCCGTACTGCCAAAACGTATGGGCGCCCTGATGGCACATATATCAGGTTCGATGATAATGCAGCGGTAGTCCTTGATGATAGGGGCAATCCTAAAGGCAGTCGCATCTTTGGCCCCGTGGCTCGTGAACTCAGGGACAAGAATTTCATGAAGATCATTTCCCTAGCGCCTGAGGTGCTATGATGAACATTCGCAAGAATGATGAAGTGCTGGTGATAAGGGGCGACGATCAAGGGAAAAAAGGAAAAGTGCATCGTTGCATTCCCCGAGAGAATCGGATTCTTGTGGAAGGGATCAACATGGGCAAGCGCCATATGAAACCCCGGGCGAATATTAAGCAAGCAGGGATCATTGAGCGTGAGGCACCGATACATTTATCCAAAGTGATGCTGATATGCAGTAAGTGTCATAAACCCACTCGTGTCGGGTTTCGTGTCTTGGATAACAAGAGCAAGGTGCGTGTGTGTAAGGAATGCGGCGAGGTAATTGACTAGTGTCTAGGCTTAAAGAGATATATCGGCGTGAGGTCATGCCCGCGATGATGAAAGAGCAGGGGTACAAGAATCCGATGCAGGTGCCCCGGTTAGACAAGATCGTGCTTAATGTCAGCTTGGGTGAGGCCATTCAAAACCAAAGGGCTTTGGAGGGGGCCACAAATGATATTACCTTGATCACAGGGCAGCGCCCGGTGATTACCCGTGCCAAAAGACCAATCGCATCTTTCAAGTTGCGAGCTGGTATGGCCATCGGGGTGACGGTTACCCTCCACGGTGAACGTATGTATGAATTCTTCGACCGATTGGTGAATGCTGCCTTGCCCCGCGTGCGTGATTTTCAGGGCGTACCGAGGAAGGCATTCGACGGGCAGGGGAATTACACTCTTGGTATTAAGGAGCAGATTATCTTCCCTGAGATCGACTACGACAAGGTAGACAAGATTCGTGGGTTCCAGGTCTCTGTTATCACCACCGCGCGAACTGATGAGGAGGGCAGGAGGCTTCTAGAGTTGATGGGTGTACCTTTTAGTCAGCAGTAGGTTGGGAGAAGAGATGGCTAAAGTATCGAAAATCGAAAAATCAAAGCGCACTCCAAAGTATCCGGTAAGGCACCGCAATCGCTGTAAACTATGTGGACGCCCTCGCGCCTACATACGTCAGGCTGGATTATGTCGAATTTGCTTCAGGAAGATGGCTCTTGAGGGTCTGCTTCCTGGGGTTAGAAAATCGAGTTGGTGATCTATTATTGAGGGATTGATATGAGTCTCAGTGATCCGATAGCTGATATGTTGACCCGAATACGCAATGCTGTCATTGCTAGGCATGAGTTTGTTCTCGTCCCTGCATCCAGGGTCAAGATATCGATTGCCAAGGTGCTGAAGGAAGAGGGTTTCATTAAGGACTATGAGGTGCTAAAGGGCAATACCCCGCAGAGGGTAATCAAGATTCATCTTAGCTACTACACCACAGGGAAAAAGCAAACGGTGTTGAATGGACTGCAGCGTGTGAGCAAGCCCAGCCTGAGAGTCTACTGTGGGAAGGGCGAGATTCCCAGGGTATATGGGGGGCTTGGCGTAGCCATATTATCAACTTCTAAAGGGATTCTGCCCGGACAGCAAGCGTGGAGGAGGGGTTTGGGTGGCGAGGTGCTGTGCTACGTGTGGTAGCCCGGGTGCGAGATAGAAATGTCCAGAGTAGGAAATAAGCCAATTACTGTGCCTCCTGGGGTAGAGGTGTCCATTGAGGGCGATAAGGTGACGGTAAATGGGCCCAAAGGTGAACTCTGCCGCTCCTTCCATCAGGATATGAGTATTTCCTTGGAGGACGGCGTCCTCACCGTGTCGAGGCCGACAGATAACCGAATCCATCGTTCATTGCACGGTTTTACTAGGAGTGTGCTCGCCAATATGGTTGAGGGAGTGAGTCAGGGCTTTAGGAAGAACCTCGAACTCCATGGGGTGGGTTACCGCGTCCAGAAATCTGGAGACAGTCTCATGATTCAGGTAGGGTATTCTCGGCCTGTCGAGATCACTCCTCCCGAGGGTATAGAGGTTGTTAGTGACGCTCCGAATCAGATCAGCGTCTTGGGTATAGAGAAGGAACTGGTGGGGGAATTTGCAGCCCAAGTTCGGGCGGTACGTCCTCCTGATCCTTATTTGGGGAAAGGGATCAGATATGCTGGCGAGCAAATTCGACGTAAGGCAGGAAAAGCAGGTAAGCTGGGTAGAAGGAAGTAGCAGGCATGGCTCGTGATAGGAGAGAAGCGCTAAAGAGACGACATGCCCGGGTAAGGCGGAAGATCAAGGGTACCTCTGACCGCCCCCGGCTTAGTGTTTCTCGCAGCCTCAATCATATCTATGCTCAGGTTGTAGATGATAGTTTGGGGCGGACACTTGCCTGCGCGTCGACCCTGGATGCGGAGATAAAAACTGATTTGGAGAACAAAACCAAGGCGGAACAGGCGAAATTGGTGGGGAGCTTGGTTGCTAAGCGGGCTCAGAACAAGGGAATAAACCAGGTTGTCTTCGACCGCGGGGGATACAAGTATCATGGCAGGGTGAAGGCTTTGGCCGATGGCGCCCGCGAATTGGGATTGAGGTTTTAGGATTATGGAACAGATGGAGAGGATAGATGCCAGGGATTTGAACCTCAGCGAGAAGCTGATTAACATTAATCGCGTGGCAAAGGTTGTAAAGAGAGGGCGGAGATTTAGCTTTAGTGCGCTGGTGGTAGTTGGTGATGGCGAGGGTCATGTGGGTGCTGGGTTGGGCAAGGCGAGAGAGGTGCCGGCAGCGATTCGCAAGGGTGGTGCCATTGCTAGGAGGAATCTGATCGAGGTACCAATGGTGGAAGGCACTATTCATTACAAGATAGTGAGCAAGTTTGGAGGGGCAAAGGTAATGTTGAAGCCAGCGGCACCAGGTACTGGAGTCATTGCCGGTGGTGGAATAAGAGCTACCGTTGAGGCTGCGGGTATTAAGGACATAGTGACCAAATCCATGGGCAGCTCCAACCCGGTAAACGTGGTCAGAGCTACCATGCTTGCCCTAGGGCAACTGAAGGATCCCAAACAAGAGGTGGCAAGGAGAAAGTCGACTGTTGCAGGTGGTGAGAGATCCAGTGGCTAAACTGCGCGTAACTTGGAAGAAAAGTGCTATCGGCTACAACAAAGGGCAACGCATGACCCTTAAGGCCTTGGGCTTTCGCTCGCTGAACCAGACCATTGTACATAGCGACTCGCTAGCGGTCCGTGGCATGCTTAACAAGGTGAGACATCTGGTGCAGGTGGAAGAGGTCTCTGAGGAGTGAGAGATGAGGCAACATGATCTTGGACCAAAGGCAGGGTCAAAACATGGCAGAAAGCGGGTCGGTCGCGGCGATGGCAGTGGGCATGGTACTTATTCTTGCCGGGGTTGCAAAGGGCAAAAGTCGCGCTCTGGTGGGGGCGTGGGGCTACGATTTGAGGGTGGCCAGACTCCTTTGGTTAAGCGCTTGCCCGCCCAACGGGGCTTCACCAATATTTTCAAGACCGATTATGCGTTAGTGAATCTGCATCGGTTGCGAATTTTCGAGGAAGGCATAGAGGTTACGCCGCAGAGACTTCTTGATGCCGGTCTGGTATCTTCGCTTAAGAAACCGATCAAGGTCCTAGGCGATGGTGAGCTTCAACATCCCCTCGTGGTAAGAGCTAATAAATTCAGTCAAACCGCAAAGAAGAAGATAGAAGCCTCTGGTGGAAAAGCGGAGGAGATTTAGGGGATAGCGGGGAAAATGAGACAGGCACAAACCAGTCAAAAGCCCAAGTTGCTTCAGGCCATGATAGATGCCTTTAGCCTCCCTGACCTGAGGCGGAAGCTACTTTTCACCCTCGCCATGCTGATCATCTTTCGTTTCGTAACCCATGTTCCTGTTCCCGGAGTTGACCGTGTCGAGCTTGCAGCATTGTTTGAGAAAAACGCTCTCTTGGGCATGCTTGACCTGTTCAGCGGGGGGGCGCTGAGGTACTTGAGCATTGCCGCAATGGGTGTTTACCCTTATATCACGGCTTCAATTATCATGCAGCTCTTAGTTCCGGTCATACCCCGCCTAAGTGCGCTTTCCCGGGAGGGGGAAGAGGGACGCCGGAAGATCAACCAGTATACCCACTGGCTGATGGTGCCTATGGCCTTGCTCCAGGGCTATGGGCAGCTGGTTTACTTCCAGAGTCAGGGTGTCTTTCAGGAGGGGGTAAAGGTTGGGCTGACGGGTGACGCGTTACTACCCACAGCGGCTATGCTGTTTTCATTGGTTGCAGGTACGGTTTTCCTTGTGTGGCTGGGTGAGCGCATAACCGAGAACGGAATCGGCAATGGTATATCTATTATAATCTTTGGTGGCATCGTCGCTGGCTTGCCAGAGAATGTAGGGCGGAGTTTCTTGCAGTCAGGTACTGGAGGCTTGCTCACGCTGGTTGGCCTCCTGGTAGCGATCGCTTTCTTCATAGTGTTTGTCAACGAGGCGGTGCGCCGAATCCCTGTCCAGTATTCACGAAGCCTGTTTCGAGGCGGTAAGATGTACCGACAGTCGGGGGGGACCCATATCCCGATCAGGGTGAACTCGGCAGGGATGATCCCGTTGATTTTTGCCTACGCGATTCTGATGTTTCCGTCAGTGATAGCTAGCTACTTCGGGTCTACCTATATTCAAGAGTTATTAGGCGTGGAGGGGTATCTCTACTGGGTGATTTTGTTTTTCCTTGTCATCGGATTCACTTTCTTCTATACTATGGTGATTTTCCAGCAGCAGAACTTGGCCGAGACCTTGCAGAAACAAGGAGGATTTGTCCCGGGTATCCGCCCTGGGCGTCCTACTGCTGAATATCTAAATAAGGTAATTACCCACATTACTTGGGGAGGGGCGTTTTTCTTGGCCCTGGTGGCAGTGGCGCCTCTGTTGTCGCGGTGGCTGGTCGGAGGTGCTGCAGGTACTACACTTATGCTCATCTCCGCTGCTGGTCTCTTGATTGTCGTGGGCGTAGTTCTGGATACTATGAGGCAGATTGAGGCGCAGCTTCTGATGCGGCAGTATGAAGGCTTTATAAAATGAGCAACGAAGAACAGTTGCACGTGATTCTTCTAGGAGCCCCCGGGGCGGGCAAAGGAACTCAAGCGGTTCTAATTGCTCAAAGGCTGGGGCTGGCTCATATTGCCTCTGGCGATCTTTTTCGGCAGGAGCAAAACAGTGGCAGCGAGTTGGGAGAAATCGCCAGGTCCTATATGGAAAAGGGCTTGCTTGTTCCCGATGAGGTAACTGTTAAGATGATTCTTGGCAGGATCACTGATCCTGACTGTGCCAAGGGTATTCTGTTAGATGGTTTTCCCAGAACGCTGGAGCAGGCAAAGGCATTGGATCAGGCGTTGACAGAGCAAGGCAAGGGCATTGATTTGGTATTGTACATTAAGGTCTCCAATGAGGAACTTCTAAGGCGCCTGAGCGGACGCTGGATTTGCCGCAACTGCCAAGCGCCTTATAACGTTGTTGAGTTGCTGCCGAAGGTATCGGGTAAATGTGATCATTGTGGGGGTGAGCTTTATCAGCGTCCCGATGATAAAGAGGAGACAGCGAGAAAGCGGCTCGATGTCTATTTTGCCCAAACTATGCCTCTTATAGAGTACTATACGGAGGCAGGCAAGTTGGTGGAGATTGATGGTGGGAAGGCGATCGAGGCGGTCGGCGAGGATCTGATTGCGGCTATCGGTGTAAGGATTGGCCGATGACCCAGATTAGACATGAGATGGGCATAATACTGAAATCGCCGCGGGAAATCACTCAAATGCGGGGTGCAGGTCGGGTGGTGGCGGCTGTTCTTGAGGAGGTAGGCAAAAAGGTAAGGCCAGGGATAACCACTGCGGAACTGGATGATATTGCAGTCAGTGAAGTGAAAAAACGCGGGGCTGAAGCCTCGTTTAAGGGATATCGTGGTTTTCCAGCGTCGATCTGTACATCGGTGAATGAGGAAGTAGTTCATGGCATACCTGGAAGCCGAGTGCTTCAGGAGGGCGAGATAATCTCACTGGATTTCGGAGCTTTGATGAACGGCTTTCATGGTGATGCTGCGGTAACGGTAGGAGTAGGGAAGATAAGCACCGAGGCTCAGAAGATAATCGATGTTACTCAGGGTGCGTTGCAGGCGGGTATTGCTGCCGCCAGAATCGGTGCTAGATTAGGAGACGTATCGGCGGCGATCCAGTCCTATGCTGAAGCCAGAGGGTTCTCTGTGGTAAGGGAGTATGTGGGTCATGGCATCGGCCGGGAACTACACGAAGACCCTCAAGTCCCCAATTTTGGTGTCACTGGCGAGGGGCCTGTACTTCAGAAGGGCATGACCATGGCTCTGGAGCCCATGCTCAATGCTGGGGGGTGGCGCACCAGCGTGGCTGAGGATAAGTGGACGGTGGTTACCGCTGATGGTAGACTTTCTGCTCACTTCGAGCATACAATTGCGATTGATGAGAATGGGCCGGGGATACTAACTAAACTCTAGGATTCTCTAGAAGGGGTGACCTGGAAGCAGTGTCAAAAAAGGAAGCTATTGAGGTTGAGGGGACAGTGATTGAGCCTTTGCCCAATGCCATGTTTCGTGTGGAGCTTGCCAATGGGCACCATGTTCTGGCGCATGCTTCGGGGAAGATGAGGCTTCATTTCATAAGGATACTGCGGGGTGATAGGGTCTTGGTGGAACTCTCGCCGTACGACCTGTCACGAGGAAGGATCACCTATCGCTTTAAGTAACAACCTGAAACGATTAAAGAGTGTGTACGATGAAAGTGAGAGCTTCGGTTAAAGTTCGCTGCGAAAAATGCAAGATTGTTAAGCGCAAAGGCGTGATTAGGGTTATTTGCTCTAATCCAAGACATAGACAAAGGCAAGGCTAGTCTTTCTTAGGAGGGGTAATGGCGCGTATTGCTGGTGTCGATATACCTAAGAATAAGAGGGTGGAGGTATCGCTGCGCTATATCTTCGGTATTGGCCCTACCTCGAGTCGAAGGATACTTGAGCAGACGGGAATCAGCCCGGATGTCAAAGTCAGGGATCTCACTGATGATGAGGTAAACCGCATACGCGAGGTCATTGACAAGGGATATAGAGTAGAAGGTGATCTCAGGAAGGAAATTAATTTCAACATCAAACGGTTTATCGATATTGGATGCTATCGTGGTTTTAGACATCGTCGGGGACTGCCGGTGCATGGTCAACGAACTAAGACGAATGCTCGCACCAAGCGTGGGGCCCGTAAGACGGTAGCTGGTAGAGGCAGGCGCCGTGGCGTGTCCAAGAAGTAAGCGGAGGTGACCAATGGCTAGGAGGAAACCAAGCAGGCTCAAGAAGCGGGAGAGGAAAGCGATTCCGCGTGGGCGTGCCTATATCCAGTCTACCTTTAACAATACCATAATCACCCTTACTGATCCCCAGGGCAATGTCATAGCTTGGGGCAGTTCGGGCACTGCCGGGTTTAAGGGGTCGCGCAAGGGTACTGCCTATGCTGCCCAAAGAGCAGCTGAAGCTACGGCGAGGCGGGGGATGGAACACGGCTTGCGCCAGGTCGATGTCTATGTCAGAGGGCCCGGAAGCGGGCGAGAGGCGGCGATTCGTACCCTTCAGGCTGCAGGTCTCGATATCACCAGCATTAGGGATGTAACACCAATTCCTCACAATGGCTGCCGTCCGCCGAAGAGGAGACGGATATAAAGGAGGTTTGAGATGGCCCGTTATACAGGGCCGGCTTGTCGGGTTTGTCGGCGTCACGGTGAGAAGCTGATGCTAAAGGGTGCTAGGTGCTTCACGCCTAAGTGCTCTGTAGTGCAGAGGCACAATCCTCCGGGGGAGCATGGTAGTGTTGTTCGTCGCAAGGTTTCTGAGTATAGCCTGCAGCTAAAGGAGAAACAAAAGGCGCGTCATATCTACGGTGTACTTGAACGCCAGTTTCGGAGGCATTTGGCTGAGGCCGAGCGGCTTCCTGGTCTAAGTGGGGAGAACCTTTTGCGGATATTGGAGATGAGACAGGACAACGTAGTCTACCGATTGGGCTTCGCTGAATCGCGGCGCCAGGCGAGGCAACTGGTGCAGCACGGACACATCACTATTAACGGGCGCGTGACTGATATACCGTCGTGCCATGTCAAGGAGGGGGATGTCATCGCTTGGAAGGAAGGAAGCCGCAAAACCGTTCCATATCAGATGGCTGCCCAGGAGATAGAGGGTAAATTGATCCCGAGCTGGCTGAGTTTGGATAGTGGCAATCTCTCGGGACAGGTGCTTTCGGCTCCATCGCGTAGCGATATCGAAACTGCTATTGATGAGCGGCTCATCGTGGCATTCTACTCAAGATAGATTCTCATTTGTTTTTCTGAGGAGGTAACGTGTTGCTGGAGGACATAGTTCCCGAGATAGAATGTGCTGAGAGCTCCGAGAATTACGGGAAGTTTGTTGCTGAGCCCTTGGATCCTGGCTTCGGGGTCACCTTGGGCAATAGCCTGCGCCGTGTGCTCCTCAGTTCGCTTCTAGGGGCAGCGGTAACTGCGGTGAAGATCGAGGGGGTGCAACACGAATTCACTACTATCCCCCATGTCAAGGAAGACGTTATAGAGTTTCTGCTCAATGTAAAGGAACTGCGGCTCAAGGCTTTCTCCGAGCGGTCGGGGAGATTGTTTATTGAGGTCAAAGGTGAGGGGACTGTTTGCGCTGGCGACATTAAGCCCTCTGCTGATTTCGAGGTGGTAAACCCTGAACTGCACCTGGCTACGCTTGATTCGCCGGATGCTTTTCTGGACGTTGTGCTTTACGTGGAACGGGGCAAGGGGTACGTGCCTGCTGGCAGGGGTGATGGTTTGCCGCTCGGTGTCATCCCGGTAGATGCTATTTATGCCCCGGTGCGCAGGGTGAATTACACTGTGGAGAAAACCCGCGTTGGGCAGGTAAGCAACTATGACCGGCTAATCCTGGAAGTGTGGACTGATGGCACCACCTCGCCGAGCGAAGCAGTATCTCAAAGCGCTGAAATTCTGGTCAATCACTTTTCCCTGTTCTACGACTTGGGTAAGGCTCTTGTAGAGGGCGAAGAGCCATCTACTCCGGTCGTCCCACCGGAGCAATATGAGATGTCCTTGGAACAACTTGGCCTTTCAGCGCGCACGTTTAACGCCTTGCGTCGAAGCGGCATCACTAAGGTCGGTGAGCTTTTGGAGAAGAGCGATGCTGATTTGGTCGGGCTCAGGAGCTTTGGCCAAAAGTCCCTGGACGAGGTGAAAGGGCGACTCGAAGCACTCGATATACACCCTATATCCGCGGAAGAAGAGGTGGAATCGTCCAGTGATGAAACTGAGGAAGCTGGCGGCGAGCAAGACGTAAACAAAGCAGACGAGATGGAGGACTAGATTGCTCGAAAATGGCTCTTATCTAGTGAGGAAAAGATGAGACACAGGGTAGCTGGTCGCAAACTATCTAGGTCAACCAGCCATAGGAAGGCGCTCTATAGGAACCTGGTAACTGACCTATTGCGCTATGAGAAGATCGTTACCACTGAGGCTAAGGCTAAGGAGGTAGGGCCTTTGGCGGAGAAGGTGATCACCTGGGGTAAGCAGGGGACTTTGCATACTCGCCGCCAGGCACTCTCCTTCGTGCTGGACAAGAAAGTGGTGGACAAGGTGTTTTCCGAGATCGGCCCTAGGTATGCTGAGAGACCAGGTGGCTACACCAGACTGGTCAAGCTGGGGCCGAGGTTGGGGGACGGGGCTCCCATGGTACAGTTAGAACTGGTTTAAATGGAGTCGTTGCCACCCAGAAAACTGGCGCTTATTGTAGAATACGAGGGGACTAGATACAACGGTTTTCAGTTTCAAATTGGCGTGCCAACGATTCAAGGGGATATCGAGCGCGCTCTGGCGAAGTTAACTGGGGAAAGGATTCGAATAGTTGGTGCTGGCCGTACTGATACAGGGGTTCATGCTAAGGGGCAGGTTGTCAGCTTTAGCAGCTTCTCAACCTTGTCTCTCGACACTCTGATCAGGGCTCTGAATTTTTATCTTCGGCCGGATATTGCAGTTAAGGCTGCATGTGAGGTAGGAAATAGTTTCGATGCGAGGAGAGACGCAGTTAGTCGGGAATATCGTTATCAAATTTTAAACGGCCCGACGCCGTCTCCGTTGCAACAGAAATTTACATATTTCGTGCCCGGGGCGCTCGATACCGGCGCGATGAATCAGGTGTGCCAGTGTCTTGTAGGGAGCCATGATTTCGCTTCCTTCACTGGGCCGACTAACAGGAGAACAGTGCGTGAGGTCTACAAAGCGGAGGTATCGAGAGAGGGGGAGTTGGTGGTTTGCGACATGGTGGCCAACTCTTTCTTGAGGAAGCAGGTGCGTTGCACGATGGGTGTTATGATTAGAGTTGGGTTGGGCAGGCTAACGGTGGAGGAGTTTCAGGAGATAATGCAGGCGAAGACTCCTGGCCTGGCGGCGCCGGTGGTGTCCCCTTACGGTCTATGTCTGATGAAGGTTAATTATCCTGAGAGTAAGTTTAGTATAGAGGGCAATTAGATGGGAACCTATAGCACGAAAGCCTCTGATATCGAGCGGAAGTGGTTGGTTATGGATGCCTCCGGGAAAACCCTGGGCAGATTGGCATCGGAGATTGCATCGATTCTGAAAGGCAAACATAAGCCGATTTACTCCCCCCATCTCGATGTCGGCGACTATGTTATAGTGGTAAATGCGGCCGAAATAAAAGTAACGGGCAACAAGCTCACCCAGAAGATTTACTACCGTCATTCCGGGTACCCCGGAGGTCTGAAAAGCATTACTCTGGGAAGGATGATGGAGACTCATCCTACCAGGGTGATTGAGTATGCGGTAAAGGGCATGTTACCGCACAATCGACTGGGTGCTGCTATGTTCAAGAAGCTCAAGGTCTATCCTGGGGCTGAGCATCCTCATCAGGGCCAGGTGAAGGCGATAGAGAAGGAGAGTTAGGTTGAGCGAGCAAGCCTATTTTCGCGGCACAGGGAAACGAAAGACAGCGGTGGCTCAGGTGAAGTTAATGACGGGCAACGGCGCTATCATAGTAAATGGCAAGCCATTCGAGGATATCTTCAGTATACCACGGTTGAAATCTGCCATCCTCGAACCGCTGAGGGTTACCGACACTGAGGGTAAATTCAATGCCATAGTGAAGGTAGAAGGTGGTGGCGTCTCGTCTCAGGCTGGAGCCATCCGTCATGGCATAAGCCGTGCTCTGGTTGTAATGGATCAAAACCTTAAGACGCTTCTTCGTAGCCACGGTTTAATCACCAGAGATGCCAGGATTAAGGAACGGAAGAAGTATGGGCTGAAGAGGGCTCGTAAGGCACGCCAGTACCGCAAGCGATAGTATCCAATGGGTTGAGCAAAGAGACCCTGGCTTTGAAGTGCTCTTCGGGCAAATTGCCCGAAGAGCACTTTTTGCTACTCGGGGGGGGGTTGTCCTGAAACTTGAATCGAGTTGGCAGGTCGACGCAGGCATTTCGTTATATGCTCGCTCAGCCATTGACGCAATATCAGGGCACACAGTATAATCCGACCAGCCGATTGTCGGGGGCTGCGATCTCTCAGTACCATTTCTTAGATTCGTTATGAGGCTGGTGGCCTCTTATGTAATGTATGTGGCGCAACGAGTGAGCGCGAGCCTGAAAAACCCCTGCAAGGACTTGTCGAGATGACACATATGTCAAATGGGACATACGCGGCCGTGATCCTTTTCGTCGCGATGGTGCTGGTCGTGGCAGTTGGGCTGCCAACCGCTGATGGCAGCCTCGCTTCAAGAGGGGCTTTGTCAGGCGGCGATGCTGGAGAAAATAGCTTTGCCGCACCAGCTTTGGATGAACCTTCAGTTCCCAGTGAGCATGCAAGCGGAAGCATAGGCTACGGGAATCCGGCTGCACTCTATTGCCAAAAGCTGGGATATCTGTATGAAATAAGAGAGGACGAGGAGGGAAATCAATACGGTGTCTGTGTTTTCCCCGATGGTTCAGAGTGCGATGCCTGGGCCTTTTTCAGGGGCGAGTGCGGAGGTGAGTACTCCTACTGCGCGAGAAACGGGTATGACATAGAAACGGAGGTAGTCGACCGGGGAGGCTATATCACGGAATGTGCTGTATGTGTATCCAGGGCCGGAGATGGTACGGATGCAACAAGGGTGCCCGTGCTTGAGTTGATGCAGCGTAATGGTGAGCCGCTTATTGAGACGATATCGTGCAAAGCCGATGAGGATTCGCGAGATGATTACCTGCAATCTTATAGCACGATAAACATAAGCGAAAGGGGAGACCTGCCTTCGGAGTTCGACTGGCGGGATGTCGGTGGACATAGCTATATTGGTCCTGTTCGGAACCAGGGCTCTTGTGGTTCCTGCTACGCATTCGGCGCCTGCGCGGCCGCTGAATCGGTCTACAACATAGCGGAGGGGTTAACTGACGGGAGCTGCAGCGACTTCTCGGAGTCCTTCATCATGTGGTGTCTGGGAGGACTGTCTGAGTACACCCCCCACTTCTATGGCTGCGATGGGTCGGATTATTACTACATGGAGCTTACAGCACTCACTGATGAGGGGGTGTGCAGCGAATCCGATTTCCCCTACCAGACGTGGAACCCGGGATCGTGCACACACTGGGATGACCCGAGAACGGTCTTCTCTTCATGGAGTAGGATAACATGCGGTGATGTTGATGCAATAAAGTCCGCTATCTTGAACTACGGAGTGGTGGATGTCGCGGTGATGACTAGCTACAACTTTGACACTTATGGCGGAGGCATATATAGCGATTCTATGACCACCTGCTATGGAAGTCCCTGCTGGATGACTCCGACGGATCATATCGTGTCCCTGGTTGGCTGGGGACATGATGCTGTAGAAGGTGATTACTGGATCTTGCGCAATAGCTGGGGTGATGGCTGGGGGGAAGGCGGATACATGCGAATAGCAGTCACCTCCGCTCGTGTGGCCTGTGAGGCTACCTATATCACCGGAGTCCTTTCGCCTACACCAACCCCGACGCCCAGCCCATCACCTACGCCCAGCTCGACGCCGACGCCCAGCCCATCACCTACGCCCAGCTCGACGCCGACGCCCAGCCCATCACCTACGCCCAGCCCATCGCCGACGCCAACTCCTGAACCTGGGGATGAGATTGAGATAGCCTTGAGGGCGGGGTGGAACATGGTCTCGGTGCCGGTAATACCCGCCGATAGCTCTGTGGAAGCGGTGTTCCCAGGAGTCGCGGTGGTCTATTCCTGGGACCCGGTAAACAAGTGCTACACCGTTCCCACCACCATCGAGCCGGAAAAGGGGTATATGGTGGCGGTCACCGTGGACATGACGATCGTTGTAAGCGGTGAACCTGTGACGACGTGGACTGCCGGTATCAAGGCGGGCTGGGGCATGGTCGGCTCCCTATTCAGCGACGCCAGCATCGTCGATCCCGACGATGACCCTGATGGCAGCGTCGAGGCCTTCGCCTACTGGTGGGACCCGATTAGCAGGAGCTTTGTCTATACAACGGACATCGAGCCGGGGAAGGGGTACATGGTGGCGTCGACGCAGGATTGCGCACTGACGATGTCGAGTCTGTAACGAAAAGACTCTGTTTGGTTTATTAATGTGTAGAACGGTTGCAGGGGGTTCAGGGAGATGAAACGCAAGCTCAGCAGAACACACGCGGCATTATTCCTTTTCGTTGTATTAGTGTTTGCCGTAGTAATCGGGCTTCCCACGGCGGTTGACAGCCTCGCCTCGACTGCGGCCTCTTCAGGCGCGGGCACTGGTGTCAACAGCGTTGTTGCTCTGGCTTCAGACGAGGCGGGCGCACGGTGCCAGCCGTGCGAAGGTGAAGAACAGAGCGGGCACGGCATCATGAGGTTCTCTGATGAGGAGCTGCTGGCTTGGGTGGAGGACTATAACGCGGCCCCCAGCGCTTACATCAGTGAGGAGATCGCGCGCCAGCTTGAACAGTCCCGCAACGGCTCTCTTAGTCTCCTGGACCACCTGCAGTACACCCCGTCCGAGCGCGACCAGGGATACTGCGGTAACTGCTGGGCATGGGCCGGCACCGGCGTCATGGAGATCGCCCTTGATGTGCAGGAGGGCGTCAAAGACAGGCTCTCCCTGCAGTATCTGAATTCTAATTTTAACGGAGGAAGCGGTACTGACTGGGCCTGCTGCGGAGGTACGTTAACAGGATTTGCGAATTTCTACGTTGGAACAGGGCAAGCCATTCCATGGTCCAATACCAATGCTAGCTGGCAGGATGACGGCCGGCTTTGTGAGACCTACTCTACTAGTGTATCCGCTGGCGATATTTCCACCACGCCCTACTATCCCATTACCTCTATCACGGCGGAGTCAATCGACGGTACTCATGGAGATGAGACCACGGCTATCGCCAATATCAAGAATGTTCTGCACCAGAACAAGGCGGTGTGGTTCGGTTACTTTCTGGCTACCGAAAGCGATTGGGCCAACTTCGAAAATTTCTGGGATAACGATACGGAAAGCGCCATCTGGAACCCCGATTTCTCCTGCGGTCATACATGGGATGAGGCTCATGGTGGGGGTCATGGCGTCCTGTGTGTGGGCTACAATGACGATGTAGGGACGGAGAACGACTACTGGCTCATGTTGAACAGCTGGGGTACGACCGAAAATCGTCCCAACGGCCTCTTCCGACTGGATATGCACATGGACTATGATTGCAAATATATCCGTTATTATGAGCGCTCGAGCTTCTACTGGGAAACCCTGGATGTCACCTTCGGAGAGGTGCCGACGCCATCGCCGAGTCCTACACCGCCGTCGCCATCGCTGACCCCGACACCGCCAACCTCATCGCCTACACCTACTCCAACGCCACCTCCAGGGTCGCCTTCACTGGGGGAGGCTCTGGATAACACTGATCTTGAGTGGACCACGGGGGGCGACGCGGACTGGTTCGGGCAAACGGAAGTCAGCTACTACGGCGGAGACGCAGCGCAGAGCGGAGCCATAACCCACAACAGGGAGACATGGCTGAGTACGAGCGTCACCGGCCCCGGCACACTCATGTTCTGGTGGAAGGTCTACTCTGAGGCGAACTATGACCTCCTGGAGTTCACCCTGGATGACGCGGGTTCTCCCACAGCCAGTATAAGCGGCAACAAGGACTGGAGACAAGTTGGAGTTGCGATTTATGGTTCGGGGACGCACGCTCTCGAGTGGAAGTATATTAAAGACTACACCCGTAGCCTGGGCGAGGACACCGGCTGGGTCGACAAGGTAGTGTGGCAGCCTGAATCGCTGCCTAGCCCTACACCAAGCGGGACACCTGTGCCAACGCCGTCGCCCAGCCCTACACCTACACAGAGCCCTCCACCGCCAACACCGTCACCGCCGCCCTGTCGCTTCTACGGCACGGTGCAGGTTGATAGTGCTGGTGTGCCTGATGGCACGGTGATAACAGGGATAGTAGAAGGTGACGAACACACCACCACCACACCAGCAGTTTATGGCCCTTCGACATATGCCTTGATAGTAACACCCCCAGAGGGGACGAGTTATGAGGATGCTACTGTTACCTTTATGATAGACGATCTGGTTGCAGAGCAGACTGGCACCTGGGCCACGGGGGGCAATATAGAATTGGACCTATCAGCAAGTTCCTCAGCGAGCGGGTGGTCGGTGCCGATGACAGCGGCTACGGCGACCGAGGGCAGCAATCCCAACCTCGGCTTTGGTACCAACGATGATGCCACGGACGGCTTCGACAGCGGCATCGATATACCTCACCCGCAGCCTCCGACTGTGTTTGATGCCTACTTCTCCATCAGCGACGGACTCTTCCCCCAGCTGGATAAGGACTATCGTGCCCCTGGCGATACAATGGAGTGGGCTTTACACGTGGGGTCGAACCCCGAGGAGATCGGGATGACATGGGATGCCAGCGCTGTCCCCCAGGATGTGCCGCTCTGGATGACGGGCAACGGAGTCCAGGTGGATATGAAGGATGTCAGCAACACGGTACTGCCGGCGGGCGCTCATGACCTGACGATATCGACTGAACTGCCTGCTCCCTGCGGGACGGTACCGCTGGATGAGGGCTGGAACCTCATCTCGCTGCCGTTGATTCCCGATGACAGCGACATCGAGGTGGTGATGGCCGGTGTTTCCTCCAACGTGGCAACCGTGTGGCATTACGATGCTGAGACCGCAACGTGGTCCTCATGGGCTCCGGTGTGGAGTGGCGACCTGCTCACAATGGAAGACGGAAAGGGCTACTGGATACAGATGAATGCTGCGGATACCCTTATCGTGGAGGGTGTGGAGTTTCCTCTGCCACCGGCTCTACCTCCAACATACACGGTGTTCGAGGGCTGGAACCTGATAGGATTCAAGAGCTGCACACCGTGGACGGCGAGCGACTATCTGGCTGCCATAGTGGGTAAGTGGACGGTCATGTACGATGGCCAGGGTCAGCGCGTTCTGCTCGGCGACTACATGGAGCCGGGCTGCGGTTACTGGCTCGCCGCAAACAATCCCGGGACGATTTACCCCTAGTGCTGGTGGCTAGTTAGAAGAATAGCAATAAGCTCTATTCGCGGGCCAGCCGTTTGCCCAGTTCAAACGCATCCGCCAGCGCGGTCGGGTGCTCCTTGATCTCGTCCCTCTTATCAACACCCCGGACTAAAAGCTCGTCGGTATACTTGACTCCGATAGCCTGGAAGAAGTATCTCATTATCAGGATAGACCCGTCAAACAGCTGCTTGCCCTTGGTGGCTCCCACAGCGATGAACGCGCCCTTTCTTGCAGAATTCGGCGGGCTCTGCTTGAGGACGTATTTCCGTGCCCACAGTGCCTGGCATCGGTCGATGAGCGCCTTTACCTGGGCTGTAACACTGTAGAAAAACATTGGCGATGCAACTATAACAATGTCCGCTTCGAGGAGCCTGGGATATATGCCGTCCATGTCGTCCCGTATGACGCAATTGCCGTCCCTGAGGCAGCCGTAGTATTCCTGGCACGGGGTTATCTTGAGTCTATCCACTATAATCTTCTCGGTCTCCGCTCCCTGGCTCTCAGCGCCCCTGAGAGCCTCATCCAGCAGTGTATCTGTGTTGCCCCCTATCCTTGGACTTCCCATGATGCCCAGTGCTTTCAAGCTCGCCTCCAGTGAAAGAATGGCGGTGTATTGACTGGCCCTCGTCAGTAGCAATAGCAATACTATTCATATGCCGTCTGGTTGTCAACACACCGAATTGACTCATAATAAAAGTTACCGAAAGTGATATAGTTGCCTCATAAAAGATGTTACTGACGGAGGTGGCATGACAAGAGGCAGTATATTAGAGTACAAAGAGGCAGTGCGAGTACGTT
>Ga0114946_10000513_pt1 | contig 26016 bp, 14 predicted proteins | sample WalLakDeSediment_FD_88676 | JGI IMG/M metagenome (GOLD analysis project Ga0114946, IMG submission 88676) | Lake sediment microbial communities from Walker lake, Nevada to study Microbial Dark Matter (Phase II) - Walker Lake 11/02/13 Deep Sediment | ecosystem: Environmental > Aquatic >... | reverse complement strand
TACCTCACCTCGAGCGCAGGAGACGCAGGCGGTGACTTATCTCGGCATTCATTCATTGCGGAATCGGTCAAAACACCAGATGCGATACCGCAACATGTACAGCATCCTACTCCTCGCGCAACATCCGATCCAACGGCGGCGGAACACTACGAAATGAAACAAACAGATCTACCGGCACGGAACCGGGCATCGAAAAGGGAGTACGGGAACTTCTCACGCTAATTTATAACGAGCATTTCAGAAAATCAATACTCGAATCTTTCAAAAGCATGAATTCCACATTACAAAATTTTCATCTTCGCGCCGATGTTTTCAATGATCGGCACTTTCAGTCAGAAGCAGAGCGGAGAGCGAAGAGCAGTGTGGTGCGGATTTGCTCTCTCCGAGGTGTGTGGTTGCGTTTTCGCTGATCGGCACTTTCGCTACGCAGCAGAGCGTAGAGCGGAGAGCAGCGCTGTGATAATCGCTATATCCGCGCGAAAGATACTGCTCCGGCATAAGAGCAGTACGCAAGCCGAATAGCAAACTTCTCGCCTGTACCGACCCCTGCTCCACGCTCTCCGCTCTCTGCTCGCTCTCCGCTCAACGCTCCGCTCTGGAATGTTGAAATCTTTCACGAGAGAGCATCGAACGGGACCAAAGCGAGAGCCGGAGAGACGTTTTGTACCTTATATACATCAAGCAGAGGATCGAGTATTCGATATTCTTAACAAATTACAATGAAAAATTAATGCTATTGTAAGCTCAAGTACTGGCATCCGAGATTTTTTCTTGCTAATTTCGGACCGAGAAGTGATTTGAAACACGAATCTCCTCTCTCACGCCCGGGACGCCATCGGTGCTTCGCACCGGTCGGGTGTATATACTGGAAGGGATAGTTGGCTCGCGTATACGAAGTGCCCAGGACATTGGGAAGGAGTTGCAACGATGAAGCTGAAAGATGTTCGTGTCACCAATTTCCGGAATTTCATTGATTCCGGTTCCGTGCGTATCGAAGATGATATCACCTGCATAGTCGGAAAAAACGAATCGGGAAAAACGGCTTTTCTCCAGGCACTGTACCGATTGAATCCCGCACGCTCGCATGTGAATTTTTCCATTCAGGAGCAGTATCCTGCCTGGCTGGAAAAACGAGATCGCATGCGCGGGGTCAATCTTGACGAGCAGACGCCGATCAAGGCTGTATTCGCGCTGGAAGACGCCGAGCTTGCGACTATCGAAGCGCGTTTCGGGAAGGGAGTGCTGAAAAGTCGCGAAATCGGTGTAAAGCGTCAATACAGCGGAAAAAGGATTTTCACATTCGAAATAGACGAACGAACTGTTGTACAGCGCATTCTGGCGGAAGGTGATGTTCCTTCCGTGGTAGCACAGGAACAGCGTGGTGCACGGACACTCAAAGAGCTGGATATTGGACTTCGAAGCGCCGAAAAGAGTGCAGTTGCGCCCGAGCAACGAGCGGTTCTTCAGCGCCTACGAGCGCACATCGAGGAAATCGGTGGTCCGGAAGGAGATATTCGCCATTCGCTCATGAGTATGCTCGATGCGATGATGCCGGAATTCTTCTTCTACGGTGAGTACAGTACATTACCAGGTACAGTCCGCATTCGTGATCTGCTCAGGAGCAGCGAAAAGGAACTCAGCGACGACGACATCACGGCTCGATCACTGTTGCGTCTCGCTGCGGCTGACGACGAGTACCTGCTCAATCCTGACTACGAGAAACGAAGGCGCGAGTTGGAGAATGTCGCCAACGCCATTAGTGAGGAAGTGCTGCGTTACTGGACACAGAATCCGGACCTCCGCGTGATGATAGACATATCGCAGAAGACGCTGAGCGACGCCAAGGGGCAACGATCCGTATTGGACGAACTCAAGATCAGAATGTATGACGCGCGACATCTGCTGTCATTGCCCTTTGACGAACGGTCTCGCGGTTTTCGCTGGTTCTTTTCCTTCCTGATTGCTTTTTCCGAATACGAGTACAGCCAGAAACCCATTGTCATCTTGCTCGATGAACCTGCACTCGGATTGCACGCGCGCGCGCAGTTCGACTTTCTTCGTTTCATTGAGGAGAGACTGGCCGAAAAATGCCAGGTGATTTACAGTACACATTCACCGTTCATGATTCAACCGAAAATGCTGGGGCGTGTGCGTATCGTTGAAGATAGAGAGCGGGAATTCGGTGCAAGGGTAACGGAAGACGTGCTGTCAACGGATCCAGACACCGCGTTTCCATTGCAAAGTGCTATCGGGTACAATTTGGCACGTCATTTGTTCCCCTCGACATGCAATCTCGTAGTGGAACGTGTGGCGGAATATGTTTTTCTAACCCATGTATCAAGTCATTTCAGGGAAACAGGACGAACATCATTACATGAATCCTGGGAGATCATTCCCATGGGAGGTGCCGAGATGCTGTCCGTATTCGTCACGCTTCTGGATCCATCCCTGAACGTAACCATACTGATCGGCAATGATGAAAAGAACAGCACGGAGCGCAACAGCATCATGGAGCGTTTTCATTGTGTGAGACGCGTGATTTCCTATTCGGATTATTTACAGCGCGAGGAGGCCGGCATCGAGGATCTTTTCGCAGTGCCGGAGTATCTGATACTGTACAATGCGGCATTCAACGCGGAGATATCCCCCATCGATATTCGGGGCAATGCGTCCATTTATTCCAGAATCTGTGCGGTGAACAATACGACGCAATACGACAGAAACAGACCGGCGACAACCATGCTGCGTCTCGGCAACGACTTTTTGCAGCGGCTGAGCGGACCGACGCTTGAACGCTTCGAGCGTTTGTTCGAACGTATAAATTCCACGCTGGAATGATTGAGTCCTTGCCATGCACGCCTCGTAGCAAAGAGCGTTCGTTGTTCGTTCCAGCGTGATACGTGCGGGCATCCGATGCTGGGTCGACTGTACAAGTGCCGGGCATTCGGCAAGCTTACTCGTCTTCTGCATTCTGGATGGACCAGGCAGGGGAAGCACTCGTGTTTCTGGTGGCGTGCATGCTGTATGTGGCAGAAGATGTCTGGCTCCTCCACCGGATACGCTCGATGACTCATTAATAATCGTACCCAGAGACTTTCCCCGGAAGGTCGTTGTCCGCTACACTTCACAACGCCAGGAATATCGTATCTTTCGTTTTTCACTAGTAAAACGAAAAGCATGCCGGATCATCGTTACGCAGACGTCGCAATACCCAACATTCCTCGCGATACTCTGACGTATGCGGTTCCGGAGGATGAGCAGGAGTGTATCACGACCGGTGTGCGCGTCGTGGTTCCATTAGGGCGTCGAAGCGTGATGGGTTTCGTCGTCCGATTGCATGACGATTCGCCGGAGTATTCCCTCAAGTTCGTGCAACGCGTAGTGGATTCCGATGCAATCCTGATTCCGAATGTGATGCAATTGTGCTCCTGGATCAGTCAGTACTACTGCTGCACGCTTGGAGACGCCATCAAAGCTGCGTTACCCAAGGGCATGGGCATTGACAGCACCCGTCACGTCTCGCTCTGCACGGATGACGACTTGCTGATCGACCGGGTAGTTGGGAGATCGAAAATTCGGGCAAAGCTCGTCGATGCGCTTCGTACTGGTGAAGTGATGTCCGAAGAGCAATTGCGGACCCGGATCGGTACGAAACAGATAGCGACGCATCTTCGTGAACTCACCATTGCCGGGATTGTCACTATCGAAACCACCATCGAGCCGCCCGCAGCGCGACCGATGAAAGCGTTGGCCGTGCGTTTATCGCAGGCATGGACGAACGAAAACAGGATTATCGAACTTCTCGACATTCTCGAAAAACGCGCTCCCAAGCAAGTGAATATTCTAACATTGCTGTGGAAAGCGACATCGACGGGAAAACCGAGCATGCGAATGGCTGAATTGGTGAAAGCAGCGCATGCCACGAGTGCGCAGGTTCGCTCCCTCGAGCACAAGGGAATAGTGGAAGTGATAGAGGAGGAAGTCAACCGGGAATTCCTTACACGTTTTGAGGAAAAGGCGAAGAATATCATCCTGACAAACGATCAGCGCGAAGTACTAGAGGAGATACTTCCCACAGTGGATGCGTCCGCGTTCGAGCCGATGTTGCTGCACGGAGTCACTGCGAGCGGCAAGACGCAGGTGTACATCGAAGCGATACGTCATGCGTTGCAACATGGCAAGACGGCGCTGGTACTGGTACCGGAAATATCTCTTACGCCACAGCTTACAACGCGCTTCCGCCGGGCGTTTGCCTCCAAGGTCGCAGTGATGCACAGTCGCATGTCTATGGGGGAACGCTACGATTCGTGGCGTTTGACGTTGCGTGGAGAGTATAGCGTTGTAGTCGGAGTGCGTTCGGCAGTGTTTGCTCCGATGCGAAATCTTGGCATTATCATAGTCGATGAGGAACATGACGGCAGTTACAAGCAGTCGGACACGGATCCCCGCTACAATGGTCGGGATGCAGCCGTTATGCGTGGATTTATCGAGCGCGTCCCTGTGCTGTTGGGTTCGGCGACACCGTCGACGGAAAGTTGGCATAATGCAGCGATTGGAAAGTATCGAATGCTTCATCTCAAGAATCGCATCGACGATGCGCGATTACCCGCTATCACACCGGTGGATATGGCAGCGGCCAGACGTTCGCGCATACTATTCGGCTGCCTGTCCAAGACGCTGCTGGATGCATTGCGTGAACGCATCTCACGAGGCGAAAAAGCTATTCTCCTGCATAACCGTCGTGGCTTCGCACCGCATCTTGAATGTCGGGACTGTGGATATGTCGACGAATGCGAGCATTGCAGCATCAGTCTGACTTTTCATAAAGCTCATACCATACTTCGCTGTCACTACTGCGGATACACTCGTGCAGTGACGGTGATTTGCCCCCAATGCGGGGGGACGGATCTCGACCGTGTGGGTATTGGAACGCAGCGTGTCGAGGAAGATTTGCGCGAAGCTATTCCCGAGGCTCGCGTTTTGCGGATGGACGCGGATTCGACACGACGAAAAGGTTCGCATGACATGATGCTTACGGCCTTCGGTGAGGGTGAATATGATATCTTGTTGGGAACGCAGATGGTCTCGAAGGGGTTGGACTTCGAAAGCGTCACGCTCGTTGGAATCATCTCGGCGGAGCAGTCGTTGCTATTGCCGGATTTTCGAGCCGCCGAGCGCACGGTGCAACTGCTTCTGCAGGTGGCTGGTCGCTCAGGGAGAGGGAAAGCTCTCGGTGAGGTGTTGATTCAATCCATGCAACCCGAGCATCCCGTTTTTGATTTCGTTTACAGACATGATTACGAGGGATTCTTGGAGCGTGAACTTCAGAGCAGACGAACGTTGTCCTATCCACCCTTCACTCGGCTGGTATGTCTGACTTTCTCTGGAGAAAACGAAAAGGCCGTTGCTGCTGCTGCGTCGAGCTATCATGATTTCCTTCGAGTTCATTCGTCGTTTTTCATCATGCATGCACCTCAGCCAGCGCTGATTAGTCGCATCAACAGGCGCTACAGATATCAATTGCTCCTTCGAGTGAACAAAGGTAGAGATGGAGACGCATCGCGTCTTAGGGCAATACTTCAGACTGTGCAGGAACAGTACTTGCGAAAATCCCGTTCGCCATCGGTGAGCATTGCAATCGATGTAGACGCACAATCCATGATGTAACAACGCAACATTCCCGCCCGATGCCATACATGCTCCGGTCGGGAATGTTTTCTACGAGAATAGACTACGCTGTGCTGTTGTCAGCCTGACACAGTTACTCCATCAGGGTTGAATTTCACCAATGGCGTCCGAACCGATTTCGAATTGCTTTTGATCTCGCGATCCCATACCCTCGAGAACGCATAGATACCAACCCGGTTGCACTCTCTGACCATACCAGTTTTTCGTGTTCCACGTCACAGTGTGTTCGCCTTGATCAAGCAACTGATTCACTACGGTAGAGACCAATTCGCCGGCTGAGGAAAACACCTCAAGCGTCACCCAGGATTGCTCCTTGAGTGCTACGGTGATCTCCGTGTTGTCCAATACTGGCGTAGGGGCGATGCGATGTATCGACAGCTTGTCCGCGGACGGTCGAGGCGCGAAAGGACCGTACGCGTCGTCGACGAACAGTCCGTCGCTTACAGCAATGGTGTTCGAAAATTCCGAAGTGTTTCCATCACTATCGATGAGCGTTGCACGCACATTGTCGCCAGGCATCAGTTTGCCTGCGGTACTGAACACCCACGAACCGGAGATATCGGGCGTGACGCTTCCGAGAAATAGAGACCTGCCTTTTACCGGTGATGTGTTCGTGCAGCACTTGAACAGTTCAACCGTGTATTTCCCGGATACTTGTCGTACATCCACGGTACCGTTGATGACGGCATGTCCTGTAGTTGCGAAAGCGCTTGAGAGAATTGGATGATTGATCTGCTGATTGGCACCGTTATCCATATCGCCCGTATCGTTTGCTGTGAAGCCATCGTCACCAAGATCAATGTCCATCCTGCCGTTTCCATACATGGAGTTTCTGCTGAGACGATTCGCGTCGCTGTTCGTCAGTGTGGACGGATGCTCCCAGACCGTAATGCCATTGCGACCATTCCAAGCAACAATGTTGTTCGAGGCGATGTTATTGCGCGAGAATCCGCCTTCTACCAATCGATTCGCGCCACCGAAACTGATGCCGTCATGCTTGTTTGGAAGCTTGTCGTTGTCCGCGTTGGTCCCGATGAAATTCCGCGAGATGGTGTTTCGAAGCGCATGAGTTCTCGTTCTGGCATCCCCGACAATGTGAACACCATGCCATTCGTTTCCTCCTATGGTGTTTTCCGTAATCTCGTTTTCATGGCAGTTGCCATACATGAGTAGTCCGGAGAATGCATTCGGAAGAGGTTTATCTCCGGTTAATGTTGTTCCAATGTAATTGTCGCGTATTGTATTCAACGATACGGTGCCCGGACTTTCAGCGTAGAGGAGAATGCCATTCCCGGAATTTCCGGATATTAGGCAGGACGCGATGGTGTTCTTACTGACAGTATGAGCGGCATCCCCAGTCGCGATCAGGCTTATTCCGGCGGATCGGTCTTCGGGAGCGGAAATAGCATTCCCACGCTCGATGAGTCCCCTGCTATCCGATCCGACAATGCAGTAGCGTATGGTATTTTCGCTCACTTGGTCTGTCAGAGAATGTAAGCGTATTCCTTCCTGTGAGAAGTTGATGAAAGCCAATCCCTGAATGATGTTGTTCGACGAATGTACGGAAAGTCCCGGAGTCTCTCCAGCATGGCGACCATCAATTACAATTCGTAACGACATAGTGGAGGGGGCGGCGTTGCCGAGGTCGGTTCCAGGCTGTGTCAAAGCATCGATGACCACGCCGGATGGATCGGTCAAGGCCGGCAGCGGGCTGAAGAGATTTATTGTATGTGGACCCGCACCAGGAATGTTGAATGTGATGATGTCCGGTCCCGGGTTAACGTTCGCTCGAAGAATCGCCCAGCGCAACGTGTGCGTGCCCACGTCGGCTGTGCTGGTTACAGTGAAATTGAGAGCGTGCATCTGCTGGAAATTCAGACAGCAGAGCAAAACCAGAGCGGTGAAAAAAATGTATAGGCGAAGCATTGTGAATCATCCTGTTTGTCGTGAGTGATTTCCATTCGTTTCTCTATGTATCACATACGTGGCATAGCGATTGATGTTGCCGTACAACGTACTTATGCCGTCAGACGCATCGAATACCTTCGTGTCGTCATGACAGAATATTGTCTGAGGAGAGACAGAAGCAATCTACGGAAAAATCTTGAAAAAGCAAGCGGGTGAATTTTTTTTCTGGAAAAGGCGCGTGGTGGGTTTTCTTCGTGCGGGAGAATACTGAAGTGTGCAAAATCGGACTAGATGTAAAATCAGATCATCTTGTGTTTACAGGCCGCGAAGTACAGGCTTGCTGAAGTTCGAGCCGGTATGTAACGCACGCTCCAATGCGCGCACGGGGAAGCAGAGTGTCGTTATTTGGATATTGTCGCCTACAATATCGTTTCATATCTTCAAAGTAGTGGATTGTCATACCATTGAACCTTGCAGCATCCGGAAAGCGAAATCCGGCAATGAGCGAAGAGGATTTCCGATGAAGATCACCCGATTGTTTGTTTTCTTGTTCTGCATTCACAGTGCAACGAGCATGCTACTAGCACAGGATGGCGTACTTCTCGGCGTTCAGACGGGAGCGGTAGTGGAACGTACACGCTACACGTGGCTCGCCATGCAAGGGCAGGGCGAAATAGCGGATGATCGCACAACAGGCATGTCCGGGATTCTGCTTGTATTCCCGGTTTCCCCACGTCTTGCATTCCACACGGCTCCTCAATTCGCGAGGCGGAATTACCCGATACGTGAAAGCGCGCGCAGCGGAAACGTCAGTACAACGTGTGACGGTGACGAAGTGAACGCACTCGGTGTTCCTCTTCTATTGGGCTACAGCTTCACGACTTCCGGTCCACTGCGACCATACATCGCTTGCGGAATCGAATTCGGCATGAATCTTGGAAAGCTTCAGATCACCATTATCGAACACCATCAAAGCGAGGAACCTCCGTTCGGATCACAACGAATTCATGTTGTGTTCCTTAACCAACTCTTCGGCAGTGCGGTCATAGAATCGGGTTTGCATATTCGAACGAGTTCTTTTTTATCAGTGTTACTGGGTGTTCGCTATTCGCGGGAATTCGCTCCGCTCGCGGATGATCGCGTGTTCAGGTGGGATACACCAAGCAACTGGAAAATCAGATTTGGATTGATGTATGAATTACCGCGTTGAAGCGTCGAACACAAGCAGGGCAACGGTGTTCGTCGCCTTCATCACTCTTCTGACCGCGATGTCCGTACCGATGTCTGCCCAGGAAGGAAGCGTGCGAGCTGGTCTGAACGCGGGTATGCAGAGCAGCATCATGCGATACAGCATGTATCCCTTCGTAGGGGAATTTCAATCCACCGTCGACGAAGGCGCTGTCGTTGGGGTCGTGTTCGTGTTCGACATGAACAGGAATTGGGGAATTCAGTTTGAAGCGACATGGAACAATGCGAATTTCAGCGTACAGCGAGGTGAAGATCCACGCACGGCTCTTAGCATGGAGAATCGTACACTGCTTGAATTCCCTGTGCTGCTTCGTTTCGACCCGGGATTTGAAGTAATACCCGTATACATTGCGGCCGGACCTGTTTTGACCGTCGTGTCGAATCCGGAGCGTCGCTTTGCAGCGACATGGTTTGGATTCACCGAGCGTGAGGGATGGCGTTCATGGTCGAGAGTGTACGATGATGACATGACAAGCCTTCGGCTTGCTGCGGAGGTGGGCGTGGATGCGACATCAGGGTGTTGTTCCTTTCTCGCATCGGCGAGGTTTCAACATCCGTTGTCGCGAGCCGTGCACGACGATTTTCTGTCCGTGCGCTTTCTCTCGATTTGGCGTTTGCAAATGACGGTGCTTGTTCGCTTGTAGCCATGCTGGCGTACTGGTACATGTGTTGAATTGAACCGATTCCATAGTGCATCCCCGATGAACAAATCGCCTCTGGACATATTGACGCATCTGGTGACAGCGCCTGAACGTTTGATCGCCGGCATTATGTCGGGGACGTCAGTCGACGCAATAGACGTGGCGTTGGTCAAAATCCGCGGCAGTGGTGAGCATCTGGAACTCGAACTCGTGCATTACACCGAAACCCTCTTTGCAGAGGAGATGCAACAACGGATCTTCGCCAATGCCGAAGTGTCGTCCAGCAACGTAAACGACATCTGTCTACTGCATACCGCACTTGCGCACGTCTACTCCGATGCGCTACGAGCCACCTGCATGGAAGCCGGTATTGATCCTTGTTCACTTCATCTTGTCGGAATGCATGGTCAGACGATTCGGCATCTTCCAAACGCGATGGATCTCGCTGGACTGTCGATTCGTTCCTCGTTGCAGATCGGAAGCGCTACGACCCTTGCGGCGTTGTCGGGCATACCGGTCGTGTACGACTTCCGCTCCGGCGACCTTGCCCTTGGCGGACAAGGTGCACCGCTGGTGCCGCGAGCGGATTGGATAGTATTTCGTTCCGACGAAGAACACCGGATGATTCTGAACTTGGGTGGAATCGCGAATGTAACGATTCTTCCGCGTGCTTGCCGTCCCGAAGAAGTCATAGCTTTCGATACCGGTCCCGGCAACATGGTGCTTGATGCGTTGATGCGGCATTTCTATGGTCGCGAATTCGACGAGGACGGCGTCATCGCATCTTCGGGTGTTGTCAATCCCGATCTTCTCGGTTGGATGCTGGGACATCCCTATTTCAAACAACATATTCCCAAATCCACGGGGCGAGAGCAATTCGGTGAAGATTATCTGAATAATATGTTGTTGCTCGCGCGCGATCTGGGTATCGATGAAGCTTCGGATATTGTTGCCACAGCAGCGGAGTGCACGGTACGCAGTATTTACGCACAAGTACAACCTCTCCTTCCGGATGCCTCTTCCTATCGCCTGCTGCTCGCCGGTGGCGGTGCGAAGAATCGTTTCTTTTCGGAAGGGCTTCGGCTCTCGTTTTCCGGTGCTTCGGTAGAGAGCACGGCTTCGTTGGGAATTCCACCGGAAGCACGCGAGGCAGTCTGTTTCGCCGTTCTTGCAAACGAATGGTTGGTCGGAAATCCCGGCAACCTGCCTTCCGCAACCGGCGCCGACCGCGAGGCCTTGCTTGGCGCCCTGGCGTTGCCGGCGTGATAGGCGGCAAGGCAAGCGATCACAGCGTATCGGGGTCGGCCAGTGAAGATGTACTTCAAGTTTCACATTAAAAATTAGCAAACATAACTCGTTGTATATCAATAGGTTGTCTCGATGCTTTAAACTAAATTACTAGCAGAAAGCGCAACTCGTTCTTGACATACTTGAGGGCATGGCGTATATTCAAATCCACGTTCCGGCAACACTACGCCGTGACATTTCAGCGATGGAAACGGTGCTTCGCTCTTCCACGCCCCTCTCTGCGGGCGCGAATATTGCTGGACAGAAACATGAATGCATGTTGTTGCTATAGATGGTTTGCTATAAGTCCTTTCATGTCGTGTGCGGAAGGGCTCGGTATCTTCCACCCACTGAATCACTTTCGGAAGGCTCTCTATGAAAATTGAGCGTAGATTCACCAAAAAAGGACAAAGCGCGTTTGACTGCTTCGAGTATACGAAGCGTTCATCCATACTACGCAATCCCGACGGAAGTATAGTATTCGAATTACACGACATCGAGGTTCCAGCGCATTGGTCCCAGATGGCGACGGATATACTAGCACAAAAGTACTTCCGGAAAGCCGGGGTACCGCTGACGAACGATGATGGCTCGCCGCAACTGGACCAACATGGCCATCAAATCTATGGAGGGGAGAGTAGCGTGCGCCAAGTCGTGCATCGCATGGCCGGGTGCTGGCGCGACTGGGCCGAGCGTCATGGGTATTTCGATACTGCGGAAGACGCGCAAAACTACTACGACGAAACTGCCTATACATTACTTCGTCAGATGGCCGCGCCGAATTCACCGCAGTGGTTCAATACCGGTTTGCATTTCGCATACGGAATCACCGGGTCATCGCAAGGGCATTTTTACGTCGAGCCCGAAACGGAGGAGATCGTAGCCTCGCAGGACGCGTATAGCCGACCGCAGCCACACGCTTGCTTTATTCAATCCGTCGAAGACGATCTCGTCAATGAAGGCGGTATCTTCGATCTCGTAACACGCGAGGCGCGTATTTTCAAGTACGGATCGGGTACAGGAAGTAATTTCAGCAGTATACGTGGGAAACATGAACATCTCTCCGGTGGCGGCGTTTCCTCAGGATTGATGTCATTCCTGAAAATCAACGACCGTGCAGCCGGAGCAATCAAATCCGGTGGGACCACTCGCCGCGCAGCGAAAATGGTCGTTCTCGACGTCGATCACCCTGATGTCGAGGATTTCATAGATTGGAAGGTTTTGGAGGAGCAAAAAGTCGCCGCTCTCGTAACCGGGAGTCGTGTGAACAAGCTTCTCCTCAACCGTATCATCCATGCTGCATTGAAGGGTGACAGCGTCGATTATCGGCAGAACAAGGAATTGGAAAGCGCCATTCTTCAGGCGCGTGCACGTGGAGTACACGAGAATTACATTTACCATGCCCTGCAGTTGGCCGAACAAGGGTACGGCATGATGGACATCATGGAGTTTGATACACATTACGAAAACGAAGCGTATCTCACCGTCAGTGGCCAGAATTCAAACAATAGCGTTCGCGTCACAAACAGCTTTCTTGAAGCCGTCGAGAACGACGGCAATTGGAATCTGATCTTCCGAACGACTGGAAGCGTGGGTAAAACTCTCCCCGCGAGAAGTTTATGGGATAAAATCGCCTACGCTGCATGGGCTTCGGCCGACCCGGGCGTGCAATTCGACACCACGATCAACGAATGGCACACTTGTCCTGTCGATGGGCGCATCAATGCGAGCAATCCCTGTTCGGAGTATATGTTTCTCGATGATACGGCATGCAATCTCGCCTCGTTCAACCTGAAGTACTTCTGGAATGAAGCGAAACACGAGTTTCTCGTCGAAGATTTCAAGCATGCAGTTCGCCTTTGGACTATCACTCTCGAGATTTCCGTGCTCATGGCACAATTCCCCAGCCGTGCGGTCGCACTCAAGAGTTATCAATTCCGAACATTGGGATTGGGGTACGCGAATCTCGGATCGCTCCTGATGGTTGCAGGTGTCCCCTACGACAGTGATCGGGGGCGTGCCGTGGCTGCGGGCATTACCGCGCTCGTGAGTGGCGAAGCATACGCCGCCTCTGCAGAGATGGCACGAGACATTCAGCCATTTCCTCGCTTCGAAGCGAACCGGGACCACATGCTGCGCGTTATCCGGAATCATAGACGCGCTGCGTACAATAGTCCGAAAGACGAATATGAGGGTTTGGCCATCAAACCAGTTGGCATAGAGGATAGTCTCTGTCCGGCGAATCTCCTCGCTGCCGCGCGGGAGAGTTGGGATCGCGCATTGCAGCTTGGTGAAAGCTATGGATTCCGGAATGCTCAAGTGACTGTTCTGGCACCAACCGGCACAATCGGCTTGGTTATGGACTGCGACACGACCGGTGTGGAACCCGACTTCGCTATCGTGAAATTCAAAAAACTTGCAGGTGGCGGATATTTTAAAATCGTCAATCAGTCCGTTCCGAAGGCGCTGGAATATCTCGGGTATACTCCATCGCAGATAGAGGACATTGAAAAATACATCAAGGGGTACGGTACGCTCGCCGGTTGTCCGGAGATCAATCGGGAATCACTCATGAGCAAGGGCTTCACATCGGATGCCGTGGAGCTGGTGGAGAAGCAACTCGATACGGTGTTTGAATTGCGCATGGCATTCAACAAGTGGACTCTCGGAGAACAGACCTGTCGCCGACTCGGTTTTTCGGATGAACAACTCTCCGATCCCTCCTTCGACATGTTGCGCGTGCTGGGATTCTCCAGCGAACAGATAGACACCGCAAACGAATACGTGTGTGGCACGATGATGATAGAAGGGGCTCCGCATGTTCGCAAGTCCGATCTCCCGGTATTCGATACCGCGAACAAATGCGGGAAACGTGGGCAACGCTTTATCACTGTGGAAGGACATATCCGGATGATGGCCGCTGTGCAACCATTTATCTCAGGCGCCATCTCCAAAACGATTAACATGCCTGCGGACGCCACTATCGAGGATGTGAAACGCTCCTATTTGATGTCGTGGAAGCTCATGCTCAAAGCCAACGCGTTGTATCGCGACGGAAGTAAACTTTCTCAGCCACTGAACACGATAAGCGATCCCGAAGCCGCCGCTCTCGTGGAAATGGGTACGGAAAACGATTTCAACGAACAAATTGGACCGCGCGAGATTCAAGAGAAAATCGTCTACAAAATTCAGCGACGCAAATTGCCCGCGAAACGCCATGGCTTTGTACGGGAAGCCGTCGTGGGTGGGCACAAGGTCTTTCTGCGCACGGGTGAGTACGATGACGGGGCATTGGGTGAAATCTTTATCGACATGTACAAGGAAGGTGCGTCCTTCAAAGGCTTGCTGAACTGTTTCGCAGTGCTTGCTTCCAAAGCGCTTCAATACGGCGTGCCACTCGAAGAACTTGTTGATACATTTACGTTTACACGTTTCGAACCCGCAGGAGTAGTCATCGGTCACGAGGCGATTCGCAACTCCACGTCGATTCTCGACTATGTGTTTCGCGTGCTCGGTTACGAGTACCTTGGAAGAATGGATTTCATTCACGTGAAATCCGTGGATGAAACTCCGGAGCAACCGCTGGCAAGCTTTAATTCGCCACCAACCTTATCGCACAAGCGCACACCGCCTCTCGGGGAGAGCGATACGATTCACAGCGAAAAGAAAAGCTCTCGGTACGAGGCAATGCTGGTTGCACGCGCTCAAGGGTACACTGGCGAAATGTGCGCTTCCTGCGGTTCCTCTCGTGTGAAACGCAATGGAACATGTACCGTATGCGAGGATTGCGGTACAACAAGCGGATGTTCCTGAGCCACGTTTCATCCCGAGGCTGTCGGACACTGTCCCTTGCGGCATCAGTTGCACCGCATGCTTCGAATGCCCCGGATTGCTGTCGCGTGGAGTGGTGACCTTCGCATTTTTTTGTACATTACCGTTGATGCTACATTCAACGGGGGCAGTATGAGAGGCAGAAATACAGCAACACGCATAGTATGTTTGATGGTCGCATGCGTGATTATCACGGCATGTGGGGATTCCTTTTTCAGAAAAACCGACCGAGCCGCCTCAGAAGACCATCTGCCTCTCAACGCGGAACAATTGCTGGATGTGCGAAAACGTGCTGCGACACTTCAAACCGCCATCGACCGTCTGCCGAGTAGGGAATACGACTTTTCTGTTGGGGACACAAGCATTCATGCTACGCTGTACGGTCAGGAAGACGATCCCGTAATCGTGGACGAGCGTTGGTTCGACAAAGATGGGAACACAGGAAGGTATCGGTATTATTTCGAAGATGGCGGCATGTTCCATTTCTACGGGCGGTCCAGTACTCGCGAGAATTCGGGAACGGGATCGGGTGAAGAAGCGGATATACTTACCCGGCTATATTTTAACTCAAAGGGAAACATGTTCGAATATGAGAAGCAGGTGAACGGAATATCGATAGATATGGAGGCGAAGGAATTGCCGCACATCATGCGGCGGTCCGAGGCGCTTCGCATGCTGGCGTATACCGACAGTATCGGCGGAGTGGATACAACGACGATTGTTCGCATCATACGAGGTGATGCGGACTTCGCGAAGATGGATGGATTAGCGGCCACATACGGAGATGCTATGCCGGATGTCGTGACGAAACATGCTGTCGCTTCGACTTCCGAAGAATCCTCCTCGATTTCCGAACAGTCTCCCGCCATGACCGGAAGCCCTGATGAGAAAGGCAGGAAGCAGGCGAGGACTCCGACCCATTCATCGCAACCGGAGCCCGACAGGACTGCGGAAACAAGGCGCGAGCAAACAACAGGCACGAGGACACAGCCTCGTCAACCTTCCGCGAAAACCGCGGATTTGCCGAAAGTTGTACAAAAAGCCGTACAGCAGCCTGTCAATGAGGACGTGGATGCGATTATTCCGGTTCATACTCATAAGATCATCCCCGGAACGATTAATTCGAATCGCGTGCGCTTTCAAAAGGGGAGCACAGGGGTGACGTTGAGCGCACGTGTGCAGGATGGGCGGCATGAGGAATACGTACTGCGTGCACGACGGGGACAAACAATGTCCGTAACTCTCTCTTCCGAAGTATCGGATGTGTTTTTCCGCGTCTTTCTCGATGATGGAGATATCAGCGGTGAACGGCGATCATGGAGCGGGAGCTTGCCCAGATACGGCGATTACCATGTTGTTGTGTACATCAGACGCGGATCCGCAATAAAAGAAGCGGGGTTCACCATTTCCGTCAGCATTCATTGATATGATGCAAACGAACGCGGGAACGTCGGCTGTCGTTCCCGCTGTAGTTCACATGGACGAGCAAACGATCAGGCGGAGGATCCGGCACTGCTCGAGGCGCGTTTGCTCCGTTCAATGGATTGCAACGCCAGGTATTGCGGACCGAATTTGCGCAGATTTTCCAGTTCCGTATCGTATTGATCGTAATGCTGCTCCTCGTCGACGACGAGTGATTCGAACAGTTGCTTCGTCACCGAATCGGCATTTGCTGCGGTCTCGTTTGCCCACAGATTATATTGCCTAGCGCTGTCTTCCTCCATCCCGGCTGCCATTTCCAGCATTTCTTGTACATCCCGAACGGGTTTCACTTCCCCACCGACAAGCATTTGCACATCCCCGCCAAGAAACAGAATCCGTTCGGCAAGATGCTCGACGTGTAGCATCTCGGCGATGGCAGTACGCTTGAACAACGAAGAAAGCAGTTCGTATCCTTGGTCGTCGCTGTGAAAATGGAAGTACATATACTGATGGACTGCGTGCAACTCGTCGGCTACGGCTTTGTTCAGCAGTTCGATGCTTTTTTCGTGCATGAGCATGGCTCCTAATTATGAGGGACGATACGGTCCGAAAACGAGTTCCTTTGATGTCAATGATGTTATCGGACCACTTGGTTTATAATTTCCGTATTATCCACGTAAGGTGCAATGCCGTTGGCGAGAGTTTCACAAGTGATGGAAGGAAGCTACGTGTTTTCAAGAAGGATACCATGGACATTGTCTGAAAACCCACTCGCGGCTGAATTGTCCGGAATGCGTCTCCGCAAGGAAATGATTCTGGATCTTAGCGTTTCCAACCCGACGGAGGTTGGCCTGGAGGAAACAGCGTATTCCGGCGAGATGTTCGAATACGTCGATTTGGAAACCTATACTCCGACCGCGAGGGGGTTGATTCAATGCAGAGAAGCGATATCGAGGTACTATGCCGACGACGGAAAACATGTCCCGCCGGACAATGTGCATTGCACTTCCGGAAGCAGTGAAGCGTATGCGTTTCTGTTCAAGCTACTGTGTAATCCCGGGGACTCGGTGCTGACTCCTCTTCCGGCATACCCGCTGTTCGAGCATTTGGCAGCACTCGATGGAGTTCGTATCAGGCCATACAATCTCAGGCGTTCACCTCTCGGACGCTGGCGCATTGATGTTGCTTCACTCGACCATGCCTATAACGAATCATCACGTGCCGTCATTGTCGTGAATCCCACTAATCCGCTTGGCGAATATCTCGATCCGGACGACATGAGACAGTTGCGCAGCTTTTGTTGCCAGCGAAATCTGCCGCTGATCGTGGACGAGGTGTTCTGGGATTTCGATCTGGGCGGCAGAGACCAGTCCGTGCGCACAGTAGAAGAGCAGGCTGTTCTGTGTTTTACACTGAATGGATTATCGAAACTTGCCGCATTGCCACAATTGAAACTCGCTTGGATAGTCACCAGTGGTCCAAGCACCATGCTTGAGGATGCACTCGTCCGTCTGGATTTCATCGCCGATGCATATCTGAGTGTCGGGACGCCGGTAATGCAGGCAGCGGAAGCGCTGCTGGCGCGGCGTGGTCCGGTACAGCAGTGTATACGTGAGCGTTGCAAACACAATCTTGGAACGCTGTGCGAATTGCTCGTCGGTTGTGATACGTTGCTCGCGTGCAAACCCAAAGGTGGATGGAGCGTTGTACTCGATATTTCGCGGTATGCCGATGAGGAAAGTTTGGCCTTGCGCTTGCTGCGCGATCAGGCAGTGTTCGTGTATCCAGGGTATTTCTTCGATTTCCCTGTCGGCAAACACCTCGTACTAAGTCTGCTCCCGGAGCCGCAAGTATTTGCGGAAGGTGTACGACGGTTGCTGGTGTTTCTACAACGAATGGATGGTCTTGCAGTCGGAACGAATTCGTCTACATCCTGAGGATAGGTGCAGCCACATCATGCCGGACACGGCTCATGAACACACCCGATGTATCAGGCAAGCAAGGTTAGCCGTGTGGCTTCTTTATCCTTCCCGTTGCTTTGCGTACATTTGAATTGCGGAAGCCGGATTGTGTACCCTTTATCATTTTGTATTCCGATACGCAATAATGGAACTTGATCAGCAGATAATCGCCCGCGGTGAAATTCCCCGGCAATTCAGATACGAAGAAACACATATTCGGGAAATACTTGTCGGCGGTCGCCTGCGTTGGATGGGCGATACCATGCCGGCACTATCACCCGTCCCATTGCGGCGGCACGACGGAGCTGCGTCGTACGCGATGCTTGGGAGTTCGCCTGCTTGCGGCGAAGTAGAAGCACGCGTAGCCCTCGATGCCGCGCTGGAAGCATGGGACGATGGTGACGGCGTCTGGCCGAGGATGTCGCTCGAAGAGCGTGCAGGTGTACTGTACGCGTTGCTTGAGCGCATACGTCCGCTGCGAGAACCTGTCGCCATGCATATCATGTGGGGCGTTGGAAAAGCCTACACCGAAGCCCTCGGCGAATTCGATCGTACACTCGAATATGCGAACGAAACAATAGTTGCGGGACTCGAACTCCAGCATCGATTGCGTCAGGAGGTGTCGATTCAGCAGGTGACCGGGCGCACGGAATTGCAGCCCATCGGGGTTGCATTATGTGTCGGACCGTACAACTATCCTTTTTACGAGACCATCACAAACATTTTTCCTGCTCTTCTCACAGGGAACACGGTAATCATGAAAGCGCCTCCGAGAGGCGAGCTGGTGTATACATCGTTGCTTCCGTTGTTCGACGAGCTTCTTCCTCCGGGTGTGGTCAACGTGTTATTCGGCGATAGTTCCACCATACTTCCCGCACTGATGCGTAGTGGACGTATCGATGTTTTAGCCTTCATCGGAACAAGCCGCGTAGCGGATTCCATACTAGCCGAACACCCCCAGCCACATCGCTTGCATCCCATTCTCGGTTTGGAAGCAAAAAATAGTGCTATCGTACTTCCGGATGCGCCGATGAAACTCACCATTGCAGAGTGCGTAAAAGGAGCACTGGCCTTCAATGGACAACGGTGTGCGGCCATCAAATCCATTGTGGTGCAGAAAGATATCGAAGCCGAATTCCTTGAGGGATTGCGTGAAGCAGTTGCCGGGCTTCAACCAAGCATGCCTTGGAACGACACCCGTCTCACGCCCATCATCAGTGCGGAACACGCTGAATATCTGGACGACTTACTCCATGATGCAGTGAAAAATGGAGCAGTTTTGTTGAATGATGATAGACCGGAGCGGATCATGACATTGTATCCTCCCGCGATTCTGACTGAAGTCACGGCAGCGATGAGAATTTCGCGTGAAGAGCAATTCGGTCCGATTATTCCCGTGCTACGTGTCGAATCAACCGAAGAAGCTATTGCAACGCTGAAACAGTCGCGTTTCGGACAGCAACTCAGCGTGTTTTCCTCGTCGCCCTCGCTGCTGCGTGAAATCGCACGAGACACCGCTCGCTATGTCGGTCGGATCAACATCAATGGTAAATGTCAGCGTGGACCGGATCATTTTCCCTTTACAGGGAGACGCGACTCAGCGCTGGCAACCGTATCTATTGAGGATGCTTTGCTCCGCTTTTCAATCGCTGCCGTTACGGCGACGCCGGAAATCGACGACAATCTCGTTTTGTGGAAAGAGATGATGAACGAAGAATGACAGTTCCGGTAGAAGCACGACCGGATATACAAGCACAAGTAAGCGCGTACTCATTGTGAAAACAGGCTTCAGCGTACTCGTGCCTCAGTCGAAGAGGTCAAGGTCGAATTGTGGATATACGGGCTCTGCGAATCGTACGTGCATGTGCGCCTACCACCTCGTTCAACTTGTACGCGTTGGTCTACGGTCAGGATAATGTAGAAGCATCAGGATGCAGCCATGTATGCTCGGATCGGAGTTCTCTTCTCACTCATCGTTGTTACTCTTGCTTCCACATCGCTTTTCGCGCAGCATCGCCTGAACGGTGTAGTACGCGATCACGAAACTGGCGAAGCATTGCTGTACGCCAATATCAGGATTGAAAACACACAGGTGGGGACTACGTCCGATCGCGAAGGTCGCTTCACACTACCGCTACCCGCCGGGGAGCATGTGATAATCGTCAGTTACATCGGATATCACAGCAGCAGAAAGCATGTAGTTGTACCACATTCCGAAACACTGGAAATCCGCTTGCGACCGATGGTCATTGAAATGCAGGAGGTTACCGTCACTCCTGGCGATAACCCCGCTCTGCGAATCATTCGAAAAGCTATTGAAATGAAGGAAGTACAGAGGGAGAAGTTGCACAATTACAGTCTTGTCTCGCATTCGAAGCTCGTTATGCGAATGTCGGGTCTGACCTTTGTTGATGCTACCAGGACAAATGAAGAAAATGCAAGCACCGTCACTATAGAAAGCACAACCCCACCATCGGAAACAACCAGTGCCGATTCCGCCGGTGTCGAAAAACGCGACAGCCGCATACCCGTGATATTGGAAACGCAGACCGAGGCGTTCTGGGCACGACCGAACAAGTACAAGGAAATAGTAACCGCTCGGAAACAGAGTGCTTTCATCCCGCCGCAGGTCAATATTATCATCAGCAAATTTTTCATCACCGACTTCTCTCGTGACGAACTGAATTTCGGAGACAAGGCACCGATTGTCGGTCCGATATCACATCGCGGTCTCAACAGCTACTATTATCGACTTGTCACTACGACGGCAATCGACAGTACGACAATCTACCATATTGAGATTTCGCCATTACGGGACAGTGATCCTCTGCTCGAAGGAAGCCTCTATATCGCCGAAGGCAGTTACTCCTTGGCCATGGTGGATCTACGACTCAACAGAGCCGCGTTGCCGACGCTACTCGATACGCTGGCATTCAGACAGAATTTCTCCCTGATCGACAACGAATTCTGGATGCCAGCCGATGTCATAGTCGATGCCAGTATTAATGTGGATTTTTACTTGATCAATTTCACGATAGATGTCGAAGGATTCTCCGTCCTACAAAACTACCGCATCAACCAGCAGATTAACGAAGACTTTTTCGACCGAACAGTAATCAAGGTGCTGAAAGAGGCTGATGAACGCGATTCGATCTACTGGAGCGAAACGCAGATAATCCCGAACACCGAAGACGAAATCCGGGCATACGTCGTTTCGGACTCGATCAAACACGTGATGGATTCTACTCAGTATCTGATCGGTTTCGGAGATGTGTTTACCGGGGGACTAACCGGATCGGATGCAGCTCAGTTTCGCTTCCCCGGTGTGTTCAGTTTGTACGAATTCAATCGCGTACAAGGTCATGCCTTGTCGGGCGAGTTTTCGTTAACCATGCGGGATGCTATTCTTCGACGTGCCGTTGTTGGAATGGGATACGGCTTTTCGGATCATCGATGGAAGTATCATGTTACTGGGACTGCGCGGTTGCTCACATCGCCATCGCTCGACGTCGTCGTGTCGCGCTATATGCAATTGGACCACATAGACAGCGAGATCGATCCATTAATGAATTCCACTGTTACCATGTTGTCTTGGTTCGGGAACTATGATTATCGCGACTATTTCTATCGTGACGGTTGGTCTGTCGAGCTTCGTTATGATCCTTGGCTATTGTTTCCGATGAATATCCAGTTGACGAGAGATAGTTTCATCAATGCCACGAAGAACAGCGACTGGAGTTTGTTCAGGCGGGACGTCCCGTATCGAGACAATCCACCGATAAACGAAGGAACGATTTTCGGGATACGGGGGCGGATTAGCGTGGATGCGAGGAATATATTGGACAATGCGGGGAGAATCAGCCGTATTGGTCCGCGCAATCATATTCCGGCTCTGGGTGCCGGATGGTATCGCGCATCGCTCGAAGGGAGGATTTGGGATATTCGGACCTTCACAGCCAGTCTCGACGGTCGTTTCGATCTGGGGCTGTATGGTGTGTTTTCGTACGACATCGACGCCGATGCGGCCAAGGGTGCATTGCCGACTCAAATGCTGTTCAATCTGCAAGGGAGTATCGACTACCTTGCATCGGGCAGCAGATTCCGCACGTTGGATTTTAGGGAATTCGGAGGAGATACTCGCGTGATAGCTGCAATGAGCTATGATTTCCGTGATTGGTTGTTCCGATGGTTACGTGTTCCGCTGCTTCGGGACAGCGGCTGGGGGTTTGAGTTGTTTACGTCCGGAGGTTGGAGCACCATGACTGATGAAACACGTGCTTGGCAGACAATAGCGGTTCACGAAGCCAAACGAGTGTTCTGGGAAGCCGGTTTTGGTTTGAAAGGAATACTCGGGATATTTCGCATCGATGTTGCGTGGCGTTTGAATCACTTTCGCAAAGGGAGAAATGTCTACATTGGTTTAGGATCATCGATACTGTTCTGATTCCAATCCCACACTCTCACGAGTTTGCATTGAGCGACGGCGACTTGCAGGAAGTACTTTTCGGGGCTATTTCGCTTGTCGTGCAAGAGACTTGTACGCACCGGCCCAGAATTTCCGTCTGACTCGGATCAAACCTTGAATATCCTCGATAGCCGTTTTCACGATTTTCACTCGCGTGTCGAGATCCTCTATCCATTTGACCGGAACATCGAAAATCCTATAGCCGGACTTCTCGCCAATGATGAGCAGTTCGGAATCGAAAAACCAGACGTTATCTTCCACGTGCGGAATGAGCACGTTCACAACCTCTCGCGTGACGGCCTTGAATCCACATTGCGCATCGGAAAATCTGGTAAAAAACATCGCTTTCACCATGAGATTGTAGCTTCGCGAAATGATCTCGCGCTTCACGCTTCTTGTCGTGTTCGCACCTTTCATCAGACGCGATCCCGTGCCGATATCATACCCGTCGTGTGCCAGTGCGTGAATCATTGGTGGGAAGGACTCGAGATTCGTCGAGAGATCGACGTCCATGTAACTGACGATGTCCGCGTCGGAGTTCGTCCAAGACCGTTTCAATGCCCGTCCACGGCCTTTTTGTTCCAGACGCAAATAGCGAACACGATCATGTTGGTCAACGAGCGCTCGGGAGACTTCCGGCGTACTATCGATTGACGCGTTGTCCGCGATTTCAATACTCCAATCGTACTCCGACATTTTGTCGCTCAGGAAGGCATGAAGAGATGGGATGCTTATCGGCAGCGCGATTTCTTCGTTGTACACAGGTATGGTGACGAGAAGTTTCATTGGCATTCACGATTATTCAAACATGCCTCTTCTACAAGCTAGCATGCGAAGAAGGCATTTCCAAGGCAGGCGGGTTCTCTGTTTCCTGCTTCAATGCCGTGTTTCTTTTGCTAAGCAAGAAGCATTCCGTACGTGGCACAACGATTATGCAACGCAAGCCAATATCGATAATTGCCGGGCTAGTATTCGACGCAATAGCCAGGAAATCGCGCTCTCCCGGCAGAGAGTCGACATGCGTAGCGCAAGAGAGGTTGTCGTCTGGATCGAACGTCTTTTCGCAGGAAATCCGTTTTACACGGTCACAAGCGAATCATCGCTGCCATGTTCGTTAGGGATATAACTCTCGGCTTCCCAGTCGTTTTCCCAGCGTTTGTTGTCAAGGAGAAAGCGGTACCGGTAGCTACGGCCTGCGTCTAAATTGATTGTCGTGTAGAACGTTCCGTCTTTGCGTGTTTTCATCGGGTGTGCCGAGGGGTCCCAATTATTGAATTCTCCGCAGAGCGAAACATGGGAGGCACCAGTTTCTGGTGAGAGGTAGAACGTCACCTTGCAGCTTTTCCCGGTCTTGGTGTAGCTTTTCTTCAACATCGTGTCTGTACAATGATTCATTGTTATGAAAATAGTTCAAAAATGAAATATATGCAGGGAATACGAAATATCCACATCAGTATAAGCAGCATATCAGCATCGCATATTTTTCGTTCTCACATCGTACTCTGGAACATGATGAGGAGAAATCTTCGGCGCACCGAGCCGCAGAGAGTTGGAATCCCGGAGGGACGACACAGTCATAACCCTCCACTTCAGTGGAGGGACCACCCTGCAGCTCGACTCCAGTGGAGATGACCACCCCCCGGAGCCCTGCGACCTCGACTCTGGAGAGATAGCCCACACCACATCTAAGCGGAGTCCCGGAGGGACGACACAGTCATAACCCTCCACTTCAGTGAGGGCGGGAACAAAATAGCACAAAGCACTGATGAAAGGAGATTTCTTCCCTTCGCTGACAAAAAGAATATTCTACAAGCTTCCCTGGCGGAGTTTTTTTTGTGTCTTTCTTGTAACTTTTCCCATACTCGGGTGTTAATTAATATAGAATACTCTCGTTCACCATGGTGCAACATGTTTCAACTCGTATGGTGGAAAATTCGCTGGAGAAAATCGCGACGCTCGATAGCGACATTCGAACGGCAATACTCCGTCTACGGAGATTACCCTAACGAAACAACTCAGTACAAACTTTTCGCGGCAAAAAACGAATTCCGCACGACTAACAACACTGTTTTCCCCGTTAAAGCTTTTATTCATTCATTCCAACTCGGCTACCGAATGCGCACCGTGAGCGGTAACTTCTGTGAATTGATGAAATACGAGGAAACACATAAACGATGAAGTATAAGCAGCGGAGACGAGAACAAGCCGTTCGCACCGCTCTTCTCCATGATGGACAAGAGCTTGTAATGCGAGAGCCATTGAAAGATCGAATAATCAACATCCATCCACACATCCCCTGCTGGGTCAGGGCAAGGAGCTGCCTTATGGTACGACAGATACTTATCTCGACGCTTCTTATTTGCGTCACTGCTAATGGCCTTCTCGCACACGGCGAAGGGGATGAACGTATCCCGCACGCACGCGTGGCGTCTTTCTCGAAGGGAACGATCACCGCCGGCGCCTTTTATGAAAATCGCGGGCAAATCGTGAATACGGAGAAGCAACAGCTTCCGGACATCAAGTACTACGCATTCTACACCGGCACGCGGATGTATTTTACTCCGCAGGGATGGCATACAGTGTTCAGTGTGCTTGAAGATGAAGAGAACTTCGTGAGCGAAGCGACGGGGCGTATAATGGACAAGCATGACGACCAATCCATTACGACGCCATGGCATCGTACACGCGAGAGAACGTCCCGGCTGTACCGCATGGACATGAGCTTCGTCGGTAGTAACGCAGATGTGGAAATCGAAGCGACTATGCCACTGCAGCAGCATCTCAACTACTACATGCCACATTGTGTAGACGGTGTCACAGCGGTACCCGGCTTCGGCACGCTGCGCTACAGAAATCTCTACGACAACATTGACCTCGTGCTGCATGCCTCGAAAGACGGCCTGAAATACGAATTCGAAGTGCGGCCCGGTGGACAAGTGGAGAATATCAAACTGCGTCACGACGGACACGAAGGTATAGAACAGATGGAAGACGGTTCACTGCGAATACTATGGCCGAGAGGGTTCACGCATGAAAGTCCTCCATTCAGTTACCAAGAGGGCAAGGATGGATTGTCTGCCATACAATCGGCGTATCAGGTCGACGGTAACATTGTAGGTTTTTCCATCGATTCCTACGATTCAGAGAATACACTCACTATCGATCCGTGGTCGACACATGTCAGAATACGGAATACAGAGAAACTCATGGACTCGGACCTTGACACGGGTGCTCCGGCAATCGGTGTCAATAATACTCCGGTTAGAGAATTTGATCCTTGGTCGACGTACTACGGGGGAAGCGATATCGATTACATCACATCCGTCACGTGCGATTCCGTGCACGCTGTGATCGGTGTGGGGAACACCTCCAGTTACGACTTCCCTACGCACCAAGCATGGCAAACGTCGAAAATATCTCTATTCCACACAATATTCATCGTCAAGTTCGACAGCACCGGTAGATTGCGCTGGGCAACCTATTTCGGTGGAAGCAAGCATTCTGGTGCCGAAGCTGTAGGTACTGACCCTGACCGCAACATTATCGTTGTTGGTGACACGTACTG
>Ga0114946_10000512_pt1 | contig 26068 bp, 17 predicted proteins | sample WalLakDeSediment_FD_88676 | JGI IMG/M metagenome (GOLD analysis project Ga0114946, IMG submission 88676) | Lake sediment microbial communities from Walker lake, Nevada to study Microbial Dark Matter (Phase II) - Walker Lake 11/02/13 Deep Sediment | ecosystem: Environmental > Aquatic >... | reverse complement strand
CTGAATATCGCCGAGAGGGTGTTGGGATTGTCAACCAGCATATTTCCGGTGGATGCGCCCATGAATACCTTAATGCCACAGACATGGTTCGGGTCGGTGGCCACCACCTCGTCCAGATTGTTGTTGGTGGTGCCCATATAGAAAGAAAAGTTGGCCAGGCTTTTTTCCTGCCCGAGTCTGAATTTTTCTTCCAGGGCTTTTTGTGTAACGGTTTGGGGCTGGGTGTTGGGCATTTCCATTAAGCTGGTGATGCCGCCTGCCACGGCCGCTCGCGACTCGCTGTAAATGTCGCCTTTATGGGTGAGGCCGGGCTCGCGGAAGTGCACCTGGTCATCAATCACACCAGGCATCAAGAGGAGGCCGGAGATGTCTGTGGTCTCATATTTCTCTGAAATGCCTTCAGGAAGCCTGCCATGAAAAATTTTTTCAATCTTGCCCCCGCTTACCAGCAGGCTGCCCCTGAAAGCCTGCCCCTCGTTCACTATGGTGGCATCTTTCAGAATGAATACGTTACTTGCCATGGATGGTGCAAATTAGGTCAGAAAAAAATGGAAGAATCATTATGCCAGCGACTCAGGCCAGGCACTCATATTTGCGGAAAAAGCTTTGCCAGCGAAGTTTAATCACCCCCAGCACCGCCTCCTTGAAAATACCTTTACTCATTTTCGATACTCCTTCGGTGCGGTCAGTAAAAATGATGGATACTTCCTTGATCTTGAAGCCCAGCTTCCAGGTCAGGAATTTCATTTCGATCTGGAAAGCATAGCCCACGAATTGCACCTTGTCGAGGTCGATGGCCTGCAGTACTTCACGACGGTAACACTTGAATCCGGCGGTGGTATCGCGTATGCTCATGCCCGTTATGATGCGCACGTAGGCCGAGGCGAAATACGACATCAGCACCCGCCCCATGGGCCAGTTCACCACGTTCACCCCATCGATGTAGCGCGAGCCAATGGCCAGATCGTAACCACTATCGGCACAGGCTTTTCGAAGGCGAAGCAGGTCATCAGGATTGTGCGAAAAATCCGCATCCATCTCAAAAATGTATTGGTAGCCATGCTGAAGCGCCCACTTAAAGCCATGAATGTAGGCCGTGCCCAACCCCAACTTTCCTTGCCTGATCTCCAGGAAGAGCCGGCCTTCAAACTCCGGAAGCAGCTCGCGAACAATTTCGGAGGTGCCATCGGGCGAGTTATCATCGATGACCAGTATGTGGAATTCCCCGGGAAGAGAAATTACCTTACGGATCATCTTTTCGATGTTTTCCTTTTCCTTGTAGGTTGGGATGATTACCAGGCTGTCGGCCACTTCTTGTTCGCTTTTTAAACGGGAAATGCCTTCCCGCCGGTGTTTGTCTTCTCAATCTGGTCCTGCTTCACTTTTTGCCGGAACCGTCAAAATTAGTGTTTTGAAACGAGAAATTAAAAAAAAATGCATTTTACAGGGTCAATGGCCTGTTAACCTTGGGCATTATGTATAATTTTGTCCCATGAAACCCCCGTTGGTATATTTCGACAGTGCAGCCACCACACAGGTTTTTCCGGAGGTTGCTGAACTGATGTTACAATCGCTGCTGAAAAATTTCGGCAACCCATCATCTATTCATGAACTTGGTCGTCATGCCCGCGTAGAGGTAGAGCATGCCCGCCGCACCATTGCCAGGTTGCTCAACGCCCAGCCGGGCGAAATTTTCTTTACATCGGGTGGCACCGAAGCAAATAACGCCATACTTTGGGGCTGCTGCAAGGATTTGGGGCGAAGGCATTTCATCTCGAGCCGGCTTGAACACCCCGCAGTAATTCAAACCCTGGAAGCCCTTGAAAAGTACATGGGCTGTACCAATCACTTTGTGAATACGGATTCAAAAGGGGTAATTGACCTGGATCACCTGGAGCAGTTACTTGCAGCGAATACAGGCGCTGTGGTGTCGCTCATGCATGCCAACAACGAGATTGGCAACCTTCTGCCGGTGAAGGATGTGGGCGCTCTTTGCCTGCAATACGGCGCTTTGTTTCACAGCGACACTGTGCAAACCGTGGGCAAGTTGGGGGTTGACATGAATTACCTGCCGGTGGATTATGCCGTGGTGAGCGCCCACAAGTTTCATGGTCCCAAAGGGGTGGGGGCCATGTTTATCAGGTCAGGCAAAGCATTCTTACCCTTTTTGCAAGGCGGGGCGCAGGAGCGCAACATGCGGGCAGGCACCGAAAATGTGCAGGGCATAATGGGCATGGCCAAAGCCCTTGAAATGGTGCATGCCGAAATGGATGCAGTGCACCGAAAGATAATGGAAATCAGGAACTTTCTGCTTAATTGCCTTCCGGAAGAGATTCCCGGCATTGTATTTAACGGCGATGCACATGGATGCACCCTGCATTCCATTCTGAATATTTCTCTCCCGCAGGATATCGCTGCCGACCTGTTGCTTCCAAGGCTTGATATGGCTGGTATTTGCGTTTCCACGGGAAGCGCCTGCTCTTCGGGCAGCAATAAGCCCTCGCATGTTCTCACTGCCTTGGGTATCGATCAGAAAATCCCAAACCTGCGAATTTCATTCAGCCGTTACAATACGCTTGATGAAGCGGCACGGCTGGTTGGTGTTTTGAAAGAGATTTGCAATAAATAGGGGGCCGAAGCCCCTTATTTATTCACTTGCGATTACCTTTACCTTGCTAACTTCCCAGGTAGCGGCGCCATTGGCGGTGCTGTTGTACTTGAATGCTACCCTTATGGTTTGCCCCTCGAAAGCAGCCAGGCTAATGTTGCCACTGTCAACAAAGGCCCAGCTGTTGCCTTGCGGACGGGTGAAGCCGGTCATTTCAGTCCAGGTGCCGCTCTGGGTGGGGTTGCCGCCCTGGTAGTCGGCCGAAACCAGCACTTTCATGTCGTTGTGGCTAGTGATGTAGTTTATGGCTTCCCTGATTTGCAGGTACACGTCGGTGCGTCCAGTAAGGTCAATGGCTGGCGACACGAGCCAGTCTTCATTTGCATGTGGCGAGCCGGAGGCAAAGCCATTCATGACAGCACAGCCCCCGTCGTAATTTGCCCATCCCCACTGCTGATCGCCAAGAATGTTAAATGCGGTAAATGAACCAAGACTACTGGTAAAGTTCTCCTCAAAAAAACCTACTTGCGGAATTATGCCCGAGCCATCGAGCCAGTAGCCCGTAACCGCCTTGATGCCGGGTTGGAGAAAATGCAGTTCAAGGTTACCAAATAGCTTAACCAGTTTTCCCTTGTGGTCAGGATTTGAAACCAGGTTAAGGGCGTCGCGAATAGTGCCGGCCGTTAGCTGAACAGTCAAACATTTATTTAGGTTGGTTTCGTTGGGGCTGTCGGCAATGATCAAATTAGTGTTGGTGCGCCATGGGCCCTCGAAATTGATCTCATAAGGATTCGTGTCTGTTTCAATAACACCAACAATGTAGCCCTCCACCCACTTGCCCACTCCAGAGTTGAAGGCGATTGCGTATGCCACGTTGTAAGGGTCATCAAAGGTTCCTGATCCTTGGGGGTTGCCGCCGGTTTGACAACGCTCCCCTTCCATTATTACCTCATCGAGGCCTCGCAACAGCAATTGCCAGGTGGTGCCAAAAACCGAAACGATAGCCACCAGGCTGCCATTACCCTGTGCCACCTGCGTTCCGGCAAAATTTGCAAAGCCACTGGTGCGAACTATAATGCGGTTGCCAGAGCAGTCTTCAAGATTACGGTTCTCAGAGATCTGATCAACCGCATTGGCATAAGTCTTTCCCAATTCTGATGTTGTAAATTGCACCCCCTCGAGCTTGATTAAATGCCCCTGCATTCCGCCCGAGAGGATTTGATGGATGGTGGTCAGTTTAGGCTCCACTGTAAGGCCCCTGGCTTGGGTGACCAGGTTTTTGCCGTAACGAACAGAGTCGAGCTGAAGCATATTGTTGTATGCGCTGAGGGTAGTACCTTTAAGCGAAAGCCTTACTGAATCACCCACTGCAAGGTTGATGCCAGAGTCGAGCCTTATGTTAATGGCAGCGGTGCCGTCTTGTATGTAATGGCTGCGGTAAAAGTTGCCTGAACGCTCATCAGTTGTTATTACCCCAAACAAATTGAGGTCTTCGTTAATTCTGACTGGCTGCCCGGCATACATGCTCCGGAGTTCCTGGATGGTAATGACCTTTCCGGGGTCAAGGGTATTGACCGGTGGGTGGTCTACCTCTTCCTTACTACAACCGGCCGAAAAAAACAGCGTGAGTGCAATCAGGCCTGGTATGGTTGTTTTTTTAAAAATATTCTTCATAAGGCATTATTTACTGATTGTAAATGTCGTTGAGGTTTCTGATAAGCAATTGCGGATTGTTAAATACAGAAACGATGCCAGTAATGGTAACCGGGCTCGTTGGAACCGGTGATCCGGCAAAGCTGGCCCAACTGTATGTGTAAAGCAGCATTTGTCCGGTGCCATCGTTTATGTTCAGGTTGCCCGAGAAGGTGGTTCCGCCCGAGATAGTCACATTTTGCAGTGTAACCAGTGTTGACTCATACATTTCGAGCATGCCCGTTATACTGCCAATGGTGGTAAGGGTAGGCTGGGGCATTAAACCAGGCCCAAGGTTGTAAGCATTTCCAAGGGGTATGTTGTCAATTTGCAGCAACCCGCTGAAGCGGCTCATCACCATGTTCGAAACAATAACCCTTATCTTGGTTCCCAGCGGGAAATCGTGGAAACCTGAGAACCTGAGAGCAATACCTGCTCCTGAATCATCCATCAGGTAAAGATTTTGCCCCGGATGGTTATCATGCTCATTATCTGAAATCACTACGCCTTCAATGCGGGTATTGGGTGGAATGTTAACAATTCCTTCGCTGAAGTTTTGCCGCAGGTTCGAAATACTCATCAGGGTAAAGTCCTCTCCGGGTACAGGGCAACGGTCATCGGTAAGATCTACTTCGCTTAGTCGCCTGATATACAGTTGAATATCGGGGCCAAATGTTGCGGCCACGGCCACCAGTGGCCCCCGGCCCTCAGGGATGGGTTTGTCGGCGAAACCTGCATAGCCGCTGGTACGAACAATAACACGATTGCCGGCACAGTCTTCCAGTATGCGGTTTTCGGTAATCAGGTTTTCTTTGTTGGCGAAGGTCTTGCCCAGTTCGGCCAGGGTAAACTGCACCTCATCAAAGCGCACCAGCCGGGCCTGATAGTTGCCCGAGAGCACATCGGCAATGGTCACGGTTTGTGGCTGAAGATTGCGCTGGGTGGCAAGTTTCACTATGTTGCGGTCAATGTTTACATTGTCGAGCTGCAGCATTCGCTGGTACGAACTTAGGATGGTGCCCCTGAGTGCTATCCTCACCGAATCGCCCTCGTAAATGCCGCCAGGGGCCTGTAAGCGCAGGTTAATGGCGCCGGTATGATCCTGCACATAGGCGCTGCGGTATATGTTGCCCGACTTATCGTCCATGGTAACGGTGGCATAAACCGAATAATCCTGGTCGAATTCAACAGGTTGGCCCTGAAAAAGGCTCCGCAACTCGGCAACGGTCAGCACGGTTCCAACCGGAACATTCTTTCTGGGCGGATCATCAAAATCTTGCTTCACGCAGGAACTGAACATCAGGGTTCCCGCCAAAAGGATAAGTATTGAGATTATTTTTCTGGAATGTATCATTATGCTGTTATTTTATGGTCAGAAAATCAGATTCGGTATGCCAGGTTAAGGAAATAGGTGCGTCCGTATAGATAAAAGTACTTAGAAGCGAACTTCCCGGGTTCGTGCGAGTCGTACCTGAGCTGTTCAAAGCCTCCGATGCGGAAGTCGGTGACATTGAAAAGGTTACTCACGCTGATGTTAAAGGTGATAAAGTGCCTTTGGCGAGTCCGGTATGAATAGCCGGCAAAAATATCGAAAGTGTAATTGTTTCCTAACTTCTCCTGATCAAGGATTTGTCGCCATTGCGGATCAGTTTCAACAAGGTTGGCTACCGCATTGGCGGTGCGGCGGTCGGGGTTAATGTCAATGTAAATGTCGTCAAAGTAATTGGCATTGACTCCCACAAACCAGAACCTGGGGTCATTGTATCGCAAACCCACGGAGCCTGCGGTGTGCGTCATGCCACCGATCTTGTAGTTTTTCAGGTAAACGGTGCGCTGGTCGGCCAGTACCCGGCGATCGTTGTCGCGGGCAATCGTTACATTGGGACGTGAGTTGTAAATGTAATCGCCGGTTCCGGCCACCACATATCCAGAAAGGGTGCTCGAAATGTTAATGTCCATACCAAACTCAATGCCCATGTGTCGGGTATCGACCCCAGTCATGATGTAGTTTACAAACGACCTGAACTCTTCGTGGTAGAAGCTTCTCGACCAGGTCTGATCTCTGAACTCGGTGTAAAAGGCAGTGAGCCTCGATTTGATTCTCGGGGCTCGAATAATGTAGTTCACATCGCCCGAGAAAATGGTTTCGCTGGTAAGGCCTTCTATCACATCGTCGCGCACCCTTGAAGAGATATAGGCATCGCGGAAGTAAGGAGCGCGGGTCATGAGCATACCGTTACCGGTAACATAATGGCGGCCGGTAACCTTGTAAGTGGTTCCGCCTTTCAGCCCGAAGTTGGTAAAGTTGTGTTTCTGGCCATCACCAAATGAATTTTCGGGGAAGCGGCCATTTTTCATGTGGCCCGTGCGCCAGAAAGTGGTCTGTGTAAGCGAGCCGGCCAAGTAGAAGTCCCAGCGTGGCAAGATCCAGTCGCTTTGCGCGAAGGCGTGGTATTCGTTAATGTTTCCTGTAAAGTCATAGCCGAATCGGTCGCCTTTGTGGACAATGCGGTTGGGGTTCAGCAAATCGTTTTGCGACATGTTGGGGTCGTCAAAATCGCGCTCGGCAAACTGGTCAATGTCATACCAGAATTCGCCTCCCAGCAAATCGGTAAGGGTTTTAAACTGGTTGGTCTTGGCCAGTGAAATGTTTAATCCTCCAATAATAGTGTTTCTTGGGTTGGGTCGGTAGGTAAGGTTAGAGTTGAAAACAAATTGTTTGCGGTCGTTGCGACGTTCTTCGATGATATATTTTGAACGCAGGCCGGTGTGGCTCTGGCCGCTGCCATTGGCATTATTCACTGTAAAGAGGTTGCCGTAGTTGGCGTTGTAAAGCCAATCCCAGTTAATTTGCCTGAAGTTGGGGTCGTTTTGCCAGAGGTTGGTAAGCAGGTTTTGCATGTCAGGGTCGTTGGCAAAGAAGCTGGGCATCCAGCGGTAATAGTCGGGGCGGGGGTCGCCGGCAAGGTTAAAGCCGGGATAATCATATGATGCATGGCTGTCGTACCAGTTAAGCGCTGTGGATCCTCCGCGGCCAAAGGTATAGGCGGCGCTGGTGGTTACTTCTGCCTTTTTAAAAGGAAGCCAGTAATGCGAGAGGATGATCCATGGCGTATTGTAATGGTTAACCCTTGAGTTGCGTACCTTGCCATTTTGATAGCCCCAGTTTGGGTTGTAGAAATTGTCGCCGGTAAGGTCGTAGGCTTCCTGGGTGGCGACACCCGGACGGCCTGATTTGGAAGGAGCCCCGAAGGCGATCAGGCCAAGGCTGTGGCTGTGGTTTATTTGCCGCTCGGCCGAAAGGAAATATGCCCAGGCATCATAAAAGGTACCCTTAACATAGCCTTCCTGCGCGGCGCGGCGCGACCCGCTCAGTGTCCAGGCCCAGCCGTTGTCTTGCATGCCGGTGCTGTAGGTAAACATGGCACGATGCGCGTAGCTGCGGTTTGAGTTAGAGTAGGTGGTGCGGATGTTGGGACTGTATTGAGAAGCCCGCGTAACAATATTGGTGGCGCCTCCCAGCCCACCAAAGCTGTAGTGCGAAAACCCCAGGTTGTTATGGCCGTCGGTCATGCGGGTGGCATCATTGAGTCCTCCCCAGGTCGAATAAAAGGCTCTCCCCGTTTCGGGGTCGTTTACCCGGATGCCATTGATCATCACTACGGTGTTTTCCGAGTCATAGCCCCTAACCCTGAACCTTGCAGAGCCGAAGTTAAAGCCCGCGGTGTTCATGAAAATGTCGCGAGATCCCTGTAAAAGGCTGCTGATGTCATGCGAGCCGGCATCACCTTCTATGTCGGCAGTCGATAGGGTTATAACCGGAAGATCGGTGGGTGGCTGAAGTTGCAGAACCGGAACGGTGTCGTTCACGGCCTCTTCAGTGGCCGGTTCTTGCCCTGATACCTGCAATATTGCAGCAATCAGCATTACGAAAAGAAAAAAAGAAATTTTCTTCATAAACTAAAATGAATTCTTGAGCGGCTTACCCATAAGAAAAATTCTGAAAGATTTTTTTTTAAAAAGGTCGTCCGGGTCAAAAGTTTGAATAAAGAATCTGAAATACCTTAAAATGATTATTTTTGAATGGTCAAAAATAACCAAATCCTTTATAATTTCCTTGCGGTTTGGGTTTTTAATTATTAACCATTGAATCTTACCCATGCTGTGATTTTTTTTGCTTTTGCATGGAATAAATTCGAATCAATTAATTAACAGAAAATGAATCAGAAGCCACTCGGATTTAAGCTTATTTATTTGCTGCTTTTTGCCTGCTTTGCAATTTCTTTTCCTTTAGGTTCTTTAAAAAGCCAGCATGCCAGCGACAAGAGGGAGTTTGTAAGCGTTTGTGTTGCCTTTTACAACGTAGAGAACCTTTTTGATACCATTAATTCGCCGGGCATAAATGATGTTGACTTTACCCCGCAGGGCAGCAATCGCTGGAATGCGGCCAGGTATAATGAGAAGCTGCGAAACCTTGCTGAGGTAATTGAAAAACTTGGGGCAGACCGCACACCCGATGGTCCTGCCGTGCTGGGTTTGGCCGAAGTTGAAAACCGTGCCGTTCTTGTTGACCTTTCTCAACAGGAGCGTATAAGGCAACGCAATTACCAGGTGGTGCATTACGCAGGCCCCGACCGCCGTGGCATCGATGTGGCATTTATGTACCAGCCAAAATATTTTAAGTACATAAGCAGCAAACCATACCCTACCGTGGTTCCCGGTCGTGATGATTTTCGCACGCGCGATCAGCTGCTTGTAACCGGTGAATTGCTGGGCGAACGCATGCATTTTATTGTAGCTCACTGGCCCAGTCGCAGCGGGGGCGAAAAGCGCAGCAGACCCCTGCGAATAGCTGCTGCTGACATTGCCCGCAGCATCATCGATTCCATTCAAGCTGCCGAGCCTGGTGCTAAGGTCATTTTTATGGGCGACCTGAACGACGACCCTACCGACCGCAGCGTTAGGAGGCATCTGCGCAGTAATGGAAATGTATCCAGGCTGAAAGATGACGAGCTGTTCAATCCTTTTGTTGATTATTTCCGTAAAGGCATCGGAACTCTTGCCTGGCGTGACTCATGGAACCTGTTTGACCAGATCCTTTTAACCCCCTCGCTGGTGGGTAGCAACTATGCTGGCTTTCAGTTTTTCAGGGCCGATGTTTTTAACCCACCATTCATGCGGCAACCCTTTGGTCGATTCCAGGGATATCCGTTCCGTTCGTATGGTGGTGGTGTATACCTTGGGGGTTACAGCGACCATTTCCCGACCTACGTTTTACTGATCAGAGAAAAATTATAAAGCCATGCCAAAAGTCAACCTGTTAAAATCGTTTGAAAAAGCTTCAAAGACCAGGCTTAAGCCCAAACGTAAAAAGGTTAAGTATCGCAAAATGACCTTTAAACTTACCGAAGTGCAGTACCGTGCCCTGTTGGTTTATTGCCGCCGCTACAAAACAACGCCCGTAAGGTATCTGAAAACATTGGTAAACAAGCAGGTTGAACGATACAAGCAGGAGTTGCCTCCGTCTACAATCGTTTCAGAGAATCAACTTGAACTTTTTTAAAGGCCGCCTTACCTGAAATCAACGATTGTCGCCCCGGCCCCGCCGCGATCGGGGTGCTCGTCGCGGTAACGGCTCACCTCCTGAATGCCCTGAAGCATGTCACGAACAGCCTCCCTGAGAACTCCATCTCCCTTCCCATGCATGATCTTTACCTGCTTCACTCCAAGCAACACAGCATCATCGATATAGCGCCTTAGCCTGGTCAAGGCTTCCACCGCCCGCTCTCCCTTAATGTCAATCTGGGTATTAAACTCGGCGGCCTTCTCATTTATGTCGAATGCCATTTTTACCCTAACCTTTCTTTCTTCTCCAGATGTGAGACTGCTTTTACGGATCTTTTCAAGGGCAGAAAGTCTGGTTTTGAATTTTATGCTACCAAAGCTTACCACGGCATTTGCGCCAGAGATCTCAATCACTTCGCCAATGCTGTGTTGGCCTTCAACCCGCACAGCATCGCCAACTCCAATGGGAGTATTATCCTTTTCAGGAATGGGAAGGGGCTTCTTTTCCTTTTTTGGTTTAGCATCCTTGAATTTTTCCTCCTGCTGGTCGATAAATTCCTTCAGTTCATTTCTGGCCTGACGGGTTTCTTCCTTCCCGGCCTGGGCTTCCTTGATTTTGCGAATGGTGTTTTCGATCATGCGGTTGGTGTCGGCCAGCACCTTTTTTGCTTCCACGCGCGCCTGAGCAAGGATATCGGCCTTGCGCACTTCCAGCTCACTGCTGAGCCGTTCGTATTTTTCGATCATCTCCGAAAGGAACTGATCGGCCGAGCGGAGCTGTTTTTCTTTGTCTTCCAGTTCGGCTTTCTTCAGGTCGAGGTCCTGCAGTTGCTTGTCAAAGTCGAGCTCCTGCACCCCTGCATATACACCTGCCTGCTGCAGGATATCCTCAGGTAAGCCAATGGTTCGGGCAATTTCAAAGGCGAAGCTGCTTCCAGGGTTGCCGGTTTTCAGGCGAAACAGCGGCCGCATGTTGCGAGTGTCGAAAAGCATGGATCCGTTGGCAATGCCCTTATGCTTTGCGGCCATTAGCTTCAGGTTGGCATAGTGGGTGGTCACCACTCCGAAGGCGGCCCTGACGTTAAGCTTTTCCAGTATAGCCTCGGCAATGGCGCCACCAATGCGCGGTTCGGTACCGGCGCCAAACTCATCAATCAGGAAAAGGGTTTTTCCGTTGCTGTGCTCCATGAAATACTTCATGTTGAGCAGGTGTGAGCTGTAAGTACTCAGGTCGTTTTCGAGCGATTGCTGGTCGCCAATGTCGATAAAAAGCTGATCGAAGATGCCGGCCTCCGAATAATCGGCCATTGGCACAAGCAGGCCGCATTGTATCATGTATTGCAACAGCCCGCAGGTTTTCAGACAAACCGACTTGCCGCCTGCATTAGGGCCTGAAATTACAAGAATGCGGCTTTCATTTTCAAGAGTAATATCGAGCGGCTCCACATGCTTTTTCTGCGCCTTATGCGAAAGGTACAACAGGGGGTGCATGGCCTTGACCCATTGCATGCCGGGCTTATCATTGATGCGTGGCTTCTGCGCAAGCATATCAATTGCAACAAGTGCTTTTGCCCTGATGCAATCTATGATGCCAAGCATGCGGTAACAGTCATTCAGCTGAGGCATGAAAGGCCGCAACCTGTCAGCAAAAGCCTTCAGTATACGGATGATCTCCTGGCGCTCTTCCAGTTCAAGTTCGCGGATTTCGTTGTTTATTTCAAAAACCTCTTCTGGCTCAAGGTAAACAGTTTGTCCGGTGGCCGACTGGTCGTGCACTATGCCCCTGATCTTTCTTTTATGGCCCGCCGCGATGGGTATAACCTGGCGGCCATTGCGCAGGGCAAGCTCTACATCACCTGCCACCAGCCCCTGGCTCTTGGCATGCCGAAGCAGTTGGGCAATCTTTCGGTTGGCTTCATTTTCGAGCCTGTACCTGCGTTGGCGTATCTCTGCAAGGGATGGGGAGGCGCTGCTGCGCACCTCGGCACGCTCATCAATGATGCTGTCTATGTCTTTTGGAAGCTGCGGATCAGCCTCCAGGTGGGCAGTTAAAAATGATAGATTCGGAAATTTTAGTTCTTCGTCGCTACCCCGTTGCGAAAGGAAGGCAATGATGCCCAGGATGGTTTCGTAGGAGCGTTTCAGGTCGAGCAAGTCTTCAGGTTCAAGAAAAGTATCAAGCGGCTTGATGCGTTTCAAGGCTTCGGTAAGATCATAATAATTTGACTGTGGGAAGGGGAGGTTTTGAAGCAGAATTTGCCGGAACTCTTCGGTTTGGTTTAGAAGCAGTTCGATAATATCTTTTCGGGTGAGCATTCCGATGCGCTCCACCTGCAGCCGGCCCAGAGTACTCATGCAGCGCTCGGTCAGCATGGCCCGGATACGGTCAAAACCAATTTTTATCTCAAGGTCGGAAGGGTAGATCAAAACAGTTTTTTTGCAAAAGTAATAATGCTGAAAGGATATTGCCCGGATAAATAAAAAAAAGCCTTCGTACAGGCGTAAAAAGGCTTTTTTAGTAGCGGGGACGAGAGTTGAACTCGTGACCTTCGGGTTATGAATCCGACGCTCTAACCACCTGAGCTACCCCGCCGTTTTGAGTGGTGCAAAATTAGCAAACTATTTTAAAAAACAAGGGATAATAAGCATTTTTTTCAAGGGTTAACAGCCCACTCTGATCTTTATGAGTTAACTCTTCCCTTTCATTTTTTGCTGCAGCCGGGTTACCTGTGTCATGAGCAAACCCGAAATGACAATGACCATTCCCAGAAGTTTCCCATGCTCAATGGCTTCTTTAAGGATCAGAAAAGAAGTTATGGCAGTTATAACCGGAATGAGATTGGTGAATATTGATGTACGTGCAATGCCAATGGCTCTGACCCCCGATGTGTAAAACATAAAAGCCAGCGTTGATGCAAACACGGCAAGGGCAAGCAATGATCCTATGGCCTCGGCCGAAGGTCTTACGGTAATAAAATGGCCAAAGTCGAAAATCAGGAAAAAGGGCAGGAACAGCAAAGCTCCCAGCAGGTTCTGCACCGAGATTATGGTGAAAGAAGAGTATTTTATGGTGAGCCTTTTCAGGAAAATGATGTTGATCAGCGCCGAAAGCACTGCAAAGAAAAGCAAACCTACGCCCAGGGGTGAGGCGCTGAATTTCAATTCGGCATCAAGCACCATGACCATAACCCCGGTGAATGAAACCACAAACCCGGCAATGTTGATCAGCGAAAGGCGCTCATTGAATGCAATAAAACCCAGAATAGGAGTGAAAACGGGTATGGTGGCAATAATCACAGCTGCCACAGTGGGCGAAACATGCATCAGGCCAAAACTTTCGCCAATGAAATAGCAAAAAGGCGAGAAGAAAGACAGTATAAAAAAGGAAAGGTAATCTTTGCAGTCGATGTGCTGCCGCTTTTTTCTGAAAAGGCCATACATCAGAGCTGATGAAATACTGAGCCGGAGAAACATGGTGGTGATGGGCGGATAGTATTCAAACACAATTTTCATCCAAACGTAGGATATCCCCCAGAAGGCCACAGCCATAAAAACCAGAAGATAAACCAAGTATTTATTACCGTTCAATGGGATGTTTTTTTCAGCCCCAAAAGTAAGTAAATATGCTGATCTTTTCGGTAACTCTGATTCTGATGAATTGCAAGGGAAAAGTTTATTTCAAAATTAAAATAAACGCTTCAAAGCCATTCCGTTGCATATATTTTTTGTATATTGCAGGGTGCGGTTTCAAAACATGGCAACCATGAGTTCAATTGAGAAGTTCACCCTGGAGTTTCACATTGAAACAACCCCCAAGCTCCTTTACACCCTTATTGCAACGCCTGAGGGTTTGACCCGTTGGTTTGCCCATACTACACTCAAGGCTCCTGACATTTATCTTTTTAATTGGGAAGGCAACAAGCAGCCAGTAAAGCTTTTGCAGACCAAGGACAATGAATATGTAATCTTTCAATGGCTTGAGGATTATCATAAAGATCTCCTTCTTGAAATGCGCATCGAGATTGATGGGAATACCAGCGGGGTAACCCTGGTCATTTCAGATTATGCCGAACAAGCTGACGTGGACTTCTCGAAGCGGTTGTGGCATGCGCAGGTGGGGCAGCTTCAGCGGCTCTTCAAAACTTAGCCCGTAACTTCATCAACGGCGGTTTTTGGCAAAATAAACCAATTTGTCACTTTTACCGTAGGATCTTCTGGGGCATTAACATGCCTGAACTCATTCTGACGAGGGTTGTAAAGGTAATCCTTCTCCCACTCCCTATGATTTTTCTGGATCTGCCCGAGGGCATCAAGGACATAATCAAGTTCTGAATCGGTCATTGTTGGGTGCATTGACAGCCTCACCCAGCCTGGTTTTTCTGAAAGGTCGCCAGTGTTGATCTTTTGCGTGATCAGGTGCGAGTGCTCATAATCGACATTCAGCAGAAAATGCCCGTAGGTGCCTGCGCAGGCGCAACCTCCGCGAACCTGTATACCAAAGCGGTCACTCAACAGTTTCACCACCAGATTATAGTGAATATTTGAGAAATAAAACGAAATGATGCCCAGGCGCGTCCTAATGTTATCAGCAAGCAGGTATAAATCAGGAATACTTTTCAGCCTGCTGAAAGCCCTTTCGAGCAGTTCTTCTTCGCGGCGACGAATATTCTCAGTACCCATCTGATTTTTCAACTCGATGCAGAGAGCTGTTCTGATGACCTGCAAAAAGCCGGGCGTTCCTCCATCTTCGCGAACTTCAATATCATCAATGTATTTGTACTCTCCCCAGGGATTGGTCCAGTCAACAGTGCCGCCTCCGGGGTTATCAGGAACCTTGCTGTTGTAAAAGGATGAATCAAAAACCAGGACACCTGAAGTACCAGGGCCACCAAGGAATTTGTGGGGTGAGAACACCACAGCATCCAATTTCTCCATAGGGTCGGCAGGGTGCATGTTAATATCAACATAGGGCGCTGATGCCGCGTAATCGGCAAGGCAAACCCCTTTGTATTCATGCATAATGCGGGCAAGTTCATGGATGGGTGCTTCGATGCCGGTGACATTTGAACACGCAGTAAACGAACCGATCTTGAGCTTGCGATCCTTGTATTTCTCAAGCTCTGCTCGAAGGTATTCAGGATTGATAAGCAGGCCATCACCCGGGGGTACCACAACCACATCAGCTATGGTTTCGAACCATGAGGTGTGATTGCTATGGTGCTCCATATGGGTAATGAAAACCACCGGCTTGTCAATTTCTTTCAGGCAGCCCTTATGGCTCAACTGACCGCATAGCCTTAAACCAAGCATGCGCTGAAACTTGTTGATTACCGTTGTCATGCCGCTGCCGGCGGTAATGATAACATCATTAGGCCCCGCATTCAAATGATTCTTGATCAGTTTTTGAGCTAAGTGGTAAGCCTTGGTCATTAATGTTCCTGTTTCACTGGCTTCGGTATGCGTGTTGGCAACAAATGGGCCGAAAACATCACTTATAGCGCGCTCAATGGGGCCATAAAGCCGACCACTGGCAATCCAATCGCCGTAAACTATCCTTTTTCGGCCATAAGGACTCTCATAATCCTGGTCAATGCCAATGATATTTTTCCTGAATTGTTCAAAATACTTCTCAAGGCTCTCCATTGTGCAATTTTTTGCAAAATTGAATAAAATATTCCAAAACATAAAATCATTACCTTTGGATACATTGATTAACATTTGAAAACAGGGCCAATCTGTTGCAAGTGTTTGTCTGGCAGATCCTTTTTTTGAAACATTTACCCTTCAATGCGTGTTTATAAATTATAAAAATGGTGCATCAAAGGAATAGTTTTTGCAGCCTTTTTCACCGGATTTAAATTTTTTTGGGTTTTATTTGGATATTCTACGTTTGTCAAAACCTTCACGACATATGCAAAAGAAAAATTTGGCGCTGAATGCCACAGTCATATTTATCTGGGCGCTGATTCTGTTTCTTATTATTCCTGAAACACAGGCTCAGTATTTTGGCCGCAACAAGCCGGCCTATCGAAGATTCGATTTCAAGGTTTACCAATCGCCCAACTTCGATATATACCATTATTTTGAAAACGACTCGGTTGTACATTCTCTTGCGAGTTCGTTCGAGAAGTGGTATATAAGGCACCAGTTATTGTTTCGCGATACTTTTGATGCGCGCAACCCGATCATTATTTATGCCAACCATCCTGACTTTCAGCAAACTGGTGCAGTGAGCGGGTTGATCAGCATAGGCACACAGGGTGTTACCGAGGCCTTGAAAAACCGTGTTGTTATTCCCGTGCTCGAAACCAATGCTCAGACCGACCATGTGATTGGGCACGAGCTAGTGCACGTTTTCCATTTCCGGGCTCTGTTTATTGACGACAGCTTATCGCTGAACTCCATCCGAAACCTTCCGCTGTGGCTCGTTGAAGGCATGGCCGAGTATTTTTCTATTGGCAGCGTTGATGCCAATACGGCCATGATCATGCGCGACGCCATCCATCAAGATGATTTTCCTACACTTAGGGAAATGTCGCGGAACTACCGTTACAATCCTTACCGTTACGGGCATAGCTTTGTAGCCTTTTTTGGACGTACCTGGGGCGACTCACTGATTGGCCCGCTCTATCGAGAAACTGCAAAGTTTGGCTATGAGAGGGCGCTCGAAAGGGTCATTGGGCTGAGTGAAACCACCGTTTCGAACCTTTGGAAAAGCTCTCTTGTAAATTATTACACCCCATTAATAGCCGACAGTGCCCGGCACGTTCCTGTTGGCCGAAACCTGGTGTCGGCAAACAATGCGGGCGAAATGAATATCAGTCCCTCACTGAGCCCCAATGGAAAATTCATTACCTTTTTCTCTGAGCGCGACCTGGTAAGTCTCGATCTTTTCCTGGCTAATGCCGAAACCGGGCGTATCATAAGGAAACTCTCAAGTTCTATACGCAATCAAGACATAGACGGCTTCAACTTTTTCGAGTCAGTCGGTACCTGGTCGCCCGAGGGTGATCGTTTTGTTTATGTGGCCGTTAAACGCGGCCGTAACCAGCTTATGATGGTTGATGTGAACCGTCCGCGACGCACCCGCGAGATTGTAATACCCGGGGTGCCTGCCATCAACAACCCAAGCTGGTCGCCCGATGGAAAATACATCGTTTTTAACGGTATCGTTGAAGGGGTTACCGATCTTTTTATGTACGAACTTGAAACCAAAAAGGTAACCAACCTCACCAGAGACCGGTATTCTTATATCCATGCAAACTGGTCGCCAGATGGGCGATACTTGATATTTGCCACTGACAGGCCCCAGACAGCCCAGAAAGATAAGGTTTTGAACTTTAACTTCAACCTGGGAATAATGGATATGGAAGACCCAATCCAGGGCATTAGAGTACTCGATGTTTTTCCTGAAGCAGATAATTTAAACCCAATATTCAATCCTGAGCAGAGTGGTATTTATTTTCTCTCAAATCGCGATGGGTATCGCAATATGTATTTTGTAAATCTGCAAGATGAAACCGTTTATCAGCTAACTGATTTTCTCACCGGCATCACCGGCATCACCCATCTTTCGCCGGCCATGAGTGTGGCCCGTGAAACCGGAGATGTGGTTTATAGCCACTACCAGGCGTCAAAGTTCACCATATTCAAAGCTCAGCCAGATGAATTCCTTCGCAGGCAGGTCGACCCCACGGAAGTTGATTTTACCGCCGCTACCCTGCCCCCTTTTCAACGTGCAAGCCAGCCAGTGGTAGATGCCAAACTTAGCGTAGAGCCCGAAACCCCAATCTTTCCGGTCGACTCATTCGCCGAAAGACCCTTCGAATCGCGCTTTAGCTTAGCATACATTGGCAGCTCAGGCGTTGGTATGGCCACAAACCGCTTCGGTACAGGCGTAGCCGGTGGGGTATCGATGCTTTTCAGCGACATTACCGGCGACAACCAAATGTTTGCCGCCCTCGCCGTAAACGGCGAAATTTACGATTTTGGCGGGCAGGTAGGCTATATGAACCAAAAAAGAAGGTTGCGCTTTGGCGGCATGGTGTCGCATATTCCATATCCATATGCATTCCTGAGATACCAACTTGACACCCTTTCCACCCAGCAAGGCCCCATTTTAGTCCAGAACCTGCAGATCATTCAGTATCGAACCTTCGAAGACCAGATCACGGGCTTTGCGTTTTATCCCATTTCAACAACCCGGCGCATAGAAGCAACGGCAAGTTTAGCATGGTACTATTTTCGCATAGATGTTTATCCAAATTATTATTCTCTTGATGGGCGCTTCTATTATGGGCCGGGAAAACGTGAAAAATTGGATGCCCCACCTGGATTTAACCTTCAAAGGGTTAGCGCCAGTTATGTAGGTGATAATTCATTTTTTGGCATTGCATCGCCCATCAGGGGGCAACGCTATCGCTTCGGAGCCGAGCAGATTTTTGGTTCGGTAAATATGACCAGTGTTACCGCCGATTACCGCCGGTACATTTTCCTCAGGCCATTTACCCTTGCCTTCAGAGGTACCCACTACGGGCGATACGGAAGCCAAGTCGATAATCAAAACCTTTTTTACCCGCTTTACCTTGGATATCCCGGTTTTGTCAGAGGGCTCGATTACAATTCACTTTATAAGCTTCAGGGTGGTAATTTAATTAATGAAAGATGGAGCTTCGAAAGTTTACTGGGCAGCAAGGTAATTCTGGCCGGAGCTGAAATAAGATTTCCATTCACTGGGCCTGAAAGACTGGCTCTTATACGAAGCGGATTGCTTTTTACAGAACTAGCACTCTTTGTTGATGCCGGCGTGGCTTGGAAGGGTGGACAAAGTATTACCTTAAATCCTGATGAAATCAGCAACTTGGATAAGCGTTTTCCTTATTTCTCCATCGGGCCATCGCTTCGCATAAATTTGTTTGGAGCGCTTATTCTTGAACCCTTCTTTGCATTCCCATTCCAGACGGGTGGCATCAGTAAGGGTGTTTGGGGATTCAACTTCCTGCCGGGTTGGTAAAAACAGCAGGCAGGAAACCGGAGACCGGAGACCGGAGGCCGGAGAAAGTAAGAAGTAAAAAATATAAAGTAAACTGTTGAGAGCAGGTAAATAATAAAAAAAGAGGCGACCCGTTTGAGGTCGCCTCTTTTTTTGCCTGGAAGGGGTATTTTGTTTTTAATGGTTGGACGGAAGCTCCAGTCCGTAACCTTGCTCCTTATCGGCTTGTTTGAGTTTGTAAGCCAGGAAAATTGAAATCACACCACACGCCACCAGCATTAAAATTGGCCATGTATAGTCGTAGTATGGCACTTCGCCTGCCGCCTGCATTGTTTTGATCTGGTCGGCAATTTCACCGCCTGTCAGGCCTTGTGCAACAAGCCTTTCTCTTACTTGGGCAATAGCACTTACTACCAGCGGATTTACCTTGAAAAGTAATGCACCAATACCCCAGAAAAAGGCGCCAAGGCCCCAGTTCTGAACGGTAAACATGGTGGCATAGGCAGTTCCCAGTCTGTTTTCGGGCACTATCTTGGCAACTGATGGCCACATGGCGGCCGGCACCAGTGAGAATGCGATACCAAGGCTTAGCAGGCCGAAGTAAGCCAAAAATGGCGAATGGAAAATGGAGAGCGAAAGGTGAGCAAAGATCAGCAGCAGTGATCCCAGGATCATGAGAGAAGCAGCCTTGCCCTTGCGGTCAACATAACTGCCGAAAATCGGGGTAAAGATAATGGTTCCCAGCGGAATAAGGGAGGCCGTTTTGGGTCCATTTACCAGCCAGATGCCGAGGGTATCGCGCACAAGGAACACAATGATGGCAAAAATGCCAATGATGGTTATTAGGGCAAGCCTTTTGGCACTCTTCTCCTTCAGGTATCTGGGAACAAGAGTTACGGAAAGAGCAAAAATAAAAATTACAAGATAAACTGCCGTGCTGCCAAGGGCTTCACTGCCAAAAAGAATTACTGCGGCCCCTTCAGGCAGCACGTAGCTGAAACCAAACTTGTTTACGAGCAGGTCGGGTGCATACTGAATGAACGGGAACACTGCAGAGTAGAACGCCACGCAAAGAAGGGCAATATAAATGAACGACTTGTTGGTAACCAGCTTTATAAGGTCAGAAAACTTGAAATCCTCATCAGCGGCTTCGGCTTTTTCCTGCACCGCTCCAGCGGCCAAATCAAAGTCTTCTTTTTTGAGCTCGGCAGCCTTGTTGGCTTTCACCTGCTTGTCGATCTTAATATCGAAGAACAGGTAAATGACGAAGAAAATGAGCGACATACCAATAAGTGCCGCGGCAAAAACCACGGCGGGCGAAACGGTCACGCCTGCAATATCAAGCGAAATGGCGATGGCAAGGGCGGAGCCCAAACGGCCAAACCCCATGTTTATGGCCATTGCAAGCGCAAGTTCATAACCTTTAAACCATTTAACAATGGTGCGGGTCACCACCACGCAAACCACCTCAAGGCCCGATCCGAAAAGGATACGGCCAACGATAAGGCCGGTAAGAACGGTCGATTTGTCATCGCCAAAGAAACCAGTCGATGCCAGGGCAGTGATCAGTCCGCCAAGTGCGGCTAATCCGCCAAAAGCCAGACCAGCCAGTCGGATTCCCCACTTGTCGAGAATAATACCCCCGATAATGATCATACCGAACACGTTGGCTATGGTAGTTAAACCAATGATCCTTCCGAACTCCTCGCTGTTAATGCCCAGGTCGGTTTCCATCAGGTCGCGAAGCGGCGAGAAGAAATCCTGAAAATAATAGGTGGAGAACATCAAACTGCTCACAAGAACCAGCACAAGCCAGCGCAGAGCCGGAGTCTCATTCAGTAATTTTTGTCGTTGCATTGTCAGTTTTTGTTTGGTTTGTAAATAATTGGAAAGCACAAAAATAGAAATTTTAGTGCACCAACATGGGTATTTTTGGTAGGGGGCTGTTAATTTTTTATCAGCCGCTATCGCGGACAATAAAAAAGGCTGCCCAAAATTGACAGCCTTTTTATAGAATCAATTCTTATCTTAATGTTCGCCATGCATTAGTTTCCTGATAAATGGCGTAAGCACCAGTGCCAATATTGCGAGCCCGAAAGCGATCACCGCAATTGATGAGAATACGTTTGAGTATGACAGCAGCGTGGTGAAAGCTTCATTGCCCTTTGCAGCCACAATGTCGGGGGTAAGCCCCGTAACCTTAATGGTGATGTGCTCAAGGAATCCGCCGTTGGCAGTAACTTCACGGGTTGTGAATTTGGCAATGAAACCTGCAATGTAGTGGGCAAAAGACATGCTCAGGAACCAAACACCCATCATAAACGCAACCACCTTTTGGGGCGAGAGTCGTGTAACCATAGAAAGCCCGATCGGGCTGATAAAGAGCTCGCCCGTTGTGATGAAAAAGTAACCAACTATCAGGAACAGCAGGGGCACCTGACCCATCTCACTGGCAAAGCGTGCCCCGTAGGCAAAGATCAGGAATCCCAAGCCAAGCTGTGCAATACCATAAGCAAACTTGAATGGGGTGTAAGGATTCATTTTACGCATAGCCAGCCAGGTCCATAGCATTGAGAAAGGAATGGCCAGGATGATGATAAAGAAGGGGTTGATCATGTTGGTTTGGGCGGCGTTCATTAGCACCAGGTCAACGTTGCGCTCGGCAAACAGGGTTATGGTGCTTCCGGCCTGCTCAAAGAAAGCCCAGAAGGCAGTACTGAAGAATGCCAGGATAAAAATGGCAATGATCTTCTCGCGTTCAACTCTTGTAATGGTAAAGAATGAGCGGCCAATAATGATAACAACCATGGCCAGGATGGTATAAAGAAGGTAACCGGCCAATTCACTTTTATAAATGAGCATGGTAAGAATTGGCACCGAAGCAAAGGCCATAATTATTGACCAAGCTTGCATGTTGAGGCCTGCAAAGGTTTTCCTGTTTTCAGGAGTATCTGGTGCAAGGCCCTTGCCTTCGAAAGTTCCGTTATTAATACCCAACTGAAACACCACAAGGCCAATAAGCATACCTGCACCGGCCAAAGCAAAACCATAAGGCCAGCCGTATTGGTAAGCTATCCAGCCGCAGGCTAATGGTGAGAGCCAGGCGCCAATGTTAATGCCCATGTAAAAAATGGTAAAACCAGCATCGCGGCGAGGGTCACCCGGTTCGTAAAGGCTTCCTACCATGGATGAGATATTGGGTTTGAAGAGCCCGTTTCCCGTTACCAGAAAACCAAGACCGGCAAAAAAGAAAAATTCTGTGTCGATGGCCATCATGAATAACCCAATTGCCATAAGCACTCCACCACTCATTATCGATTTACGGTATCCCAGGTAACGGTCGGCAATCAAACCACCCAGTACCGGGGTCGCATAAACCAGCGCACCAAAAGCAGCATAAATGGCATAGGCTCGGGTGTCGGCCACCTCACGCACCATGTCGGCATATAGTTTCTGAACAATGTAAAGCACAAGCAAAGCCCGCATACCATAATAGCTGAACCTTTCCCACAACTCGGTAAAAAACAGGTAGTATAGGGCCCTAGGGTGTCCTTTTTTCATAAAAGTAGTTGTTTAGTTATGTTAATAATTGAATTTCAAGGGGCAAAGATAATATAAAATTTTTTTTAGATTTTTTGAAATAGTTTTGGTTCAGTTTATAGCTATATTTTTTCTGCGAATAATGAATGAAATCTTGATAAAAATTTGCTGGAATATTCCTTTTTTCTTGTCAAGGCAGAACAAAAAGGAATGAGAGAAAGTGAGAGAGTTTAATGATTGGAAGTTGGCGAAATGAGAATATTAGAAAATTAAAATTTGAGATTATGATAAAAATCCGCAATCATCAATCCTTATTCATCAATCCTTAAAACCTTATTCTCATTTGCGCCTTGATCTCGGTTCGGGTGTTGCCTTCGACGGTGTCGAGGCCGCTGCCGGTTGAATTACGGTTCGAAAACCAAGTCTGTGCCAAACGTGCGTATAGGTCGATGCGGCGGGTGAGGCGATACCGGGCAAGCAAATAGGCACGGGTGCCCTTGTCGGCATAATAGGGGAATGAGAAGGCATAGAGTACGTCATTTTCATACACGTAAATGCGTGAGTCGTAGCCATCGGTGTCGAACAAAGCGTAGCGCAGGGTGAAGGTCCAGGGGCTGGCGATGCTTCGGAAAATCACGTCCTGGTAAACCATATAGCCTGTTTCCTTGCGTTGGCCGAAACGGAAATTGATAAGCTCCACCCGGTTCCGTAAAGTGAACGAAGGTGAAACCTGGTAGCTGATGTGGAAACGATAGTTCTCCCTGACCACATCCTCCAGATGGCGTATCATGTCTGGCTCCTGTGTGTTCAGGGGCTTGTTCTTGATTCGGTATCGGGCATACATTTCGGTGCCGCGCCTGGGGCGGTAATTTACCTGTACCAGGTATTCATAACCCTTGCTGGGCAGGTATGTGCGGAACTTCATCCAGGGGAAGGAAAAGTGGTCGGCATAGGCTGAAACTCGCCACTGCGGCGAGAGCCTGGCGTTAATGCCCAGGTAAAGACCGTCTTCGTTTACCACACGGGTATTTTCACCAAAAGCCGCAGCAAACAGCGACTGGTAATCCTTGCTGTATTTGCGGTGAAGCAGGGCCAGCGACAGACGGGTGTCAAGGCTCATCATTACCCCGTTCAGAAAGGCATGACCACCGTTTTCGCTCATGGCGGCTTCGCCAAAGAAGTTAAAATTGCGGCTTATGTAGTTGTAATCGAACCCGAAATTGGTGTTGGTTCGATCGTTAAAATCAAACTGGTTGTAAAACGAAAGGTTTCGCCTATATTCGGCGCCCAGTTCCATTTGGTAAGCGGTAAGTCCCAGGCTCAGGTTGTTGTGCTTCCAGGCAAGATGGCCGCCATAAATGGTTTCCTTTACGGAGTTTTTGTTTTCGAGTTCGCGCGGGGTTCGGTGCAGGCCAGTTTGCTGCAAGCTGGTGATCACCAGCGCCTCACCGGTCACCGTGTCAAGCTCAAGCACATTGGCGTCGCGGTACTTTGACGAAAAGAAACCCGTGGCTTCAAAGTTGCCGAAGCCTACAGTAACGCCCGTGCCGCGCATAAAGTTGTTTTCATCAACTGATGTATAAGGCCTTATTCCAAGGCCGTTTTTTTTGATGTCGACCGCTTCGCCACTTTTCCCGAATGCCAGCCCCGACCAAAGTGTAAGACCCTGCCCGAACTGCACTTGGAAATCGCCCACCACTGCCGCCTTCAACCTTCCAAAATCTCTCACAAAGGCATGCCCCGAATAAAAGTCGAATCCATGGGGCTGGCTTCCGCGGAAGAACTCCTCGCCAGGGTCTTTTTCGGCCGTAAGGCCAATGCTTACATTGTTGTAATAGGTGAAACGGTAGCGCGAGTAAAGCCTGTAAGGGCTGCCAAGGTAGCGCGCATTTGGATTGGCTTCGAGCTCTTCGGGCTCAATGGGGCTGAAGCCCCGCTGCTGCTCCATCAACTGCTGATACCGCAAAAAGTATTGGCTGTTCCCCTCGCGCAGCATGTCGTCGAGCCTGAAATGCCGCCTGAATCGTTCTTCACTAACCGAAACATAGGGGAGCATGGCCTGGATGGCGGCCAGGTCGAATCCTTCAATGCTCTGCAACTCGTAAATGCTTATGAGGCGTCCGAACATGCTGATGTGGTTCAGCAGGTTGTTGATCTGTATGTCGTTCAGAAAGTAAAGGCGCCTTAGATCGTCGGCCGTGGCAAAGTTCAGATTGATGGGGTTGCGCAGAAATACTTCCAGTTCTTCGATCAGCTCGGAGTAGTCAAGGTCTTCTTCGGCTTCTTCGGCCAGGCTTTCAATTCTTTGCTGGAAAAGCTCTTCGTTGATGGGGGGCGGCTGCACTGTGTCAGGAAGCTCTGGTTGTTGGGCGAAAAGCCCGGAGCTCAAAAAGGTTAATACGGCCAGATAAAAAATGGCAGGCATTTTGGCAGTATTTTCCTGAACCGGCAACCTCATTTCACTATTTATCTGAATTCGTAAATAAGGCTTGCCTGCGGGGAGTAACCCAGCACATGATGAAATGATGTGGCCAGGTCGATGCGCAGGTTGCCCAGCACCAAGCCGAAACCGAATGCATTAGTGGTGGGCTGAGTGCCAAGCCCTCCACGCAGATAAATGTTTTCGGTAATGCCGTATTCAAGCCCAATGCGAAACACGGCTTCGCGTTCAAGGTCTTTTTCGGTTTCGAAACTCAGCAGCACCCTTTCGGAAAAGCTGTAGGCAAAGCCCATGCGCATTATGGTTGGAATGCGTTCATCATTAAATTCGGCAATGCGTGCGCGTGTGGGGTTAAAAAGATGCGCCCCGATCTGAAGCCCGGGCAATAGTTCATAAATAACTCCCAGTTCTGCTGCCAGGTTTCCGGCATTACCGTAACCTTCACCAATAAAAGTGTAAAGATAGTTTAGCTGCACTCCTGCTGAAAGGCGCTCGCCAAAGCTTCTTGCGTAAGCCACTCCAAACTTGCTTTCGTGGTATTGCGAATAGCCAAAATAAGTTACACTTACCCCGAATACACCACCTGCGGCAGGCAAGGCAAAGCCGGCGGCACCCAAACTCATTTCTTTGGTAAGATACCGGTTTTCAAAATAAAAACCACCTGCGGCATATTGCTGGCGCGCAAGCCCAGCCTGGTTATGGCTTAATGCCCAAAAATCATAAACCGCAACTGCAGCATTTCCCATGCCGGCTTGTCTTCCCCCAAAAGGGAAATTATCGTTGGCAGCCATTGCAGAATAGGGGGCAAGTATAAGAAACAGGCTGATAAGAGTAAAAATTTGTTTCATTCTTTATGAATTGAAATATAGCAGGAAGTAATGTTTGTTTTATCCTGCATTGGTTTGCAAGATAAATAAAAAAAGATTTCAAAAAAAAATCAAATGGATTATTGGGAATAAAATAAAACCGCAATGACCAATCTGATTGGCCTTACTGGCCGCTATGGTCATTGCGGTTAATGCTGTGTCAATTAGCTCTTACTGCACCCTGAATTTGAAGTTGTATTTTTTCAGTTCTTTATTGGCCTTAACCACTTTATCACGCAAGTTTTTTTTAAATACTAAAAGTTTTTCTTGTATGTTTTCATCAGTTTGTGCCAGAATTTGTGCGGCCAGTATGCCTGCATTTCGCGCAGCATCAAGGCCAACAGTAGCCACCGGAATTCCGGGAG